>Ga0126312_10002917_pt1 | contig 11509 bp, 8 predicted proteins | sample Plot104A_FD_92537 | JGI IMG/M metagenome (GOLD analysis project Ga0126312, IMG submission 92537) | Serpentine soil microbial communities from UC McLaughlin Reserve, CA, USA - Plot104A | ecosystem: Environmental > Terrestrial > Soil > Grasslands | place: USA: UC McLaughlin Reserve, Lake County... | reverse complement strand
TGCCGCCGAGATGCGCGATCTTCTTGCCGAAGGCTTCGCGCGTCAGGCCGCGCGACACCATCAGGTCGAGCGCCTTTTCCGCCTTGCCGATGGTGCGCATGCAGTGATGGATGCGGCCTGGCCCGAGCCGAACCTGCGAGATCTCAAAACCGCGGCCCTCGCCGAGCAGCATGTTGTCCTTGGGCACCCGGACATTGTTGAAGCGCAGATGCATGTGACCGCGCGGCGCGTGATCGTGGCCGAACACATGCATCGGTCCGAGGATCTCGACGCCGGGCGTGTCCTTGGGCACGAGAATTTGCGACTGCTGCTTGCTCGGCGCCGCGTCCGGATTGGTCTTCACCATCACGATCATGATCTTGCAGCGGGGATCGCCGAGCCCGGAGATGTAGTATTTTTCGCCGTTGATCACCCATTCGTCGCCGACCAGCCTTGCCGTGGTCGAGATGTTCTTGGCGTCCGATGAGGCGACATTAGGCTCGGTCATCGCATAGGCGGAGCGGATTTCGCCGTTCAAGAGCGGCTTCAGCCATTTCTCCTTTTGCGCGGGCGTGCCGACGCGCTCCAGCACCTCCATGTTGCCGGTATCCGGTGCCGAGCAGTTCATGGTTTCCGAGGCCAGCGGACTCTTGCCAAGCTCGGCCGCGATATAGGCGTAGTCGAGATTCCGTAGGCCCTCGCCGGTTTCCGCGTCGGGCAGGAAGAAATTCCACAGGCCGACTTCCTTGGCCCTTGCCTTGGCTTTTTCCAGCACCTCGATCTGGCCGGGCGTAAAACTCCAGCGGTCGGTCTTTTTCTCGCCATGCCGATAAAACTCGACCGCCATCGGCTCGACCGTTTCCCGAATGAACTGCCGGACATGGTCGTAAAGCGGCCGGACTTTTTCCGACATCCGCAGGTCGTTCAGTTCATCGTCCGGGCTCAGGCTGTAGGTGGTGGTGCGGGGCACGTAGACGTGTTTCATGAACATCCTCCCATTCGCGCGGATTGCTTTTTTGCGTTGGCCTGCAATCTAGCCCCCTGCCCGGCTTCCGCAAGCACGGAGCTGCTTTACGTGTATGCCAAAAACAGGATTGACCTGACGTGGAGCGCCAGTGCCACAAAGATCGGCACTACCGGTCTCCATATCCTGCGGGAGATTCGCGACCTGGCAATTGCAACCTCTAGGTGTCGCCCGGGATGGATTCAGACGGTTCCAATCCTGCGGGACGCTTGACCGAACCGAACTCTAGCCCTTCAATCGATCGCATTGCGACTATGCTTATTTGCGCCTGACAGGCGAATTTTGTGGCTCGGGGGAAACCGATTATGAAGCCGATTGCACGACTTGGCGTGGCAGCTCTTCTTGCCCTGGTTCTCTCCGCTCCCGCTCTGGCGCTCGAGCTTAACCAGGCGATCGAAAATTGCCGAAGTACGGTAGGCAAACCGATCGTGATGGCCTGCATGCGCGGCGGCGGCGGAACCCTCGAATCCTGCCGCGAGAAAGCCGGCCCCCGGGTCAAGGCGTGCGTTCAAAGCGCCATGGCGGCGGCCCGACCAAAAGCCGCGCTGTTCGACGCTGCCAAGGTCTCCGCACCCAAGGCGGATGAAGCGGCCGCCGATGTTGCCGCACTAGCCGATAAGGCGCCCTCTAGTCTTGTTGCTCCTCCGCGAACGATTTCCGATATCGCAGCCATCCTCGATCAGCAAAAGCCGGATCCCGGCAGAATTGCCGAACTGACCTCGGCCGCCGATGCGCCGGTGCCAGGCGGGCTGAAAGGACTTGCGCTTGCCGATTTCTATTACAAGCGCGGTCAAGCAAGAGCGCTGCTGGGCCGAGGCGACGAGGCACTGGCCGACGCCGAGCTGGCCGTGAGCAATGGACAGGGCAGCGACTACAAGAACGTTGGCAGCCGTTACGAGCAACTTCTGATGCGACAGCTCCGCGACGCGGGCCAGCACAAGCGGGCGAATACACTCATCTCAAAACAAATCGCTGCATTCGCCAACCAGGGCAATGGAAGGCTGTTTGGGCTAAATTACGCGCTGGCGGTGGGCTATATCAGAAACGGCGACACCAACACTGCGGAAACTTATATCGCCCGCAACCGTGCGCTGCTTGGCGAAGCGCAAAGATGGCCAGGCTTTTCGATTTACGGAACGAACTGGCAAGCAACCGTTGAAGACGGCAATGCTCGCGTTGCTGAGTCTCGCGGCCGCTTTGCGGACGCCGAAAATGCCTATCACAAGGCGGCACTTTTCTATACGGCCAGTTTGAAGAGCCTTCCTCAATGGGAGAGCAAGCCGCCGGAGGGCGGTATCGAGCGCGCGGCGGATTGGGCACTGGCATTGGAGGGACGCGTCAAGGTCAAGCAAGGGCGCGTCGGCGAAGGCGAGGCCGATGTGCGCCGCGCGCTGCTCAGCCGTCTTTCCAAGTCCGGGAAATTCCACGCCGATACGGCAGGCGTTCTTGGCGTGCTGGTTTACGTGATTCAGGAGCAGGGACGCTATCAGGAGGCTGAGCAGCTGCAGCGCCAGGTGATCGGCATCTATCAGGGCCTCGGATACGGCGTCGATTCAGGACAGATGATCAATGCGCAAGTCTTCCTCGCTCAGATCCTCAATCTGGAGCGGCGGTACGACGAGGCCGGCAAGCTCTACGACCAGATCGATGTGTGGACCGCAAAATGGGAGCCTTCGCGCCGCGAAGCAATTAGCGGTGGCCTTGCGCGCGTTACCGTCATGCTGACGCAGGGCAATTATGGCAATGCACTCGAAATCGCCCAGCGAACATTTGACCGCGAACGCGGCCGATCGGGCGACAGGAGCTTCAATACCGCGGTCGCCCGCGGCTATCTGGCCATCGCGCTCGCACGCAATTCGAAGCCGGCGGAAGCGCTGGCGGCATTCAAGGAATCTGTCCCGGTACTGTTGACCGCGACCGGCGGCAGTGACGACGACAGCGGCTCGACGGCTGCGGCCCGCGAGGGCCGCGTTCGCATCGTGATCGAAGGGTATCTGCGCGCGCTGGCCCTCAATCCGTCGATTGCTCCGCCCCAGGTCGCCGAAGAAACCTTCGGCTACGCCGACGTGCTGCGCGGGCAGTCGGTTCAGCGCGCGCTGCAGGCCTCGTCCGCCCGGTCCGCCGCTGACAAGCCGGAGCTCGCGAAACTGGTGCGCGCTGCGCAGGACGGCGAAAAACAGATCGGAGCCGCCGTTGCTACCTTGAACAATTTACTTGCGCTATCCCCTGACGAACGCGAAGAAAAAGTGTTGAAGGCCGCGCAGGCAGAGATCGCCGCACTGCAGACCGCGCGGGCGCAAACCCTCAAGGAGATCGCCAGGAAGTTTCCTGACTATGGCAATCTCATCAATCCACCTCCCCCGAACGCCGGCGATATCCAGAAGCAGCTCGCCGATGATGAGGCCCTGCTCTCGTTCTACTTCGGTCGCACCGACAGCTTCGTCTGGGTGCTGCGAAGAGACAGCCCGGTGCAGCTTTCCCGGATCAAAATGACGCTCGGTGATCTCAACGCCAAGGTTACCAAACTGCGCGAAGCGCTCGAGCCAAAGGCGGCGATGATCTCGGACATCCCGCCGTTTGACGTGAAGCTCGCCAATGAGCTTTACAATGCGCTGCTCAGGGATGTTGAGGGGAGCTGGAAATCGGCAAAGAATCTGATCGTCGTGACCAATGGCGCTCTCGGGCTGTTGCCGTTGGCGCTGTTGCCCACGGGGCCGGCGGAGATAAAGGCCGATGACGAACCGCTGTTTGCAAGCTATCGCGACGTACCCTGGCTCGCCCGGACCCACGCGATTACCGTGGTGCCGTCGGCCTCCGCCCTGCAAACGCTGCGCAAGCTGCCGCCCGGGAAAGCCTCCCGGCAGGATTTGATCGCGTTCGGCGACCCCTACTTCAGCAAGGAACAGGCCGACGAGGCCGCGAAAGGCGAAAAGACGGTTCAACTGGCCGACGCATCCGGCGCCACGCGCGGCGGCCCTTTGAAGCGACGCAGCAGTCCGCAACTCGACGGTGTAGACAATGCCGATCTCGCGATGTTGCCGCGATTGCCAGATACCGCCGACGAGCTGAAATCCATCGCGCTGGCGCTTCAGGCCGACCCGTCGAAAGTGCTCAATCTCGGCAAGGACGCCAACGAAACCATGGTCAAGAAGATGGACCTATCCGGGTTCAAGATCGTCGCCTTCGCGACGCATGGGCTGGTGCCTGGCGAACTTGACGGACTGACTCAACCCGCTTTGGCTCTGTCGGCCCCCTCGCTATCGGGTTCCGAGGGCGACGGGTTACTCACGATGGAAGAAATTCTCTCGCTCAAGCTCGATGCCGACTGGGTGGTGCTCTCGGCCTGCAATACCGGTGCGGCGGCCGGTGCGGGCGCCGAAGCCGCGTCGGGACTCGGACGCGCATTCTTCTATGCGGGTACGCGGGCGCTGTTGGTGACCAACTGGTCGGTGCATTCGCAATCCGCGAAGGATCTCGTGACCGACCTGTTCAGGCGGCAGGCGGACGACCGCAAGCTTACCCGGGGCGAGGCATTGCGGCAGTCCATGATGGCGCTTATGGACGGCAAGGGCTACACTGATGCCGCGGGCAAAACCGAATTTGCCTATGCGCACCCCCTGTTCTGGGCGCCCTATACAATCATTGGAGACGGCGGACGTCGTTGACCGAAATTTCCCAATGCTCAGTAACGTCAATTAGATGAGTTGAAATGATCATGCTCAGGCGGAATTTTGCAATAACCTGCTCAATACTATTCGGGACCCTGGCTGCACTACCTGTTACTGGCCGCGCGGCGCCTCTGATTACGGCAGAGGAAGCGTCGTTACCGCCGCAGAAAGGCGCCGTTCCGAACTCGGGACGAGGAATCACGCGAGGTCCAAAAATTCAGGTGCCGGAAATGGAAGCCGGCGCTCATACCTCGCCGGTGCGTTTTCTGGTCAAATTTCAGACATTCGGCGGGTCGAGCATCGACCTCGATGCGTTGAAGGTCACCTATCTAAAATCGCCGATCGTAGATCTGACATCGCGCGTCAGGCCGTTCGCGCTGCCCGGCGGGATTGATATGCCGGATGCGCAACTACCGCCCGGCGATCATCTCGTGCGCATCGACGTCAGGGATTCCGAGGGCCGGACTGCAAGTACGAGTTTCTTTTTGAAGATTGCGCCCTAGCCTCGATGCGATGCCCGTTTTGCAACCTGGAAAAAGATGAACTCGCGCTTGTTTGCGGGGCTTGTGGCCGTGACGCCGCCATTCCGGAATCGCTGTTGGCAGAGCGTGCCGAACTGCTGGCGAAACGCGATGGTTTGCGGCTGGAACTTGCCGAAGCGAACGCTCGGCTGGCGGCCCGCCGCGGGCGCAAGCTGCGCCCCGGGCCGGTTTAGCTCGCGATGGAGTGTCCTTTTTGCGCAGAGACGATCAAGGACGAAGCAATTGTCTGCAAACATTGCAGCCGCGATCTTCGCCTTGTCTTGCCGATCATCACCGAGATTCAACAGACCGTGCTGGAGCTCGACCGGCTGCAGCGACAGCTCGATCGGGTCAATACTTCACTAGCAATGTTCGATCGTCCAGTGCGCTTTCTGTTTCTCAACGCCGGCATCTACGTTCTGTTGCCATCGCTGCTGCTGCTTGCGGCCCACTCCCTGGTCACAGTTACGCTAAACGTCTCGCCGCTCTATTTGCGGATTGCCTCGGTGCTCATTCCGATGCCGTTCGGCATGGCAGCTTTTGCGCTGAGCAAGATCGGTTACCGCGGGGCGTTTGGCCTGGGATTACTGACCGCCATGGTCAGCGTAATCGGCATGCTGGCGGTCGTCGCCTACGTCGACGGTGCGCCAATGATCCCGGATTCATGGCGCGAATGGCGCGAGACGGTCGAATACGGGTTGAGCATTGCGCTGGCCTTCCTGACCGGCAATATCCTTATGACGCTGATTTTCTTCATCCTGCCCTCGACAATTGCTTCGAGCGGCAAGCCGAACGCTGCGGCTTATCGGATCGCGCGGATGCTGGGGCAGCATGTCGGGCGGGAAACGATGCGCCGCCGCGCCAGACGGATACAGGACTTGATGCAGACGGTCGGACCGCTTGCCGGCGTGCTCGCGACTGCGGCGGGCTCCGTCTATACGGGATTGAAGGGAGTATTCGGGCACTAGGCGGGCGACGCTGTGCCGCGCAACCGCAATGTCCGCTTTCCCCTATGCGCGTCTTTTGCGATCGTGATTGATGGCGATGGATCGGCTGTAGAAGCTGCTTGCGATAGCCCGCGGGGTGCAACCTTGAGTGAACCTTGCTTGAAATATCGCAGATTCCGCCTATGCTGGCCGCCATAGCGCACTGGAATTCAATACGAATGATTTTCGATCAACCGCAGCAAGCCGTCGAGCAGCAGGATCACTCCGCCGCGCGGTATTCCCAGCTCACCAAGCTCATAGCAGTATTCGAGGCCACCTTTTCGTCGGTGCACTACCGTCTCCTGAACTCAATAACCGCCATCAACGCGCAGGCATCGTACGCGAACGGCACATGACAACGCCGACGACTTGTTCGGAAGCGGACGAAAACTGCACCGCATCTCCCATCGACTCAAAATCTTTCCGAGCACGGGCAACAGGCCGAAAGGCCGATGGTACGTCTTCTTGCGGGATCTCATCGGCGATCCAAACCGGATTCAAATCTTGCAGGCGATAAAGGACGCCGTAGGCGATCCCAATTGCGTCGGCATCCATTTTTGGGCCCGCTTCAATCCGAGGACCAACCCGCCCGACTACGAAGTTGACGTTTCGCCGAAACATCCTGACGCGAATGGCAAGTTCTGGATCACGATAACACTGTTGTGCGACCACGAAATCGATCCAAACATTCCGGGTGACGCCAGCGATCCTCCGGCGGATGGCGGCGAACACGGACCCGAGCATCCCAATCTGCGCCCGGTGCGAAGAAAGAAGGTTGTCAAGAAGTCCGCCAAAAAAGCTGGAAAGAAGAGTGCCAAGAAGATGGCAAAGAGGAAAAGGTAGCGCCGCTCCGCCTCTCGGCGTCGCGGTGGGAAAGCGAACTAAGGCGATCGCAGGTCCAGCGGCTTCATCATAGGGAAGCCGCTGGAGCTCGCGTGGCTCAGTTCAACCGCAGCTCGGTGATGTGCCGAGGATCCGGGCTCAGCTCGTTACGTTCGACGCGCTTGACGATGTCCGTGAGCACGGAATTGGCTTTGCACGTGAGGCCGACCTTCTCGCCCTCGCGCACCACGAAGCCGTTGAGGAATTCGATCTCGGTGCGCCGGCCCTTCTGCATGTCCTGGCCCATCGAAGGACGCTGCCCGGAGGAGGTGCGGCTGCCATCCTTAAAGCGCTGCTCGTCGCAGGCGCGCATCGCCGCCTCGTCGCCCTCGCCCGCACGCGCAATCGTCTCTGGCGGCAGATGCAAAATCTCCTCCAGTTGATAGCCGTGCGCTTGCCCGACGCGGATCGCTTCGCTCCCGAGCCGGGTGGAGAAGCGGCGGATCGGCTCGCTTTGCAGCATCGCGCCGCCGGGCAGGCCGGTGCAGGCTGAGAGCCCGTTGCCCATCACGTTGGTGACCAGTTTCGACCAGCGCTCGCCCCACAGATTGCCGGTTACCTTGGCGCTGTCGGCGTAGCCGACCAGGCGACAGATTTCTTCCGCCCGTTGCGTGATCCGGCCATGCACCTCGCCGGCGCGAAATACGGTGTGCGCCGCCCCACCCTTTCCTGCGCCACGATGGATGTGGCCGGGCTCAGGCAGGTTGACCGTGATGCTGCTCGCTATGCACCCGAGTGTCTTGCCCCAGCCGACTATGCCGGCGATCGTTTCTTCATTCATGCAGTTCTGCAGCGACACCATGTAGCCGTCCGGCGCCAGATACTGCTGAATCAGGGTGGTGGCCCAGGCCGTGTCGTAGGACTTCATGCACACGAAGGCGATGTCGACCGGCGTCTCCTTGGCTAGCCGCTGGGCGTCCGTGACGTGCAGCGCGCGCACGGGAACCGAGAATTCCGCGACGTCCCTGGCGTGGGTGACGCGCAGGCCGTGCTTCTTCATGTGCTCGACATGCTCGGGCCATGGATCGATGAACGTCACGTCCTCGCCCGCCTGCACCATATGGGCGCCGGCATAGCCGCCGACGGCACCCGCTCCGACAATAGCTATCTTCCGACCCATGCTTTCCTCCCTGCTGGCAGCCCGAGCCTAGCGCGCCGGCCCGGCGCCTCACAACGGTTGAAGCGCGTCGCGCGGGAGGACCGGCGGGGCGTTTTAACAGTCGCGGTGATCTGGCTGCCGATTTCCGGCCTCGATAAGCGATTGAGGAATTTGAGCGGATACGTCTTCAATATGCCTTGACGCGCTCGGCAGGCGAACCCGCTGGAGGTCATGCAAAGGCGTTTCTCAATGTCAAAGTCATCATTTCGAAGGGAGCTTCGAGCGGCTGCGTTGTTTTGGGATCAATGCAGCCGTGATCGCCCCCGGTTTGTCCCCGACAAAACACGCGCGACTATCATAGCTGGCGGGCCGCGTTCATAGCCAGCACGCCAGGCGTCTTCAAGCAGGTTGCCGATGCTCGCAAGCGCATCAGGACCGAGTACCCAACGTGGATTTCGACGGCCGACCACGACAAGCCCCGCTATCCGATCGCCAAATCCACGCGGAGGGCCGATGACAATTCGGTGCCCGCGGGCAAATCGCGTCAGCGCCCGCGGGCAAATTCGCGGGTTGCTCTTACATCCTGGAATGTGTCTTGGGGCTGCTAGCGCGCTTCTTATGCAACGTCCCCGACGTACCTACAGTCACACCTGAGCTGCGCTGAGTTTGAGTCTGCGTCGTCGGTCCTCCGCCGGCTCCGCTGCCACTGCCGCCAGCCGCGCCGGCTCCTGCCGCACCGGCTCCTGCTCCGCCCGCTCCAGCGCCGCCGCCGGCACCGCCGCCTGCTCCCTGCGCGAGGGCCAGAGTCGAGCCAAACGCAAAAAATGCTGCCAACGCGATTGTAGTGAGTTTCATATGGTTTCCTTCCGGTGGTAAGACCGAAGGTAATTCCCCAGCAAAACTCGCGTTCCATTCAGCGCGGCAACTGTCAGCCATCTACCAGCAGCCCTGAGATGCCTTTTCGTGGGGGCGCTTATGATCGACCCGCCAATGCATCCGCTCCCGATCGGTTTGTTCCAGAAGCCGTCGTATCCGGCAGGAACGATTGCGGGCTGCAACCTTGAACTGCACGAAGCCGAAGTGCCAAAGCCGGCCAGTGGCCGACTTTCGGCAGCCTCACGCAAGGGGTGATCCTGGGTCTAACAATGCCCGGATTCTTCGTCGTTAACGAAGCAGAGTATGCACGTGAGTTTATCGAAGCAGAGGTAGCCAGCCTTTCGTTCCCGCTCACCGTGTTCGTTTTCGGCGTGCCAGTGAGTCAAAAAGATATAGCCATCCTTTGCCGCGAAGCTTGTTCTGCAAACGGGGCATCCGGCCTTCCAGTCCGGTGGCGCCTTCGCAACTTTCAGGTGCGGGATCGGGTCCAGGCCGTTCATCAGATACCTCCTTGCGGTACGAAGAAGCAAAGCTCCATTCCCGTGTATTTGTTGATGAACAGCACGGGGGTGTGATCGGGCGTGTCACCTTCTTTTATGATGTCGGGTGGAATGGTTTTCCACTCGCCATCCTTTAGGTATTGCCACTGGTCCGAGCGATCTTCACCAACCCTGAAACGGGTCTTGAATACGTCGCCGTTGTCGCAGCAGGATTGCCAGGGAACACCGAGGCGAGCCCGCGCGGCAGGGTTCATTTCCTGCGCGTTAAACCATTCGTGGTGCGCCATCGACGGATCGTGAGCGTCAGCACGAAAGCAAAGCAGCAGAAGAACACCGAACGTTGTCAGTACGCGATCGAACGCTTTCATGGCAGCCTCCGTTATGGACTGTCATCAATTTTAGCATCCGCGAATCACACAAACTCTCCGGCCATTAATGAGGCCACATTCCAAAGAAAATGGAATCCCCTTTTCCGAACGGCCTTCTCTTTTAGGAAAGACTGTTGCTTTCCTGTTTTGTCGTCTTCCGAGCATTCGGTGTCCCTTCCGACAGTCCGCCCCGTGTCAAAGTCGACCGATCGACGCCGTGCATTCCAAGCAGGGAGCCGAGTCCGTTCTAAATTTGAGCAAGCAGGGCTTACGTAATAGGCAAAAGCCTGCTTTTCTTTCACTTCATCGTGCGGCAATGCCGTCCAGCATGCATCGTGCGGTCGGCACACGTTTGACTGTTACGATGAAGTGGGATGGGATCGCGTGCGGCTACATGATCGTTTAAACCAGGAGAGACACGATGTGCGCGGGTGACGACAAAAACTGTCCGGAATTCGAATTGCACCACCGCAGGTTCAAAGAAACGCTCGATCGGGAACGCCGGTCGTTTTTGAGGTCCAGTTTTGCCGCGGCCGGGGGCGCGGCGGCCATGACCGCGGGCGGCATTTCTCTGGTGACGCCGCAGATGGCGGCGGCTGCCGAGAAGAACCAACCGGCCAAGCGGTCCTATCACCATTTGCCCGCGAATGCCGACACCGTGCATTGGGGCTATTTCAGCAAGAAGCTGAAACCTCAGGTCGAGATCGATTCCGGCGACTTCATCACCATTGAGGCGTTGACCCACCATGCCAACGACGATGCCGAGCGCATGGTGAAGGGCGATCCCGGCGCCGAAAGCGTGTTCCTGTGGACCAGGGAAAAGAAGGGCGTCAACCGGCGCGGCGCCGGACCGATGGATGCCTCGCTGTTCGGGCGCGGCGCCGGCGAGGGCCTTGGCGTGCACATCTGCACCGGCCCGGTCTACGTGCGCGGCGCCCAGGAGGGTGACGTGATCGAGTTGCGCATTATCGACGTCGCGCCCCGGCCTTGCGCCAACCCGCAATATCCCGGAAAGGCTTTCGGCAGCAATGCGGCCGCATGGTGGGGATTTCATTATAAAGACCTGCTCACCGAGCCCAAGCCGCGCGAAGTGGTCACGATCTACGAGGTCGACGCCACCGGCGAACGCAATTGGGCGAAAGCCGTGTACAATTTCAGGTGGACTCCGCAAACCGACCCTGCCGGCGTCGTGCACAAGACCATCGACTATCCCGGCGTCCCGGTCGATCACTCCACGGTCAAGGAGAACCACGGCATCTTGAAGAACGTGCGCATTCCGATACGGCCGCACTTCGGCGTAATAGGTCTGGCCCCCAAAGAGGCCGATATCGTCGACTCGATTCCGCCTAGCTATACAGGCGGCAACATCGATAATTGGCGGATCGGCAAAGGCGCCACGATGTATTATCCGGTCGCGGTCGAAGGCGGCCTGTTATCGGTCGGCGACTCGCACGCTTCGCAGGGCGATTCCGAGCTATGCGGCACGGCAATCGAATGCTCGCTGAACGGCACCTTCCAGATCATTCTGCACAAGAAAGCCGATCTCGCCGGCACGGCGCTGGAAGCCCTTGACTATCCGATGCTGGAAACCAAGGACGAGTGGCTG
>Ga0126312_10002916_pt1 | contig 11509 bp, 11 predicted proteins | sample Plot104A_FD_92537 | JGI IMG/M metagenome (GOLD analysis project Ga0126312, IMG submission 92537) | Serpentine soil microbial communities from UC McLaughlin Reserve, CA, USA - Plot104A | ecosystem: Environmental > Terrestrial > Soil > Grasslands | place: USA: UC McLaughlin Reserve, Lake County... | reverse complement strand
TCGACCTCGACCGGCTCGCACGCGCGCAGGTAGCGGTAGACCGCGCGGCGCGAGAGCGGCCGCTCGTGCACGAGGAACCCGAGCGCGAGATGGTGGGCGGCGAGCCCGGCGAGGAACGTGCGCAGCCGCTCGCTCGTCCGCAGGCGGCGGCAGACATCGACGACCATCTTCGCGCCCAGTCGGTCGTGGCCGAGGAAGGTGACCCGTCCATCGGCCCGGGTCCCGCGCGTCGCCGGCTTGCCGACGTCGTGCAGCAGCGCGCCGAGGCGCAGCGCCTGCCCGCGGGACAGCTCGTCGCCCAGCGGCTCAGCCAGCACCTCGCGCAGGCGGGCGGCGGTATCGGCCTCGAACACCTCCTCGAGTCTGCCCTCGAGCTCGACCTGGCGGCGCAGGACGTCGAGCGTGTGGGCGCGGACGTCGAGATGGTGGAAATGGCTCTGCTCCACCCCGCGCAGAGCCTCGACCTCGGGGAGGACCGCGCCGAGCAGGCCGAGCCGGTCGGCGAGCTCCACGCCCTCGACCGCGCGGTCGGCGACGACGATCCGCCGGAGCTCGGCGAACACTCGCTCGGGCGAGGCGTCCGCGACCCGGGCGGCGGCGGCGCGGGTCAGTCGCTCGGTGCGAACGTCGGGAGCGAGCGGCAGCTCGGTGGCGAGGCGGGCGAGACGCAGCGGGCGCAGGGGGTCGTCGGCGTAGGCCGAGGACTCGACGCTGTCGCCGCCCAGTACGGACAGGCGCCCGCGCTCGACGTCGGCGAGGCCGCCATGCGGGTCGACCGGCGGGCCGCCGCCGAGCGGCACGGCCACCGCGTTGACCGTGAAGTCGCGCGCGGCGAGGTCGGCCTCGATCGACCCTCCCCGGAGCGTGGCCACGTCGCACACCCAACCCTCGCCTCGGGCGAGCGCGCGCCATGCACCGAAGGCCTCCGACAGCGGGAAGACCGGGCCGCGCATGTGTCGCGCAACCGCTCGCGCGGCGTGCTCCGGATCGCCGGCCACCACCAGGTCGACGTCGCGCAGCGGCCGATCGAGGGCGGCGTCGCGCACCGTGCCGCCGACGATCCACGCGTGCGGTACGTCGTCTCCCGCCGTCGCGAGCGCCTCGCGAACGACCCGCACCGCGCGTTCGGCAGCCAGCCGCTGCCCGAGATCGCTCACGGGCCCGCGTAGCGTCGGGGGACGCGCGGGAGCAGACCGCACGTGACCTCGTAGTTGATCGTGTCCAGCACCCGCGCGACCTCCTCGCACAGGATCCGCTCGCCGCCCTGGCGGCCGATCAGGGTCACGAGGTCACCGACCTCCGCGTCCGGCGGCCCGTCCGCCGAACCGAGCTCGACCGCCACGTTGTCCATGCTCACGGTTCCCGCGAGGCGCCGGCGCCGGCCCCGTACGAGCACCTCGCCGCGGTTCGAGAGCGCGCGGCGCCAGCCGTCGCCGTAGCCGATCGGGACGAGGCCGACCCACATCGGCCGCTCGGCGCGCCATGTCCGGCCGTAGCCCGCGCTCCAGCCCGTCTCGAACCGCTTGACCGCCGCGAGCTGAGACTCGAGCGCCAACGCCGGCTCGAGGCGACGCGGCGCGGGGTCCTCGCCGAACGGGTCGAGCCCGTAGACGGCGATCCCGCACCGGACCATGTCGAAGTGCGCGGCGGGGTCGCGCAGGGTCGCCGCGCTGTTGGCCGCGTGGGCGATCACCTCCGGGTGTGCCTGCTTCGTCTCCGTGACGAACCCGCGGAAGCGCTCGAGCTGGGACGGAAAGTGGTCGTCGGCGAGCTCGTCGGCGGTGGCGAAGTGGGTCATGAGGCCGACGAGCTCGAGCCGCTCGTCCCTCGCCACGAGCTCGCACACCGCTCGCAGCTCGGCGGGGTCGGCGGTGCCCAGCCGGCCCATGCCGGTGTCGAGCTTCACGTGCACGCGCGCCCGCGCGCCGGTGGCGGCGGCGTGCTCGGCGACCGCGCGGGCGAACTCGGCGCACCAGGCGACGATGTCGGCGTCCACCGCGACCGCCGCGCGCGCCTCCGCCCGGGTCAGCGCACCCTGGACGAGGATCGGAGCTGCGACCCCGGCCTCGCGCAGCGAGATCGCCTCGTCCGCGGTGGCCACCGCCAGCCAGCTCGCGCCCCCCGCGAGCGCGGCGCGGGCGCACGCGACCATGCCGTGGCCGTAGCCGTTCGCCTTGACCGCGACGCACAGCTCGGCGCCGCCCGTGAGCTCCGAGAGCAGCCGGCGCGCGTTGCGCTCGATCGCGCCGAGATCGACCCGGGCGACCGCACGCTCTGCGCCTCGGTCGGGCTCGGCCCGGCCGGGATCGTGTGTCGTCGTCACGGTGTCGCCTCGGGCGCGCGCCGTCGCCATCGTCGCTCTGCGCCGCGCGCGGTCACCCCGCCCGGCCGCTGGCCACCTCTACCGGGCCAGCGCGCCGAGCACATCGGCGCGGCTCACGACTCCGACGAGCCGCCCGTCCTCGACGACCGGCAGGCGGTTGTGCCCGCTCTCCGAGATGATTCGCGCGGCCTCGTGCGCCCCGGCGTCCGGTCCGATCGTGGTCGGCTCGGGGGTCATCATGTCGGCGGCCCTGGCGGCGAACGCCTTGCGCAGCCGGTCCTCGAAGTGGCGCAGGGGCTCCAGGAAGACGACGCCGCCGAACAGCTGGATGTAGTGCGGCAGGTGCAGGTCACCCTGCTCGTCGGCAATCACGAGGTCGGCCTCGGTGACGATCCCGACGCAGCGCCCGTCCTCGTCTGTCACGGGCAGCCCGGGCAGCTCGTTCTCCGCGAGCAGCTGGATGATCTCCTCGACCGGTGTGCCCGGCCGGACCGTGGGCGGGTCGGAATCCATGATGTCGCGCACCGCGACCGGCATCGGAGCGACCCTAGCGGACGGGGCGGCGCGTGCGGGCGCGCCTGCGTCCCGGTCCGCCGGCCTCGAGCGGCGCCCTCAGACGTCGCCGGGGAGGTCGAACACCCGCCGCGTGTTCCCACCCAGGAACAGCCCCCGCGCCTCGTCGTCGAGCTCGAGCGAGTCGAGTTCGGCCAGGGCGTGCTCCGGCGAGATCATCGGGAAGTTCGTGCCGAACATGACCTTGCGGCGGCCGCCGCCGCGCAGGTAGGCGACGAGCTCGGGCGGGTAGCGGCGCGCGGTGTACGCGGACGTGTCGATTTAGACCTTCTCGTACTTCCGCGCGACCGCGATCATCTCCTCGGTCCACGGGTAGCCGATGTGGCCGGCGACGATCGTCAGCTCGGGGAAGTCGAGCGCGACGTCGTCGAGGTAGGGGATCGGCCGCCCGATCTCCGAGGTCCGCAGCGGACCAGTGTGCCCGACCTGGGTGCAGAACGGCACCCCGAGCTCGACGTACGCGGCATACAGCGGGTAGTAGCGGCGATCGTTGGGCGGAAGGCCCCAGAGCCAGGGAACGACGCGCAGTCCGAGGAAGTCGTGCTCCTCGACGCACCGGCGCAGCTCGCGCATGGCCTGCATCGGCCGAGCGAGGTCGACGGCGGCCAAGCCGCCGAGCCGCTCGGGTTGCTCCGCGATCCAGGCGGCGACCGCCTCGTTGCCGATCAGCGGCCCTCGGGCGCGTGCCATGCGCTCAGCAGCCCGAAGTCGACGCTCGCCGCGTCCATCGCCGCGAGCGTCGTCGCGATCGGCGGATCCTCGTCCGGCGGCTCGAGCCCCGTCCACCGGCGCAGGGAGGCGAGCATGTCGTGACGCAGGAAGTCGCGCGTCGGGTGCTGCATCCAGACGTCGACGGTCACCGCTCAGGCCCCCGCCTAGCTCGCGGCGCGGCCGGCGGCGGCTCGCCGCTCACGGCGGCTCGCCGGCCCGCCCAGGGCGACCGGAAGCGCGTCGATCACGTCGGCCGCCAGCGTGTGGTCGGCCGCGAAGCGCGCGGCCGCCACGCGGCCCGCGCGCCCGTGGGCGAGGACGCCGGCCGCCCCCGCCTCGAACGCGCCGAGCCCCTTGGCGAGGAACGCGCCGATCACCCCGGACAGCACGTCGCCCGTGCCCGCGGTGGCTAGCGCCGGGGAGCCGCCGGGGCTCACCGCGACCGGTCTCTCGGGCGCCGCGACCAGCGAGTCGTCGCCTTTCAGCACGACGACCGCGCCGCTGCGCTCGGCCGCCTCGCGCGCCGCGGCGAGGCGGTGATCGCTCACCTCGATCGCGTCGCGCTCGAGCAGCCGGCCGAGCTCGCCGGCGTGCGGCGTGAGCACGGTCGGCCCCGGGCGACCGTGCAGCGACTCGAGCGCGCCCACGTGCGCGTTCAGGCCGTCGGCGTCGATGAGCAGCGGCGCCTCGACGCGCTGCGCCACGGCGCGCGCGAACGCGACCGCGCCGTCCGAGCGCCCGATGCCCGGGCCGAGCACGACCGCGCCCGCGCGCTCGGCGAGCGCGGCCACTCCCTCCGCGCCGGCCTCGGTGTGCGACCCGTCGGCGTCGGGCTGGCCGGCGGTCATCGCCTCCATGAGCTTGAGGGCGAAGATCGTCTCCATCGACTCGGGAACGGCGAGCTGCACGTAGCCCGCCCCGGTGCGCATGGCGGCGAGCGCGGCCATGGTCGGGGCCCCGGTGAGCCCGCGCATCCCGCCCGCCACGACGACCGTCCCTGAGTCGAACTTCGTCCCCGCGCGCGTGCGCGAGGGCACGAGCTCGAGAACGCGCTCGGAGATGCGCCCCGCACCGCCCGCGGACGGCGCGTCGCGGGGGATGCCGATCGGGATCGTCTCGACCTCGCCGGCGTGGAGGGCGCCGGGCGCGACGTGGAGCCCGATCTTCGACGCGTGGAAGGTCGCCGTGACCGTCGCCCGCACGGCGTCGCCCTCGACCTCGCCGGTGGAGGCGTCAACGCCCGAGGGAACGTCGCACGCGACGACGGGCGCTCCGGTGGCGTTGATCGCCGCGATGGCGCTCGCCACCGGCTCGCGCGGCGCGTCGGCAAAGCCGGTGCCGAGCAGCGCGTCGACGATCGCCGCCGAGCCCTCGAGCCGCGCGCCATCGACCGCCTCGACCGGCGGCTCGCCACGGAGCCGCTCGAGGTTCACCGCCGGGTCGCCCGTCAGCTCGTCGAGCCCGCCGACCGAGAGCACGTCGACCTCGCGCCCGCCCTCGCGCAGGACGCGCGCCGCCACGAGCCCGTCGCCGCCATTGTTGCCCGTGCCGACGACGACGCGGACGGGTCCCGGGCGACCCGCGGCGTCGGCGACCCGCTCGACGACCCGCGCCAATCCCTCCCCCGCGCGCTCCATCAGCTCGATCGACGGGACTCCGCGCTCCTCGCTGGCGAAGGCGTCGGCGGCTCCCATCTCCCGAGCGTCGAACAGCGGCTCGAGCCAGGCGAGAAGCGGCATGTCCTCAGTCGGCGCGCGGAGGGGTGCTCCGAGGCCACAGGTGGGCCTCGGCGCGCGACTCGGGCCGCGGCGGCCGCGCCTCGACGCCGCCCGGCCGCCGCTCGCGCCGCAGCAGCGCCGTCGCGCCGGCAAGCGTACGCGTGTGGGTGAGCGAGATCACCGGCGCGACCTCAAGCTCGCGCGCGCGCTCCGCGAGACCGCCGCCTAATTGCACCTGCGGAGGCCCGCTCCCCGAGACCACCTCCACGTCGCCGAAGCTCCACACCGACGCTCCGAGGGCCTTGGCGACCGCCTCCTTGGCGCAGAAGCGCGCGGCGAGGTGACGCGCCGGGCGCGGACGCGCGGCGGCGTACGCGCGCTCGTGCTCGGTGAACAGGCGCTCGGCGAGCCGCGGCCGGCGGGCGAGCGCCCGCTCGAGCCGGTCGACCTCGAGCAGGTCGAGCCCGATCCCTAGACCTGAGGCGCCGGCGGCCACCCCGTCCCGCTACTCGACGGTCACGGTCTTGGCGAGGTTGCGGGGCTGGTCGACGTTGAGCCCGCGGGCGCGCGCGATCCGGTAGGCGAGGAGCTGGAGCGGCACGATGGCGAGGATCGGCTGGAGCAGCCAGTCGGTGGGCGGCACGTACAGGACCTCCTCGGCGTACTCGGCCACGCGCACGTCGCCCTCGGTGGCCACCGCCACGACGTGAGCCCCGCGCGCCCTGACCTCGGCCGCGTTCGACAGCACCTTGTCGAGCACCGGCGAGTCGGTGGCGATGCACACGACCGGGGTGCGCTCGTCGAGCAGGGCGATCGGCCCGTGCTTCATCTCGCCGGCGGCGTACGCGTCGGTCGGGACGTAGGAGACCTCCTTGAGCTTGAGCGCGCCCTCGAGCGCGACCGGAAGCCCCACGTGGCGCCCGAGGTAGAGGAAGAAGCCGGCGTCCCGCCAGTGCTCGGCGATCGCGCTCGCCGCGGTGTCGGCGCGGTCGACGAGCTCGGCCACGTGGCCGGGCAGGCGCTCGACGTCGGCGAGCAGCTCGGCGAGCCGTCCCGGCGAGAGCGTCCCGCGCAGCTCGGCGAGCTTGAGCCCGAGCAGGTACATGACCGCCACCTGCGACACGAAGGTCTTCGTCGCGGCGACGCCGATCTCGAGCCCGGCGCGGGTGTAGATGACGCCGTCGGAGTCGCGCGTCGCCTGGCTTCCCATGACGTTGGTGATCGCGAGCACCTTCGCGCCGCGCGCGCGCGCCATGCGCATGGCGGCGAGCGTGTCGGCGGTCTCGCCCGACTGGGAGACCCCGACGACGAGGTCGCCCGGCCCGACGATCGGGTCGCGGTAGCGCCACTCCGAGGCGATGTCCATCTCGACCGGGACGCGCGCCCACGCCTCGATCGCGTAGCGGCCGACGAGGCCGGCGTGGTAGGAGGTGCCACACGCGACGACCACGATCCGGCGCAGCGCGCGCAGCTCGTCGTCGGAGACGCCGATCTCGCCGAGCTCGACGCGGTCGCCGCACACCCGGTCGGCGATCGTCTCGGCGATCGCCGCAGGCTGCTCGTGGATCTCCTTGAGCATGAACGTCTCGTAGCCTGCCTTCTCGGCCGCCTCCTCGCTCCAGTCGACGCGCTCGACCAGCCGCGGGATCGGCAGCCCCGCGGGGTCGAGGAAGTCGGCACGATCGGCCCGCACGGCGACGATCTCGCCGTCCTCGACGAGCTGGACGTTCCGCGTCTCGCGCAGGAAGGCGGGGATCGCCGAAGCGATGAAGTGCTCACCGTCGCCCACGCCGACCACGAGCGGGGCCTCGCGGCGCGCGCCGACGAGCAGGTCGGGCTCGTACGCGCACGCGGCGACGAACGCGAAGTGGCCGTGGAGCTCGCCGTAGGAAGCCCGCACCGCCTCGAGGACGCTGCCCGCGTAGTGGCGTGCGACGAGGTGCGCGACGACCTCCGCATCGGTGTCCGAGGTGAACACGGCGCCGTCGCGCTCGAGCTCCCGCCGCAGCTCGACGTGGTTCTCGATGATCCCGTTGACGACGACGTGGATGCGACCGGTCGTATCCGAGTGCGGGTGGGCGTTCTCGCGCGTCACCGCCCCGTGGGTGGCCCAGCGCGTGTGGCCGATGCCGGTCGTCGTGTCGCGCGCGGCGACCGCTACGCCCCCGCCGGCGGGCGACCCTGCGGTCGCCTCGGCGGCGGCGCGGGACTCGACGGCCTCGCGCAGGTGGGCGAGGTTGCCGACCGCATGGACGAGCTCCACCTCGCCGTCGCCGACGAGCGCCAGTCCGGCCGAGTCGTAGCCGCGGTACTCGAGCTTCTCGAGTCCTTGGAGCAGGAGCTCCCGGCAGGGCCGCGAGCCGACGTATCCGACGATGCCGCACACTGGTGCCTAGCCTGGCCTTTCGCTTCGGGTCCTGCGCCTCGTCCCCGCGCGCCGGGGCCCTTCGACGTGAAGGCCGCTTTCGACGCGACCCAGCCGGCCCCTTCCGGGCCGCAAGGTGCGGCATCCTAACAGCGGCCGCGGCGGCCGTGCGGACGGATTTCGCACGTTCCGCAGGCGGCTGGGCGTCGGCGCCCGCCCGCTCACCGCCACCGGGGCGGAGCCTCCGGCGAGCCTAGGCGAGCTCCGCCTCGACGACCGCCACGAGGCGTGCGAGCGCGGCATCGCACTCCTCCCGCGACGGCGCCTCGACCATGACGCGGACGACGGGCTCGGTCCCCGACGGTCGGACGAGCACGCGCCCGCGCCCGGCGAGCGCCTCGCCCTCGCGCTCGACGGACTCCCACACGGAAGTGGCGCCCTCGACCGCCTCGCGGTCGCGCACGCGCACGCTGGCGAGCACCTGCGGGAGCTTCTCCATCGCGTCGCGCTCGGCGAGGTCGCGGCCGGCGAGCGCCTCGAGGGCCAGAAGGGCCGCCGCGATACCGTCGCCCGAGGCGACGAAGCCGGTGTCGATGATGTGCCCCGACTGCTCGCCGCCAATCGCCCACCCACGCTCGAGCAGCTCGTGCAGGACGTGGCGGTCGCCGACCGGCGTCACCGCGACCTCGATGCCGGCCGCCTCCATGGCGCGGTGGAAGCCGTAGTTGGTCATGACCGTCACCGCCACCCCGTTCCCGGCGAGCCGGTCCCGCGCGCGCAGGTGGAGGGCGGCGAGCGCGACCAGCTCGTCGCCGTCGACCACATCGCCGCGGCCGTCGGCGGCGAGCACGCGGTCGGCGTCGCCGTCGAAGGCGAATCCCGCGTCGAACCCGCCGGCGGCGGTGCGCTCGGCGAGCGCCTCGACGTGCGTCGAGCCGCAGCCGTCGTTGATGTTCCGCCCGTCGGGGGAGGCGGCGAGCAGCTCGATGTCGGCGCCGAGGCGGCGGAAGATCTCGGGGGCGACGTGATGGGCGGCGCCATTGGCGCAGTCGAGGAGAATGCGCCGCCGCGAGAGCTCGAGGCCCTCGAAGCGGGTCTCGAGCGCGCGCACGTAGTCGGCGGCGGCGCCGTGCAGGGGCTCCACGCGCCCCGGTGCCGCCGCGCCGGCGCCCTCGCCCGCGGCGAGCGCGCCCTCGACGCGGGCCTCGTCCTCGTCGGACAGCTTGTGCCCGTCCGGACCGAAGAACTTGATCCCGTTGTCGCCGAACGGGTTGTGCGAGGCCGACACCACCGCGCCGAGGTCTAGCCCGAGGCGCGATACGAGCAGAGCGCACCCCGGCGTGGGTAGAACGCCGCCGAGCAGTGCTTGCCCACCCGCGGCGGCCACCCCCGCGGCGAGCGCCGCCTCGAGCATCGGTCCCGACTCGCGCGTGTCGCGGACGATGAGGACGCTCGGGGCCCGAGCGCGCGACACCGCGACCACGGCCCGGCCAAGCGCGAGCGCGAGCTCCGGCGTGACGAGCCCGCCCACGGGTCCGCGCACGCCGTCGGTCCCGAACAGCCGGCCTTCGGGTGCGGCGGCGGCGTTCCGGACAGCGGCCGGCGACCCAGCGCGCACGGTGGCCATCGCGGCCGGCTAGCGCTTCGAGAACTGCGGCCGCTTGCGTGCCTTCTTGAGGCCGGCCTTGCGGCGCTCCTTGGCACGGGCGTCGCGCGTGAGGAAGCCGCGGCGCTTGAGCTCGCCGCGCAGGGCGGGGTCCGCCTCGACGAGGGCCCGGGCGATCCCGTGGCGGAGAGCTCCGGCCTGCGAGGAGACGCCCCCGCCGTGAAGGCGCGCGACTACGTCCATGCGCTCCTCGTAGCCCACGGTCTGGAGCGGCTGGCGGGCAGCGAGCTGGAGCGTCGCGCGCGGGAAGAACTGGTCGAGCGGACGCCCGTTGACGGTGTACGAGCCGCTGCCGGGCTTGAGGACCACACGCGCCACCGACGTCTTGCGCTTGCCGGTCGCGCGATAGCGCGCGTCGGCGGCGAGGTCGAGCGCCGAGCGCGGGGCCGGCTCGGGCGCCTCGCGGTCGGTCGGCTCGCTCTCGGCGGTCGGCTCGCCGGCCTCGGCCGCCTCCCGCTCCAGCTCCGCCTCCGGCTCGAGGGCGGCGTAGCGGGAGTAGTCCGGCTCCTCGGTCTCCGGCTGCTCCTCGAGCACGAGGTCCGGCTCGAGATGGGCGCCCGGAATCGCCTCGGCGCCGGCGGACTCGTCCTCGGGCTGGCCGCGCCGCTGCTCGCCGCGGGCGCGCTCGGGGCGAGGCGGCGCGGGCTCGGACGGGGGCGTGGCATCAGGTCCCGCGCCGGCCTCGGCGCCCGCGCCGGTCTCGGGCGCTGCTTCCGCATCGGCGCCGGCCTCGGCGTCGGCATCGGCGCCCTCGGAGCCTGTCGCCTCCGCGTCAGGTGGCACGGCGTCGGCCTCGGGCGCCGACTCGGCCCCGGGGACGGCCTCCCCCTCGGCCCCGCCCGAGGCGGTCTCCTCGCCGCGGTCCGGATCGGCGTCCGGAGCGCTGTTACCCGGCTCGGCCGCCCTCTCTTCCTCGCGCGAGTCGCCGGGGCGCTCCGACTCCGTCATCGCGTCTCGACCTCCATCGTCTGCGGCTGCTGCGCCCGATGGGGATGGTCAGGGCCCGCGTAGACCTTGAGCTTGCGGAGCTGCTGGCGTGCCAGCCGGTTGCGGGGAAGCATGCCCTTGACCGCCAGGCGGATGATCTCCTCGGGGCGGCGAGCCTGCATCTCCGCAAAGGTGCGCTCGCGCAGGCCGCCGGGGTAGCCCGAGTGGCGGTAGTAGCGCTTCTCGCTCCGCTTCTTGCCGGTGACCTCGACCTTCTCGGCGTTGACCACGATCACGAAGTCCCCGGTGTCGCAGTGCGGCGTGTACTCCGGCTTGCGCTTCCCGCGCAGGGCGTCCGCGATCTGCGTCGCGAGCCGGCCGAGCGTCTGGCCGGTCGCGTCGACCACGAGCCAGTTGCGCTCGCGCTCGGCGGGAGTGGCGACGTAGGTCTTCATTGCTAGAGAGGGTCGCTCGCGATCGCGCGAGAACGGCGCGGGCGCCGCGAGCGGCGTCGTATGTTGGCACAGGGCCTCGCGAGCGTCCATCGGCCAGCCGTGAGCGGGGGCCGCCGTCCGGACCCGGCGGTGCGCCACCGGGGGCGGCGCTACTCCCACTCGATCGTGCCCGGCGGCTTCGAGGTGATATCGAGCACCACGCGGTTGACCGCCGGGAGCTCGTTCACCATCCGAGCGGCGATCCGCTCGAGCAGGTCGTGCGGCAGCCGCGCCCAGTCGGCGGTCATCGCGTCGTCGCTCGTGACCGCGCGGATAGCGATCACGTGATCGTAGGTGCGCTCGTCGCCCTGGACGCCGACCGTGTTGAGCGCCGCGGGCAGGACGCAGAACGACTGCCACAGCTCGCGATAGAGCCCGGCCGCGCGGATCTCCTCTTGGAGGATGAAGTCGGCGTCCCGCAGGAGCGCGAGCCGCTCGCGCGTGACCTCGGCGCCCACGACGCGGATGGCGAGCCCGGGGCCGGGAAAGGGCTGGCGCCAGACCATCCGCTCGGGTAGGCCGAGCTCGGCGCCGACCGCGCGCACCTCGTCCTTGAAGAGCGTGCGCAGGGGCTCGACGAGCTCGAGCTCGAAATCCTCCGGCAGCCCTCCGACGTTGTGGTGCGACTTGATCGTGGCGGCGCCGGTGCTCCCGCCCGACTCGATCACGTCGGAGTAGAGCGTGCCCTGGACGAGGTAGCGCGGGTGCCCCAGGCGCGTCGCCTCCTCCTCG
>Ga0126312_10002915_pt1 | contig 11509 bp, 8 predicted proteins | sample Plot104A_FD_92537 | JGI IMG/M metagenome (GOLD analysis project Ga0126312, IMG submission 92537) | Serpentine soil microbial communities from UC McLaughlin Reserve, CA, USA - Plot104A | ecosystem: Environmental > Terrestrial > Soil > Grasslands | place: USA: UC McLaughlin Reserve, Lake County... | reverse complement strand
GTCTCGATCGCCGCGTACGCGGGGACGTTCTTCGCCCGCGGCTTCTTCGCCGGGCACCGGCGGTTCGGGCTGTACTCCTCCGTGCTGCTGTCGGACGCGTGCACCCGGATCCTGTTTCCGCTCGCGGTGGCCGTCGGGATCGCGAGCGGGACGACGGCGGTCGCGCTGGGGATCGTCGCAGGGCCCTTGGTCAGCCTCACCCTCGTCCCGGCGGTGGTAGCGATCGCGCTGCGCGGCCGGGGCCTCGAGCCCGAGCTGGAGCCGGAGGCGGGTACGGACGCTCCCCCGGCTCCCGAGGGCACGGAGTTCACGCTCGCCCACGGCGGTGGCTTCGCCGCGGCGGTGTTGTTGATTGTGTTCAGCGAGCAGCTCTTCCTCAGCTCCGGCGCGCTGATCCTCAAGGTCACCGAGGGCGCGGTAGCGACGGCGTTCATCTTCAACGTCCTGATGCTGGCCCGGGCGCCGATCTACCTGTTCCAGGCGGTTGCGACGAGCCTCCTCCCCCACCTCACCCGGCTGCGCTTCCGGCCGGGTGTCGGGGGCGAGGACGCGTTCCGGCTCTCGGTTCGGCTCACGATCACCGCAGTGGTCGGCTTCGCCGCCCTCGTCGCCGCGATCGTCCTGATCGCGGGGCCGGCGCTGATGCAGGTCGCGTTCAGCGACAAGTACTCCTACGACCGGGCCGGCCTGCTGATAGTCACGGTGGGAATGGGCTTCTACCTTGCGGCCGCGACCCTGAACCAGGCCGCCCTCGCCCAGGGGCAGGCACGGCGGGCGGCGATCTGCTGGATCGGGTGTGGCCTGGCATACGTGGGTTGGAACCTACTCCCGATCTTCGACGAGTTCCGCCGCGTCGAGGTGGGTTTCGCACTCGCCGCGGTGACCCTGTGCGGGCTGCTGTACCTGCTGTACCGGCGACCTCACCCCAGGCCCGAGGACGCGGTGCGGCCCGACTCCGTGCAGGAGCTCGAGGCGCGGCTCGCGGCCGCCGACGAGGCGGGCTAGGCGAACCCTCCCGTGTCCGACGCCGAGCTGATCCTCGTCGCCGGCGCCCTTCTGGCAATGGGCATCGCGGCGGCCAAGGTAGCCGACCGGGTGCGCGTTCCGGGGCTGCTGCTGTTCCTCGGCCTCGGGATGCTGGTCGGGTCCGACGGTCCGGGCGGGGTCGAGTTCGACGACGCCGAGCTGACCCGCACGCTCGGAACGATCGGCCTCGTGCTGATCCTGTTCGAGGGCGGGCTGTCCGCGGGGTGGCGGGAGATCCGCCCGGTGGTGGGCATCGCCGCGTCCCTGGCGGTGGTCGGCACGACGGTCACCGCGGCGATCGCGGCGCTGGCGGCGTCGTGGCTGTTCGGGCTCGACACCCTGGAGAGCCTGATCGTCGGGGCCGCGATCGCGGCCACCGACAGCGCGGCGATCTTCGCCGTCCTGCGCGGCTCGCAGCTCCGCCGCCGGATCGCGCGCTCGCTGGAGGGCGAGTCGGGGATGAACGACCCCGTGGCGCTGCTGCTCGTCACCGGCTTCATCGACTGGATCCAGGATCCCGGGTACGGGGCCGAGGACATGGTCCTCAACCTGGCGGTCAAGCTGGCACTGGGAATCGTGCTCGGCCTCGCGATCGGACTCGCGGCGCGGTGGGGCATGCGGGCCGTCGACCTGCCGACGCCGGGGCTGTACCCGGTGGCGTCGATCGCAACGGCGGCCCTCGCCTACGGCCTCGCCGAGGTCGCCGGAGGCGCCGGGCTGCTCGCCGTCTACCTCACCGCTCTGATCGTCGGCACCGGCCCGGTCCCCGGGCGCAGCACGATGCTCGCCTTCCACCAGGGCGTGGCCTGGGTCGCCCAGATCACGCTCTTCTTCCTGCTCGGGCTGCTGGTCTTCCCCAGCCAACTCGGCGACGTGGCCGGGGATGGGCTGCTGCTGTCCGCCGCCCTCATCCTCGTCGCCCGTCCGGTCGCGGCGTTCGTCGCCAGCCTGCCGTCGCGGTTCGCCCCCCGCGAGCGGCTGATGCTCGGGTGGGCGGGGCTGCGCGGCGCGACGCCGATCTGGCTCGCCACGTTCCCCGTGGTTGCGGGAGTGGAGAGCGGCATCCTCCTGTTCAACATCGTGTTCTTCGTCATGGTCAGCTCGACGCTGGTCCAGGGGGCGACCTTCGACCCGCTCGCCCGGGTCCTCGGCCTTACGACGAGCGAGCCGGCGCTCCCGCGGTCCCTGGTCGAGTCGGGGGTGGTGCGCCGGCTGGGAGGCGAGGTGGTGGCGTACCGCGTTCGCGGCGACGACGCGGTCGTCGGCCACATGGTCAAGGAGCTCGGGCTTCCCCGCGAGGCGCTCGTCAACGTCATCGTCAGGCAGGGGGCCGCGATCCCCCCGCGCGGCTCGACCGAGATCGAGGCGGGCGACGAGCTCCACGTGCTGGTCCGCCGCGAGGCGCACCACGAGGTGGAGCGGCTGAGCGATCGGTGGCGCGACGGTCCGGTCGGCGAGCCGCCGCCGCCCGAGCCGCCGATTCGCGGCGCGCCGAAGCCGTTCAAGGTGCGGCCGTGGATCGACGCCGACGGCGACCCGGGGCGGCCGGGGGAGATCGACGGCGTGGCGGTCGTGGGGCGAGTCCGGACTCGGCGCGACCGTCCCGGCGCGCTGCTCGTCCTGGCGGACGGCCGCTACGCGGTCACCGGCGACGGACTCGTGGCGATGGGCGGTCGCAACCTCGTCGCGCGGTGGTGCATCCGCCGGGCGGGCCTGTCAAAGCTCGAGCCCGAGGAGCGCGCATGGTGGCAGGAGGTGATCGGGGTGCTGAGCGGGCCGGTCGCGCGGTAGCCCGCCGCGCTACCCGGCCCCAGCGGCCTCGACGATACGGCGGTACGCGCCCGCCGGGTCGGGGTCGCTGAACACCGCCGAGCCGGCGACGAACAGCGTCGCCCCCGCGTCCGCGACCGGGCCGACCGTCTCCGCCTCGATTCCGCCGTCGACCGCGAGCAAGGGCTGCGACGCCGCCTCACGCAGGCGCGCCACCTTGTCCGGCGAGGAGGCGATGAACGACTGTCCCCCCCACCCGGGGTTGACCGTCATGCAGAGCACGAGATCGGCGGCCTCGCCGAGCTCGGACACCGCGGCGACGGGCGTCCCGGGGTTGAGCGCGATCCCGGCCAGGCAGCCGAGCTCGCGGACCGCCGACAGCGTCCGGTTGGCGTGCGGGGTGGCCTCGGCGTGGAACGTGATGCAGTCGGCGCCGGCGCGGGCGAACTCCTCGACCTGCGCCTCGGGCCGCTCGATCATCAGGTGGACGTCGATCGCACCGCCGGCGTCATGCACCCTGTCCGAGATCCCCGCCGCGACGAGCGGGCCCATCGTGATCGGGGGGACGAAATGGCCGTCCATGACGTCGACGTGGATGATCCGGGCGCCGGCCGCGATCACCTCGTCCACCTGCGACCCGAGCCGCGAGAAGTCGGCGGACAGGATCGACGGCTCGACGCGCAGCGTCGAGAACAGCTCTCTGGCGCTCATCAGATCGGACGAAGCATCGAGCTGTGGCATTGCTGGCACAACATGTCCTCGGTGGCGCTCATCCTGCTGATCGTCTGGTGGGTGCCGCAGTTGGGGCATTGCGAGACGAGCTCGTAGCGGCGCAGGCAGTACACGCATCGAAACCGGCCCGGGAGCTGGGTGGGCCGAAGCCACGGCTCCCCGCAGCCCGGACACGCGGGCCGCCGGATCTCGGTGCGTGTCGGGTCCTCGTTCACGAACTTCGCAGTCGAGCGATGAAGAACCCGTCGGTCCCGTCGCGGTCGGGACGGGTCTGGATGAAGCGGGAGTCGTGCCGCGAGGCCAAGCTGGGATGGTCCGCGCCGAGGTCGTCCGCCGCGACCCGTTCGCCCGCCGCGCGGAGCGCCGCGGCCACGCGGTCCTCGTTCTCGCGCCGCGAGATCGTGCAGGTCGAGTACACGAGCGTGCCGCCGGGCCGCAACGCGGACAGCGCGCGGTCGAGGATCTCGCCCTGGAGCCGCACGAGCTCGACGATCCGCCGCGGCGATTTGCGCCACCGCGCGTCGGGACGAGACGCCAGCGTGCCGAGGTCCGAGCAGGGCGGGTCCACGAGGACCCGATCGTAGCCCTCGCCGAGGTCGTCCCGAGCAGCATCGGCTTCGACCACCCGCACCCCGCTCGCCCCCAGCCGCGCACACAGCTCGCGGATCTCTCCCGCCCGCCCGCGGTCGCGCTCCACGGCGACGATCTCGGCGTCGTCGCCCGTCCTTGCCGCGATCTGCGTCGTCTTGATCCCGGGGCCGGCGCACAGGTCGAGCACCCGCTCGCCCGGCCGGGGATCGAGCAACACGACGACGAATGCCGAGGCCCGCGACTGGGGCACCAGCTCCCCGGAGTCGATCCGGCCGCCGAGCGACTCGCCGATCGGGCCGTCGACGATGAGCGACTCGGCCGGCGCCGGTTCACCCCGCGAGCGCTCGACCGGAACGCCGGCCGATGCCAGCTCGCGGACCATTGCCTCCGGGTCGGCGCGCAGGGCATTCACCCGCAGCGCCGTCTCGCCGGCCTCGTTGTCGGCGGCCATCACCGCCCGGGCGCCGTCCGCGCCCAGCTCGTCCCACCACATCTCGACCAGCCAGCGCGGGTGCGACAGCGCGGTCGCAGCGTCCGCGGGCGTCGCCGTCGAGAGGTCGGCGAGCAGCGATCCTCGCTCGCGGCTCGCGCGGCGCAGGACGGCGTTGACCAGCCCGGTGCCTCGACGGGCGCCGGCGGCCCTCGCCAGCTCGACCGCCTGGTCGACCGCGGCGTGGTCCGGCGTGCCGGCCGCGAAGATCAGCTCGTACAGCCCGACCCGCAGCGCGGCGAGTAGCGGCGGGTCGATCTCGCCCGGCGGCCGCCCGCTGAGTTCGGCGAGCAGGTGGTCGAGCGTGCTCCGCCGCTGGATCGTTCCGTAGGCGAGGCGCTGGGCGAGCGCCCGGTCGCGCGGGTCGAGGCGGTGGCGGCGCACCGCCGCGGGCAGCGCCCGGTCTGCCCACGCGCCGTCCTCGAACGTGCGGCGCACGACCTCGAACGCAGCCCGGCGTGCGGGCGCGACTTCACTCACCGATCACCGCGCGCGCCGGCACGCCGTGGCCGTGGAGGAAGTCCGCCGCTGACATCGGCCGGCCGCCGGGGGGCTGCACGAAGTCGAGCCGCAACACCCCGTCCGTGCATCCCAGCCGCAGCTCGGTGCCGTCGGCCCGTAGCTCGCCAGGCGAGAGCCCGTCCTCCTCGGAGCGCGCCGCGCGGACGCCGAGCCGGCTGCCGTCCTCGAGCTCGAGGTACGCGCCGACCTGCGGGGTCAATCCGCGAACCTTCGCCGCCAGCTCCGTGGTCGGCGATCCGGGGTCCAGCCGACGCTCCTCCGGGCGGATCTTCTCGGCGTAAGTGGCGCCTTCCTCGTCCTGGTCGCGGAACTCCAGCTCGCCGGCATCGCGCAGGTCGAGGGCACGCACGAGCGATTCGCCGCCCTCCTCCGCGAGACGCGCCGACAGCGATCCCCAGTCCTCGTCCGGCCCGATCGGAGTCCGTTCCTGGAGCGCGACCGGCCCGGAGTCGAGCCCCGCGGTGACCCGCATCACGCTGATCCCCGTTTCGCGGTCGCCGGCCATGATCGCCCGCGCGATCGGCGCCGCGCCGCGCCACCGGGGAAGCAGCGACGGATGCACGTTGAGCAGCAGGTGGTCCGAAAGCAGTGGCTCCTTGGCGAGCTGCCCGAACGCGCACACCGCGACCACGTCGGGCCTCGCCGCCTCGATTCGCTCAACCGCCGCGGGCTCGTTCACGTCGGCGGTCTGCAGCAGGTCGATCCCGAGCTCGCGCGCTGCTTCGGCGGCGGGCGGCGAACCCACCCTCCGCCCCCTGCCGCGGGGACGGTCCGGCGGGGCTACGGCGAGAGCGGGACGGTGGGGCGAGTCCGCGAGGCGCCGCAGTACGGTCGCGGCGAACTCGGAGGTACCGAGAAAGACGGTTGCGCTCACGCCTCGGCCGGCGCCGTCTCGGCCTCCTGCTCGTGCTCCGGGCTGTACGTGGTCCCCTCGCGCAGGGCGCGCAGCGCCCCCTTGCGCTGCTCGCGGGTAGTGCGGTCGATCATCAGCACCCCGTCGAGGTGGTCGACCTCATGCTGGATCACTCTCGCCTCGAGCCCGGAGGCCTCGATCAGCAGCGCCTCCCCGGAAGCGTCCACGCCCCGCACCCGCACGTGCAGCGGGCGGTCGACGTCGACGACCACGCCGGGGATGCTGAGACACCCCTCCTCCGCGGTCGCCTCCTCGTCGGAGCGCCACTCGATCTCCGGGTTGATCAGCGGCGTGGCCGGGGCGTCCGGCCCGGCCTGGAAGACGAGCAGCCTGCGCATGATCCCGAGCTGGGTCGCCGCGAGGCCGACGCCGATCGCGTCGTGCATCAGGCCCACCATGCGCTCGACCTCCTCGGCGAGCCGGCCGTCGAACTCGGTCACCGGGCTCGCCGGGCTCTTCAGGACCGGGTCGCCGAACGTCCGCATCTGAGCCAGCGCCGCGCGGCGCCGCTCCCGTGCCTCGTCGTCGAGGTCGAGCCGGGAGTCGTCGGCGGGCCCCTGCGGGTTTACGACCTCCTCGTCACTCATGTCAGAGCCTCACGCTCACAGCCGAGTCTAGTCCGAGCCGCGTCCGGCATCGGCACGCGGATCCGAGCCGGTCAGAACCGCCGCCAACCGTTCGCCGGTCGGATCGTGGCGGCGGATCGCCGCGATCCCGGCCGCACCGGCGGGCTCGACCAGCAGCCCCAGCGTCTCGGCGATCAGGCCGGCGGCGGCCAGCATCTCCTCGTCGTCGACGAGGACGAGATCGTCGACGAGCGCGCGGACGCGCTCCAGGCTCTCCGGCACCGGTTGGCGAATCGCGAGCGTTTGGGCGATCGTCTCGACCTTCTCGGTGGAGACCACGCGGCCGGCCCGCCAGCTCAACGCCATCGCGGGGGCGCCGCTCGCGCACACGCCGATCACCGGCGTCCCGGGTGAGTGCGCCTTCACCCACCGTGCGATGCCCGTGATCAACGCGCCGTCCCCGACCTGGACGACTATCGCGTCGATCGGCCCCGACTCCAGCAGCTCGACCCCGATCGTGCCGGCGCCCTCCGCGATCGCCGCCTCGCGACCGTCCTCGACGAACCGACACCGGGGATCGCCCTCCGCGTACTCGCGCGCCGCCGCCTTCACGTCCTCCTCGTCGTCGCCGCCCACCGTCACCTCGGCGCCGAGGGTGCGTAGCCGGGCGAGCTTGCTCGGCGCCACTTCGGCGGGCACGAATACGTGCACACCGGCGAACCCGTGGGCTCGGGCCGCGCAGGCGATCGCCTGGCCGAAGTTGCCTGCTGTGGCGCACACCAGACGGCGCCGCGGATCGAGCTCCCGCGCCAGGAAGTCGGCTCCCCGCCCCTTGAAGCTGCCCAGCGGATTCATCGTCTCCACCTTGAGCAGCACCTCGCGGCCGAGGGCGAGGCCGAGCTGGGGGTCCGCGAACTGGGGCGTGTCCCGGAAGACCGGATCGATCGTGTGCGCCGCTTGCTCGATGCGCTCGATCGACAGATCGGTCACGCGCGCATCGTAGATCTGCCCCGGCGGCTACTGGGGGTCGACGTCCACGCTCAGCGCGACTCCGCCCAGCGCCCGGCCCGCGGCGGCCGACTCGACCGCCTCCCGCACGGCGGCCACGGTCGCGGCCCGGTCGCCGGCCTTGAGCAAAAGCTGGCGCCGGTGCCGGCCGCGGAGGCGGAACCGCGGCGCCGGGCCGAGGAGGTCAGTGTCCGGCGGCAGCGAGCCGCCGAGCAGAGAGTGGATGGCGCCCGCGGCGCGAGCCGCGTCGACGGCCCGGCCGGCCGCGACCTCGACCCGTACCAGGCTCGAGAACGGCGGGTAGCGGAGCGCGCGCCGCCGTTCGAGCTCGCCGGCGAGGAAGCCCGGGGCGTCGTGGCGCGCCGCCGCCTCGATCGCGGCGGCGTCCGGCGCGAGCGTCTGGACCAGCACCCGCCCGCCGGCCTCGCCGCGGCCGCTTCGTCCCGCGAGCTGTGCGATCAGCGCGAAGGCACGCTCCTCGGCGCGGAAGTCGGGGAAGCGCAGCGCCGCGTCGGCGTCGAACACGACGCTCAGGGTGACGTCGGCGAAGTCATGTCCCTTGGCGACCATCTGGGTCCCGAGCAGGACACCGGACTCCGCGGCGTCGAACCGCCGCAGGATCTCGAGGTGGCCGCCGCCGCTCGCCGCGCTGTCCGAGTCGAGCCTGAACACGGGGAGCGGCTCGAGCAGCCCGCCGAGCAGCCTCTCCAGGCGCTCGGTTCCCGCTCCGTGGCGCGCCAGCGTCACCGAGCCGCACCGAGCGCACGACTCAGGAATCGGCTCGGCGTGCCCGCAGTGGTGGCACGCCAGTCGTTCGGACTGGCGGTGGACGACCAGCGACACGTCGCACTGGGGGCAGCCCCAGGTGTGCCCGCACGAGCGGCAGCTGAAGTGCGGCGCCCAGCCACGCCGGTTCAGCATCAGGATCGCCTTGCCGCCGCCGCGTCGAATCCCGTCCAGCGCCTCCCGTGTCGCGGGATGCAGCGGCCCCGACCGGCCGTCGCTCCCGCGCATGTCGACGACCTCGACCGCCGGCAGCTCGCGACCGTCGACCCGCCGCAGCAGCTCGACCCGCTCGAGCGCGCTCCAGCTCTCGGGTCGCGGCGTGGCGCTGCCGGCGACGAGCACGGCCCCTGCCTCGGCCGCGCGATGCCGGGCCACGTCGCGTGCGTCGTAGCGCGGGTCGCCCTCCTGCTTGTACGAGGAGTCGTGCTCCTCGTCGACCACGATCAGCCCCGGGTCCGGCAGCGGCGCGAAGATCGCCGACCGGGGACCGACGCACAGCCGGGCCTCCCCCGAGCGCAGCCGCCGCCATTCGTCGTAGCGGGCGCCGGCCGAGAGCTGCGAGTGCAGCAGCGCCACCGAGTCCCCGAACCGGTCGCCGAAGCGGGCCATCGTCTGCGGGGTGAGGCCGATCTCGGGGACGAGGACGATCGCGGACCGGCCTCGCTCGAGGACGGCCCGGGCCGCGGCGAGGTAGACCTCGGTCTTGCCCGACCCGGTGACGCCCTGGAGGAGCAGCTCGTCGGGCTCTCCCGCGTCGATCGCGGCGACGATCCGGTCCACGGCCCGGTCTTGCTCCGGGGTCAGCCGGACCGCCCGAGCCGTGTCACCGACCGGCGCCGAAGCCGGCCGGCGCCCGACCTCCACCTCGGCGAGCCGCACGAGCCCGCGGGCCTCGAGCCGCCGCAGGATCGCGCGCTCGGCTTTGCCGCTCTCGCCGCGGTCCAGCGCCTCGAGGACGGCGCGTTGGCGCGGGCCCAGCCTGGCGCTGCCGGTCAACGCCTCGCGGCCCTCGGCGGTGATCTCCGGGCGGGTCTCCCGCCGAGCCCGTACCCGCTGCCCCCCGACCCCGGTCCCGGGTGGGAGCACCAACCCCAGCCCGCGCGCCGGCGTCGAGCAGTACTCGCGCGCCGTCCACAGCCCCAGCCGGACGAGCTCGGCGGGCACGCCCGCCTCCAGCGCCTCGATCGGCTCGGTCAGGCGCTCCGGCGGCAGCTCGCTGCGCTCGGCGAGCTCGACGACGACGCCGAGGACGCGGCGGCGCCCGAACGGCACCAGCAGCACGCTCCCGACCCCGACGCCGTCCATCGCGTCGGGAACGCGGTAGTCGAACGGGCCGCGCAGCGCGCGGGCTGTCGTCAGCGGCTCGACCTTCGCGATCGGCATCAGGTCCAGCGTAGGTTCGGGCGCGGACGCCGGGGCTCGCGGCGTCGGAGCTAGGACACGTCGGCCGTTTCGGGCGCCGCGAGCCCGGCGGCCTCGCGCAGCGCATCGGCCCGGTCGGTGCGCTCCCAGGTGAAGTCGTGATCCTCGCGCCCGAAGTGGCCGTAGGCGGCGGTCTTCTGGTAGATCGGGCGGTGGAGGTCGAGGTCGCGGCGCACCGCTCCGGGGCGGAGATCGAATTGGTCGGAGATCAGGCGGGTCAGGGCGGAGTCCTCCAGCTTGCCGGTCCCGAACGTGTTCGCCATCAGCGACACCGGGCGGGCGACGCCGATCGCGTAGGCGACCTGGACCTCGCAGCGCTCGGCGAGGCCCGCGGCAACGATGTTCTTGGCCACGTAGCGGGCCACGTAGGCGCCCGAGCGATCCACCTTCGAGGGGTCCTTGCCCGAGAACGCGCCGCCGCCGTGGCGGGCGGCGCCGCCGTAGGTGTCGACGATGATCTTCCGGCCGGTTAGCCCGGCGTCCCCCTGCGGCCCCCCGATCTCGAACTTCCCGGTGGGATTGACGAGGAATGCCTCGAACAGCTCCTTGTTCGTGAACAGCTCCTTGTATTCCCCGTGCAGGACCGGCTCCACGACGTGCTCCCACAGGTCCTGCTTGAGCAGTGTCTCTCCGTCGATCCCCGGCTTGTGTTGGGTCGAGATAAGAAGCCCGGTGATCTCCACCGGGCGGTCGTTCTCGTACCGCACCGTGACCTGGGTCTTGCCGTCGGGCCGCAGGTAGGACAGGACGTCGGCCTTGCGCACCTCGGCCAGGCGGCGCGCGAGGGTGTGCGCGACCTGGATCGGCATCGGCATCAGGGCGCGCGTTTCGCGGGTCGCGTAACCGAACATCATCCCCTGATCCCCCGCCCCGATCCGGTCGAGCTCGTCCTCGTCGTTGGGATCCGTGCGCGCCTCGTAGGCCACGTCCACGCCCTGTGCGATGTCGGGCGACTGCTCGTCGATCGCGGTGATCACCGCGCACGTCTCGGCATCGAATCCGTACTTGGCGCGGTCGTAGCCGATTCGGCGCAGCGTCTCCCTTACCAGCTTGGGGATGTCGACGTACGTCTCGGTGGTGATCTCTCCGGCGACGATCGCGAACCCGGTGTTGACCAGCGCCTCGCACGCGACCCGGCCCGTCGGGTCATCCGCCAGGACGGCGTCCAGCACGCCGTCGGATATCTGGTCGCAGATCTTGTCCGGATGCCCCTCGGTGACGGACTCGGAGGTGAACAGGTGCTCGTTGGGTCCCAACTCGGTGATCTCGGCCATGGGTTGGCGGGATGCTAGCGCCAGAATCAAAACACCCACCTGCGTCTCACCTCGCACTCGGGCGCTTCGCGCCCGATGCTCGACGCCAAAATCACCGGCCTACTCCGCAATCGCCAACCGGATCTCGGTGTCGATGTCCTCGTCCCCGCGCTCCACCGCCACGCCGAGGCCCTCGAGGCGACGGAACTCCTCGGCGAACAGCGCGTAGCCGGGATCCTCGGACAGTCCGGCGGCCTCGGCCAGCTTCAGCAGCCCGCCGACGTTCAGGTACAGCAGGGCCGAGACCTCGTCCGGGAATCCCTCGGTCGCAGCCTCGAAGCGATCGGAGTCCTCGAGGCTGGACTCGTCGCTGGCCACCCGCTCCACCCCGTCGCGATCGGTGCTGATCACCAGCTTGCCGTCGACGATC
>Ga0126312_10002913_pt1 | contig 11511 bp, 12 predicted proteins | sample Plot104A_FD_92537 | JGI IMG/M metagenome (GOLD analysis project Ga0126312, IMG submission 92537) | Serpentine soil microbial communities from UC McLaughlin Reserve, CA, USA - Plot104A | ecosystem: Environmental > Terrestrial > Soil > Grasslands | place: USA: UC McLaughlin Reserve, Lake County... | reverse complement strand
TGGGGAGGACGAAGCAATTGAGATGCCAGACGCCGTCGGCGAGCTCCTTCATGGCGGCAGCCTATTCAAGCGGTCGTCGCTCGGAGGCGGGCGGGATACTGCCCCGATGGCTCAGGAGGACGTCGAGGTCGTGCTTGATCAGTTCGCGGCGGTGAACGAGCGCGACTTCCCGCGGGCGATGGCGCATTACGCGGAGGACGTGGAGCTGTACGTCGATCCCGGGGCGTTCCTTACGGGCGGGAAGGTCGAGGGGCGGGAGGCGGTCGGGCAGTGGTTCGCGGATTGGTTCGCGACCTTCGAGCCCGATTACCACTTCGACATCGAGGAGGCGCGTGAGGTTGGCGACAGCATCCTGCTCGTCGCCTCGCATCGCGGCCGTGGGCGATCGAGCGGCGTGGACGTCGAGGGGCAGACGGCGTATGTCTACGGCGTTCGCGACGGGAAGGTGATGAGCGCCGCGCTCTACGGAAGCCGAGAGGAGGCCCTCCGCTCGATCGGGCTGGCGCAGTAGGCGGGGGATCCTCAGTCCACCAGGAAGAGGTTGTCCTCGATCGCTTGCGCGGTCGCGTCCAGCACCGCGGCCGACGTGTAGAGGTCGTCCGGCGGGCGGTTGACCTTCGCGTCGACGATGTCGGTGAGGAGACGGGTGAGGATCTCCGGGATCGAGTCGTCGTCCGGCGCGTTCGAGTGGCGGCGCATGTGGTCGATGGTGCTGACCAGCTGGCCGCCGATGGCGACGAGCGCGTTGACGTATGCGTGGGTGGGGGAGTCGATTTTGCTCATGCCCCTAAGAGGGCTGAGCGGCCTCAATCTCTCCCCCATTTAGATCGAGCTGATCGTTCGCGGGAACCAGCCGGACGTAGGGCTTGCCCCACTTGGTAACCAGCACGTCCTGGCCGGCCGCGGCCCGCTGCGCGTACCACCCGAACTGACGGTGGAACATCTGCGAGCCCACCACGAGCGAGGCGCCTGGAGAAGTAATGGAGCCAGTGGGGCTCGAACCCACGACCTCGGCCATGCCATGGCCGCGCTCTCCCAGCTGAGCTATGGCCCCAAACTCAAACTGCTGGGCCATTCTAATGCCCGCCCGCTGAGAGTTTCGAGCAGGATTCAATCGCAGGTGTATGTAGCTCAGGCCCGCCACCTCCTCGATCGGGAGGTAGTAGCAGCGCCCGATCGCCGCGCAGTACGCGGCCACCGCATCAACCTCCCGGGCCGCGTAGGTGCTGCGGACATACCCTTTGGTTGGTGAGTGGTAGTTCCCGCCGGTCTGGACGGCGATGATGTCGCCCTTCTTGTTCGCCCATTTGCACTGGACGCGCTTGAGCTCACCGGCACAATCAAAGACCAGGTCATAGCGAGAGCCTTCAACGAGCGGCCGGAGCACCTCGATACCCAGGCGGCTCGCCTCGAGGGCAATGGCTAGCTCGGCTACCGCACCCTTCTGGTTCGTCGTCATCACGAACATATGTTCGCATCACCGTCGGACTGAAAGAGGGCTTTAGCGAGCCGAAAACGGTACGCCGAAGCGCGGGGTGCGGCGAAGAAGTAGGAGTCCTAGAGCGCTACTCGTCGTCCACGTCGAGGACCACTCGATCCTCGCGCGTGTCGCGCACGCGGAACCCGAGGTCGCAGCGCTCCTCGAGCTCGTGCAGCAGCGCCACCGGCTCGCGCAGCGACATCTCGAGCGTCGCCCGCCCCTCGGAGAACCGTTTCACGGAGATCTCGGCCGCCCCGCCGATCGACCGCGCCGCATCCTCGAACCCCACCAGCTGCGCGAAGTCGTTGAGCGGGCCGATCTCCACCTCGATCAACCCCTGGAAGAGATCCGCCGCCTCGCGCTCGACATGCCCGTTGGTATGCGCCGGCGCCACCTCGGCCGCCTCCTCGCCACCGATCCGCCCAATCGCCTCCGTCAGCGCCTCGAGCAGCTTCTCCCGCATCCCGGACGGCCGCCTCGTCAGCTCCGCGACCCGCTCGGAGAGATCCGCCGCCTCGCGCAGAGCACCAAGCCTGATGCGCGTCGCCTGGCCCCGCGCCGTGCGCCGCAGCTCCTCCAGCTCACCCACCAGCGCGGTCAGCGAAGCGAGACGCTCCTCTCCCTCGGCGGTGCGCCGCGCGAGCTCGGCCCGCAGCCGCCGCAACTCCCGATCGCGCTCGACAACCTGCTCGGAAAGGCGAGTCGCGACCTGCTCCAGCTCGTCGATCCGCCGCTCGCGGCTCGCCAATTCGACCCCGCGCGCCTCGATCTCCGCCCCCTGAAGCTCGACACGCTCCTCCACCTGAGCGAACGCCCGATCGACCTCAGTGCGGCGGTAGCCCAGCACGGATCTCTTGAACCGGCCCCTAGCGATGCATGAACGCTAGGCCGCCCGGCGGACGGACCCGCCACCATGGCCCCATCAACTACCCAGAGCTGATCGAAACCGACCGCCTCACCCTCCGCCGCTGGCGCCCCGAGGACGCCGACGCATACGCCGCCATCTGGGCGGATCCCGACGTGTGGCGCGCCCTGGCGGGCGGCAGCTCCGCCGATCCCTCGGAGGTCGCCCGCGAGGGCCTCGCCCGCCAGCTGCGCCACTGGGCCGACCTCGACTTCGGCCTCTGGGCCGCCATCCCCGACGACGCGGACGAGCCCGTCGGATGGATCGGCGCCTGGCGCCAGATGGTCGCTCCCGCCCTCGACGGCGACATCGAGATCGGCTGGACCCTCCGCAGCCCCTGGTGGCACCGCGGCCTCGCCACCGAGGGCGCCCGCCTCGCCATCGACACCGCCTTCGAGCACCTCGACATACCCCGGGTCATCAGCCTCATCCACCCCCAGAACGACCGCTCCGCCGCCGTGGCCCTGCGCCTCGGCATGACCCACGTGAGCGAAACGCCCAACCGCGACGGCATCCCCCTCCGCGTCTTCGCCCTGGACGGATAGCGCCCCCTATTCGGGGCGCCCGAAGAACTCCGGGGGCGTGCACGCTAGTCCGCCGGCAGCTCGAGCTGCGGCGCCTCTCCCCAAAGCACCTCGAGCCGATAGCGATCCCGAAGCTCGGGGACGAAGATATGCAACACGCAGTCGAGGTAATCCATCAGCACCCACCGCGCCTCCGTCTCGCCCTCCACCGCGGCCGGCAGCCGCTCGCGCTCGCGCTTGAGGCGGTGGTACACCTCGTCGTGGATCGCCTTGGCCAGCCGCTCGTTGCGCGCCGTGCAGATCAGCAGGTAGTCGGTGTAGCCCACCAGCTCGCTGACGTCGAGCACCACCAGGTCCTCCCCGAGCTTGTCCTCAACGATCCCGGCGATCTCTCGCACCAGCTCCATCCCCTCACCCGTCTCAGGCGCCGCCGCATCCCCCTTGGCCGGGCGCGCCACCTGCTCGTCGGGAGCCGTCATCGGTAGAGCCCCTCCGCCTCGATCAACTCGAGCACACCATCCGGCACGAGATAGCGGATCGGCCGCCCCTGCGCCACCCGGCGGCGAATCCGCGTCGAGGAGACCCCGATCTCCGGCATCCGCACGACCTCGGCTCGCTCACGACCTCCCAGCCGCTCCAGCGCCGCCTCGGCCTGGTCGACCTGCGTGCCGGCGCGCGCCGCGATCCCGAGTCGCGCCAGCTCCAGAACCCTCTGGGGCTCGTGCCACGCCTCCAGCCCGGCCGCGACATCCGCACCCATGAGGAACCACAGCTCCCCGCCCTCGCTCTCGTGCAGCGCCTCGAGCGTCCGCGACGTAAACGAGGGCCCCTCGCGCGCCACCTCGACGTCGGATGCCTCCAGCAAGCCATTGGCGCGCGCGGCCGCGCGCGTCATCTCCAATCGCACCCCGCGCCCCGGCTCCGGCTCGATTCGCCGGTGCGGCGCCTCACCCGCCGGGACGAGAAGCACGCGATCGAGCCCCAGCTGCGATGCCGCTTCCTGCGCGAGCACGAGGTGCCCGATGTGCGGCGGGTTGAACGCCCCTCCCAGGACTCCGACTGCGGCGACCGTCTCCCCCTCAGCGAACCTGGCCGTCGCCGTGCGCCACGAACTTCATCGAGGTCAGCTCGCGCAGGCCGATCGGCCCGCGCGCGTGAAGCTTCTGCGTTGAGTTCCCGATCTCGGCTCCCATCCCGAACACGAAGCCGTCCGTGAATCTGGTCGACGCGTTCACGTACACGCAAGCGGCATCGACCGCGGTCGTGAACTCATCGCCGGCCTCGCGAGAGGACGTGACGATCGCCTCGGAGTGGCCGCTCCCATGCTCGTTCACGTGCTCGATCGCGTCGTCGAGCGAGTCGATCACCCCGACCGAGAGCTTCAGGTCGTGGTACTCGGTGTCCCAATCGGCCTCGCCGGCCTCGCCGACCGCGAGCTCTCCGGCGGCTGCGCGCGCCCGGCCGTCACCCACCAGTTCGACCCCCGCGTCGGCGAGCTCAGCCAGCGCCGCGGGCAGGAACTCCCCGGCGACGTCGGCGTGCACAAGGAGGGTCTCGGCCGCGTTGCAAACCCCGGGCCGATCGACCTTCGCGTTGACAGCGATCCGCCGAGCCATCTCGAGGTCGGCGTCGGCGTGCACGTAGACGTGGCAGTTGCCGGACGCCGCGTACATCACCGGAACCGTCGCGACGGCCTTCAGCGCCTCCTTCAGCCCCTCGCCACCGCGGGGAATGATCAAGTCGACGACACCCTCCTGGGTGGCAAGCTCAGCGAGGTCCTCACGGCCTCCCTCGAGCAGCGCGACGGAATCCTCGGGAAGCCCGGCATGCTCCAGCCCCTCCCGCACGATCGCGGCGAGGGCCGCGTTGGAGCGCTGCGCGTAGCTCGACCCCCGAAGGACGATCGCGTTCCCGCTCTTCAGGCAGAGCGCCGCGCAATCCACCGTGACGTTGGGCCGGGCCTCGTAAACGACCGCGACCACTCCGAGCGGCACCCGGACCTTCCGCAGATCGATCCCGCTCTCAAGCGTCCGCCGCTCGATCTCCTCGCCCACGGGATCTGGAAGATCGATGATCGCCCTCACGCCCTCCGACATGGCGGCCACGCGCCCGGGATTGAGGCTCAGCCGATCGCGAAGCGCCGCGGTCAACCCGGTCGCGCGCTCGTCCTCGAGGTCGGCGCGGTTCGCCTCCAAAATCTCGTCCACCCGCTGGTCGAGCAGCTCCCCGATCCGCTCCAGCGCGCCGTCCTTCGTCGCGGCGTCTGCCCGGCTGAGGACGCCCGCAGCGCGCTTGGCGGCGGCGCACACGTCGGCAACCGTGCGGGTGGCGATGGCCATCGAGTCGAAGGGTAGCGGCGTCTCCTAGGGTTCCCGGCATGGCCGATGCATCCGCGCAGCCGCCCGCCGACGGCGCCGCACTGGCCCCGCGGCTGGCTCGAGAACTCGCCCTTTGTGGCCCACCTCGGGATCGTCCTCGAGAGCATGGAGCCCGACGGCGCTCGCATGCGCTTGCCGTTCACCGATGCCCTTCCGACCATGGGCGACGTGGTCCACGGCGGCGCCATCAGCTCCCTCATCGACACCACCGCCGCGGCCGCCGCCTGGTCGGGCGCCCAGGTGCCCGGGCGCCCGAAGGCATCGACCGTCGGCTTCACCGTCAACTTCCTCGCCCCGGCGAGGGCGCAGGGCGTGAGCGCCGACGCGCGCGTCATCCGCCGCGGCGCCGTGACGGGTCATCGCGGTCGACGTCACGGGCGACGACGGCACCGAGGTCGCCACGGCGCTCGTGACCTACCGCCTCTAGGTCAAGACGAAGTGATCGCGGTGGATCGCTTCCTCCGAGGCGTTCGGCATCTGCTCGAGAACGCGGTCCGACCGCAACCCCTTGATCCGCCCCAGCTCCGCGGCGGAGTAGTTCGAGATCCCCTTGCCCACCAGCGTCCCGTCGGAGACGACCTCGACCGCGTCCCCGGCGGCGAACTCGCCCTCCACCGCGGTGATCCCCACCGGGAGGAGGCTGGAGCCCTGCTCACGCAGGACGCGCGCAGCCCCCTCGTCGACAGCCAGCCTGCCCCGGCTGGGCTTCGCGTAGCGCAGCCACAACTTGAACGACGGCGTCCGCTCCGGATGCGGGGTGAACCTCGTGCCCACGGCCTCGCCCGCCGCGGCCGCGGCGAGAGTGCCGGCAGCCGTCCCGTCGCAGATCACGACCCGGATGCCCGCCGCGCTCGCCATCTCGGCCGCTGCCACCTTGCTTCGCATCCCGCCGGATCCAAACGCTGAGGTCCGCTGGCCGATCTGGTAGTCGCCGAGCGCGGAGAAGTCGTCGACCTCGGGCACAAGCTCGGCCTTCGGATCCACTGCCGGGTCCGCCGCGTGGAGGCCCGCAGTGTCCGTCAGTAACACGAGCAGCCGCGCCTCGAGGAGGATCGCCACCTGGGCCGAGAGGAAGTCGTTGTCGCCGAAGGTCAGCTCATCCGTGGCCGTCGTGTCGTTCTCGTTCACGACCGGGACGGCGCGCCATTCCATCAGCCGCCGCAGCGTCTGCCGCGCATTGAGGTAGTGCATGCGCGCCGACATGTCGAACGAGGTCAGCAGCACCTGCGCCGCGTGGACCTCGCGCCGCGAAAGCCGTTCCTCGTAGGCCCGGAACAGGGTGCCCTGCCCCACCGCCGACGCCGCTTGGAGCGCGTCGATCGCCTCCGGCCGCGCGGTCAGCTCCATCACCCGCATCCCGCAGGCCACCGCCCCGGAGGTAACGAGCGCCACGTTCTCCCCCGCCTCATGAAGCTCGGCCACCTGCTCGCACACCGAATCGAGCACGCCGGCGCGCACCTCGCCCGCATCGTCGGCGACGATCGAGGAGCCCAGCTTCGCGACCACGGTCATGGCGGCGCCAGTGTAGGAGGGGAAACCCACCACCCCATGGCGCGTTTGTCCTCCTATGGAGCACAAACGCGCCATCCGCGGCCAGAGTCAGCCCGGGTCGAGCTCGAACGCCTCGTCGCCGATCCGCACCTCGTCGCCCGGCTCGAACCCCGCCGAGCGCAGCGCCGCGACGACGCCCATCTCGGTGAGCCGCTGCTCCAGGTACGCGAGCGCCTCGTGGTTTGAGAGGTCGTGGCGGGCGATCAACATCTCGACCCCCCGGCCGGCAACCCGGAACGCCTCGCCCTCCCGCTCGATCGCATACCCCTGCTCCGCCGCAGGCCGGTAGGTGATGTGCTCGGCCTCGAACTCGGGCTCGTCGGCGGGGGCCGTCGGGATTGGCTCCTCAGGCACGGCGTCGAGGATCGCCGTTCTGAGCAAATCCAGGCCTGCACCGGTTACCGAGGAAACGGCCAGGACGCCCAGCACGTGGTCCCCCAGCCGCTCCCGGAAGCCCGCCGCCGCCTCCCCAGCCTGATCGTCGGGGAGCAGATCGCTCTTCGAGAGCACAACGAGCTCCGGCAGCCGATCCAATGCAGCGCCATACGCCGCCAGCTCACCTCGGACGGTGTCGTAGGCCTCGGCCGGGTCAGGGGAACCCTCGGGCGGCGCCACCTCCACCACGTGCACGAGCGCGCGGCAGCGCTCAACGTGGGCGAGGAACTCATCCCCCAGTCCTGCCCCCTCGGCGGCCCCCTCGATCAGGCCCGGCACGTCCGCGAGAACGAGCTGGCGGTCATCCGACTCCAGGGTGCCGAGCACCGGCTCGAGCGTCGTGAACGGATAGTCCGCGACCTTCGGTGCCGCGCGCGTTAGCCGCGCAAGCAGCGACGACTTCCCTGCGTTCGGCAGGCCCACCAGCCCCGCGTCGGCGAGCAGCCGCAGCCGCAGCTCAATCCATCCCGACTGTCCCTCGAGACCGCTCTCGGCGAATCGCGGCGCCTGGCGAGTGGAGGTGGCAAAGCGCTTGTTCCCGCTGCCCCCCGTGCCGCCGCGGGCCACGACCACGCGCTGTCCGGGCTCGATCAGATCGAACCGCTCGCCGCCGAGCCCCTCGATCGTCGTACCCGGCGGCACTGCGACGACCTCGTCGTCCCCGCGGGCGCCGTGCCGCTGCGCGCCCTCGCCATGCCGCCCGCGGCCCCCTCGGTAATGGGGCGAGTGCCGCTGCGCCGCAAGATCGCGCCTCGAAGGATCGGCGACCACCACGACGTCACCGCCGCGCCCGCCGTCACCGCCGTCGGGCCCGCCCCGCGGGACATGCGCCTCACGGCGAAAGCTGACCACGCCGTTCCCGCCGCGGCCACCCTCGACCCAGATCTTTGCCCGGTCATGAAACACGCGGCAACGGTAGCCGCGATGGTTAGGGGTGAGGGGGACCGTCTGCGTCTTTGACTTCGATCGTCAACGATCGTTTTCAGTCGTCAACGATCGCGCCTTGGTCGCTCAGCCGCGCTTGCGAGCCTTCCAGATGTTTTCGGCTGGCCAGCGGCGGGCCCACTCGTAGGGCACGAGCTCGTACGTCGTCGTAGCCCCCTCGGGTGGCTGAATCTCGATCAGATCCTCGACCACGAAGCCGTTGGCTCGGAAGAGGCGGACCCAGTCGCCGTACGGCATCTGGAAGTCGACGGTCTCGTCGTCCTCGAACCGATCGAGAGCGAAGTAGTCGTTGCAGGCTTGCTCGGTGATCCGGTCGGCCTCCACGTCGTAGAAGAGATCGAGGATCGGGGAGATCATGTTGAACGCGAGGAGTCCGTCGTCGCGCAGCAGGCGCGCGCACTCGGGCATCAGGATCCGCGGGTCCGCGAAGTTGAACGCGCCGTGGTCGCAGAAGATGAGATCGAAGCCGTCATGCGCCAGCGGGACGTCCTCGGCGCTCGCCTCGACCAGGGGGAACTCGACGCCCGTCTCCCTCTGGGCGCGCCTGGCGTGCTCGAGCTGGCGGGATGAGACGTCCAGGCCGACCGGCCTCGCGCCGAGCTTCGCCAGCGAGATCGACCATTGGGCCGCCCCGCAGCCCAGCTCGAGGACGTCCAGACCCGCCACGTCGCCGAGGATGTTCAACTCAGCCTCGGGCACCTGCCAAACGCCCCATGCCAAGCCCTCCTTCTCGGCAAGCTGGGGGCCGTGGCGCTCCTGGTAGGCGTCGCTCTCCCGCTCCCAGTGGGCGCGGTTTTTGGCGACGTGGGCCGACAGCGCGGCGCGATCGGCGCCCATGAATCGCCTGCAGGCGCTACTCGGCCTCGGAGACCGAAACCACGCGGCCCTTGCGTGCCGGCTGGAAGTCGACGACGCCGGCGCGGGTGGCGAAGATCGTGTGGTCGCGGCCGATCCCGGCACCGTCGCCGGGACGGAAACGGGTGCCCCGCTGGCGCACGAGGATCTCCCCGCCGTTCACCTTCTGGCCGGCGAAGATCTTCACCCCGAGCATCTTCGGGTTGGAGTCGCGTCCGTTACGGCTGGAGCCGAGCCCCTTCTTGTGAGCCATCTTCCCTAGCTCTCCTTCTTCGTCGTGGAAGTCTTGCGCGTGGCGGGCTTCTTGGCGACAGTCTTGCCCGCCGCCGGCTTCTTCGCGGCGGGCTTCTTCGCGGCCGGCTTCTTAGCCGCGGGCTTGCGAGCCGCCGCCTTCGGCTTCGTCTCGGCCTTGGACTCGGATTTCGCGGCGGGCTTCGCCGCGGGCTTCCGGGTGAGCATCTTCACGTCCGTCACCTCGAGCCTCGTCAGCGCCTGACGGTGCCCGGCGCGCTTGCTCGAGCCCTTCTTCGCCTTGTAGGTGAAGATGCGCAGCTTCGGCCCGCGCAGATGCTCGGTCACGGACGCCTCGACCTTGACCTTCTCGAGGTCGCCGCCGTTTGCCACGACCTTCGAGCCGTCGCTGAACATCACCGGGCGGAGGGTGACCTTCGAGCCCTCGTCGTCGGCCAGACGCTCGACGAGCAGGGTCGTGCCCTTCTCGGCGCGATACTGCTTACCGCCGGTCTCGACTATTGCGTACGTCTCAGCCATTCGTGATCACTCGTCTGTCTTCGGGCCGCTTGCGGCACGAGAGCGGCGCCGGCCGCCTCTGCGACCCCTGCGCCGCCCGCTCGAGGCCTTCGATTCTACGGAATCATTTGCCGAATCCGTGGACGGCCCGCCGCCGTTGGGCGCGTCGAGCAACGAGGCCGTCGCCACCGAGCGCCCGACCTCCTCGATGCGAACCATGCGCCGCTCGCCCACGTGCGAGCCGCCGCCGGTGACGCTCACCACGTAGGAGTCCACGCGCGCAACGGCATCGTCGACGTTGTACATGTGCGGCTCCTCGATGGTGACGAGCACCTCTTCGCCGACGCCGAAGGGCAGCGCTTGGCGCTCGATGTCCTCGCGTGAGCCGGAGTCCGACACCTGGTAGCTCGAAAGCGGCAGCGCCTCCCCGCCCTCGAAGTGGAACCGCTTGCCGGATTCGTCCTCGAGCTCGCGGAGCCCGCTGTCGGGCTCCAGCAGCTGGCGCGCGACCTTGGGGTGCACGCGGATCAGGAACGCCTCGGGCTTCGGCTCGTCGGCCACCAGCTCGCGCAGGTGGCGCAACACGTCGATCGCCACGGTCGCCTCGGACTCGACCACGCCCTCGCCGTCGCAGGTGGGGCAGCGCTTGGTGAGGATCTCTCGGACGCCGTCGGTGATGTTCTGGCGCGTCATCTCCACCAGGCCGAGCGGCGAGACCTCGACGACATAGGTCTTCGTCTTGTCCTCGTCGAGCGCCTTGCGTAGCGTCTTCAGCACCTGATCGCGGTTCGACGCCCGCGCCATGTCGATGAAATCGATGACGATGATCCCGCCGATGTCACGCAGCCGGAGCTGGCGGACGACCTCCTCCGCCGCCTCCACGTTCACCTTGGTGATCGTGTCCTCGAGCCGGCCCTTGCCGCGGCCGGTGAAGCTGCCGGTGTTGATGTCGATCACCGTCAGGGCCTCGGCGTAGTCGATCATCAGGTAACCGCCCGAGGACAGATCGACGCGGCGCGAGAGCACCGAGCGGTATGCCTCCTCGACGCCCTCCCGCTCGAACAGGGGCTTGCGCCCCTCGTAGAGCTCAACCAGCTCGACGAGCTCGGGCGCGGTGCGCTGGAAGAAGCTCGTCACTCGGTGGTGCTGCTTGGGGTCGTCGATGACCGCCCCATCGAACTCCTTGGTGAGCACGTCGCGGAGCACGCGGATCGAGAGGTCGGCCTCCTGGAAGACCATGCCCGGGGCCTTCACGTCCTCGGCGCGCTTTTCGACCACCTCGTGCAGGCGGTGGAGATAGGCGAGGTCGCGCTCGAAGTCCGCCTTGGTGGCCCCCTGGGCGGCGGTGCGCACGATCACGCCCCCGTCGCCCTTGTGGATCTTCTGGAGCAGCTTGCGCTGGCGCTCGCGCTCCTTCTCGGCGAGCCGGCGACTGGCCCCGACCCCGCCGCCCTGCGGCATGTAGACGAGGTAGCGGCCGGCGATTGAGAGCTGCATCGAGAGCCGAGCGCCCTTGGTCTTCAGCGGGTCCTTCACGACCTGCACGAGGACCTCCTGCTTGGGCTTGATCAGCTCGTCGATCCGGCGGCCCTTGCCGTGGCCGCGGCGCGGGACCTTCTGGCCGTCCGGCAGCACGATCTCGTCGACGTGCAGGAAGCCGTTTCGCTCCAGGCCGATGTCGACGAAGGC
>Ga0126312_10002912_pt1 | contig 11512 bp, 13 predicted proteins | sample Plot104A_FD_92537 | JGI IMG/M metagenome (GOLD analysis project Ga0126312, IMG submission 92537) | Serpentine soil microbial communities from UC McLaughlin Reserve, CA, USA - Plot104A | ecosystem: Environmental > Terrestrial > Soil > Grasslands | place: USA: UC McLaughlin Reserve, Lake County... | reverse complement strand
ATTTTTACTTCCTTTGACTTCTGCTGAACAAGCCAACTTTCTTAGTTGACTTACAATTTCATAACCTTAAAGAAAAATAGTAAGCAATAAAAGATATAATTTAGATTAATTATTACTAATGGCTAGAATTTCTGTTACTACATCTACCCCTTTAGATGATAATACTTGGAGATATAATGTAGAAGTAATAGAAAGTGATGGAAGTGGTTCAAAGACAAACCATGAAGTTACAATGAAGAAGGACTATTATTTAGCTCAAACAGGAGGAAGTATAATTCCTGAAGAATTTGTCAAAAAATCATTTGAATTTTTGCTTGAAAGGGAGGACAAAGATTCAATACTACAGCAATTTGACATTACCCAGATAAATGATTACTTTCCTGAATTTGAAAAGGAAATCAAGAAATGATGGTATTGAATTGGCTAGATCTTGTGTAGTCATTATTATGACTATAGGATGCTTTGCTGATTGTTTTATTCTGTGATTTTTTATTTCTTAAACAAGATTATTTCGTTTAGCTAAATATTACTGTTCAACTATAAAAGACCCTCTTACCAAAACCACCGCAGCTGATGATGTTATAAGATTTGTATCTCCCATAACGCAGTCGACCAAATCTCAGTTAACTTAAGACCTGAAGAATGTAAGCTAATCACTATTCAATGTATATGGCCCAATCTTTACAAGTGTTCTGCCAAGACTATCTCCTTTAAATAAGCTAACGAGAACCAAAAGAGAGCCAGAAGGTTTATGCTGTAACGCTGTTGGCGGTGATCTTGTTCTCTAAAAATAGAGACAGATAGAAACATGCCGCAGGAAGACCCTAGACCCGAAGAATGATTAAAATATTGATCTTTTTTATTTATCTTTATAACCATTAAAAACTTCCTTTCTGAAGAGAACCTAAATTAAAAGACCTTCAATTTACCCGTTTTTCAGGAACTATGATTTTGAATATTTAAAACTTTTTCATCATATCTATTACTACTGATAAGTCTCGACATTTCAATAGCACCACGCACTGTTCTCATGATATCCTCACGTATCATAACCGAAGGTTTAGGTTTATTATTATGCTCTCCATCTTCTCCAACCATAGTAGGATAATTGTTCTCAGTATCTTCTGCATACCATCCCCTACTCCAACCAACAAATGAAAACTTGCCAAATACAAAACCTAGTTGTGACCAAAATGACATTAACTCTCCTGCTACATGTTGGACATTATCTTGACCACCTGTGATGATAAATCCTGCTACCTTATCTCTTATAAGATAATTTCCATGAGTGATGGATTGATTCTGAACACAATTCATTCTTTGGATCATCTGATAATATAAAGAACTAGCACTACCCCATCGAATAGGTGTAGCAATTATAACTATGTCTGCCCAGAGAATAACTCTATCATAAATTTCAAGCATTTGATCTTCTTTATCCACTTCTGATATTGAACATGGGAAAATGCATGCATTAGCATTCTTTGAATAATAACCTTCACAGTGTTTAAAATTTAGTTCTCGAAGTTTTATCATTACAGTTTCTGCTTCAAAATAATTATGAGCATAATCTAAGGCAAAGCGTAGTGCTTCTTCTGAGGTGCTTTTGCGAGGAGCCATCTTATCATTTGCATTGGTGGTAGATATTCCCAGAACTCTTGTTTTTCTTTTGTTATTATTATCAATGGGAAGTGTTGTATCTTTTGACATATGTAGAAGGTGATTATTTACTGACTTTTCTAAACCCACATAGGCCTGATGAGGCTGGAAAACTCTCTTGCCTAGGTTCGAAGGTATACAGTTTACATATAACCTGCCATTATTGACGACTTTTACTTCATAGGAATTTACGCTATCCCCTCCTTTATGGGGTGACTTTCCATTCTTTACACAATATTTCCACCCGTGCCAAGCACATGTAACTATATCTCCTTTTAAGAATCCATTACTCAGAGGTGCTCCTTTGTGTATACATGTATTAGATATAGCATAATATCGTCCATTTATATTAAAGATAGCAATATCAATATTTTTTCCTCTTTCATCTGAAATTGAAAAAGACTTTGACTTTCCTGGTTGGATTTCTGATGCTAGGCCTACATAACGATAATACTTGTCTTTACTAGCATCCCCAAGACCGTTATCATCTTCTGGAAACAATCCCTTCATAATATCAGTTAGATATTCCTACACTTATAACATATATCTCATTGAGGCTTCAATAATATATGATTCCGTATATAAGGCGACATTTTCTGTTTTTATACTTAATAGACATATGCTAACTATACTTTTTTCCCTTAGATGCTTATAAACCTGGTATGATTAATCTACAACATTATGCCAACAATAGTTCATTTTGAAATACCAGCAGATGATGTTGAGAGGTCAAAGAAATTCTACAGCGATTTGTTGGTTGGAAAATAGAAAAGTTCACCGGACAAACAGGCGGTAGTGGAGATATGGAATACTGGTTGATAACCACTACAGATGACAAAGGAAATAAGGCACTAGGAGGGGGGATTATGAAAAGACAGGGCCCACAACAACCAATCATAAATCATATAGATGTAAAATCAGCAGATGAGTATTCTTCTAAAGTTCAGCAGTTGGGAGGTAAAGTCCATGTTCCTAAAACGGCAGTTCCAGGAATGGGTTACTTCGCGATTTGTCTTGATACAGAGAATAATGCTTTTGGAATATGGGAAACCAATGAAAGTGCAAAGTGAATTGTCTGCAGTTTCATAGATTAAATCAAAGCAGGACTTCATAATCATAACAGGGATCGGAACTCCTAAATTTAGAAACCTTATCCAGTTTCAAACCCAACTCATATGGTTTAGCATTATTAGACATTAGAATGGACCATCTCAATGGCTTCGAATTATATAAGAAAATGCAAAATATAGATAATAATCGTATAGCATGTTTTATTACAGCATTTGAAGATTATCGCCGAGTTCAAGGAATCATTTCCAGAACTATATGAGAGAAAATGCTTCATTAGGAAACCAAAAGCAATACAAGACCTGGTAAATCATGTTGCAACTATTCTAGGTTAAATATTAGCATCATCATTACTCCGAGAGTTACTACATCATAGTTGAACTCAACATTTCTTGTATTTATTGACTTTCTATTTTAATTAAATCAAGTCTGGGTTCTATATTTTTATCAGCACCATATCTTCCATTCTAGCAAAATGAGATTTAACAGTGGGAGCGTTACTTTTGTTTCCTTTGTAATTTGCCGAGATTTTCTACCCTCCTCCATCAAGGAATTGATAATCGCAAGATCGATATTGTCAGGTTTTATATTCTGAACTTTATCTTGTCTTGTAGTGAGCGTCCATTAAGTGTTAATGGAAGGTGAATCAAAAGGCTGGCTAATTTATAGAGTTCACGTTATTCTAACCAATTATGAGAATTCTAAGGATTATAGGACTTTCCTGCAGGCAGAGAGGCTATTATGAGCCAGTTCCGTGTTTGGCCTTTCCGCTCTGCCACAATAATGACCTTCGGTGAACGGAACAGAAACCCGGGTCATCATTTTGCAGGTGTATCAAATATGACTTTTCTTTATTTAAATGATGTTCAAAAAGTAAAAAGTCGCATACAAAAAGGATATTTGTATGAATTTAGTATAGATTACATGAGGCAAGATCAATGGAAGAAGATTTTGTTAAAGTTGCTGAGACAAAAGATGTTCAGGCCTCACAAATGATGGCAGTAGAAGTTAATGGTGAAAAGGTATGTATTGCCAATGTTGAAGGAAGATATTATGCAATAGGTAATGTTTGCACACATATGGGTGGACCTCTTGCAAAGGGCAAAATAGAAGGTTTTGAAGTTCAGTGTCCCTGGCATGGTAGTAAATTTGATATTAGGACTGGTAACGTAGTCAGGCCCCCAGCAATGAGGGCGGAACCAACCTATGAGGTAAAAGTAGAAGACAATAACATTTTAATTAAAAACAAAAAATAGGTAAATTTTTGATCGAATAGATACTAATGTAATGTGTATTTATAATGTTTAACTATTCTTTCTAGTGTAATAAGCAGATGAGTTCTTTTAATGTTATTGAAAAAGGCGATAATAATGCAAATGGTTGGGAGAACAAAACATCAGGCAATAAAGAACCCTCATGGATACTAACATAGAGCAGCCAAGAAAATTTGCCAAGTTGGCAAACAATATTCCTTCTTCACCCAGAGGAGAACCAGTAGATGTGGTTATAATAGGCGGTGGAATTGCCGGTCTTACCACCGCCTACTTGGTTTCAAAATCTGGAAAGCGAGTTGTTGTAGTTGAAGATGGCTACATAGGTAGTGGAGAAACCGGCCGAACTACTGCACATATTACACATGCGCTAGATGATAGATATTATAATCTTGAGCAACGACATGGATTAAATGGAGCGCGTCTTGCAGCTGATAGCCATACTGCTGCTATAAATCGCATTGAGTTAATAGTAAGAGAAGAAAATATTGATTGCGATTTTGAGAGGTTAGATGGATTCTTATTCCTAGACCCAAGTGACAAGAAAAAATCTTTAGATAAAGAACTTGAAGCAACACACAAGGGTAGGGATAAATACAACCGAGATTATAGAGAAGGCGCCATTGCAATCATTCAATACAGGACCCTGTATTCGCTTCCCTAATCAAGCACAGTTTCAACCATTAAGATATCTTAGAGGTCTGTCTCAAGCAATAATAAAAAATGAAGGACAAATTTATACTGAAACTCATGCACAGGAAGTAAACTCTGATGGCATTAAAACGGTAAATGATTACACAGTCAAAGCCAAAAACATTGTGGTAGCCACCAATGCTCCTATAATCGACAAGACAAGCAAAATCTATGATAAACAAGATGCATACAGAACCTATGTAATTGGAGCAAGAATAAAAAAAGATACAATTCCAACCGCACTATATTGGGATACAGGAAACCAAAATTCAGAAAACCTTGTGGCTCCCTACCATTATGTTAGAATTCAGAAAATGGACAGAGATGAAAACTGTGATTTGCTTATTGTGGGAGGAGAAGATCACCAAACAGGAAACTTTTCATCCGACAATGATATTGAAAAACGTTATTCTCAATTAGAATCATGGGCTAAAGATCGTTTTCCAATTGAGGGTATAGTATATCAATGGTCAGGCCAAGTAATGGAGCCCAAAGATTCAATTGCGTTCATAGGGCACAATCCAGGAGACAATAGAAATAATATCTATATTGCTACAGGTGATAAAAAGAGAATAGCCGGGATACTTTTAACAGATCTGATTTTAGGAAAAAGTAATCCATGGACCACTTTATATGATCCAGCAAGGGAGCCAAGAAAAGAACCTAGCACAAATGCGGGTGGAGGTGTAGGACAAACACAACATGGAGAAGAAATTTCAACCGATCAAGGTAAGCAAGAAAACGACAAAAAGTCATCTTCTAAAAGTGAAGAAGAGATATCATCTCTTGAAAATCTAAAGGAAAGACAAGGTATAGTTTTAGAGGAGAAGAAAATAGCAGCATACAAGGATCATAAGGGACAACTACACACATATTCTGCTGTATGCACACATTTAGGCTGTATAGTAACGTGGAATAATTCAGAAAAATCGTTTGATTGTCCATGTCATGGCTCACGCTTTTCTCTCACAGGAAACGTAATTAATGGACCTGCTAATACTGCACTTGAAAACAAGCAAGTATCATAATTATAGTAAAGTTAATGCCTCACTTCTACTAGCGTGGAGTATAAAATATTATAGTTGTATCCGTTTTGGTAAAACTAGACCTACTTTCAATGTAATCTCAAATCATAATGCTTCTATTAAAAGATAGACGGCAGGAATTCAGTAATAAGAAAATTATTCTACATGGTATAGGAAATAAAAGAGATATTAGTAATGTGAAATCTATCACCGATTACATAATCCAAATTATCAACTCTCAAATACGATATTGGCGATGAGGCTGTATGGAATTACGCTGTCATAATTGCCAAAGGGTATGGCAATACACCGGTGATGAGAAACTTAACACACATTGCCCTCAATGTAATGAGGTAGTAAGCTTGGCTAATCCAAGCGGTAATCGTGATAGAAGTATATTAAATCAGTGACATTGCTCTGAAACGTGATTATATTTATCGATGAATGAGGTAGAACCAAATTGGAAAGTTGGGTGGGCCACATATCTCTTTTAGAACCAGCTTTCCAAAATCAGGCCTATACAAGACATGGGAACAATTCAAACACAAAGGTAAAATAATTATGGCAGACTTTGTTTTGAAAGTCGCCTAAACTTTATTTTATACTTCGGTAGAGATTCAGTATCCTGAATTAGAACTAGCAATCCACTATTTACAGCATTTAATCTATCATAAACGATGTAGATATCTTAACATAGCAACTGGGGAGAGTACTAATAGCTAGGACAAGAAGATAAATTAGAATATGTTCAAAATATCTAAATTCAATCTGTGTGTTATTGGAATGTTCGTAGGCATAGGACTCATAAGTGCCCTTCCATTTATGGGTTTAACATGCAGATGGTGTACTGGTGCAGGATAGGTCTTCAGAGTGTCAAGAACAGCCAGTGCTGTCGATATCAGATTGCTTAGGTTGAATGATCCTTCTTTTTAAGACACTAGACAGTTATCAAAACTGAACCTGAAGCCCAAAAGCTAATGATATTTATAATAATCGGGTTCGGTAGGATTAGTGCCAATATCGGTGCTAAAAGTAGGTTCCTACTATTATAATAGAAATGTTGAGCTTTAAAGGTTTTTGTTCAGTAACATGAATTTATAATGGCAGCGGGTAAACAATACATCACTTACCCTGACTGTAGTGGGCCAGTGGTTGTGAACCAAATTTGGCATTAATTTAGGTCCCATGCTCTTACGGATTCTTTTTTATGATGGATTAAGAATACCAAATCTGTAGGTTTAAGAAAAGCAGATTGCTCTCCTCTGCACCGTTATAATTCCTACGTCATAGTTTCTACACAAACTGAGGAGATATACCATTGTTACTGGGTTGGTTAGAATATAGTCCTACTTCCATTCCCATGCTATAGTAGTTAAATTGCCTCTTCTAAGATCTATCATATCTTTATATGCAGCCACTGTATTGTTCAGAAATGATAGCTCTCCACCTTTGGATGACGACGCGTTGAAGATCATTATACCATTATCTAAGACAATGCCATTATCACTTTTTCTACTGATAGATTCGTATGTGGTTTCAATTGCGTCACTATCTGTTTTTAGCTCAATAACTCCCTTTTGATAAACGCTCCCATCAACTGGATTGGTAAGGTAAATTCCTGTTCCATTATCCTTATACCTTAAACCGTTAACAGTCCCATAACCTTCGAATGTAAGATCAAAGCTTTTTGGACCAGCATTTTTTATGGCCTTTAGACTTGGTGTGTTATCGTATTCAACTAAAAAGGGAGTCCCTAAACTAAAGGAATTACTAAATGGGGAGCTGAAGTTTATTTCTTCTATACTATTCACTCTCAGCTGAGCTTCTTCTGCTACTACTAATTGAGGTGCTGTATCTGGAATGATGATGTTTGATAACGAGAACAGCGATACTATTGTAACAGACACTAGCATCTTTGAGTTGATAGAACTGAGGACTTTTTCATTGTATGTAACTTCTTATATTCTTCTTCTACTCGTTTTACTAGTTGAACCAATGTTTTTTCATAGTTTGATTCTAAATCTTTCATAAACACCCATATGAAAGATATTTAATAATGTCTTCTCAACACAATCGTTAAATATCAACCTAGGCGTTGAGGGTTTAAAGTTGGAATCCCTCGCAGAACTGCTTTTTGTTCTGGCTAGCACAGATAGGTTACAAGTATTGTCCTGCTTGAGAGAAGAAAAGGAGTATAGATTAAGTGATATTGCTCAAAGATTGGGTTCTTCAATGCAAGAAGCCTCAAAACATGTGGCCAGGCTAAGAGAGCAAAACTTTGTAGAGAAAAATCCCTCTAACGGATATTATGCACTTACTACACTTGGTAAGCTTGTACCAAGCTCCTCCCCTCAATAGAATTTCTATCAGAGAATAAAGAATATCTCCTCACACATAGCATCTCCTCGCTTCCCGAAGAATTCATTGAAAGAATAGGAGAACTACAGGAGCATCAATACAATGCGAAAGTTGGTTTAGTCTTATCCTTTACACACCAAGTTATACGTGAAGCAGCCATGATTCTGTTTGGCTAATGTCTGATCATTCTCTTATCGATGTCTTTGATATAGAAAGAGATAGAAATAGAAGTCTGGCATGGCGAATAATACTTCCAAAAGGCAGTAAAATTGATTGGCAAGATATTCGCGCTTATGCTAAAAGTGTGCACGCAAGAATTGAGATTGGGTTATCACATGAGATAATAGCAGGAATTGCATTAAATGAAAAAGTAGCTGGTCTACTTCTGCCTGATCTAAGAGGTAGTCTTGACTTTAATAGTGGTTTTATAAGTAGCAGCCTTTCTTTTTGTAAGTGGTGTCAGGATCTCTTTGGTTATGTTTGGAATGGGTCAGAAAAGACAATAATATAGTATTAACAAATAGTTTACCCTATCCTAATCTATCCATTCATCCATGAAGAATTATTCAGTCGCACTGTATTTCATACGATCATATGATTCACTTTTATAGTGCACAAGACCAAGTCGATTTCGTATAGGAGTTAGCCACATAACTACATGGCTCTGAATGGAACATCAATTCCCACGTCATATATTTTAGTGTCTAAGATCCTTTTGGCGTTGCCATCTCCTTAATGACTGACAGTGGATTAAGTCTTTCAAATGCTCCTTCACGTACATGCCAATTAAAAACATCCTCTACAGGAGCATGAATTTTAGATGAATGAACAAGGATCTCCATGTGATATTATTTTTTCAACCCCTGGAGTGTAAAATAAAGTTCAGCTGGAATTTGTACAGTTTTGGTCTAATGGCTTCCCTTTTCAATCTGTGAAGCTATTTATTTTATACTTTATGTTTTATTTTCCGGTAATCTCTCTATCTCCTTTGATTGTTAGTCTGAGCTTTTATGACCAACTCACCATTAAATACCCACCTAGCGCTGCCTAGGTTCTGTCCTTGTGGACCAGGTGCCTTCGGAATATCTACTTCCAAATTTCTAAACCCATATGATATTACTGCTTCCTTTCCGGTTAGTCTATCAAAAAGTTGTCCCATGAGATCTGCCCACTGACTTACTTGTTTTTGTTGTTCATCCTGTTTGCTTTCACTCATACGGCTGGTTATTCTGTAATACTTTATAACCATTGCAAGCAACACAAACTAGTGCCTAAATATATATTACAATTCACCATATTGCTCTTTCGATTTTTATTGCTCTATTTGTTAGTCATTAGTGTTAGCACTAGTAATTTCTTATGAGATCATTTAAATTCTACCGTGAGCAAATTACCTCATATGATTAAAGGGGTCAATATATCATGGGACTAGTAACAACTAGTTCTACTATCACAAACCATTTAACCAAAACTGAAAAGCTCACATTAACCATTCTCGTAACGGGATGCAGCGGATTTATTGGTAGTCATCTGGTTAACAGATTGATAGCCAAAGGAGGAAGCAAAAATTATAGAATTCAATGTATGACGCGTAATCTTAAATCTATCGAAGGGTTTTTTGATGAAAAAGGTCAAGATGTCAAATATGTTGCGGCTGATGCCTCCAAACGTTCTGATCTCATTAAAGCAATGACTGGAGTTGACATAGCATTTTACCTCATTCATTCCATGGAAGGTTCTTCAAAAGATTGGAAAAAATTTGCAGAACGTGATCGTATAGCCGCAAAGAATTTTGCAGAAGCAGCAACAGAATGTAATGTAAAAAGAATCATATATTTAGGAGGACTTGTTCCTGATAAGAATGAACAATTAAAGAAACAAGAAGAATTATCTGAGCATATGAAAAGTAGAATTGAAGTTGGAGAAATTCTGAAAACATCATCTGCCAAGGTTACAATATTTCGTGCGGCTATTATCTTGGGTCAAGGTGGAGGTTCTTTTCAGATGTTACAATACCTAGTTGAAAGACTTCCACTCATGATAACCCCGAAATGGGTCTTGACAAAATCGCAGCCAATAGCGTTAGACGATGTTATAACATATCTGGTGAAGTCTATTGAATCAGACGATACGGAAGATAGGTCATTTGATCTTGGTGGACCTGATGTGATGACGTATATTGATATGATGAGACGCTACGGCAAAATGTGTAACAAATCTATAAAGATTATTATCATTCCCTTTCTTACGCCAAAACTTTCTTCTTACTGGATTGACCTTATTACCCCTGTCAAAGCTTCCCTTGCACGACCCTTAATAGAAAGTCTCAAGCACGAGGCAGTAGTAAGAGATGACTCAATTAAAAATATTATCCCATTCAGACTAAAAACATTTGAAGAAGCAATAAGTATAGCAAGAAAAGAGGAAAATAAGCAAAAAAACAATATTTACAAAAGAAAAGAATTTGTGACACACTCCACAAATAATAAAATTCTACTTGCATCATTATTATTGCTGGCAGTGATAGGTTCTACTTACTATCTGCTAGATGGTAGACCCGAGATATTTGGTACAAACTGGCTAATACTTAGCGGTATATGGTACTTTGGTATAGCATTTTCAATCTTTTTTGTAAGAAATGGAGCAAGATTGGGTGCTATAATTGCTGGTGTAATTGGTTGGCTGACGCTTACCTTCTGGTTAATCGACAATATATATACAGTATCTGGTAATTCACTTTTGGCTAGTTCACCAGGCATGGAAATGACAATCAGAAATTTCATTGGTGCTGTTGTAGCAGGATTTGTTGTCGCATCTTCTCATAATGTATTTCATAAAATTAGGATTTATGGACTGTAAGACGATGCTAGTTTGGCACCAGTATGAAAACTTCATCTTTTTTGTACTATTGCTCTATAGTAGCTAAATATACCAAGGGATTAGGTTAGCAATACGAACAAGAAGAAACTAGACACAATTCAGAGTGATGACTTCTGGAAAACAATGAAGGTAGATGTTATAGCCATAAAAGGTAAAACATATGAGCTAACAAGAAACTTTATTCAAAAGTTTACAGATGATCCGAGAAATATCTCTACAACAGTTGATTACAGAAATATTGTCAGTGCCATTTTTATTTATAAACAGTCCCGAGAACTTTGTGAAATATACAGTAATATTATGGATCTATCATATGTACAAAGTATTATATTCCATCCAATTAGAAAAGACCGCGAGGGTCATTAAAATAAATTATTAATCCAAACATTTCTTGATAAGATGAACTCGCAAGTGCTTGAACTTGCAAGTACTAAATCTAAAATAGTAGACTAGAATGAGACATATGTTCTATTCTTGCTTCTAGGGATACTGTCATTGTATACTTGTATAAGTCCCCTATTACTACGAGGTCTTCTTCTGATATCCGCTATTTGGCTT
>Ga0126312_10002911_pt1 | contig 11514 bp, 6 predicted proteins | sample Plot104A_FD_92537 | JGI IMG/M metagenome (GOLD analysis project Ga0126312, IMG submission 92537) | Serpentine soil microbial communities from UC McLaughlin Reserve, CA, USA - Plot104A | ecosystem: Environmental > Terrestrial > Soil > Grasslands | place: USA: UC McLaughlin Reserve, Lake County... | reverse complement strand
CGGGCGCGCCGGCGCCTTGCAGGCGGCACTCGAGCGACGCCCCGTCCTCACCCGAGAATGCCCAGGTCGGCGAGCGGTCGCGGCTCGGCGAGCGCGGGCCTGCGTCGATCGCCGGGGCGCCGGGCGCCACCGTGTCGAGCACGTAGTCCGAGCTCGCCGGCGGCCCCTGGTTGGCGGCCGTGTCGCTCGCGCGGACCGAGAAGGTGTAGCCGCCGTCGGGCTCGCCGGAGAGGTCCAGGCTGGCCGGGCTCGCGCAGCTCGTCCAGTCGGACACCGTGCTCGCGCCGCGCACCAGGCGACATTCGAAGCTTGCTCCTGTCTCCGCGGAGAAGGCCCATCGCGGCGAGCGGTCATGACCGACGGCGCCGGGGCCGGAATCGATTTGCACGGCCGCCGCCGTGGTGTCGAGCCGGTAGTCGGAGGTCGCGGCGGGGCCGGTGTTGCCTGCGGCGTCGCTGGCACGCGCCGAGAAGGTGTAGGTGCCGTCCGGCTGCCCTGAGAGGTCGAAGGCGCGCGGGCTCGAGCACGAGGCCCAGTCGGACACCACAGCCGCGCCGCGCGCCAGCCGGCACTCGAGGGCGGCGCCGGCCTCGCCCGAGAACGCCCAGGACGGACTCAGGGCGCTGCCCGGGCTGGCGGGCGCCGAGTCGATCGACGGCGCCCCTGGCGGGCTCGTGTCGAGCTCGTAGTCCGAGGTGGCCGCCGCTCCGGTGTTGCCGGCCGCGTCGCGGGCGCGGACCGAGAAGCTGTAGCCGCCGTCCGGCTGCCCTGCGAGGTCGAAGGCGCGCGGGCTCGAGCAGGGCGCCCACCCGGACACCGTCGTGGCTCCCCGGGCCAGGCGGCACTCGAACGAGGCGCCCGCCTCACCCGAGAAGGCCCAGCCGGGGCTCGCGGCCCTGCCGGGCGAGGCCGGCGCCGAGTCGATCGAGGGAGCGGCCGGGGCGCCGCGGTCGAGCTCGTAGGCGTCCGAGGCCGCGCCGCTCCTGGCCCCCACCGCGTTGACCGCGCGCACCGAGAAGCTGTACGACGCGTCGGGCTCCGAGCCGAGGTCGTAGGACTTCGGGTCCGAGCACGACGCCCAGTCGGACACAACGGTCGCCCCCCGGACGATGCGGCACTCGAAGGAGGCGTCGCCGGAGAAGGCCCAGCCGGGCGTGGCGTCGTTGCCGATCGGGCCCGGGCTTGAGTCGATGGTCGGCACTGACGGAACCGAGCTGTCGAGCGAATAGCCGGAGCTGGCGGACGCGCTGGCGTTGCCGGCCGCGTCGCGGGCCCGCGTGGAGAATGTGTAAGCGCCGTCGGGCTCCCCGCTCAGGTCGTAGCTGCGGGGGCTCGAGCAGGTGGCCCAGTCGGACACCACGGTCGCGCCGCGCTCCAGCCGGCACTCGAGGACGGCGCCGGCCTCACCCGAGAACTGCCAGGTCGGGAACTTGTCGCTGCCGGGCGAGGTCGGCGACGCGTCGATCGCGGGGACCGCCGGAGCCGCCGTGTCGAGCTCGTAGCTGGAGCCGGCCGCAGGGCCGGTGTTGCCGGCGAGATCGGTGGCGCGCACCTTGAAGTCGTAGCTGCCGTCGGGGCGCGAGGAGAGGTCGTAGACCTTCGAGTCCGTGCACGAGGTCCAGTCCGCCACCACCGTGGCGCCGCGCTCCAGGCGGCATTCGAACGATGCGCCGGTCTCCCCGGAGAAGGACCAGCCGGGCGCGGTGTCGTTGCCCGGAGAGGCCGGCGCGGAGTCGATCGAGGGCGCGGCGGGAGCCGCGCTGTCGAACTGATAGCTCGAGGCTGCCGCGGGGCCCGTGTTCCCGGCCGCATCCGTGGCCCTGACGCCGAACGAGTAGGCCCCGTCGGGGTCGGACGACAGGTCGAAGGCCTTCAGGTCCGAGCACGCCGCCCAGTCGGAGACGACCGTGGCGCCGCGCACCAGGCGGCATTCGAAGGAGGCGCCGGCCTCCCCCGAGAACGACCAGCCCGGCGAGCTGTCGCTGCCTGGGCTCGCAGGCGACGAGTCGATCGACGGGGCCGACGGCGCGGAGCGGTCGAGCTCGTAGCTCGAGCCGGCGGGCGCGCCGGTGTTGCCGGCGGCGTCAACGGCGCGGACGCGGAATGTGTAGCCGCCGTCGGTCTGGGATGAGAGGTCGAACGCCCTGGGGCTCGAGCAAGCGGCCCAGTCGGACACGACGGCCGCCCCGCGTTCGAGCCGGCACTCGAGCGCCACGCCCGCCTCGCCGGAGAACGACCAGGCCGGCGTGGGGTCATTGCCCGGAGAGGCCGGCGACGAGCTGATCGTCGGCGCCGGCGGAGCTGCGGTGTCGAGCTGGTAGGAGGCGCTGGCGCTGGGCCCTGGGGTACCGCCGCCGTCGAACGCGCGAACCGAGAACGTATACGCCCCGTCCGGCTGCGAGCCGAGGCCGTAGGTCGTCGGAGAAGAGCAGGCCGCCCAGTCAGACACGACCGTCGCGCCCCGGACCAGACGGCACTCATACGACGCGCCGGCGCCGCTGAAGGACCAGGTTGGCGTGGCGTCGTTGCTCGGCGATGCGGGACCCGAATCGATCAGGGGGGCCGCGGGCGCCGTGGCACCGGGCACCGTGTGCGAGCTGGCGGAGCAGTCCGAAACGTTGCCCGCCGAGTCGGTGGCGGTGGCCCAGAAGGTGGTGGAGAAGCCCGTGTTCTGGACCTGCAGGCCGGGGCTCGCGAACTCGGCGGCCGTTCCCGTGGCTGCGACTGTCGAGCTGCAGCCGGCGTCGGTGTAGAGCTTCACGGTGGTGCCGGCGGGGGCGGTTCCCTTCAGGCGCCAGGTGGCGCCGCCCCCGGAGCGGCCGGTGAAGACCGGCGGGTCGGGATTGCCGAGCCCGCTGACCTTCCGGACCCGTCGGTTGTCCCGGTCGCCCACGTAGAGGTCCGCACTTGGGCTGAAGACGATGCGCGTCGGGCCATCGAGGTTCGCCGAGAGCGCCGGACCGCCGTCACCGGAGAAGCCGGCCACCGCGGTGCCGGCCACGGGCGTGATCTTCCCGCCGGCGACCTTGCGCACCACGTTGTTGCCGTACTCGGCTATGAAGAGGTTGCCGCTGGAGCCCACTTCCACGCCGCCGGGGTTCGAGAGCCGTGCCGAGGTTGCCGCCCCGCCATTGCCGGAGTAGCCCTCGGCGCCGGTGCCCGCGATCGTGCTGATCGCGCCACCCGGCGTGACCCTGCGCACGCGTTGGCCCAGCCACTCGCCGATGTAGACGTCGCCGGAGCCGTCGACCGCGACGTCGCCGGCCTGGTTGAGCTTCGCCGCGCTGGCCGGGCCGCCGTCGCCCGAGTAGCCGGCCACGCCGGTGCCGGCGACCGTGCTGATGAAGCCGCCAGGCGTGATCTTGCGGACTGTGCTGTTGAAGTCGGCCACGTAGAGGTTGCCGGCGGCGTCGATGTCCAGGCCGGCGGGATTGCCGAGCTGCGCCGCGAAGGCCGGGCCGCCGTCGCCCGAGTAGCCGTAGACCCCGGTTCCCGCGTAGCTGCTGATCGTCCCGCCGGGGGTCACCTTGCGGATGCGGGAGTTGAGGAAGTCGGCGATGTAGACGTTGCCGGCCGCGTCGGCCACCACGTCGCTCGGCTGGTCGAGCTGCGCGGAGGTGGCCGCGCCGCCGTCGCCCGAGTAACCCGCCGTGCCGGTGCCGGCCACGCGGGCGATCCCCCCGCCGGAGTCGACCCTACGGACCGTGTGGCCGTCGAAGTCGCTGATGTAGAGATCGCTGCCGGAGAAGCCGACGCCGGCCGGAGCGATGAACTGGGCTGAGCTCGCCGGGCCGCCGTCGCCGCCCGTGCCGCTCACGCCGTTCCCCGCCACCGTGCTGATGTCGCCGCTGGCCGCCTGGGCGGGCCCCGCCGCCACGGCCAGCGCGCAGATCGCCCACCCGAGCGCCCGTCCGCGCGCGCGCGAAAGAAGGCCCCCGGCGCTGGCGCGACTGGGGGCAGGAAAGACGTGTGCTTGTCTCGTGCCGTTCCTCACCCTCGGAGCGTCCGTGCGCGGGGGGACTCGCACTTCGGCGTTGATTCGTTTGCGTGAGGGGAATATCGGCCGGAACCGGCCCCGCATTGAGCCCGCAGTCAGCCCTCGAGCAGCCGGGCCTGGCGCTCCACACTCGGCGGCACGACCCGGCGGCGGCGCAGCGCCCACGGCATTCCGCGCGCGGCGGAGGCGATGGCGTGCCCGTCACCGGCGCGGACCATGGCCGCCAGCAGGCGAGCGCTGCCCGTCACGGCCCTCGGAAGCGGCCGCCTGAGCCAGAGCGACCAGAGCTCGTTGCGCAGCGCGTTCCCGCTCCTTCCCGCGCGGTTGCCGCGGGATGGATGATGGTGCGCCACGACCTCTTCCACGTAGGCCAGCCCCCAGCCCGCGGCCGCCAGGTCGAGCGCCAGCAGGCCCTCTTCCCCTGCGATTTCGAGCCGCTGCTGGAAGCCGCCGACCGACCGGAACGCGGCTGCCCGCACAACGGCGCCGCAGGCCACGAAGCCGAGCACAGGACTGCCCGGCAGCGGCAGCTCGGACGACAGCGGGCTGTCGCGCATGCGCCGGCAGGTGGGGTCGAGTCGCTGCTCACCACCCACGCGGATCTGCGCCGCCAGCAGGCCGAGCCGCGGGTAGCCGTCGAAGAGCCGCGTGGCGCGCTCGAGCGCATCCGCCGCCCACCACGAGTCGTCGTCGCTGAAGGCCACCAACGGGGTTCCTAGCGCCTCCACCGCGACGTTCCTTGCGGCCGCCCCGAGGTTCTCCGGGAGCTCCACCAGCCGCACGCGGGGGTAGCGCGAGCGAACCGCCTCGACCGAGCCGTCGGCGGAGGCGTTGTCGACCACGCACACCGGCGGACGCCCGGGCAGCTCGGTCAGCCGGGCAAGGGTGCACAGCAGGCTGCTGCGGCGGTTGCGGGTGGCCACGGCCACCCCGATCGGGGCCCCGCTCACCGCGGCAGCGTGTCGAGCGCGGCCACGACCGTGTCGGGCTCGATGGCCAGCAGCCCGGGGTGGGCGCGCTCTCCGTGCGGGTCGCCGCGGCGGCCTGCCCAGAGGGCGCGGTGGCGCGGCCGCGACGCAGGGGGGCCCCACTCCGCCGGCGGCGTGGGACCGAAGAGCACCACCGATGCAGTGCCGAGCGCGGTTGCCAGATGGGCGACGCCGGTGTCGCCGCAGATCACCCGGTCGGCCGCCGCCACCGCCCGCGCCAGGCCGGCCACGTCCGTGCCGCCCGCCAGCACCGCGGCGGCCGGCAGGCCGGCCCTCTTCGCCACCTCCTCGGCGAGGCCGCGCTCGTGCCGGCTGCCGGTGACCACCACTCCACGCCCGCGCGCGCGCTCGGACCGGGCCACGGCCGCGAAGCGCTCGGCGGGCCAGCGGCGCGCGGGGCTTGCCGCGCCTGGATGGATGAGCGTGGCGCCGTGAACCCCTGCCGGCGCCGGCCCCGGCGGGGGCCTCAGCTCGAGGCGCAGGGAGTCGGCGGGCACGCCGCTCTCGGCCAGCAGGCGGCACCAGCGCTCGACCTCGTGCTCGCGCGCTCGCCAGCATGGGGAGCCGGCGCTCTCCGGGATGGCCGTGTGCTCGAAGCCGATCATCCGCGCGGGCCGCGTGCGCAGCAGGAGCCTGTGGCTCTGCGGCCCGCGGCCGTGCAGGTTGACCGCCAGGTCTGCTCGATGGAGGTCAGGCGGCAGCGGCTGGAGCTCGTGGACGTGGGCCAGGCGGTCCACGGCGCTCCCCCCCGGGCCCTCGATCAGCTCGGCGAGCGGCGCCAGAGGGGCGGGAGCTGCGAGCACGCGCTCGTGGTGCGGGAAGGCGGCGGCGAGCGCCCGCAGGGCGGGCACGGCGGTGAGCAGGTCGCCGAGGCCGAGCGCCCGCAGCGCGACCAGCCTGGGCCCGCCTAGGGCCACGAGGGCTCGGTCGAGGGACAGACCACGAGCTCGCGCATCTCGGTGCCGCGCGGGCGGCCCAGGGCGAACACGACGGTCTCCGCGACCTCGCGCGGCGGCGCCAGCTTGGCGTCCGCCGGCGGCTTGTACTGCTCCGGGCGGCCGTCGAAGAAGGCCGTCTGCATGCCGCCCGGGATCAGGCAGGTCACGCCAACTCGCCCGGCGGTCTCGGCCGCCAGCGCGCGGGAGAAGCCCACCACCCCGAACTTGCTGGCGCAGTACGCGGTCGCGTCGCTCAGAGCTCGCAGCCCGAGCGTGGATGCCACGGTCACCACGCGGCCCCCCGCGCGCTCGAGGTGCGGCATGGCGGCGCGGACCACGGCCGCCGTGCCCAGCAGGTTGACCGCCACGACTCGCTCCCACTCGCCGGGGTCGACGTCCTCGATGCGACCGCAGGCGTCCACCCCCGCGGCGGTCACCACGGCGTCGACGCCGCCGTGACGCTCGGCCACCCGTTCCACCGCGGCCTCCGCTTCGCGCGCCTTCGACAGGTCCACGCGCTCGCGCTCGTAGCCGTTGCGCGGCTCGTTCACGTCGAGCACCACCGGGCTGCCGCCGGCCGCCTCGATCGCCTCCGCCACCGCGGCGCCCAGGCCGGAGGCCCCTCCTGTGACGATCACAGTTCCGAGCTCAGGTCGGGACACGCTGGGCGGCCTCCTTCATCAGTCGGGTACTGGATCTGCCTTCTAGGTGCGGTAGCACCACGCAGCGCCCGCCGTAGCTCCTTACGAGCGGCTCCTCGGGAAGCTCCACCCCGGCGTAGTCGCCGCCCTTCGCCCAAACGTCCGGGCGCAGGCCCTCGAGCGCGCGCTGGGGCGTGTCCTCCGAGAAGGTCATGACCTCGTCCACGCAGCCCAGCGCGGCCAGCACGGCGGCCCGATCGCCTTCTGGCTGAAGCGGGCGACCGGGTCCCTTCAGCCGCCGCACCGAGGCGTCGGAGTTCAGGCAGACGACCAGACAGTCGCCCAGGCGGCTGGCCGCCTCGAGTGTGCGCACGTGCCCCGCGTGGAGCAGGTCGAAGCAGCCGCCCGTGGCCACCACCGTGCCGCCATCTGCGCGCACGCGCTCGAGCGGGGACCGCCGCTCGCCGGTTCGGGGACGCCGGCGGAAGGCGCCCTCCGCACCACCCTCCCCGACGAAGCGGGAGGCCACGGCCACCGCGTCCGGCACGGCGTCGTCGAGCGCAGCGCCCCCGGCCAGCGCCTGCGCAAGGTGCGACGCGAAGCGATCACCCGCGCCACAGGGGTCGGCGCCGTCCACCGGCGGGGCCGGTACGGCCAGCGGCGCACCGGCCGCGCGCACCAGCAGGGCACCGCGCGCGCCGCGCGTCATGCAGAGCGCGCCTGCGCCCCAGAGCTCGCGCAGGCGCCGCGGGCTGCCCCCGGGCGCGAGCCGCTCGACCTCCGCCTCGTTCGGAGTTGCCACCAGCACTCCGGACGACGGCGCCGGGCCGAGCGGGTGGGGATCCCACACCACCGGCACGTCCGCGGGAAGCCTCGCCAGCGCGTCACGCAGCCCCGGGTCCGCCGCCACCCCCCGCCCGTAGTCGGACACGAGGACACCCGCGGCCCAATCGACGGCTGCCCGCGCCGCCGCCGCCGACGGCCCGACCGGAGCAGGTCGGCGGCCGCCGCGGTCGAGCCGAAGCAGCGGCGTGCCCTCGGTGCGGTAGCGCACCTTCTCGGGCGTGGGCCCGTGCAGGCCGATGTCGATCACCTCCACTCGGAGGCGCCCGAGGGCCTCCTCCAGCTCCGCTGCCGCGGCGTCGATGCCGAGCGCGGTCACGAGCCTGACCTGCCAGCCGTCGCGGGCGGCAAGCGCCGCCGCCAGGCCCGCTCCACCGGGTCGCACCTGCTCGGCCCCGGCGTCGAGGACCGGCACCGGGGCGTCCGGACTCAGCCGCGCCACCGCCCCCTCCACGTCGCGGTCGAGCAGCGCGTCGCCGACCACCACCAGTGGCCGGCCGCCGTTCGCGCCGCTCATGCCAGCACCTCCTGGGCGCCGGGCCTTCCGCTGAGCGCGACCTCGCGATCGATGGCCCCGCAGAGCACGTGGATCGCCACCAGCTGCAGCTCCTGGACGGTGGGGGCTCTCTGGCAGTCGATGCACACGCTCTCGTTCGCCAGCTCGGCGAGCGGGTTCGGCGAGGGGCCGGTGAGCGCCCATGCCTCGAGCCCGAGCTCGCGCGCCGCCCGGACCGCCGCCAGCAGGTTGGCGCTGGTCCCCGAGGTGCTCAAAGCCACCAGCACGTCCCCGGGGCGGCCGTGGGCGCGCACCTGGCGGGCGAAGGCCTCCTCCGGCCCGTAGTCGTTGCAGATGGCGGTCAGGCTGGAGGTGTCCCCGTGCAGGCAGATCGCGCTGAGGGGCGTTCGCTCGGATTGGTAGCGCCCTACCAGCTCCGCGGTCAGGTGCTGCGCCTCCGCGGCACTGCCTCCGTTGCCGGCCGCGAGCACTCGACCCCCCTCGAGGAGGCGCCTCGCCAGGCGCTGGCCGAATGCCTCCAGGCGCTCGAGCTCAGGCTCGAGGCAGGACGCCGAGTCGATCAGCGCCGCGAGGTGCTCCGCGCCCCTGGCCGGCAGCTCGAAGCGGCCGCTGCTGCCCCGCCGGCGCCGCGGCCTGCGGGTGATCCGCGCGTACACGTCCAGGGTCGTCGCCGCTATGCGGTTCCAGTCGTAGAGGCGGCGGGCGCGATCGACCCCGGCCAGGCCGAGCCGCCGACGTCGCTGTGGGTCGTCCAGCAGCAGGCGCAGCGCGGACCCGAGCTGCTCGGGGTCGCGCGGGGGCACGTGCACCCCCGTCAGGTCGTCGACCACCGTGTCGATCATCCCGCCCACCGCCGAGGCCACCACCGGCACTCCACAGGCCATCGCCTCGAGCGGCACGATCCCGAACGGCTCGTACCAGGGGACCGAGACCACGGCGTCGGCGGAGCGGATCAGGGCGGGCACCTCGTGCCGCTCGAGACGCCCGCAGAGCTCCACACGGTCGGCTACGCCCTCGTCCTGCGCGAGCGCCATCAGCCGCCGTGCCTCCGGATGCTCACCAAGCCGGCCTGCCTCTGGACCGCCGGCCACGACCAGCTCGGTATCCGGAAGCTCGGGGAGCGCCGAGACGACGTTGCCGATGCCCTTTCGTTCCACCAGGCGGCCGACGCAGACTATGCGCCGGGGGGCCCCCCGGGGGGCGGCCGGCCCCTCGGGCCGAAACAGGTCGAGATCGGCGCCGCACGGGATCACGTTCAGCCGCCCCTGGGAGGCGCCCAGCCGCACCAGCTCGAACACCTCGTCGGTGCAGGTGGCGACCACGCGCGCCGCGCGCCGCAGCAGGTCCTGTTCGACCCCCAGGCGCTCGGGCGGGCTCGTGTCCTTCTCGCCCTGGTAGCGGTGCTTGACGACCCCCAGGGCGTGGAATGTCTGCACGACCGGGATGCCGAGCGGAATCGCCGCCTTGAGCGCCGCGTATCCCGACATCCAGAAGTGGGCGTGCACCACGTCCGGGCGCTCCGCGCGCCAGTCGACCGCCAGCCGCTCGGCGAACTCCTCCATGTGCGGCCACAGCAGGTCCTTCGCCAGCGGCTCCGGCGGTCCGGCGTCGACGTGGTGCACGACCACACCCGGAGCGATCGCCACCTGACCGGGTAGCTCGCGCGAGTCTCGGCGAGTATGCACCCTGACCGACACGCCACGCCTCCCCATGGCCGAGGCGAGCGCCGCCACGTGCACGTTCTGCCCCCCGGCGTCCGCTCCTCCAAGGACGGCCAGCGGACTGGCGTGCTCGGACACCATTGCGACCTTCACGTGGCCACCTCCTCGAGTAGCTCGTCCCAATCGGCAAGGAAGCGCTCGAGCCCATAGCGCTCGAGCGCAGCCCGGCGCGCGGCCTCGCCGCGCTCACGCGCCTCAGCCGGGTCGGCGATCAAGCGCCGAATACCGGCGGCCAGCGTCTGGACGCTGGTCGACAGGACGCCGGCCTGCTCGGGGACCGCCTCCGGCGCCTCCGTGGTGGCGAGCGCGACCACCGGCATGCCCAGCTGCATCGCCTCGATCAGCGACAGGCCCAACGAGGTCCAGCGGATGGGGTGCAGGTAGACCCGGCGGCGCGCCATCTCGGCGTGCAGTTCGTCCTGGCGCAGATTGTCGATGCCACCGACGTCGCGGGCGCCGATGCCGAATACGTCGAGCGGCGCGGCGCCGGCAAAGCGGTCGAGCAGGTCCGTGCCCGTGACGCGCGCGCGCCGGCGCGCCTCGTTGATGGTCACGGCGCAGCGGGCCAGTTCGCCCGTGTAGCGGTAGCCCGGGTCGACCACGCCGTGCTCGATCACCCGCGTGGGGGTCGAGCCGGCGTCCCAGAACAGCTGGTTGAAGTGCGTTACGTGCACGAGGGTCAACTCGGGCCGGTCCGCGGCCGGGTGGCGCATCTCGGCGATCCGCCCCTGCGGCGCGTTGTGCTCGACGTACACGGCCGGCAGGTCCGCGCCGGGCCGGCGGCCCCCCAGCCACCGCTCACATAGGCCGTCGAGCTCCTCGGGACGCTGGAGCACCACCGCGTCGACCTCGGCGTCGGCGGCCTCCTGCGGCGTGACCTCGACCGCCGCGGCGGGCCAGTCCCAGGTGCGGGCGCGGCCGCGCCCGTCCGGCCCGCGGCCGCGCAGCACCGGCAACAGGTACTCGTGGCGGCCCTGCACGAGCGCCGTCGTCCACGAGCCGTGCACGTGCCAGACGAAGATCCTCATTCCCATCCCATCAGCAGCTCGACTGCGGACTCGAGGTCGCGGGCCGTCTCGGGCGCCGCGGCGACCTCGTCCGGGCGGGTGCGCGCTGTGGGCACCAGCACGGCGCGCGCCCCCGCCGCCCGGGCCGCGTCGACGTCGGACCCGATGTCGCCCACCACGGCGCAGCGGGCCGGCTCGACCCCGAGCGCCTCGGCGGCCCGCAGCACGAGGCCCGGCGCGGGCTTGCGGCATCCACAGCCCGCGGCCGGTGCGTGCGGGCACCAGAGCCAAGGGCCGATCGGCCCGAGCAGCTCCTCCACACGGTGGTTGACCGCCTCGACCTGACCCACGTCGAGCAGGCCGCGCGCCACGCCGCTCTGGTTGGACACCACGGCCATGCCGATGCCCGCCGAGCGCAGCCGCGACAGCGCCCTGCGCGCCCCCGGCATCGGGCGCACGCGCCCCGGGTCGCCGTTGTAGGGCACGTCCTCCACGAGGGTGCCGTCCCGGTCGAACATCACCGCTGCGGGAGGCTCGGGCCGCGGGCCGGGCTCGCGCAGCAGCCGCCGCAGGCGGGCGCGCCCGTGCGCGCGCTGGAGCACCGCGTACGGCGGAATGAGAGCCGAGCTGGCGAGCATCGTGAGCAGCTCCTCGCGCGTCCGCGGACCGGGTGCGATGCGCGCCCAGGCGAGCTCCGATGTCCCCGCCAGCCAGACCGCAGCCGCGGCGAGCGCAGCGCGCCGGCGGCCGGCCGCGGCCCCGGCGGCCGCCGCGAGCGCTGCGGCCGTCACCCCCGTGTGGCGCGGCAGCCGCCCGCGCGGAGCCGCGGCCCGGCGGCGCCAGTCGCGCCCGTGCAGCGCG
>Ga0126312_10002910_pt1 | contig 11514 bp, 11 predicted proteins | sample Plot104A_FD_92537 | JGI IMG/M metagenome (GOLD analysis project Ga0126312, IMG submission 92537) | Serpentine soil microbial communities from UC McLaughlin Reserve, CA, USA - Plot104A | ecosystem: Environmental > Terrestrial > Soil > Grasslands | place: USA: UC McLaughlin Reserve, Lake County... | reverse complement strand
TTCGAGGAGGAGGGCGCGCTCGAGCGAGTTTCCGAGCTGAGTGTGGATTGGTTCACCGACCACCTGCCGGAGAACACAGCCTCAGGGTGAGGCGCCCTCAACCGCGCGCCGGCAGCAGCTCGTCGGAGGTCTGAAGCTTCGCGCCGGCCTCCTTCATCTCCTCGATCGCGCGCTCTCCGTCGCCCGGATTGACATCCACCGCGCGGATCGCGTCCGTGATCACCGTGGTGTCGAAACCCTCGCGGCAGGCGTCGATCGCCGAGGCGCGGACGCAGTAGTCGGTGGCCAGCCCGACAACGGCGACCTCGTTCACGCCCTGCTCGCGAAGCAGATCGGCGAGCTTCGACTTCTCGAATCCCGAATAGCCCTGGTCCTCGCGCTCGACGCCGACGTCGACGATCTCTTCGACGTCAACCTCCTTCATCGCAGGATGGAGCTCCGCCCCGTGGGTTCCCTGGACGCAGTGAACCGGCCAGGGGCCGCCCTCGGTCTCGAAGGAGGAATGATCGGGCGGATGCCAGTCCCGCGTCGCGAACACATGGTCGACCTGCCGAGCGAGCCTCTGAACCGGCTCCGCGATCTCGTCGCCGCCGGGGACCTCGAGCGCGCCGCCCGACGTGAAGTCGTTCTGGAAGTCGATGATCAGGAGCGCTCTGGACATCTCGAGCCTGACTCTAGGGCCTGGCCGAGGTCCCCGACTTCCATTCCCCAGCCCTGGGCTCGCCATCGGTGATGGCCTCCGTCCGCGGCTCCGCTGTCTGCGTATCCGTCTCCCGCTCCGCGCCGCTCCCATCGGCCTGCACCTCCGAATCGGCCTCGTCGGGGGCAATTTCCCGGCCCGGCTCGAATTGGTCGAACCCGGCGCGGTCGACCGCGCGGTGGAAGCGGTCGCCGAGTACGCCGCCGATCAAAGCGGCAATCAGCGTCAGGGCGACCAGCACCGGCGCGATCACCTCGGCGCCCTGATGCAGCGGTCCCTCGTCCACCGGATTGCTCGGCAGCGAGATCGATTCGGTGGGATCGAGCTGCCCGCCCGCGATCCACGCGGTAATCCCGGCCGCCAACATCACGAAGAGGCTCAACAGCCAGATCCCGAGTCCCTGGCGCCAGCCGTCGAAGCGGGCCATCCTGGCCGCGACGTAGCCACCGGTGAGGTAGCTGAGGGCGAGGATCGCGAGCGCGATCGCACCCCCTCCGACCAGGATCCGGTCAACCAGCCCCGCCGCGTCCTCGCTGAAGCTCGTCACCCCCGCCGCGACGAGGCCGCCGAGGACCATGGCGACGAGGCACGCCGCCAGGCCGATTGCCGCCAGCAGCCCGAAGAACACCGCCTCCCACTGAATTCGGCCGCCGAACTCCTGTCGCTCTCGCTGGCGCAGCTCACGGCGGCGCAGCTCCAGGAGCACCTCGCTGCGCGGTCTCCGGATTCGGGATCTCTCCACCGTGGGGCTGGTCCCCATGCCTGAATGATGTGCCGCGGACGCGGATTTCAAACTTCGCCCCTGGATTTCGGCTCCCCAGCCCTCTAGGTCCCGGGCTTGGGCGGCGGGTACTGCGAGCGGACGAACCGGTCCCACATCCGGTCGGTCGACATCCGGCGCAATCCCAACATCACCGTGGCGGAGGGGGAGACCGTGTAGCGGGTCGCGGGCCGCTTCGCGGTGAGCGCCTTCGCGATCTTCGCCGCCACCGCCCCGGGCCCGGCGCCGAACCTCGCCATCGGCCCGCTGTACGCCCCGGCGGTGACCTTGGCGACATCGGCGTTGAACTTGGCGTAGGGACCGCCGGCGTCCAGCACCTCCATGCTGCCCGCCGCGGTCTCGCCGAACTCGGTGAGGATCAGGCCCGGCTCGATCACCACCACCTCGACGCCGAACCCGCGCACCTCGAAGCGGAGCGCGTCCGAGAGTGCCTCGACCGCATGCTTGGTGGCGTGATAGACGCCGCCGCCCGGGAAGGTGAGCTTGCCTCCGATCGAGCTGAGGTTGACGATTCGGCCCGAGGCCTCGCGCCGCATCCGCGGGAGGACGAGCTGGCACATCCGCATCAAGCCGAACACGTTCGTCTCGAACTGCCTGCGGACGCTCTCCATCGGAATGGTCTCCACGGCGCCGCTCTGGCTGTAGCCGGCGTTGTTGATCAGGGCGCCGATCGGGCCGTCGCCATCGACCGCCTCGACGGCGGCGCGCATCGAGTTCTCGTCGGTGACGTCGAGGGCGTGCGTCTTGCAGCCTCTTTCGGCGAGCTCCTCGATCGACTCCGGACGGCGCGCGGTCGCGTGAACGTTCCAACCGTCATCGGCAAGTCGCTCCGCGGTCGCCCGCCCGATCCCCGTCGAGCAGCCCGTGATCAGCACCGGGCGCTCCTTTGAGATCCCCATTCGGACCGTCTCCTTTCGTCGACCTCGATCCTCTCATAGGCTCTGGCCCATGCGGGCGGTCACGTTCCAGGCGCCGGGAGAGGTCCAGGTCGACGAGGTTCCCGAGCCCGAGCTGCTCGCCGCGGACGACGCGATCGTGCGGGTGGGGGCGAGTGGGATCTGCGGATCGGATCTGCACATCTACCACGGCAGGGTCCAGATCGAGCCCGGGTTCGTGATCGGGCACGAGTTCGTCGGCGAGGTCGTCGCCGCCGGAGACGAGGTCACGCGCGTCGCGGTAGGAGACCACGTGCTCGGCACCTACGCGACCGCCTGCGGCGAGTGCTTCTTCTGCAAGCGAGGGGAGTTCCACAAGTGCGACGACGGCCGGGTGTTCGGGCACGGCAAGACACTCGGGTCGCTGCAGGGCGCACAGGCCGAGCTGGTCCTGGTCCCCCACGCGAACCTGGCCCTCCGGCGCGTCCCCGATGGGCTGCCCGACGAGGTAGCCCTGTTCGCCGGTGACGTGATGGGGACGGCGTTCCACGCGATCGACTCCCGTCCGCTGGCCGAGGGCGAGACGGCGGCGATCCTCGGGATGGGCCCGGTCGGGCTCTGCGCCGTCCAGGCGGCGAAGGCGGCCGGCGCATCCGAGGTGATCGCGATCGACACGGTCGGGGACAGGCTGCGGATGGCCCAGTCCTTCGGCGCGACGCCGGTTCACCTCACCGAGGGCGATCCGCGAGGCGAGGTCAAGAAGCTGACGGAGGGGCGCGGGGTGGACCTCGCTGTCGATGCCGTCGGCCACCCGGATGCGCTCGACCTGGCGCTGCGGCTGGCCCGTAAGGCGGGGACGGTCTCGGCCACTGGGGTGTATGCGGAGCGCGTCGAAGTCCACATGGGGGTGCTCTGGATCAAGGCGATCACCCTCACCTCGGGTCACGCCAACGTGATCAAACACCTGGATCGGGTTCTGGAGCTGCTCTCGGCGGGGAAGCTCGACCCGGCGCCGCTGGTCACCCACCACATGAAGCTGGACCAGGCGCCCGACGCCTATCGCGTCTACGACAACCGCGAGGCGCTCAAGATCGTCCTGACGCCGTAATCCCGCCGAGCCACTCCGTCGGGAGCAGGCCGGGCGGAAGGTCGATGCCGAATTCGGGCAAAAACCTGATCGCGAGAGCGGCCGCCGGCCGCCCCTCGGTCACCGCGCGCAGGTCCCCGATCGTGAGCAGCGCGCGGAGCGAGGTCACGATCTGAAAATCGGCGGCGTTCGGCTCCTCCCCGCCGATCACCCCAGCGGCGATCAGCTCGTCGGCGTGGTCGAGTACCTCAGGGACCCGTGCGATCGCCTCCTCGACCCGGGCGTCGGCGTCGACCTTGTTAGCCAGATGGCGCGCCGCAGGCGCGTTGATCCAGGCGGCGAACCGCGGCAGCGGGATCCCGACCTCGCGCGCGATCATCACTCGCGTCTCGGGCCGGTGGACGGAGAGCCAGCGAACGATCCGTCGCGGCACGTTCTGGAGCGTCTCGTCTCCCCAGCGCTCGGCCTCCTCGACCTGGAGGCGCCGCTCGGGATCCGAGGGGAAGAGCGGCGGCTCCGGCTGGACTTCCTCGAGCGCCCGCGAGATCGCCCGCGAGCCCTGGATCCGGCGGCCGTCGATCTTGATGGCCGGGACGGTCCCTCCGCGAAACCCGTGCGTTCGCAGAAGGGCCGGCCACATCCCCGGAAGCAGCCAGACCACCTTGTGATCGATCCCCTTGTGCTCCAGCATCAGCCGAGCCGAATGCGATGGGGGCGACGGGGGCGTGCCGTACAGCGTGATCCCCATGGGTTGCAGCCTATTGGCCCGTTCCGGCGGTCCCGCCGCTCGTTCAGACTTCCATTCTGTGAGCGAGAGCCTCAACGGCAAGCTGCTGATCGCCGCGCCCAGCATGCCCGACTACTTCCAGCGGACTGTGATCCTGGTGGTCGAGCACTCCGAGCAGGGCGCCTTCGGCCTGGTCCTGAATCGGCCGTCGGAGACGACCATCGCCGAGGCCTCGTCCGAACTCGCGGAGCTGATCGGCGACGATCACATCCTCCACGTCGGAGGCCCGGTGCAGCCGAACGCCGTCACGGCCATCGGCGACTATCCCGATCCGACCGAGGCGACGAAGCTGCTCGTCGGAGGGGTGGGAATGGTCGACCTCGACGACCCGCCGGAGGTATCGAGGATCAGGGTCTTCGCGGGATACGCGGGCTGGGGACCCGGTCAGCTCGACGGCGAGCTGGAGGAGGAGGCCTGGATCGTCGAGGACGCTCATCCGGACGATCCATTCGCGGACGGCGATCTGTGGTCCGCCGTGCTTCGCCGGAAGGGGGGCCAGTACGCGCTTCTGGCCCGGATGCCGCCCGACCCCTCCATGAACTAAGACCGCCGGCTATTCGGTAGAGCGTCCCTCGCTCCAGTCCCGGAATGCGTCGAGCAGCTCGTCGCGGGCCTCGGGCGGGATGTCCTCCTCGGTCAGTCGCCCGGTGGCCTCGATCACGAGGCGCATCTGCTCGACATAGGCGGTGCAGTGCGGGCAGCCGCGGAGGTGGGCGCGGAAGCGCCGCCGGTCGGCGCGCGACAGGCTGCCGTCGAAGTAGGCGGTGACGAGCTCCACCAGCTCCTGGCACGCCATCTCTCGAACGAAGATGCTCATCGCGTAACCCCCGCCGTCTCCGGGTCGAGGTATTCCTCGAGCACCGCCCGAACTTTCGAGCGCGCCCTGTGGAGGAGGACGCGCTGGTTCCCATCGCTGATCTCGAGGGCGTCGGCGACCTCCATCGGCGTCCAGCCCTCGACGTCCCGGAGGCGGATCACCTCGCGCTGGGTGTCGGGCAGCATGTCGATCGCCGACTCGATCACGCCAACGGTCTCGCGCGCGAGCACCCGGTCCTCCGGCCAGGCGCGCGGCGGTGCGGCCCAGGCGCCAGGGGTGGCGCTGTCGGGCCCGAGGAAGCGTTCGGGATCCACGGCGGGCTCACCGGACTCTGCCTCGGTCCCCGCGAGGGCCGAGAAGGGGAGCATGCGGCCGTCCCGCTCACCCCGGGTCTTTGCCCGGTTGGTGAGGATCCGGAAGAGCCAGGTCTTCAGGCTGGATCGGCCCTCGAAGCGGTCGATCCCGTTCAGGACGGCGAGCCAGGTCTCCTGGACGACCTCCTCGGCGCTCGCCCGGTCCTTCACATACATCTGGGCAACCCGGAGCATGGTGGATCCGTAGCGGTCCAGCAGCTCGGCGAACGCGGCCTCGTCGCCGTCGCGCAGTCGTGCGACGATCATCGCCTCGTCCTGCGGCGCGCCCGCTCCGGCCTTCCTTCTCCCAATCCGCGGCATCAACACCGATTCTTGCCGATTTGCGGGGAACGGCATATTGACGGCGAGCGCGGACACCAGGTTCAGTCACCTCGGAGCTCCCCCGGTTACACGCATGGGCGCGGCTGGGATCGAACCAGCGACCTCTCCCGTGTGAGGGGAGCGCTCTCCCGCTGAGCTACGCGCCCGGGGCGACTGATGATACGTCGCACCGAGCGATCCGCGGACGGCGTTCGCCCGCGTAAGCGCCGGGTGACCGAATACGGTGATCGAAGTTGTCTCAGCGTCTGCATCGACTCGGACTGGCCGCGGCTCATCAGAAGTGGGTGTTCATCCTGCTCTGGGTCGTCGCCGTGGCCGTATTCGTCGGGCTCTACCACGCCGCCGGCTCCAACACGAGCAACAACCTCGAGCTGCCCGGCAGCGACAGCCAGGCCGCCACTGACCTGCTCGCCGGCCAGTTCCCGCCGCAGCAGAACGGCAAGAACCCGATCGTCTTCCGCGCGACGAAGGGCAAGGTCACCGACTCCGCCAACAAGCAGGCGATCGAGGAGTCGTACAAGCGAATCAAGGCGCTGCCGCACGTCTACAGCGCGAGCGATCCCTTCAGCCAGCAGGGCTCCGGCGAGATCAGCCCCGACAAGCGGACCGCTTTCATCGCGGTGCTGCTCAAGATCGGCAACGAGGAGATCACCGAGGAGATAGCGCAGTCGTTCCTCGACGCGGCCGAGCCCGCCCGGAAGGCCGGGATGAAGGTCGCCGCATCAGGGCAGATCGGCACCGAGCTATCGGAGCCGGAAACGGAGAGCAGCGAAGTCGTCGGCCTGACGGCGGCAATGATCATCCTCGCGCTCACCTTCGGGAGCTTGGTCGCGATGGGAATGCCCATCCTCTCCGCCGTGATCGGGCTGGCGTTTGGGCTCTCCTTCATCGGCTTGCTGGGGCACGTGACCGAGATCCCGACGATCGCGCCGACGCTGGCGACGATGATCGGCCTCGGCGTCGGCATCGACTACGCCCTCTTCCTGGTCAGCCGGTACCGGTCCGAGCGCGCCGAGGGCCAGGAGGTGGACGAGGCGATCGCGACAGCAGTGTCGACCTCGGGCAGCGCGATCGTCTTCGCCGGTGGGACTGTGGTGATCGCGCTGGTCGCGCTGCTCGTCGCCGAGATCCCGCTGGTCACCTCGCTCGGGTACGCGTCCGCGTTTGCCGTGGTGACCGCCGTCGCCGCCGCCATCACGCTGCTCCCGGCGCTCTTGGGCGCGGTCGGAAGACACATCGACGCGGTGCGGTTGCCCGCCTTCATGCGGCCCAAGCCGAAGGCAGTGGACAAGGGCTTCTGGGGGGCCTGGGCGCGGGCGGTCACTGACCATCCCTGGCCCGCGGTCGGCATCGTGCTGCTCGTTCTCGGAATCCTGATCGTCCCGTTCTTCTCGCTCGAGCTTGGTCAGGAGGACACCGGCGCGACTCCCAAGTCGACCACCGAACGCCAGGCGTACGACCTCCTCGCCTCGGGATTCGGGCCGGGCTACACAGGTCCGCTCCTGGTGGCAGTGAAGCTGGGCACGCCGGCGAAGCCCAGCAGCACCTTCAACAAGCAGTACGCCCGTGCGCAGAACCTCCAGGGGGAGCTCGAGTACGAGCAGGCCACCGGTCAGGCACAGGCCGCGTCCCTACAGGCGCAGGCGAACGACCTCGAGGCCGAGCAGTCGCGACTCGAGGCCGAGCAGGCGATGCTCGAGACGAAGGCGACGAACCTGAAGGGCGAGAAGGCGACGCTGACGAAGAGCGCGAAGAAGCTCAAGCAACAGAGCAAGGTGATGGCCGAGGCGGAGGCGCTGACGGACCAGGTGAAGGAGCTCGCCGCCGAGGCCGCCTCCGTGGCAACTGAGGCGAGTCAGATCGCGGCACAGCTGCGACAGCACCCGACCCCGGCGCTCGTCCGTGAGCTCAAGGAGGTCCACCAGGAGCTCAAGTCCCTGAATCAGCAGGCAGACGTGCTCAAGGCCGAGTTCGCGGGCCTCGAGGCGCAGGCGTCGAAGGTAGGCGGGCAGGCTTTCGCCCTGGCGAGCTCAGCCGCAAAGGCCGCGAAGGAGGCGGTGACGCTCGTCCAGGAGAAGAACCAGCTCCAGCTCGCCGCGGCGAACGCCAAGACCACTGCCGCTCAGCTGCAGACCCAGAAGGTTCAGCTGGAGGCGTTGCAGCAGCAGGCCGACACGCAGCAGCAACAGGCCGAGAAGCTGAAGACCACGCTGACCGCGGACCTGACCGCCGCCGGCGGAGACAAGCGCAGCACCGACCCGCGGCTGGTGGCGCTGCAGGACGCGCTCGAGGGAACGATCGGCGTGAAGCTGGTCGCCCCGCCGGACATCAACAAGAGCGGTGAGGCGGCCATCTTCACGGTGATCTCGGCCTCTGATCCGGCCGACAGCGAGACCGCCGATCTGGTGACCACGATCAGGGACTACGTGATCCCCCAGTCGACCGCGGGGACCGACGTCGAGGCTCACGTCGGCGGGCAGACCGCCAGCTACGTCGACCTCGCCAGCGCGATCTCGTCGAAGCTCGCGCTCGTGATCCTCGCGGTGATCGCGCTCGGTTTCGCCGTGCTGATGATGGCCTTCCGGTCGATCGTCGTACCGGCACAGGCGGCTGCGGCCAACGTGCTCTCCGTCTGCGCCGCGTTCGGGGTCGTCACTGCCTGCTTCCAGTACGGCTGGGGGCTGAGCCTCGTTGGGATCGACACCGCGAGCGACAGCGATCCGATCGCGAGCTTCGTCCCGCTGATCATGTTCGCCGTGCTCTTCGGCCTCTCGATGGACTACCAGGTCTTCCTGATGAGCCAGATCGAGCACGCGAGGTTGCGCTACCCGAGGGACCACCGGAAGGCGATCGCGGTCGGCCTCGCCGGCGGCGCGCGGGTGATCAGCGCCGCGGCGCTGATCATGATCGCGGTCTTCGGCAGCTTCATCCTCAACGGCGACCCGACCGTGAAGCAGTTCGGCGTCGGCCTCGCCGTGGGCGTCGCCCTCGCTGCCCTCTCCGTCCTGGTGCTCGCCCCAGCGCTGCTGGTCCTGGCCGGCAAGCGGGGCACGTGGTGGGTTCCCCGCTGGGCCAAACGGGTCGTCCCGCACATCGACATCGAGGGGTCCGGAGCTCCGGCGCCCGCCCGGGCGACCGCCTCGGGAGGTTCCGCACCCCGCCGGCGTCCGCGAGGGGACTCGATGAAGCTGTGACCCTATGAGCTCCCCTCGGAGAGGCATGCCGCCGCTGGAGCTCGACCGGATGCCGGCCGATCCGATCGAGCAGTTCGCCGTCTGGTTCGAGGAGGCCTGGGAGGTCGTCCCGCTGGCGGAGGCGATGACGCTTGCCACCGTCGACGCCGCTGATGTCCCGGACGCGCGGATGGTGCTGCTGAAGGGATTCGGGCCGGCCGGGTTCCGCTTCTTCACGAACTATGAGAGCGCGAAGGGCCGTGAGCTCGAGGCGAACCCCCGCGCCGCCCTCGTTCTGTACTGGCGCGAGCTGGACCGACAGGTCAGGGTGCGTGGCCCGGTCACCCGGATTCCGGCGACCGAGTCGGACGAGTACTTCGCGATCAGGCCGCGCGACAGCCGGATCGCGGCCGCGGTCTCCCCGCAGAGCCAGCCGATCGAGCGCGACGAGCTCGACCGTCGCTTTCGCGAGCTGGCCGCCGAACTGGGCGATTCCGATGTCCCCCGTCCCGACCACTGGGGCGGCTACCTGGTCCGCCCCGAGTCGATCGAGTTCTGGCAGGGTCGCCACAGCCGGATGCACGACCGGATCCTCTACGCGCGCGAGCATGGGGGCGGTTGGGCCATCGAGCGATTGGCCCCGTAGATCTGACCCGGCAGCCTCAGGGTCGATTGTTCGAGGCGCGACGAGGGTAGAGGTCCGGCATGGCGGAGGCGCGCTCTCATCCGGGCGCGATCGGCAACAGGTTTCTCTCCTACTGGGCGAAGTCCGCCGAAGGGCGGCGAGAGCCGCCGCTCACCGAGGGCCTTGAGTGCGACGCGGCCGTGATCGGTGGAGGGATCGTCGGCGTGACGGCCGCGTTCAGGCTTGCGCAGGGCGGCGCAAGCGTGGTGCTGCTGGAGGCGCGGCGGATCGGTGCAGGGGCCACGGGCTTCACCACCGCCAAGGTCAGCTCTCTTCACGGCCTGACCTACGCGAGTCTCGAGTCTTCGCTGGGAGAGGAGACGGCCCGTACCTACGCCGAGGCGAACGAGGCGGGCCTGGCCGAGATTGCGTCGCTGATCGACGAGCATTCGATCGAGTGCGATTTCCGTCGAAAGCCCAACTTCACCTACTCGGAGAGCGAGGCGGGCCGGTCCTCGGTTCACGACGAAGCCGACGCGGCGAGGCGGGCGGGGCTCGCGGCGACCGCGGTCGATGATCTGGATCTGCCCTACGCCGTGAGCGCCGCGGTTCGCGTCGATGGGCAGGCCGAGTTTCATCCGCTCAAGTATCTGCATGCCGTTGCGGCCGCGGCAGGAGACCTCGGCGCGCGGATCCACGAAGGGACCCGGGTCGTCTCGCTCGATCAGGGAGATCCGTGCCGGATCGTCACCGAAGGGGGCGCTGTTGTCCGAGCCGGGCATGTGATCGTCGCCACTCACCTCCCGATCTTCGACCGGGGGCTGTTCTTCGCCCGCACCCACCCAGAGCGCTCATACGTCCTGCTCGCCAAGCTTCGCGGCGAGGTGCCGCACGGCATGTATCTGAGCGATGAGAGACCGGCGCATTCGCTCCGAGCCGTGTCGACTGAGGATGGCGAGCGGCTGATGGTCGGCGGCGAGTCCCACAAGTCCGGTCAAAGCGATCCAGCCGAGCGTTTTCGCGCTCTCGAGGCCTGGGCGCGGGAGCGGTTCGACGTGGAGGCTGTGGAGCATCGCTGGGCTACCCAGGACAACATGCCGGCCGACGGCCTGCCCTTCATCGGCCGCCTGTGGCCCTTCACGGAACGGGTCTCGACCGCGACGGCACTGCGCAAGTGGGGGCTCGCGATGGGGACATCCGCGGCGAAGATCCTGGCCGATGGGGTTCTGGGCATCGAGAACGGGTGGGCGACGACATTCAGCCCGATGCGGCTTCATCCCATCGCAGGCGGGGTCGATTTCGTCAAGGAGAACGCCAACGCCGGGTTTCACTTCGTCGCCGACCGGCTCACGAGGCGGACTTCCGCAAGCGATTTGTCACCGGGCGAGGGGGCGGTGGTCGGCGCGGGGCTGCGCCAGCGCGCGGTCTATCGGGACGAGTCGGGCGAGCTCCAATCGCTCTCGGCCAGGTGTACCCACCTCGGATGCATCGTCGGCTTCAACAGCGCGGAGCGGACCTGGGACTGCCCTTGTCACGGCTCCCGCTTCGCCCTGGACGGCACCGTGATCGAGGGGCCTGCCGTGCATGGCCTCGAGTCGCGCGATTAGACTCGCCGCCATGCAGGAGACTCAGGTGGGAGGGACGCCCGCCGGACCGGCGCGCACGGACAAGCGCTTCTACCAGCGGGCAGGATTCTGGCTGGGGCCCTTCACGTGGGGGCTCGGTCTCCTGGTCGCCGTCGGACTGGGGGGTGCCTGGTACGTGTTAGGCGGGTTCCCGCGCGACCACGACAAGTACGGCGAGGTCGCTGTGCCGGGGCAGGCAGTGCTGGCGCTCCCTGACGGGGACGTCCGCCTCAATTTCGAGAACAACGCCCATCGCAGCGGCGACAGCACCACCCTCGACGACCAGCCCCCAGGTCTGACTGTGCAGGTGACTCCTCCGGACGGCGGGGAGCCGCTGGAGGTCGACGAC
>Ga0126312_10002909_pt1 | contig 11521 bp, 6 predicted proteins | sample Plot104A_FD_92537 | JGI IMG/M metagenome (GOLD analysis project Ga0126312, IMG submission 92537) | Serpentine soil microbial communities from UC McLaughlin Reserve, CA, USA - Plot104A | ecosystem: Environmental > Terrestrial > Soil > Grasslands | place: USA: UC McLaughlin Reserve, Lake County... | reverse complement strand
GGCGATGGACTTCGTGCCGGACTGGTCGCCGGATGGCACGCGGATCACCTTCACCCGAGGTGACCTCAGCGGCGCTTCGGCCATCTACACGATGAGCGCCACAGATGGCAGCGACGTCCGCAAGCTCACAGACGACTCGCTGTTCGCCGGCCTGTCGGTGTACTCGCCAGACGGCAGCCGGATCGCCTTCGCCGACAATTTTGTCGGCGGCGGGGAGAAAGATGTGTGGGTGATGAACGCCGATGGCAGCGGGCTGCGCCAGGTGACCAATACCGCCGACCTCGAGCTGCCGCGCTCATGGTCCCCTGACGGTACCCGGGTGGCGGCCGATTTCGCCCGGGTGACATCCGGCACCGTGGGCAAGGGCGACATCGCCGTGGTGACCGTGGCCACCGGCGCAACGGTGAACCTCACCAACACCAACGGCGTTGCCGAGGGCGGCCCCGACTGGCAGCCATGATCGTCATGGCCTGATGGCAACGGCTGGGCTCGCCGGAGCGGGCCCGGCCGTCATGCGCCACACGCAAAAGGGTGGGCAGCGCTGCTGGTGCCGCCTGACAGCCGGTTGAAGCACACCAGCGCACACGCCAGCAGGACGAACGCGAACCACCGTTCCGAGTCCCGATCCCACCGCACCCCAAGCCGCCGGTAGCAGCTCAGCCACGACAGCGCCCGCTCCACACGCCAGCGGTGTCGCCCAAGCCGAGCCGACGACTCCACGCCACGCCGGGCGATCCGGGCGGTGATCCCCCGACGCCGCAGCCAGGCGCGGTTGCCCGCACTGTCATAGCCCTTGTCGGCGTCGAGCTTGCCGGGCCGGCACCGCCGCCGGCCCGACGGCGTACGCACCGGCGGGATGTCGTCGACCACCGCCGCCAGCATGCCCACGTCGGGGACGTTGGCGGCGGCCACCACCGCGGTCAGGGGCAACCCGCGCCCCTCACAGACCAGGTGGACCTTGCTGCCTGGCTTGCCACGGTCGACCGGATTTGCGTCAACGTGGTCCCCCCGCGTTTGGCCCGCACGCTGGCCGAGTCCACGCTCGTGCGCGTCCAGTCCAGCCGGCCCTGCTCACCGAGCCGGTCGAGGATGTCGAGGTGGAGCGCTTCGAATACGCCGGCCGTGGCCCACTCAGCGAGACGGCGCCAGGCGGTCGCCGGCGAACCACAACCCAGTTCTCGCGCTGGCAGCAGCCGCCACGGCGTCGAAGTGCGGGCCATGTACACGATCGCGGCGAAGCAGTTGCGGGCAGGGATCGTGCGACGCCGGCCGCCGTACGGGGGACGGGGTGAGGGTGGCAGCAAGGGCTCGACGACCGCCCATAGCTCGTCGGGGACGAGCGTGTCGGCAAGAGTGGCCATAACCAAAGATCATGTCACACCATGCCAAAGGGAGCGAAACGCCGTCTTAGCACATGTGGCCAATGCGGTCGGGAGTGACTCGGGGTGCACCGCGTCCTCCGCAGTTGCACAGTTGAGGGGTCAGACGTCGTTCGGCGGCCGAGCGAGGGAAGGCGGGAGGCGTCAAGCTGGCGAGCAAACAGCGATCTGGCGCTTGCGACGCCGGCAGCCATCGCCGAGGCCGCTTCTAGCCTAGGTGGACGCCGCGGTCGGCCATCCCGGCCTTGACTAGGGCGTTGGCGACCCTCGACATCCGCACACCCTCGTTCTTGCGCAGCGGGGGCCTTCCTGGGGCCTGCCGCGGGCGGCCGCCGCGGTGGTGGAGGGCGATCAGCCCGCCTCCCTCGTCGAGGACGGGCGCCCCCGACGACCCGACGTCGGTGTCGGTCAGGTAGTGCACCACCCGATCGTCCAGGTACGAGATCTGGTTTCGCACGAAGCCGACCCGCTTCCGCTGCCCCATCGGGTGCTGGACGATGAAGGCCGGCGCCTGCAGCACGGGCACGGGGAGGCCGGTGAGCGGTACCGCCGGCCAGGCGTCCTCCAGCGGGTCGAGGGTGCGCACCACCGCCCAGTCATCCGGCTGGTCGGTCGCCACCGCGGTGGGCTGGCAGCGCACCACCTGAGGGGTAAGCAGGCCGCGCTCGGCGTCGTCCTCGAAGCCGAACTCGGCGTCCACCTGCACCGCGGGCGCCCCATCCGAGCGCCGGTGCACGACATGCCAGTTGGTCAGGAGCAGGTCTGGACCGATCCGAAACGCGGTGCCGTACTGCTCGGCGCCGCCGAGGCCGACGGTCAGCTTGCACACTGACGGGCCGATCACGAGCAGGTTGTTCAGCGCCGCGATCAGTCCCGGCACGTGGCCGATCGGGATGGTCAGGTCGTCCCCAAAGAGCATCGCTTCCAGCCCGCTCACCGAGTCGTCGGCGTGCAAGAACGATGGCGTGGCGTCCGCGGCCCGCGGTTCCGCGCTGATTGGTGGCCGCGCGCCGTTGAGCAGCTGTTGCAGGAAGGGGCGGGCGGGATGGTCCGGCCCCAGGAGGTCAAGCACCTGGTGGATGAGCGTCGGCAGCCGGTTGGCCTTCGCTGCGTGCTCAAGCACGTCCTTCCACAGCAGCGCGACCGGTTGCTGCTCGGAGATCCAGCTGGTGTCGACGCCTGCCTGCTTGGCCAGCAGCAGGACCGGGGGGCCGGAGGGCTGCAGCGCGATCAGGGTGCGATGCAGCTCCTGGGCCAGTGGGTCGGGCCAGGGGTAGACGAGCTCGTCGAGTAGGGTCATCGGCCGCTCACTTCGCCTTGAGCTCGGGCCGGCCGAGGACGTGCCGCTCGAGCTCCTCCAGCGGGTCGGGGCCGAACGTGAACAGCAGCAGGGCGTTCGTCCCATCCGACCAGCCATGCGACGGAAGCGTTCTCCAGGAGTGGGGTCCGGGTCCCTCGAACGTGTTGATCAGCTTGTCCAGGCCGAGGCGGGGATCGAGCCTTGCCACCGCCTCAAGGATGCTCCGCTGGTCCTGGACCCGGGCGACCGACTCCTGGTCCAGCATGGAGGCGCCGGCGCGGATGGTCGCCTGCTCAACGAGCGCGCTCAGCGGGAGGCCGTCGGCGAACTGCAGCCCGTCGTGGTAGGCGGCCGAGGTCGCCGCCACCGACAGCCAGAGCTGGTTCACGAACCGCTTCCTGCGCTCGATCAAGTCCCGGACGTGCGCGAGGAAGAGCTCGTCACGCACTAACCGCCATCGCCGGGCTGACAGGTCGGCCAGCCGCATTATCCGTACCAGTTTGTCCACGGCGGGCAGCGGAAGCGTTCCAGGGTCTAGCGGGCCCAACGGGGTGCCGAGGTCCTGTGTCCCCGAGACGCGGTGCGTCTCGGGGACCTGCCGGCGTAGGACCCGTTCCCGCAAGGTGTCGAGCCTCCGGGCGAAGTCTGATCCGGCGGCCCCGTCTTCAGGGATGGGCGGCAACGTGATGTGGGCGCCGCTGCCGAACCATGAGCGCAACGACGGCACCACGAAGTCCCAGGGCACGAGTAACCTCAACGGCTCGGCCTGGATTTCGTCGCCGTGGCCGTCCGATCCCACCAAGGACTCCAACAGGCTGGCCTCCGCCCCGACGTCCACGGTGAGGCGGACCCGCGCCGCGACGGCCGCCGCCGCTTGGTCGCCGTCAGGTGGCCCGCTCGGCCCGCTGGCCGCTTCGAGCAGGCGGTCCGCCTGTACGAAGTCCCGATTCAACACTGCCGTGCGTGCCGCCACGATCCGCCGCGCCCAACCGACTGGGCCGCTCACATCGTCGACGTCACCAAGCAGCTGCGCGGCGCCGCTACCGTCACCGCGTTCCCGTCGCATCCAGGCGTCGTAGATGAGCAACGGGCTGTCGTCGCTGCGATCGGTGCGCTCGTCCAGGATCGCCGGCACGGAGCGATCCCGGCCCCGGGCTAGCACGTCCCGGATCCGGGCCAGCGCGGTCGCCTCCCAGCTCTGCAGCCGCTCCTCCGGGGAGCCCTGCGGGTCGCCACCGGCCACCTGGGACCGCAGCCACTTGCGAGTCCTGGAATACCGCGCGGGGATGTCGTCCTCGGCGCCGCGGAGGAACGGCGAGCATCCATCGACCCAGGCCGCCCGGGCTTGGTGGAGATCCCCGGCCCGGGCGTAGTGGTACACCGCCTCGGCCGCCGCCGCGACCCGAGCCTCGGGGTCGTCGGCCGCTGCTCCCGGTCCCGAGTACCAGTCGGCCGCGCGCCGATCGATCGCATGTACCCGCTCAGGGTCCTCTATCTCGAGCAGCCGCAGGGTGGCCACCCGCACCTCGGGCCGCAGCCGCAGCGCCGCGGTGGCGGTGGTCGTCGCGGGCGTCCCGGTCGCCGGTGGGTCGAGCGCCTCTACCAGCGCCATTTCCCGGGTCAGGCCGGCGATGGCCTCGTCGGCATCCAGGCCTTCCGGCATCCGGTCGGCCAGCACCGCCCGCAGGATCTCCGGAGTGATCCGCCGCAGCACTAGCGCGTCGTGCGCCAGCGGTCGCAGCCGGCGGTCGACCACTCGGTCGAGGATGCGCTGGTACAGGTAGCCGTCGACCAGCTCCCGGGGCAGCGTACGCGGCACCTCGGCCACGTCGCCGCCCTCGTCCACCAGCCGGACGGCGAGCTTGAGGAGGAGCGGGACGCCGTCCGCCACCCGCAGCACGGCATCCAGCTCGGCTGGGGCTCGGATGCCGCGGCTGACCAGCCAGGCGCGCGCGGCCCCCTTCGGCAGCCCGGTCAGCGGCATGGGCTCGGCCAGGCGTCCACCCAGCCGAAGGTTCGGCACCGGCGCGCGCCCGCTGACCACCACCCTAGTGCTGGGCGCCTGGTCCAGGACGAGATCGAGCACGCCCCACAACTCGTCGTGCCGTTCGGCGTGCTGGGCCACCTCGAAGCCGTCGAGGACCAGCAGCGCCCGTGCCCCGCCCAGCGCATCACCGAGGACCTTCGCCGCGGTCGGCCAGCTGGACTCATCGATCTGCGGCAGGTCGACGGGCTCCCGCTGGACGGCCAGCTGCTCGGCCAGCGCCGACAGCACGGACACCGCGTTGTCGGGCGCCAGGTCGGGCCGGTCGAAGTCCAGCCAAAGAATGACGGGGTCGTCGGGCAGGTCGAGCGCGAAGCGGGCTACCAGCGCCGACTTTCCCATCCCACCGACGCCGGTGACGAGCATCGGCGGCGGATGGGACTCGATGGCCCAGTCGTGCAACCGGGTCAGCTCAGCCTCACGCCCCCAGAGGCGATCGGTTGCCACCGGCCGCAGCCGCGAGCGCACGCGCCGTCGCTGCAGCTCCCGGTTGACCTCCGCGGCCGGTGGCAGGCCGGGCACGACCGGCGCCAGCCAGTGCACCGCCTGCAGGCAGTAGGGCAGCTCGTCATCAGGCACCTCGGCCAGTTCGAGCGGAGGCCCGTTGACGATCCGGTCGAGCACGCGATCTCCCGGGCCAGGATCGGCGGGGCTCCGGTAGACAGAGCGCAACACCTTGAGCGAGCCGGCGGCGCGGATCAGGCGCTGCCGCTCGTCGCCCGGAAGCGACCATCCCGACGATTCGGAATCAGCGACGAGCGGCCGAATCCGCTCCCGGTCCCGCGAGTCAAGGCTGTCCGGGTCGATCGTCCAGGACAGCGCCGCGCGCAGCAGCGCAGCATCCGGCGGCTCGTCGCCGGTGGATGGGGGTGGCATGCGCTCCGCCGCTGGGTGGACCCCCGGCCGGCCGATGGAGGCCAACCGGTGGAAGTCGGAGATCTCGGGCCAGGCGGGCGAGGCCACAACGGTGGCCAGCAGGTCGGCCAGCGAGAGGGCCATGCCCTGAAGGGGTTCCGAGAGGGGTAGGCCTCGAGTTCTCCAGTGCAAGCCCACGCCCACGTGCATGCCCACGACCTGGCCCGTCTCGGCGCTGAATAGCGCCGCCCCGCTCGAGCCGGGTGCCGACTCGACGTCGTGGATGATCCCCGCCGAGCCGATGTCGACGACGCGCCCCTGACTGAGCAGCAACTCGACCGAGTCCACGGGATAGTGCAGCAGGATCAGGGGCGCACGCGGGTGCGGGCTGGCCGACTGGAGGACCTGTGCCCGGCCGGGGTACGGCTGGTCCAACCTGACCAGCGCCGGCAGCACCTGTGGTTGATCGCTGCTCGGCTCGGCATCCGGCGGGGCGGGCACGAACTCCACCCGGGCCCTCACGGGAGTGGCTAGATCCCGGAGGTGGCACACGACCGGCGTCTCCGGATCGTCCAGGAGGTAGTGCGGGACGACGACCAGCGAGTCGGTGAGCATCCAGCCGGTGCAGGTCAGATCGGCCTCGGGACCGATGCTGATCCTCGCCACGCCAGCGGCGGCCCGCCGCAGGTTCTTGAGGTACGCGTCGAGAGGAACCCATGTGGGAGCCGTCGAAGAGGACGCGTCCGTCACGGGGTCTCACCCACCGTGTCCCCCAGCCTCGCCAACTCGGCGCGCACCTCGTCGTGGATCCGGCGCAGTCGCGGCTGATTGGAGCGCGGATCCTCCGGCGGGAGCACCTCGTCCGCCCGGGCGATTACCGCCTTCGAGGCGCTGTCGATGTCGGCATCGAGCAGGGTCCGGTTGTGATCGCCGGCCCATTCGCGCAACACCTCGGCGACGTGCTCCGCGGTGACCGCGTCCGGACGCGTGCGTTCCTCCTTCCACACGTCCTGATCCCACTTGGTCGGCACATCGTCGTCCGGGTAGTGGATCAGCAGGAGCCGGAACCACCGCTTCGTGGAGGGGTCGACAAAGTGCCGGACGAACTGCTGGAAGAACCCCAAGATCTCCCCGTCCATGAGCGGGGTCACGCCGTCCCGACCGGGGCCGAGGTCGTCCACGGCGATCCATAGCGATCGGCCGCGTTCCTCGGCCAGCGCCGGCATCCGGTTGCAGACGGTGCGGAACCAGGCGAAGTCCGTGGTGTCGCTCGGCGGGACCCTCTCCACGTCGCCGAGGGTGCTGAAGAGCTTGTCCACCACCTCGCGCACGGTGGCCACTATCCCGCTCTCAAGATAGACGACATCGGCGCCCCGGTCTTCGGCGGCCCGCTCAAACAGGTGCCTACTCCAGGACTTGCCGGTGCGCGGCCCGCCCCGCACCAGCAGCACCTTGACCATCGAACCCTCGGTACCCAGCTCGGCCAAGTAGCTGCGCAGGTCCTCTCGGTCCACCACCAAGCGCTGGTCACCGCCGATCCGGCGCTCGACGGCCGGCCGCGCCTCCAGCATCGTCCTCGCGGCCCGGGAGACGGCCACGAGGTTCGGGGTGTCGGCCAGTTCCCGGCACAGGTCGAGGAGCCCGTCGGCGAGGGACACGTTGTTGAGTGCCTGACGCCACAGCTCGGCTGGCGGCAGGTTGATGTTGAGCGCGGGCGCGTTTCGGGCGTGGGACTGCATCAGCAGGGTGATCTGGCCCGGAGTTGTGATGTCACGGGCAAGTACCTCGTGGAGCGCCTTGGCCTCGGGGCGATCCCACGGGTACGGGATGCCGCCCTGGAACGGGTGCAGGATGGTCTGGTCGGTCAAGGTCCGGGCTCCTCGACCGGCACACCCATGGCCCGGAGCTGCTCGGCACAGGCGACGATCGCGTGCGCGATGTTGGTGTCGACGGAGATGCCGGCGAAGTGCAACCCGAACCCGCCCGGGGCCCCATCCAGCCAGTTCAGCAGCGGCGAGCCCGAGTTGCCGCCGAGGGTGGTCGGATCATGGCCGAACACCCACCGGCGTGGATCGTGCTCGAACGAACCAAGCGGGCGATGGGCGGTGCCCGGCGCGAGCCGCTTCACCCCGTACCGGTTCCCGAACAGCGTCGAGTTGACCCAGGTCCAGTCCACGCCCTCGTGGACCCCACCGGAATACCGCGGCGCCCCGGGAAAGCCGACCACGCAGAAGGAGAAGAGCATGCCCGCCGGGCCGTCCGGGTCCGCGCGCACGGGGACGGCTGCCGGTATCTTGCCGTCCGCAAGCGGCTCGAGCTTCAGGACCGCAGCGTCGAGCCGCTCATAATCCTCCCCATCTTCTCCCGGGACGACGGCCTCGACGACGCGGCACCGGTTGCTGCGCACCGACCCGGACTCGGCCACGAAATCCACGAACACGCCGTCCCGGATGCGGAACCCGCGCTCAGTGCGCTGCATCTGAAACGGCAGCCGCTTCCACATCGCCTCGACCACGTGCAGGTTGGTGAGCGCGAGCGCGGCCCCGGCGTCGACCACCCAGCAGGTGCCGAAGAAGTTCCGCCCGGTGGCGTTTACCGGCTCGACCCGGCCCACCGCGCTAATCGGGGTGCGCAGGACCTCCTTGGTGTCCCGAAGGGTCCCCGACCAGTCACCGGCGGTCGGATGGTCGGCATCCACCTCGCCGTCCCGAACCAGCAGGCTCGGCCGGGAGCCGTCGGTGCGGACCACCGCCTCAAGTGCCATCGTCTCCACCGGGGTGAGCGGGGCCGTTGGGTCGGCGTCCAGCTTGTCCCCGGCCCGGCGGGCGGCGCCGAGCAGGGTGTCGAGGGCGCGCCGGTACTCCACCGGGTCGTCGACCTCGTCATCCGTCCGAGCCTCGACCGAGAGCACTTTCTCCAGCCGCTCGGTGACGTCGGCCGCACCGGGACCACGGAGCATGGCCTCGTCGGGATCGACCGTCTCCATCCCGACGCCTTCCCGGTCGGCCACCGACCTCGCCGCGACCAGGCCACGGAGCCGGCGAGTGACCTCCTCGGGCACCATCTCGGTCATGACGGCCGCACCTCCCCCACCTCTGGAGCCAGCCCGTCGTCCAGGCCCAGATGGTCACGAAGCCTTGGGTTGCCAAGGGCACCGGCCAACTCCTCGCTCACCTCAAGGGTCATGGCCTCCCGGCCAGCTTCGCCGTCTCCGGCCGACGCCGCATTGAGCTGCGCATCCAGCAGGACCTGGGCCAGCTCGGACCCGTACCGGTGCCAGTCCAGATCCGAATCGGGCGCGGCATCCACGCCGACGACCTCGGCGACCAGGCCGGCGACGGCGAACTCCGGCTCGGTCAGCGGGTCGGGCGGTTGCACCGACTCCCGGTCGCGGCCGAGATCGAGATCAGCGCCGAGCAGGGCCCGGGCGTCGACGATGCCCGCGCCCATCTCGAAGGGATCCCACCCGGCAGGCCGTCGCGCGGTCGCACGGACCAGCCGGAGGAACATCTGCTGCAACGTCTCGTCGCGAGCCCTGGCCGCGGCGACCAGGCCGGCTCGCCCGTGATGGGCGAGCCAGAGCGCGGCCACGCCCGCGGTCAAGGCGACCGCGAAGCTGGTCCCCTGCCCCTGGGACACGGCACCGTCTCCGGAGAGGCTGGCCTTGAAGACGTTCTGGCCCGGCGCCGAGATGTCCACCGCGGACCCTCGGCAGGTTCCTCTCCACTTCTTCTCGAGGGCATTGGTCCCGGCGACGGCGATGCACTCGTCGTACCGGGCCGGCCAGACCACGGTACGGACGCAGTTGCCGGCGGCCGCGAGGACGATCACGTCGGCGGCCACCGCCCGGCGCAGGGCACGTTGCAGGACAGCCGCCGGCACCCCGCCGAGGCTCATGGAGATCACGTGCGCCCCGTCGTCGACGGCTCGGCCGATGGCCGACGCCACCGACACCTGCGCGGTCTGGATGACGCTGGTGATGGCCCGGATCGGCATGTGCGAAGCGGCCGGGGCGGACCCGGTGAGCCGGGGGCTGTCCGGTGACACCGCGACGCTCGCGGTCCCGGTGCCGTGCCCGGGGTTCGCGCCATCCAGCGGGTCGGTCGGGTCGGCGTCGCCGTCCAGCACGTCCCATCCGCCGACCCGCGCTACACCGTCCAGCTCGGCGTGGCGGACGACGCCCGTGTCCGGCTGCGCGATGACAATGCCGCGGCCGTAGGCGGGTCGTCCCTCGTCCTCGGAGAACTTCCAGGCCTGAGGAACGCGGAGCTGCTCCAACGCCCAGCGCGCCGCCAAGCCGCCCTCGGCGTCAACCCAGCAGCCGGGCGGGAAGCGGAAGGCCTCCTCCTCAGGGGCACCAGGGGGCGCTGGCTCCTCCTCCGGGAAAAACGGGGTTGGCAGGTCCGGCTCGGCCGTGCGGAGGTCGAAGTCCTCGGCCAAGGTATACCCGGCCGCGTAGGCTCTGGCCGGATCACTGCCGTACAGCGTGCGCCTTGGGAGTTCGAGAATCAGCACGCCGTGGTCAACCGGCGAGATTGGCATCACCGAGGGATCGAACTCGGCGAGCGCCGCCTCAACCTCCTCGCGCACCCGCTTCGGCGACTGCTCAGGTCGCAGCTCGAGCGCGAACTGTGCCGGTGGCTCGCCAGTACGAGGATTGAGTGCCGCCAGCGCGGCCGTCGAGCGTGCCATCGCCCCCCCTCCATCCTGAATGGGCCATACCCGCCTATTGTGCGACTACGCGGAGCTTGTTCCAAGCGTTTACTGCGCGACAAATCCTCCCATTCTCGCTGAGTCCCTCGACCTCGAGTCAGCGTCCTGTCGCACCAACTCAAGCGACCGGGCAGGACGGCGGGCTGGTCGCAACGCTAGTTGTACTGACCACGAGGAGGCTGTTGACAGGCGATGGGACCTCCGGGCGAAGGTGTGGAGCTGCCCAAGGCATCGCACCACCCGGAGGTCCCATCTGCTCACGCTAACCTCGCCTGACCCCGGCGGGAAGGCCGATCCTGTGCCAGCGCATCGCGGCTGGCCGCCCCGCCGCCCATGTCACCGCCGAGGTGGGCCTCTCCCCCACATCACCGCCTACGGCTGGTGGGCCTGTCACAGGCAGGCTGGCCCAGTGGCCTGGTTGACCGGCCAAGCTACGCCCACCCTACGCACGCCAGAACGAGGCTCGGCGCCGCCCGAGGAGGATCGGGCGACTACGACGCCCCGGGCTACCGCACGTTGCCCCATGCGGGGAGGCGGCCTTGCGGCCGCCGCGTCGCAGACGCGCAGGATTGCTTAATGTAGCGACTTGGCAGTGGCATCTCACGGTTCCTAGTCATCCTCGTCACCCTCATCTGCTGCCTCGTCGACCGGTCGTGTCTCGTCGCGGGCGAGGCCTAACAGGTCCTCAGCCGCCTCAAGCCGCAGGGTCATCTCCAGTGGGTTGGGTCCAACGGCGTCCCGCACATCCGCGCTCCTCCCATGAGCTTGCCAACCGCAACCCAGGCTTCTGTGGATCCCCTCTCTCATAGAGGAAGATCGGCCAAGCACTGGTCCTAAGCAGGACCCACATCGTTTGCACTGCCGGCCTTCCTGATCTCGCTTGCTATCGCAGCAAATGGCCGATTTGCTGCGGCGATCGTACGTCGGCGACCTCCAGAGCTGGCTGGCGTCTTCGTCTACACACTCGAGCTGGCCCGCGTTTGCTGCGGCGACGGAGGATGACGCCATATCCCGGTCGCTCTTTCGGCAGCCGCGACATCGAGGCCCGCCTACCGACCTCACCCGATGGGCCCGTGACTATGAGCACCAGCCGATGTGACAGTTCGGACTCTGCGTGATTCGTCCGCAATCATCCCCAGTCAAGTAGCTGTCACTTAGCCTAGATCCACCGACGCCCGAATTCCCAGCCGGTTGGAGCCGGTTTGAAGAGGGCTGTGGTGTCCTCTGGGG
>Ga0126312_10002908_pt1 | contig 11521 bp, 12 predicted proteins | sample Plot104A_FD_92537 | JGI IMG/M metagenome (GOLD analysis project Ga0126312, IMG submission 92537) | Serpentine soil microbial communities from UC McLaughlin Reserve, CA, USA - Plot104A | ecosystem: Environmental > Terrestrial > Soil > Grasslands | place: USA: UC McLaughlin Reserve, Lake County... | reverse complement strand
TCGGGCACGACGAGCCGCGCCGGCACGTCGCAGTCGACGCGCAGCGTCCCGTCCGCCTCGGCGTGCACGAACACGTCGCCCGCGCAGCCGTCCGGGCGCGCCAGCAGCTCCACGCCCCGGAACAGCCCCGACAGCCACCACATGTCCTGGTCCTCGAGATAGCTGCCGGCCGACCACTGCCGCACCCGCACCACGAGCTCGTTCTCGGGCCGCAGCAGCGCGCCCACCTCGAACTCGTGCGCGAGCCGGCTGCCGCACGCCCAGCCGAGCTCGGTGCCGTTCAGCCACGCCCGCAGCTCGGAGTCGGCGCCGCCGAAGCGCAGCACCGCGGAGCCGCCCGGCCAGTCGGGCGGGAGCGCAAAGCTGCGCCGGTACTCCCCGGTGGGGTTCGCGTCGGGCACCCAGGGCGGGTCGACCGGGAACGGATAGGCGATGTTCGTGTACGCGGGTGCGCCGTGCCCGTGCAGCTGCCAGTGCGAGGGCACCTCCAGCTCGCCCCAGGCCCCACCGTCGAGGCGGAACGCCCAGGTCCCGTCGAGCGACAGCGCCGGTGCGCTCGTGCGTTGCCACGCGCGCGGCGGCAGCGCCCCGAGCCCGGGCGAGAACGCGCCGTCCACTACGAGTTGTCGAGCGCTTGGAGGAGGTCGTGCGCGGCCAGCTCGATCTCCTTGTGGCGCCACTCCGCGGCGCGGTAGTGGCAGGAGATGATCCCCATCCGATGGATGCGGCGGAAGTCGCCGAAGACGAACGCGTAGCGCGCCTTCGTCCCGTCGTTCGCGCCGTCGGTGAGCCCGAGGTGCCAGCGGGCGTACTCGTCCCACGAGTGGCTCTCGAGGTAGGCGTTCTCCTGCGCAGCGCTCGGCTGGACGTCGCCCCAACGGCTCTCGAGCACGTACTGGCGCCTGGCGATCAGCTCGAGCGCGAACTCGACCGCCTTGTCGTTGACCGCGTACTTCGCCATGGCGGCATCCTGCCGGATGCGCGCCGCGCACCGGCCCCCGACGCGCTTACGGTCAGCCACGGGACCCCAAGGAGCGGCTGCCGTGTGAACGCGCGGGCTGCCGGAAAAGCGCAGCGCGGGTGCGCCTATGAACAGCGAGCGGATACGGGAGGAGCGCGAGGCCTTCGCCCGGCTGCACGCCGGCGACCCGGGCGCCCGCGACGAGCTCGTCGAGCGCCACCTGCCGCTGGTCCGCCACCTTGCCCGCCGCTTCGCCGGCGGCGCCGAGTCGATGGAGGACCTCGAGCAGGTCGGCGCGATCGGGCTCCTCAACGCGATCGATCGCTACGACCCCGCGTCCGGCAACGCGTTCTCGAGCTTCGCGGTGCCGACGATCCTCGGCGAGATCCGCCGCCACTTCCGCGACCGCACCTGGCCCCTCCGGGTTCCGCGCTCGCTCAAGGACCTCGCGCTCGCGACCCGCGACGCCGCCGCGGAGTTCGAGCGCCTCAGGGGCCGCGCTCCGACGGCGGTCGAGCTGGCCGACAAGCTCGGCGTCGACGTCGAGCGCCTGCTCGACGCGCGCATGGCGTCGGACGCGCAGTACCCCGACTCGCTCGACCGGATGGTGCGCCGGGACGACGAGGACTCCGCGACGCTGTACGAGCTGGTCCCGGACCACGACGACGCCGTCAACCGGGCCGAGGGCACCTTGTCGCTGCAGCTGCTCACGAGCCGCCTCGAGCCCCGCGACCGCGAGATCCTGCGGCTGCGCTTCGAGGAGGACCTCACCCAGAGCGACATCGCCGAGCGCGTCGGCCTCTCTCAGATGCACGTCTCGCGGCTGCTGCGCGAGGCACTCGACCGATTGGCGCCGTCCGTCGATGAGGACCGCGCACGGTTGAGCCGCGCGGTCTCGCGGTAGAAGCACTCCGGGGGACAAAATGAGGCGAAGGTTTCCGCTGCTGGATCTGGATCCGGACCTGGGCGCCCTCGTGCGCGAGGAGGTCCGGGATGCGTGCCGTCGCGAGCTCGACGTCGAGGTCCACCGGCTGCCGCAGGGCCCCTGGGGGGCGGGCGGCGAGCACGCGGACGCCGAGCACGCGGGCCTGCTGATGGTCGACGGCGTGATCGCCCGCGACGTGGTCGTCTCCGACACCGTCAGCACGGAGCTGCTGGGACCCGGAGACGTCGTGCGGCCGTGGAGCCTCCAGGCGTCTCCGGGGCTCCTGCGGTCGACGATCCGGTGGACGGCGCTGACGGACGTGCGCGTCGGCGTGCTCGACCGCTGGTTCGCCGGCCGGCTGGCGCGCTGGCCCGAGGTCAACGTGGCGCTGCTGGACCGCCTCAACGAGCGCACCGACCGGCTCGCGACCACGCAGGCCATCTCCCAGCTCAACCGCGTGGACCGGCGGCTGCTCTCGCTCTTCTGGCACCTCGCGGAGCGCTGGGGCCGCATGACCCCCGAGGGCGTGGCGATCCCGTTGACGCTCTCGCACCGGATGCTCGGGCAGCTCGTCGGCGCGCGCCGGCCGACGGTCTCGAGCGCGATCGGCGAGCTCGCCTCGCGCGACGAGCTCGTGCGCCGTGACGACGGCACCTGGCTGCTCAAGGGCGACCCGGTCGGCGCGCCGACCGGCGACGCCGAGCGCTGGGTCCCGATCCGGCGCCGGCTGCTCGCGGAGCTACCGGACGAGAAGCTCGGCCTCGAGACGCCCTAGCTCGCCAGGGCGAATCGCATCCAGACCTCGACGCCGCCGAGCGGGCGGTCGCGGATCTCGAAGGCCGTCGACCCCGCGCGCACGAACGCGAGCCCGAGCCCGAGGCCCTCGCTCGGGCTGGTCGTGAAGCCGCGGCCGCCGTCGGCGACCACGACCTCGAGGTCGCCGTCCTCGAGGTCGACCTCGACGCGCACCTCGCCGGCGCCGCCGTCGTAGCCGTGCACGATCGCGTTGACGACCGCCTCGCCGACGGCGAGCCCGATCGCGAAGACGTCGCGCGGCGAGGCGCCGTGCTGGGCGGCGAAGGCGCGCACCCGCCTGCGGATCGCGGACACCTCGGCGGCCGAGACGTGACCCGCGATCGTCAGGTAGGGCACCGTCACGCGCGCCCCCGGGGTCATCCGGGGCCCCTCCGCGGATCCGTCTCGTCGGCGATGTCGCCGAGCGGGCCCTCGGGCTTGGCGACCACCCTGTAGCGCGGGTCCTCGTGGCGAAGCTCCTCGAACTCGTTCTCGTGCCCCGGCTGTACGAGGAACAGGCGCGAGTCGGCGCGGACGGCCTCGTATTCGCGCAGCGTCACCTCGATCACGGCGGTGCAGCCGAGCCGGCCGCACTCGCACACGAAGGGCACGAGGCCCTCGCGCTCGCGGCGGCCGGCCTCGATGGCCTCGTTGATGTCGCGGAACGTGCTCTCATTGAGGGCGATCTGCTCGTCCGTGGCTTCCACGGCTCGCATCTCCTCATCGTGGGGCAATTTCGTACCGGGTGGAAGCCCCCGGTCGCGGATATGACCGAAGGAGCCACGGATTTGGCGCGTCCACAGTGCCGCGTGCCCCGCCTCGGACCCTCGGAAACGGATCGCTACATCCGGAACACGCCGTAGGAGACGGGCTCGAGCGGCGCATGCCGGCAGGCGGCGAGCGCGACGGCGAGGACGCGGCGCGTGTCGCGCGGGTCGATCACGCCGTCGTCCCACAGCCGCGCCGTCGAGTACACGGGCCGCCCCTGGTGCTCGTACTGCTCGCGCAGCCGCTCGCCCGTCTCGGCCTGGCCGACCTCGGTCATCACGGTGGCGGCCTGCTCTCCGCCCATCACGCTGATGCGCGCGTTCGGCCACATGAAGAGGAAGCGCGGCGAGTACGCGCGCCCGCACATGCCGTAGTTGCCGGCGCCGAACGAGCCGCCGACTATCACGGTGAGCTTCGGCACGCGCGCGCAGCTGACGGCGGTGACGAGCTTCGCCCCGTCCTTGGCGATGCCGCCCGCCTCGTAGTCCTTGCCGACCATGAAGCCCGAGATGTTCTGCAGGAACAGCAGCGGGATCCCGCGCCGGTCGCAGAGCTCGATGAAGTGGGCGGCCTTCAGCGAGGACTCGCTGAACAGGATCCCGTTGTTGGCGAGGATCCCGACCGGATGGCCGTCGATGCGGGCGAACGCGCACACGACCGTCGTGCCGTAGTTCTCCTTGAACTCGTGCCACTCGGAGCCGTCGACGAGGCGGGCGAGCAGCTCGCGCGCGTCGTAAGGCGTGCGCAGGTCGAGCGGGACGACGTCGAGCAGCCCGTCGGCGTCCTGCGCGGGCTCGCGCGGCTCCGCCCGCTCCCAGGCGGGTGCGGCGGGCGGCGGCAGCGTGGCGACGATCTCGCGCAGGATCTCGAGCGCGTGGTCGTCGTCCTCGGCCAGGTGGTCGACGACGCCGGAGACGCGCGCGTGCACGTCGCCGCCGCCGAGCTCCTCCGCGGTGACCTCCTCGCCCGTGGCCGCCTTCACCAGCGGCGGGCCGCCGAGGAAGATCGTGCCCTGCTCGCGCACGATCACGGACTCGTCGCTCATCGCCGGCACGTAGGCGCCGCCGGCCGTGCACGAGCCCATCACCGCGCTGATCTGCGGGATCCCGCGCGCGGACATCGTCGCCTGGTTGAAGAAGATCCGGCCGAAGTGCTCGCGGTCGGGGAAGACGTCGTCCTGCTCGGGCAGGAACGCGCCGCCGGAGTCGACGAGGTAGACGCACGGGAGCCGGTTGTGAAGCGCGACCTCCTGCGCCCGCAGATGCTTCTTGACCGTGACGGGGTAGTAGGTGCCGCCCTTGACCGTCGCGTCGTTGGCGACGACGACGCAGCGGCGGCCCTCGATCACGCCGACGCCGGTGACGATCCCCGCTCCGGGCGCGGCGCCGTCGTAGAGCTCCTCGGCAGCCAGCGGGGACAGCTCCAGGAACGGGGCGCCGGGATCGCAGAGCTTCTCGACGCGGTCGCGCGCGAGCAGCTTGCCGCGCGACGTGTGGCGCTCGCGGGCGCGCTCGCCGCCGCCGGCGAGCACACGGGCGAGGCGGGTCTCGAGGTCCTCGATCAGCGCGAGGTGGCCTTCGCGGAAGCCGCCCCGCGCGGCCGCAGCAGACCCGGCGCTCATGCGACCACCTCCGCCAGCACCTGGCGCAGGCCGACCCTGTCGCCCGGCGCCACGTCGAGGCCCTGGACCGTGCCCGCGTGCGGGGCCGCGATCGAGAGCTCCATCTTCATCGACTCGATCACGACGAGCACCTCCCCCTCCGCGACCTCCTGGCCGTTCTCGGCATGGACGAGCAGCACGGTGCCGGGCATCGGCGCCTCCAGCGAGTCCTCCCCGTGGGCGGCGCCGCCGCGCGCCGTGCGCGCGACCCGCAGCTCCAGGTGGTGCCCGTCGCGGGCGATCCAGAGCGCGTCGCCGTCGCGGGCGAAGGCGTAGCGGCGGGCGATGCCGTCGAGCGTCACGCGGACGAGCGCGCCCCCCGGGCCGGCGCCCGGGACCGGCGGCCCCGGCGCGGTCACGCCCGGCGCCCCGGCCGGCGCGGCGGGCGCCACCGCCGCGCGCCACTCGCGGCCGCCCGCGCGCACGCGGCCGTCCGCCACACGCACCTCGCCGTGGCCCTCGAGCCGCAGCCGGAACGGGCCTGCGGGCACCGCGGTGCCCGCTGCGGCGAGCACGGCCGCCGGCACGAGATCCTCCGGCGCATGCAAGAAAGGGGTCAGACCCCTTTCTTGCGCGGCCAGGATCCGCTCGAGCAGGCCGGTGTCGATCTCGCCCGCGCGCACGTCCTCGCGCTCGAGCAGCGCGCGCGAGAACGCGGCGTTCGTCTTCACCCCGAGCAGCTCCAGCTCGCCGAGCGCCCGCGCCAGCCGCCGTAGCGCGGCCGGCCGGTCCTCGCCGTGCGCGATCACCTTCGCCAGCATCGGGTCGTAGTCGGTGCCGACGACGCTGCCCTCGCGGATGCCGGAGTCCACCCGCGCACCTACGGGCTCGACGTAGCGGCGGACCGTGCCGACCGCGGGCAGGAAGCCGTGGGCCGGGTCCTCGGCGTACAGGCGCGCCTCGACCGCGTGGCCGCGCGGCACCAGCTCCTCCTGACGCAGCTCCAGCGGTTCACCGGCCGCCACGCGCAGCTGCTGCTCGACGAGGTCGACGCCGTAGACGAGCTCGGTGACCGGGTGCTCGACCTGCAGGCGGGTGTTCATCTCCAGGAAGAAGAACTCGGAGGCGTCGCCCGGGGCGATGAACTCGACGGTGCCGGCGCCGGCGTAGCCGCAGGCGCGCGCGAGCGCCACCGCGGCCTCCCCCATTCGGGCGCGCAGCGAGTCGTCGGCCACCGGCGACGGCGCCTCCTCGATGACCTTCTGGTGGCGGCGCTGCAGCGAGCACTCGCGCTCGCCGAGGTGCACGACGTTCCCGTGCGCGTCCGCGAGCACTTGGATCTCGATGTGGCGCGGGCGCTCCAGGTAGCGCTCCACGAGCACGCGCGCGTCGCCGAACGCGGCCTTGCCCTCGCGCCGCGCGGCGTCCAGCGACGCCTCGAGCTCGCCCGCGGCGCGCACGGCGCGCATCCCCTTGCCGCCGCCGCCCGCCACGGCCTTGATCACGACCGGGTAGCCGTGCTCGTCCGCGAACGCGCGCATCTGCTCCAGCGAGACGTCCTCGCCCTCGACGCCCGGCACGACCGGCACGCCGGCCTCGCGCGCGAGCGCCTTCGCGCGCGCCTTGTCGCCCATCAGCTCGATCGCGTCGGCGGGCGGACCGACCCACGCCAGCCCGGCCGCCTCGACCGCGCGCGCGAACGCCGCGTTCTCGCTCAGGAAGCCGTAGCCCGGATGGACCGAGCGCGCGCCGGCGCGCGCCGCGGCCTCCACGACCGCGTCCGCGTCGAGGTACGAGCCGATCTCGATCGCGATATCGGCCGCGTCGACGTGCGGGGCGCCGGCGTCGACGGGCGTGAACACCGCCGCGGTGGCAAGGCCGAGCCGCCGCGCGGTGGCGGCGATCCTTACCGCGATCTCACCGCGGTTGGCGATCAGGACGGGGTCGATCACGCCCCGAGGGCCCGCGCGATCACCATCTGCTGCACCTCGTCCGTGCCCTCGCCGATCGTGAGGATCTTGGCGTCGCGGTAGAAGCGGCAGACGGGGTACTCCTCGATGTAGCCGTAGCCGCCGTGGATCTGCACCGCCTCCTCGGTCGCGCGCACGGCGAGCCGGCCCGTCTTGAGCTTGGCCTGGGCCGCCGTCAGCGTGAAGTTGCGGCCGAGGTCCTTGAGCTTGGCGGCCTTGTAGACGAGCAGCCGCGCCGCCTCGATCTCGGTCGAGAGGTCGGCGAGCTTGGCCTGGATCGCCTGGTACTTGGAGATCGGCTTGCCGAACGCCCGGCGCTCCTTGGCGTAGGCGAGCGCCTCGTCGAGCGCGCCCTGCGCCAGGCCGACGCCCATCGCCGCCACGCCGATGCGGCCGATGTCGAGGATGTGCAGGAACTGCTTGAAGCCGCTGCCGCGCGGGCCGAGCAGGTTCTCCTCCGGCACCCGGCAGTCCTCGAAGGTCAGCGGCCGCGTGTCGGACGCGTTCCAGCCCATCTTGCGGTACGGCTCGCCCTGGGAGTAGCCGCCGGTGCCGTTCTCGACGATCAGGTTGGAGATCTCGTCCTCGCCGGTCCGGGCCGTGATCGCGACGTGGCCGGAGATGTCCGTGCCGGCGTTGGTGATGAACTGCTTGGCGCCGTCGATCACCCAGCCGTCGTCGTCGAGCTTGGCGCGCGTGCGGACGTTGCCGGCATCAGACCCGGCCTCGGGCTCGGTGAGCCCGAAGGCGCCGAGCTTGCGGCCGGCGCACAGGTCGGGCAGGTAGCGCTGCTTCTGGTCCTCGGTCCCGAACAGGTAGATCGGCTGGGTGCCGAGCGAGGTGTGCGCGCACATCGTGATCGCGACCGAGGAGTCCACGCGCGTGAGCTCCTCGACGGCCAGCGCGTAGGCGAGCGAGTCGCCCCCGCCGCCGCCGTACTCCTCCGGGAACGGGATCCCCATCAGCCCCAACCCGCCGAGCTTCTCGACGATCTCGTACGGGAAGCGCTTCTCGCGGTCCAGCTCCTCCGCGACGGGCTTCACCTCGCCCTCTGCGAAGTCGCGGACGGTGCGGCGGATCAGCTCGTGGTCGTCGGAGAGGTCGAAGTCCATGCGCGGGAATGTACCGAATGAGGATTCGAAGTTCGAATGCACATTCGGTAATGTCGCCGGTGTGGGCGTCCGTCCGACCAGACCCGCGCTGCGCGAGCGCTACAACCGCCGGCAGGCGGAGGTCGTGCTCGGCGCCGCGCACGTGTTCGCCGAGCGCGGGTACGACCAGACTTCGGTGCCGGAGCTGGCCGAGGCGCTCGGCCTCGCGACCGGCAGCCTCTACCACTACTTCGGCTCCAAGGAGCAGCTGCTGCGCGCCATCTGCGACCAGCTGATGGACCCGCTGCTCGAGCAGGCCGAGGCCCTGCTGGCGGAGCCGCGCGAGCCGGCCGAGCAGCTGCGGGCGCTCGTGCGCCTGTGGGTCGAGCACGTCGTCGCGCACCGCGACCACATGCTCGTCTTCCAGCAGGAGCGCCACGTGATCGAGAGCGGCGCCGCGTGGCGCGGCGTGCGCGCCAGCCGCAAGGCGTTCGAGCGGCTCGTCGAGGACGCGCTCGCGAGATGCCGCCCCGCCCGCCCCGACACCGACTCCGACCCGAGGCTCGCGCTCTCCGCGCTGCTCGGGATGGTCAACCACACAGCCCAGTGGTATCGCCCGCGCGGGCGTCTCTCGGCGGCTGCGATCGCGGACGGCTACGTGGATCTGCTGTCACACTGACGGTTGCTGAACGCCGTCCAGCGGTTCGCACTTCCGTCCGTCGCCCGAGCATTCCGGTATCGACGCTGACACAATCGGGACCTTGACCAGCCAGATCGAGAACATCGGCGACCCGCGCTACGTGCGGGCGCTCGGCCACCCGCTCCGCGTCAGGGTCCTCGCGATCCTCGAGGAGCGCACCGCGAGCGCCGTCGAGCTCGCGCGCATCCTGGACGCCGACATCGGGGTCGTCGCCTACCACGTGCGCAAGCTCAATCAGCTCGGGCTGATCGAGCTCGTCAAGGAGACCCGCGTCCGCGGCGCGATCCAGCGCCATTATCGCGCCTACGAGCGCCCGCGCATCTCCGACGACGCCTGGGAGCAGGCGCCGCCCGTCGCCAAGCAGGCCGCCGTCGACGCCGCCCTGCAGCAGATCTACGACTACGGCCGCGCGTCCAACGCCGCCGGCGGGTTCGACCGCCGCGACGCCCACATCACGCGCACCGCGCTGCGGCTCGACGCCGAGGGCTGGGAGCGGCTCGCCCTCGCGCTGCGAGGCGTGCTCGAGGAGGTGGCCGCGATCGAGGCGGAGGTCGCCGCGCGCGACGCCGCCGGGGAGGACCGGCCGGTCGAGGATGTGGGGCTCGTGTTGATGCAGTTCCAGGCCCTGCCGTTCAGCCGCTCCGGCCCCTCGGACCGGCACGACGACGCCTGAGGGCGGTTCAGCAGCGCTCCAGCGCCCGCGCGTAGAAGCGCAGGTAGTCGCGGTAGTGGCGGTGCCAGTAGTCGCCGTCGTGGCCGCCTGGCGAGACGCGCATGCGAATGCCGAGCGCGCCCGCGAACGCGCGGTCGGAGGTGAGGAACGGGTCGCGGTCGCCGCCGTCGAGCCACAGCGCCGCGCGCCGCCACGGCCGGCGGCCGCGCTCCTGCGCGAGCCCGACGACGTCGTGGCGCTCGAAGTCGGCGGCGTCGTCGAAGGCGCCGGGCGCGCTGTCGCCCGCGGCCAGCCAGGTGGCGGCCGAGTGCCCGCCGACCGCGCAGAAGCGCCTGGGGCGCAAGCGGGCGATCTCGTAGGCGCCGTAGCCGCCCATCGAGATCCCGCCGATGGCGATGCGGTCGCGGTCGGCGCCGAAGCGGCGGACCGCGTCCGGGATCACCTCGTCGAGCGTGTAGCGCGCCCAGTCGCCGCCGCGGCGGCGGTGCCAGTAGGACGCCTCGCCGCCGTTGGGGAAGACGACGACCGGCGCGCGCTTCCCCTGCGCGGCGAGCGCACGCAGGAACGCGTCGTTGGCGTTGGACTCCTCGCCGTCGTCGCCGCGCCCGTGCAGGAACACGAGCAGCGGCCGGCCCTCGCCGCCGCCGGGCGGGACCGCCGCGACCTGCGGGAGCGTCCTGTCGACGAAGCGCGAGCGCAGCTCGTAGCGGCGGACCGTCACGCCGGCCTTGCCGTCCTCTCGGTCCGGCGAGCGAGCGAGCGCAACGGCTCCGGCGGCGACAGCGGCGAGCGCGATGAGCGCGAGGCCGATCCTCATCGCTCCGGAGTATCCCGGCCTTGGCATTAGCGTGAGGACGATGCGACGCGGGGCGGCCTGGATCGCGATCGTCGGCGGCGTGCTCGCCGGCGGGATCGCGCTCGATGCGGTCGGCCTGCCGTCCTCGTACCTGTTCGCAGCGCTGCTGCTCGGGCTCGCGATCGCGCTCGCCCTTCCCGACCGCGTCGTTCTGCCGGCGGTGTCCTTCCGCGCCGCGCAGGCGGTCGCGGGGGTCTCGCTCGGCGCGTACCTGCAGGAGGACGCGCTGCGGGCCGTCGCGGGCTCGCTCCTGCCGGTGCTGCTGGTGTCCGCGGCCACGCTCGGGCTCAGCCTCGCCGCCGGGGCCGTGCTGGCGCGCACGACGCCGCTGGACCCGCCGACGGCGCTGCTCGGGATGATCGCCGGTGGCGCGTCGGGGATCGTCGGGATGTCCGGCGAGCTCGGCGGCGACGACCGGCTCGTGGCGTTCATGCAGTACCTGCGCGTGCTGGTCGTCGTGCTGCTGACGCCGGTGGGAATCGCCGTCATGTTCGGCGGCCAGCACGGCGGCGGCAGCGCGCCTCCGCCGTCCTCCGGGCTGCTGGGCGCCCCCTGGGAGTGGGCCGCCACCGCCGTCCTGGCGCTCGCGGGCGCGTGGGCGGCCGGCCGCCTGCGCGTGACGGCCGGCGTCCTGCTCGGGCCGATGATCGTCACCGGCGCGCTCGTGTTGGCCGGGCCGCTCCGGGACTTCGCGGTGCCGGACCTGCTCGGGCAGACCGCCTTCGCGCTGATCGGCCTGCAGGTCGGGCTGCGCTTCACGCCCGCGACGGTCCGCCTGCTCGGCCGGCTCACCGGCCCGGTGCTGCTGGCGATCGCCGGGCTGCTGGTGACGTGCTTCGGGCTCGCCGTGCTGCTCGACGTCACGACGTCGGCCACGCTGCTTGACGCCTACCTCGCCACCACCCCGGGCGGCCTCTACGCGGTGCTCGCGGTGGCCTACGGCTCAGGCGCGGACACCACGTTCATCGTCGCCGTGCAGGCCCTGCGCGTGGTGGCGATGGTGCTGCTGGCGCCGCTGGCGGTGCGCTGGCTGTTGCGGGCCCGCACCCGCGCCCGCGCCTAGCCGGCGGCGAGCAGCGCCCTGAGCAAGCGCGCGACCTCGTGCGCGCCGCGCACGATCCGCGGCAGGTCGGCCTGGCCGAGCGGGCGGTCGCCCGGCAGCGTCGCGACCCACAGCGACCC
>Ga0126312_10002907_pt1 | contig 11521 bp, 12 predicted proteins | sample Plot104A_FD_92537 | JGI IMG/M metagenome (GOLD analysis project Ga0126312, IMG submission 92537) | Serpentine soil microbial communities from UC McLaughlin Reserve, CA, USA - Plot104A | ecosystem: Environmental > Terrestrial > Soil > Grasslands | place: USA: UC McLaughlin Reserve, Lake County... | reverse complement strand
GATTTTGCGCTGCGAGACTTCATCAATATTGAGCCGTTCATGGCCGACACCGGCGTCATCGTGATCGACGACGTGCTGCCGCGCAATGGGCTCGAGGCGGCTCGTGATCGCAAGACCGAGCCGTGGACGGGCGACGTCTACAAGGTTGTCGAGACTCTTCGCCGGCGGCGTCCGGATCTGGTCGTACTGCTTGTCAATACCGCGCCGACTGGTACGGCTGTGGTGATCGGTGTTGATCAAGCCTCTTCAGTCTTGAAGGACGCCTATGCAGAAGAGGAGCCGTATCTGCTGCGGCCTGATCCGCAGACGCCGCCGCAGGAGTATCTGGACCGCTCGATCGCCATTGAGCCAGATGACTTGCTTGAGTCCCCGGTCTGGGAGCGGCTGGTGGCTATTCGTGAAACCGGCGCCTCAGGTGATCTTGATTCGCTGTGGGCGGAGCTGCGCGGCCTGGCTCGCTAGCGATCAGCCAGGTAGGCCTCGGCGAAGTCCTCAGCGTGCCAGGTAACCGCCATCCACCGCGTAATAGGTACCGGTAACGAACGAAGACGCGTCGCTGCCCAACCATGCAACCAGCTCAGCAACTTCCTCCGGCCGACCCATCCGCTGCAATGCATGCTGGCTGGCCAGGTAATCAATTGCCGCCTGGTCCAAGTTCTCATCCAGCAGCGGCGTCAGGATGAAGCCGGGCCCAACGGCGTTCACCCGTACGTTGTCGGCGGCATGCTCCCAGGCGGCGGCCTTGGTCATACCGAGAACACCATGCTTGGCCGCCACGTACGCGCTGGACATAGCGAAGCCCACCATGCCGAGGATGGATGCCATGTTGATCACTGAACCGCCGCCGTTGCGCTTCATCGCCCGGATGCCCGCCCGCTGGGTGTAGAAGACTCCGTCCAGGTTCACCCCGATCACCTTGTGCCAGGAGTCGTCGCTGTATTCGGCTGTCGGATTCATCTCCCCGCCGATTCCGGCATTGGCCACCACGATGTCGACTCGGCCAAGATCGCTTACTACCTCCTCCATTGCTTCATTGACCCGCCCGGAGTCAGACACATCGACGACCGCCGTATGCGTCGGACGGCCGTACTGCTCCAATTCGGCCGCTGCCGCCTCCAGCTGATCGGATTTCAGATCCCACAGGGACACCGCCGCGCCGGAGCGGGCGAACGCATGGGCGCACGCGAGGCCAATGCCCGAGGCCCCCCGTGACGACACCAACCTTGCCGTCCAGCTCGTAGTTGATCAACTCATCCTCCTATGCGTCATAGGTATGTCTTAGGGCGATGCGAGACCGCCTCGGCCGCCGATGGTGTGCAGCGGGTACAAGATCAGATCGACGATCTCTCCTGGTCATATGAGATCGGCGACGCACTGGACGCGCGGCGATGCGCTGATAAAGGGCTTCGTAGCGCGCTGCCGCGACCTCCACTCCATGACGCTGCACCGCGGTCTCGCGGCAATCGCGCGGATCGATCTTGTCCAAAGCGCTGATAGCGGCCGTCAATGCCGCTTCGTCGCTTGCCAGATAGCCGTTACGACCGGACTCCACGATCTCGGTTGCAGCGCTGTGCTCACCGGCAATCACCGGCGTACCAGCGGCAAGAGCACAGGCAATATCGGTCTGATAGGCATCGCTGGCAGAGTTGGGAACGAGTAAAGCGCGGGCATCTGAGATCAGTTGCCGCCGCTGGTCGTCGGTCATTTCTCCGACATAGCGCACCTGATCGCTGTCCAGGCAAGGAGCGATCTCCGCTGCGAACCAGCGCTCCTGGCCGCGGCATACCGGCCCGGACAAGACAAGTGGCACGTGCGCCGCTTGAGCCGCGGAGATCACTTCCTGAGCACCCCGAAGCGGTTCGAATCGCCAAGTCCACACGATGTAGTTGTGCTTATCTGGCTGCAACGGCCAGTCCTGGAGATCGATCGGGTTCGGCACGACGCCGGCAAGTCGCACTTGTGACGGTACGGCCGCTGCTTGAGTTTCAGTGGTCGCTACCAGATGGGCCTGATCGGCGTACTGGGCGTAAAGGCGGGCCATCTTGTCATCGATCGACCAATGCATGGTGTGCATGACGGGCATGGGAATCAGGTCAGCCATCGCGATCACGGCGAATCCGCAATGATCATGTACGACATCGAAGGGCCTACCCTGTTCGACCCCCCGGTTGAGCGTGGCGAAGATGCGAGCGACGTAGTCGGTCTGAAATGGTGCCGAACCGAGTTCGCGTACGCCGTAGGGCTGCAGCACCTCGTGAACGGTCGCTGCGCAGGAGGTGCCGGGTGCTCCGAAAAGAGTGACGCGGTGACCGCGCTCGATCAGGCCGCCACACAGTAAGCCGATGGCACGTTCAACATCGCGAGACTCCGGGGTGACCGGTGCCCAGGGCGGAGCTAGCACCGCGATGTTCAAACGATCTCTACTGGAACGGCGGTCGATGTCGTCGGTCAGCATTTCCGGCACTCCTTAAGCCCGCCAAAATTTCCGCTTCAGCGGTATTTCCCCGAAACGTCTGCCCTAATCACACCCGAAGCCTCGATGAGTTCATCAACCGGGTGCGAGCGAATGCGGATCCAGCGCGCGCTGGTAGATCTTGAGGTATCCCTCCGCGACAATTTGCGGACTGAAGCGGGACGCGACGGACTCACGGCAGGCCGCTGGATCGATATTGTCGAGCTTGGAAATGGCAGCGGCCATCGATTCCTCGTCATCGACCAAGTAGCCGTTCAGCTGATCTTGGACGATCTCGCGTGCCGCCCCCTGCCGGAAAGCAATGACGGGCGTACCGCAGGCCAGCGCTTCCACCATGACCATGCCGAACGGTTCGTTCCAGGTGATAGGCATCAGCAGCGTACGAGCACCTGCGAAAAGCTCCTCCCTCTCAGCGCCGCCCACTTCATCGACGTAGCGCACCTTGTCACCGTCGAGATGCGGTTCGATCTCCTCCTCAAAGTAGGCCTCCTGACCGGACTGCACCGGCCCGGCGATGATCAACGGGATCTTCGCCTGCCGCGCCGCGGTGATCGCACGATGCGCACCCTTGTAGTCCTCGAACCTGCCCATCCACAAGGCGTAGTCCTGCTTCTGCGGTTGGAATGGCCAATCCTCGACCTCGATCGGATTTGGCACCACGCCAGCGATTCGTACCTCTGGCGGTGCCGACTCTCGCTGAGCCTCGCTGATCGCCACTAGCCATGCGTCTTGGCTGTGTTCGCGATAGAAGGCGCTGGTGTCATGCGTGAACGGCCCATGCAGCGTGTGCACCAGAGGAATCGGTATGCGGTCCGCCAGAGCGACGGCGGTGAAGCCGCAATGATCATGGACTAAGTCGAACGGATCTTGCTGCTGCGCCCTCTCGTCAAGAACGTCGAGCACCCTGGCGACATGATCGGCTTCATACAGCGACTGCCCCATCTCATCGGGGTGGGATCTGGGCAACACCTCATACACCGTGGCCGAGGAGCGCGAACCAGGTGCCGCGAAGAGCGTGACGCGATGACCTAGGCCTACCAGGGCGTCGCAGAGCAACGCGACCACGTGCTCGATGCCGCCGTATTTCGGCGGTGGTATCCGAATCCAGGGTGGGGCAAGCATGGCGATGTTGTACGGCGCATCGCGAAACATACTGGTTGGGTACCCCGGACGCCTGCCGCTAATACGCCGGCCGCCGGCCTACTGCGCAAGGAATCCCCCGTCAACCGGCAGTATGGCGCCGGTGATAAACGACGCTTGATCGGAGGCAAGGAACAAGATCGCTTCTGCCACCTCGCTCGGTTCGCCCAATCTCCCCATCGGATGAGCCGCTTTGATGGTCTCCAAATACTCCGGCCCACCCGGCTCTTCGGGCAGCCGCTGCACCCGCTCGGTGTTGATCGTTCCGGGCGCGACCGCATTGACTCGGATGCCATGCCTTGCCCACTCGACAGCCAAATGCTTTGCCAAGCCAGATGCGACGAACTTCGCCGGACCGTACGTCGACTGCCGCGCCTGACCGGCCACGCCCGAGATCGACGACAGACACACGATGGACCCGCCGCCGTTGATCAACATCTGCTCGATCGCATACTTGCAGGTCAAGAACATGCCGCGGCCATCGATCGACATGACCTCATCCCAGCCTTCCGGGGTGGCTTCGACGATGGAGGCGAGGGGGATGATTCCTGCGTTGGCGATGGCAATGTCTAAGCGCCCATATTCTTGTACAGCCGCGTTGATCATGCGGCGTACGTCCTCAGGCTGCGACACATCGGCGCGTACCAGGACGACGTCGTTCGTCACATTCGCCAGCGACTCGCGCAGCGCCGAGAGGCCTTCGGAGTTGATGTCTGCGAGCACAAGGCGCGCGCCTTCGCGAGCGAACAGCTCCGCCGTCGCACGGCCGATCCCTGCTGCAGCGCCGGTTACCAGCGCGCTCTTGCCGAGCAGGCGGGCCGAAGCCTGGGTGCGCGGTTGTGTCATCGCAAGGACCTCCGGTCTTTGATTTCGGCGGTTGCCATGATGTGGACGTGGCCAGGACCTCGAACCGTACGCCTGCTGAGATCCGCCGCTGGCGGCAGTATCTCGCCGACGAGCGCGCTGAGGCAGCAGGCTATCGGCAACTCGCCGAGCGCCGGACCGGTGAGGAGCGCGATATCTTGCTGCGGCTGGCCGAAGCGGAGAAACGACATGAGTCGCATTGGCTGGAATTGCTCGGTGACGATGTTGGAGCGCCGCGCCGCAGCAGCTTACGCACCCGGGTGCTGGTGTTCCTGGCGACGCATTTCGGGGGTCTGTTCGTGTTGGCGCTGATGCAACGGGCCGAGGGTCGGTCGCCGTACGAGTCCGATCCGCACGCCACTGACCAGATGGCGGCCGATGAGCGGATCCATGGCGAGGTCTTGCGCGGTCTGGCCGCTCGCGGCCGCGAGCGGCTGTCGGGTACGTTCCGGGCTGCTGTTTTCGGCGCCAATGATGGTCTGGTCAGCAATTTGGCGTTGGTGTTGGGGATTGGGGCCACCGGAGTTGGCGTACGCACTGTCTTGTTCACCGGCCTCGCCGGCTTGCTGGCCGGAGCGCTCTCCATGGGAGCTGGTGAATACGTCTCGGTGCGGTCTCAGCGGGAGCTGCTGCAATCGACCCAACCCGATCCGGAGTCGCAGTCGGCGTTGCCACATCTGGATGTGGACGCCAACGAACTAGCGCTGGTCTATCGAGCGCGAGGCATGCCGCCACCGGAGGCCGAGGAACATGCGCGTACGGTGCTGGCCACGCTGCACCTGGATGCCCCCGGCACCGTGTCGGGGGCTCCCGAAGCGGCTGGCGTGGACCCGCATCAGGCCGTGGGCTCGGCTTGGAACGCGGCCATCTCCAGCTTCTGCTTCTTTGCCTCCGGAGCTTTGGTGCCCGTGCTGCCCTACCTCTTTGGCGCCTCCGGCTGGGCTGCCGTGGTGATCGCGGCCGGGCTCGTCGGCCTGGCGTTGCTTGCGACCGGCGCCATCGTCGGCATCCTCTCAGGCGCCTCGCCGCTCAAACGGGCGCTGCGCCAGCTCGGCATCGGCTATGGCGCCGCGGCCGCGACCTATCTGCTGGGCGTGGCGTTCGGTACCACCCTCGGGTAATCAGTAACCCAGGTTCTGAACCGCTGCGACGTTCTCCTTCGTTACGGTGGTGGCGGGTAGCTCGATGCGGCTGGGCACTTCGGGCTCTACGAGGTCGCTCAGGCCCTTCTTCTCCGCGATCAGCTTGGCAATGGAGACCGCCGAACCCGACATCGACGGGTTGTAGAGGAAGGTGGCTCGGTACAGGCCGCCCTGGGCGATCAGATTCATCGCATCCTTCGAACCACCGGCCCCAGTAACAAACATCTCGTCGTCGCGGTTGGCGGCCTTGATCGCCTGGATCACGCCCATCGCCATGTCATCGTCGTGGGTGTACACCGCGTCGATCTTCTTCTGGCCCTGCAGGATCGTCTCCATTACCTGCAGGCCCTTGTCGGGCGAGAAGTCGGCCGGCTGACTGGCCACGATCTTGATACCGCCGTTGCACCGCTTGATGCCATCCGTGAAGCCTTTGGTACGCAACTCGGTCACCGAGATGCCCGCAATGCCTTGGATCTCGACCACGTTGCCCTGGCAGTTCAGCTCATTGGCGATGAAGTCGGCGGCCGCCTTGCCCACACCGTAGTTGTCGCCGCCGATCCAGGTCCGGTACGCCGCCGGAGTCGAGAATTCGCGGTCGACGTTGACAACGGGGATGCCGGCCTGCATTGCCTTCTGCGCGACCGGGGTAAGCGGACCACCCTCATTGGGCAAGATCACCAGGACGTCCGGCTTCTGGCTAATGAGCGTTTCCACCTGCGAGACCTGCGCAGCCGAGTCGTTCGTACCCTCCGATAGCAGCAATTCGACGCCAAGCTTGTCGGCCGCGGTACGAGCGTTGTCGGTGATCGCCTTGAGCCAGCCGTGATCGGCGCCTGGCGCGCTAAAGGCAACCTTTACGGCACGACATAGACAGCGAAGATAATCCGATTCGAGCGAATTCCGGCGATCCGGGCAGCGCTTCGGTTGCCGCCGACGGCGAGCGTGTGCCGCCGAAGGTGGTGCGATTGAGCAGTATCCAGCCGGCGATGGTCACGAGGACAAAGACCAGCGCGGGAACGGGTATGCCCAGGATCCGGCCGCTTCCGAAGCCCTGCAAGATGTTCAGCTCGATCAGGCTGATAGGGGTCTTCTGCGACATCCACAACGCCAGGCCGCGGGCGATGGTCAGCATGGCCAGCGTCGCTATGAACGGGACGACCTTGCCCCAGGTAATAGCCAGGCCGTTGATCGAGCCGAGCAGCAGTGCCATGCCGAGCGCGCCAAGCATGAACATCCAGGAGCCGTAATCGGCGAGCAGCCCTCCCGCGATGCTGGCCGCGGCCAGCACAGATCCCACGGACAAGTCGATGCCTCCGGTGGCGATCACGAAGGTCATACCGATCGCGATAATGCCGGTGATGCTGGCTTGGGTGAGGACGTTGAGCAGGTTGTCGCTGGTTAGGAAGACGCCTGGTCTGATGATCACTCCGACGATGATCAAGGCAATGATCACAACGGGCAGCACGAGCTCTTGAACCGGGACCTGGCGTAAGCGGGCCCTGGTATCGATTGCGGAGGTGTCGACAGCCATTTCCTCACCCTGCCTTCGTCGTGTGATGAACCGGGACAGCCGACCGCAGGATCTCCTCCTCGGTGCTGGTCGCACCATCGAGCTCGTCGACGATGTGACCCTCGCGCAGTACGAGTACGCGGTGGCAGAACCCGAGTAGTTCGGCGAGTTCGCTGGAAACCATGACGATTCCGATCCCGTTGGCAGCCAGCTCCGCGATCACACGGTAGATCTCGGACCGCGCACCGACATCGACACCGCGAGTCGGTTCGTCGAGCAGCAACACCTTGCAGGACCGCAACAGCCAGCGGGCTAAGACGGCCTTCTGCTGGTTGCCTCCAGAGAACAGCCGTGCCGCCCGCTGAGGAGCGTCTGGTTGCGTGTTGAGGGATCTAGATGCCGTACCGCTTCACGCCGTTCGTTGCCTCGGTCGGTAAACGGCCCGCGCCGGAAACGACTGAGGTCTGCAATCGAGGTGTTGCTGATCATGCTCCAGTCCAGCCACAGCCCTGGGACTTTCGCTCCTCTGGCGCGAATCCCAGACCAGCCTTGATCGCCAGGTCGGGCCGGCCAGGCGGGAGGCGGCTACCGGCGACCTCGACCTCCCCAGACTGGGCAGTGTCAAACCCATAGATAAGACGCAACAGCTCCGTACGGCCCGAGCCAACCAGACCGGCCAGGCCGAGGATCTCGCCCTCACGCAAGGTGAAGGAAGCGTCGTATACGTCCGGGGCTCGGGTCAAGCCGCGTACCTGAAGAACGGTTGCCTCGCCGTGCGGCTGGCGGTCCGGAAACAGCGCCTCCATGCGACCCCCCACCATGTACCCGATGAGAGTCTCGACCGGAGTATCGGGTGGTAGCTCGGTGGCGACGGTGCGGCCCTCCTTCAGGACCGTGACCACGTCGCCAATTTCGGCCACTTCGCCGAGCCGGTGAGAGATCCAGATGACGCCAACGCCTTCGGCAGTAAGGCGGCGTACCACGCCAAACAACGCCTCTACTTCGACGTCATCCAATACCGCCGACGGCTCGTCCAAGATCAGCAGCTTGACCGAATGCGAAAGCGCTCGAGCCATCGAAACAATCTGCTGCTGTGCCGGCCGGAGGGTCGTAACTGGTGCCGTCGCTGAGATGCCCTCATCACCTAGCCTCGTGAACAGCGCCCTGGTTTCGCGATTCATCGCGGCTCGGTTCAGTAGCGGACCGCGTCTGTGCTCGTGGCCCAGGAACACGTTTTGTGCGACCGAAAGGTGGGGGACGAGATCGAGCTCCTGGTAGATGGTGGCGATGCCGCGGGCGATCGAGGCGCTCGGATCGCCGACTGGCAACGGCTCGCCTTGAAAGCGGACCTCGCCAGCAGTCGGCTCGACCAGTCCGGACACGCACTTGATCAAGGTCGACTTGCCGGCCCCGTTCTGGCCGATAAGGCAGTGGACTTGGCCGCTGTTGACCCTCAGGTCGACGCCGCCGAGGGCGCGGACGCCCGGATAGTCCTTGACCAGCCCGCGGACCTCCAGCAACGGACTGCTGACTTCGCTCATCCTCGCCCCTGATCATTCCGCCGGCGGTTCATACCCGTTTACCGCAGCCGACACGCGCTCGCTGAAGCTCACCCTAACGAGAGGCTCTGTGGGCGGCAGCACATTGGGTGTCACAACTCCATCACGGGGTCACGATGACTCGAAATGCTCTCGCTGCCTTACCACGGTGCAGATAGCTGGGCGGATTCTGCCGCGACTACGCGGCAAAATCCGCCCAACTGATTCGCCTGGCCATCATGCGAAGAGGAGATCAGCCTCGGTTGCAGCGATACAAAGCCCGCAACGGAGAAATGGCTCCAGATAACCCTGTCGCGTCAATGCGAAGTAGACCTGGAAGGCGACGCCGCATGGTCTGGCCACAAGGTCGTACGAGCCATATCGAAGCGTGCGCGCCTCGACCAACATGTGGTGATTGTCTCGGTTCATGTCACGGAACTGACCCAGCCCCTCATGACCAACGCGGCCATCGAGCTCCACAATGAGGCCATACGCGTCATACTTCACGTCTGTCTGATACGACAGACCTGACCGAGATTGCTGTCGCGCGCCCTTCGGCAATCCATGCGGCCGCTCGACGTCGCGCAGATACCGCAGCTCGATGGGTGTCTCCGCTCCAGCCTCAACGTCAGCGAGCAGTTCTGAAAGTACCGCCCGATGACGGTGCCGGGCTCGGCGAGCCAGCTCTTGTCGAAGTCGGTAGACCGTCGTGAGGCGTCGCTGAACCGCAGTGGTGACTAACCCCACCACCTCGCTGGCGTCGCGGGACTCGGCCATATCAAGCACTGTGCTCTCAATGGTGAGCCGAGGGGGATCGCCCACCGACCGCCGAGTGCGCACTCCTGCCAGCTCACGCATGAAGCGCCAAGGGCCGGCGATGTCCACGCGGCGTTCCCGAGGCACCAAGACATCGATTGGCTCCGGCGCTATCGGCAAGAGTTGGTGCAAGAAGCCCGACGATTCAGAACCGAGCCTGGCAAACTGGCCGCCCAGCAGCACGCCGCCCCAGGCCAGCGAGTCCCACGAGGGCTCCAGCGAAACCGTGAGAAACAGTCCGGGAGCGAGCCGGCGCCATGCTCCAGAGTCCACGAGCCGGGCCAGGCTGTGTCGGCTCAAGCCATGGCCGAGAGCCTGATCACGAGTCACCACATGAGCTTGCATGTCCGCAAGGAGAAGCAAGCGATCAGAGACCTCATGCCGTGGCTGCACGTAAAGAGTCTGCTGAGCTCGCCGTAAATCGTGCGGCTCCGCGGAAATCTGTGGATCATCGGGCATTGCGCGCCCCGCCGTGGATATTGATCGGCAAGCAACTGGGCGGATTCTGCCGCGACTACGCGGCAAAATCCTCCCAGTTATTCAGCGGACGCCGAGGAGGTGTTCGATAGCCAGGCGTTGGATCCGGGCGAAGCCGTAGCCCTGGGTCCGGGCGGTGTCGATGTCAAAGTCCTCGAACGCGCTCTGATCGCTGAGCAGCTCCTCATACGTCTCGCCGTCGTTCAGTGTTGGCTGGCGAAGTTCACCGACCCGGCCGGCCTCCAGCGCCTCCTGGACTTCGGGATCAGCACGGAACGCATGTGCCCGGTCCCGCAGCGTCAGGTAGAGCTCCATGTTGGCGGCCGCAGACTGCCAGACGCCGTCAATGTTCTCGGTGCGCAGCGGCTTGTAGTCGAAGTGCCGAGGTCCGTCATAGGTCGGTCCCCCACCTGGAGCACCGTTCTCCAACAGATCGACGGTGGAGAAGGCCTGCAGCAGATCGCCGTTGCCAAAGACCAGGTCCTGATCGAAGCGCGGCCCCTTCTGACCGTTGAGGTCGATGTGGAACAACTTTCCCGCCCACAAGGCCTGCGCAATGCCGTGGCTGTAGTTGAGGCCTGCCATCTGCTCATGCCCAGTCTCAGGGTTGATGCCGACCATGTCGGCATGCTCGAGCTCGTTGATGAACGCCAGCGCATGGCCAATGGACGGCAACAAGATGTCACCGCGCGGCTCATTCGGTTTCGGCTCAATCGCAAACCGCATGCCGTAGCCGCGGTCGATGGAGTATTCGGCAAGGGTGTCCATCGCTTCCCGATAGCGATCAAGGGCAGCGCGGATGTCCTTGGCGAAGTCGACCTCTGAGCCTTCCCGACCGCCCCAGAAGACATAAATCTGGGCGCCCAGCTCAGCGGCGAGATCCATGTTGCGCATCACCTTGCGCATTGCGTACCGGCGTACGCCCCGGTCGTTGCTGGTGAAACCGCCATCCTTGAACACCGGGTCATAAAACAAGTTGGTAGTCACCATCGGCACCACCATGCCGGTCTCCTCCAGCGCGCCCGTGAACTCATCGATGATCCGCTGCCGCTCGGTACTGCTGCTCCCCGGCGGGATCAGGTCGTCATCGTGGAAGGTGATCCCGTACGCCCCAAGCTCGGCCAGCTTGTGGACCGCCTCGACCGCAGCAAGGACCGGACGAGTCGCTTCACCGAACAGATCCCGCGCCTGCCAGCCGACGGTCCACAAACCGAAGCTGAACTTGTCCTCCTTGGTGGCCTGCGGTGCCATGAGACTCCTCCTAGGTGCTTGACGTGTAGCTCACGCTGACTGGCGTGTCCATTACCCTCTCGCCCCGGATCGTACGGGTTTGTCCGGTGAGCTGAATGGACAGGGGCCCGGCGAAGGTCTCGCCCGCTGTGCCTACCCGGAAGATCATCTCGCCGGGCTCCACGATCCGTTCCAGCGTTCGCGCAGTGAATGACACCCGATCCGGATGCCGATGTCACGGTTTCCGCTGAGTCGAAGTCAATGCCGACGTCCAGCGGTTCTGGTGACCAGCCGGCATCGAACAGCCCCAGCTCCAGCTTTATGCGAGTAT
>Ga0126312_10002906_pt1 | contig 11523 bp, 8 predicted proteins | sample Plot104A_FD_92537 | JGI IMG/M metagenome (GOLD analysis project Ga0126312, IMG submission 92537) | Serpentine soil microbial communities from UC McLaughlin Reserve, CA, USA - Plot104A | ecosystem: Environmental > Terrestrial > Soil > Grasslands | place: USA: UC McLaughlin Reserve, Lake County... | reverse complement strand
GTCGGCGCCGAGGCGCCGCAGCAGCTTCCGTGCGCGGCCGGTGGCGCTCACGGCCAGCAGCACAGCACGCGCCGCCTTGACCGGGTTGCGGCGGTCGATGCCCGCGACGGCCAGCCGGTGGAGGGGATAGCCGGCGGCGGGCACGAGCTCCGCCTCGGCGCGCTCGCCGCCGGCGAACGCGACCTCCGCGCCACGCTCGCGAAGCGCGTCAGCGACCGCCAGCGCCGGCACGACGTGTCCCGCCGTGCCGCCGGCGGCGATCACGATCCTCGTCACCGCCACCTCCGTCGATGGCACGCAGGTCGCCCGCGACCGGCTGCCTCCGGCTGCGCGCCGGGCGCGCCGCCACGTTGAGCAGGAGCCCCATGCCGCCGAGCAGCACGATCAGGTTGGTGCTGCCGTAGGACACGAACGGCAGCGGCACGCCCGTGAGGGGCGCCATGCCGAGCACCGCGAAGAAGTTGAGCGTCGCCTGGCACATGATCAGCGAGGTGACGCCGGCCGCCAGCAGCTTGGCGTGCCGGTCGACGGCGTTCTTGGCCGCACGCAGGCCCGCGTAGCCGATCATCCCGTAGAGGGAGATCAAGCCGAAGATGCCCACCAGCCCGATCTCCTCTCCGATGATCGCCAGGATCATGTCGGTGTGGGCCTCCGGCAGGTAGAAGATCTTCTGCACCGACTCGCCCAGGCCGACGCCGAACAGGCCACCCGAGCCGATCGCCGTGAGCGCCTGCACCGCCTGGAAGCCGGTGTCGCCCGCATCCGACCAGGGGTCGATGAAGGAGGTCAGGCGGGCGCGCCGATAGGGCTCGACGATTGCAACCAGCAGGGCCAAGCCCGCCAGCACGCCCAGGATCAGCCCGAGCTTCTTGACCGGCACGCCGGCCGCGATCAGCAGCGTGCCGATCGCGAAGCAGATGACCATCGCGGTGCCCATGTCCGGCTGCTTCAGCAGCAGCAGGCAGGCCGCGCCCACCACCAGCAGCAGCGGCTTCATCAGGCCGCCGATGGTCTGGGTGCTGCGCGGTCGGGCGGCGAGCAGCTGGGCGGCGTAGAGGACCAGCGACAGCTTCAGCAGCTCGGAGGGCTGGAACTGCAAGGAGCCGGCCGCCAGCCAGCGCGTGGCGCCGTTCACGGTCACCCCGATCCCCGGCAGCATCACCGCGATCGTCAGCACGAACGACGAGACCAGGAGCAGCGGCGTGACGTTCTTGACCGTCTTCAGGCTCACGCGCGAGGACAGGTGCAGCAGGCCAAGCCCGACGACCCCCAGGGCCAGATAGCGCTTGAGGTAGAAGGAGGCGTCGCCGGGCCCCTCCAGCAGCGACTCCGCAGAGCTGGCGGAGTAGACCATCACCGCTCCGGCCGCCAGCAGGCAGAGCGTGGCGGTGTAGAGGATCGAGTACTCGAGCGGGCGCTTTCGCGGCGAGCGACGGGCGGCGGCCATCAGGCAGGGCTTCGACGCCCGCGCGGGCATTCCCCCTGCGGGAGCCGCGCCCGCCGGCCTGGTTCGGACCGTAAGCTCCCAGGGGCCGGTGAACGTGCGGCTTCGCCGCCCTCATGCCCGCGGCACCAATGACCTGAAGCGCTCGCCGCGCTCCTCGTAGTCGCGGAACTGGTCGAAGCTCGCACATGCCGGTGAGAGCAGCACCACGTCCCCGGGCTCCGCCGCTCCGGAGGCGGACGCGAGCGCGGCCTCCAGCCGGCCGCAGCGGCGCAACGGAACCGTGCCCTCCAGGTCCCGAGCCAGCCGCTCCGCGGCCTCGCCGATCAGGTAGGCGGCGCGGCAGCGGGCCGTGACGGCCTCGCGCAGGCCCTCGAAGCCGCCGCCCTTCAGGCTGCCGCCGAGGATTGCGTGCACGCCGCCGTCGAAGGCCTCGATTCCCCGGGCGGCCGACGAGACGTTCGTCGCCTTCGAGTCGTTCACGTACAACACGCCGCCCACGCTGCCCACCTCCTCGAGCCGGTGTGGGACGCCGGCGAACTCACGCAGTCCGCGGCGCACCGCGTCGGGGTCGAGGCCGCCGGCGAGAGCCGCGGCCGCCGCGCCCATGGCGTTCTCGAGGTTGTGCTCACCGCGCAGCCGGATCTCCGCCACCGCGACGATCGGCTCCCCATGCCACAGCAGCTCGTCGCCCACCCGGGCCAGGTCGGCGCCCCGGCCGCCGAAGCTCACGCGGCGGCCCTCTCCCGGTAGCTCGCAGCGCGGCGGCGCGACCGCCACCTGGTCGGCTCCCTGGCGCGCGAACAGGCTCAACTTGGCCCGGCGGTAGGCCTCGAAGCTGCCGTGGCGGTCGAGGTGGTCCTCACTGAGGTTCAGCAGCAGACCGCGGTCGGGCGCGAACGCGACGGCGTCCTCGGCCTGGAAGCTCGAGACCTCGCAGACCACCGTCGCGCTCGCGGGGACCTCGCCCACGAGCGCGGCCAGCGGCGTGCCCACGTTGCCCGCCACCGCGACCTCCGAGTCGGCGGCCCGGTGGATCGCCCCGAGCAGCTCGCTGGTGGTGGTCTTGCCGTTGGTGCCGGTGACCGCCACGAAGGGGTTGGACAGCAGGCGCCAGGCCAGCTCGAGCTCGCCCAGCACGGGCAGCCCCCGCTCGAGCGCGGCCGCCACCACCGGCGCCTCGCGCGGCACCCCCGGGCTCTTCACCACCACCCGCGCGCGGTCGAGCAGCGCGACTCCGTCGCTCTCGAGATGCGCCTCCAGCCCCTCGGGCGGCTCGGGCCGGCCGCTGTCCACCGCCATCACCTCGCCGTGCTCGCGCAGCATCCGTGCGGCCGCCACGCCCGAGCGGGCCAGGCCGACGATCAGATAGGGCCCCTCCGGGAGGGGCGGCCTCAAGAGATCGACTGCTGGTAGAGCGTGAAGCCGATGGCCGAGCAGATCGCGGCCACGATCCAGAAGCGCAGGATGATCTTGGTCTCCGACCATGCCATCAGCTCGAAGTGGTGGTGGATCGGGGCCATCAGGAAGACCCGCCGCCGGAAGCGCTGAAAGGCGAACACCTGGATGGCGACCGACAGCGCCTCGATCACGAAGATGCCGCCGATGATCAGCAACAGGATCTCGGTCTGCGTGAGCACCGCGATCCCCGCTATGGCGCCCCCCAGCCCGAGCGCTCCCGTGTCGCCCATGAACACGGCAGCAGGGAAGGAGTTGAACCAGAGAAAGCCCACGCAGCCGCCGACGAGGCAGGCGCAGAGCAGGGCGAGGTCCTGCTGGCCGTGGGTGATGAAGGTCATCGCGGTGAAGGCCAGCAGCACGATCGCGGCGCAGCCGGCGGCCAGCCCGTCGAGGCCGTCGGTCAGGTTGACGCCGTTGGTGGCGCCGGCCAGCACCAGGAAGATCAGTACGGGGTAGCCGGCGCCCAGGTCAATCGACGCATCGACGACACGCAGGCGCAGTGTCTCGGGGTTGCCCACGTACTGGGTCACGATCAGCCAGAGCCCGATCGCGATCAGCGCCTGCACGATCAGCTTGGTGCGCCCGGAGACCCCCAGCGAGCGCCGCTTGCGGACCTTGGTCCAGTCGTCGACGAAGCCGAGCGCCGCGCTGGCGAGCGCGGTGCCGAACACCGCCAGGCTGGCCGCCCGGTAGTCGCTCAGGATCAGGAACGGAATCGAGACCGCCGCGAACAGCACGAGCCCGCCCATGGTCGGTGTGCCGGCCTTGCCGTGGTGACCCTCGGGGCCCTCCTCGCGGATCTGCTGTCCGAACTCCTTCTCGCGCAGGTAGGAGATGAAGCGCGGGCCCAGGAAGATGCAGATGAGCAGGGAGCCCATCCCGGCGATCAGTATCTCCCCCATCAGCGGCCCGCGAGCACCCGCTCGAGGCCCACTGAGCGCGAGCCCTTGACCAGCACCCGGTCGCCCGGGGCCGCCACCTCCTCCAGCAGCGCGCCGGCCTCCTCCGGAGTGGCCACCGAGTACGCCCGGCCCGCGAAGCCCTCGCTGTAGGGCAGTGCCGCTTCACCGACGGTCACGAGCACGTCGATGCCGCGTTCGGCCGCCAGCGACCCGATCTCCCGGTGGTAGCCCGCCGCGGCTTCGCCCAGCTCGGCCATCGTGCCCAGCACCGCGATCCGGCGCTCCGCCGGGGTCGCGGCCAGGTGCTCCAGTGCCGCGCGCATCGACATCGGGTTGGCGTTGTAGCAGTCGTTCACCACCGTGACCCCGCCGGGCAGCTCCACCACCTCGCCGCGCAGCGACGAGAAGCGAGCGTCGATGCGCCCGGACGGCGTGACGTCGAGTGCCCGGGCCGCGGCCACCGCGGCGAGCGTGTTCATCACGTTGTGCGCCTCGGAGAAGGGCAGCTCGAGCTCGACCTGCTCGCCGCGCGCTTCGATCCGGGCGAGCCCGGCCTCGAGGCTCACCAGGCTCACCTGGCCGCCCGGCCCGAAGGTCCAGGTGTCGAGGTCGTCGCGCAGGTGGGCCTCGAGCAGCCGTTCCTGCGCCGGGAGTACGCAGGCGGCGCCCGGCTCGAGGTCGCGGATCAGCTCCGCCTTCACGGCCGCGACCCGCTCCACGGTGCCGAGCAACTCGAGGTGCACGGGCCCCACGTTCACGATCACCCCGACATCGGGCTCGGCTATCGCGGTCAGCTCGGCGATCTGGCCCTCGCCGCGCATCGCCATCTCCAGCACGAGCGCCTCGGTGCCGGACGGCGCGTCGAGCACCGACAGCGGAAGCCCGATCTCGGTGTTCAGGTTCTCGTGGTTGCGGTGGGTGCGCAGCCGCTGGCCCAACAGCGCCGCCAGGATGTCCTTGGTCGAGGTCTTGCCGGTCGAGCCGGTGACGCCCACCACCCTGGCCCCGAGCTCGCGACGCCACGCGCGCGCGACGCCCTGAAGCGCCGACAGCGGGTCGGCCGCCGCGATCACGGCGCCACCGGAGAGGCCCTGGGCGTGTTCTTCCGCCACCAGCACGCCCCAGGCGCCGGACTCGAGCGCCGCGCCCGCGAAGCGGCCGCCGTCGGCCTGGCTGCCGGGCAGGCCGACGAACAGGTCGCCCGCCCCAACCTGACGCGAATCGACCACGGCTTTCCGCGGCCCGGAGCCCCCGGTTGCGTGCGCCACGACGCGGCCCCCCGCCGCCCGTGCGAGCCAGGCGGCGTCGCGGTCGATCACGGGGGGCAAGTCTAGTGAGCACCGCGGCGCCCACCCGGGCTCATAACCGCCCGCCGACTGCCGATAGAACCCCTGTGAGCGCGATGGCGATCAGCGCCCTCGCTCGCGCGGCCGAGCGACGGTTCCAGAGCTTCTCGGATGCGGCCGACTCCGTGCTCGACGTGCTCGAGGCGGCGCTGCCCGCCGGGAAGATCATGCTGGGCGGTTTGGATCCGGACGGCTCCTACCGCGTCATCGACGTGCGCGGTGAGGACTTCGACGGCATCGGCCGCGGCTCCTCCCTGCCGTGGGTGCAGAGCCACGCCAGCAACGGCTCTAGGCCCGTGGCCCCCGCCAACGGCCTCTGCATGCTCGACCCCGAGTTCCTGCGGGCGCTGGCGGTGAAGAGCTACCTTGCCGTGCCGCTCGAGGCGAGCGACGGCGACAGGCTCGGAACACTCTGCGCCATCGGCGCAGAGACCGGGCTCTTCGACCAGGGCCACGTGGAGCTCCTCACGCTGAGCGGGCGCCTGCTCACCTACGAGTGGGAGAGCGTGACCAGGCGTGCCGACCTGCGGCGGCTCGAGCAGCAGCTGCGCGACCCGGCGCGCAGCGACAAGGCCACCGGACTGTCGAACCGGCCGAGCTTCATGTCCTCGGTCGACCGCGAGTGGCGCCTCTCGCTGCGCGGCAGCTTGCTTTCCTGGGTGCTCGTCTGCGAGGTGCGCGGCCTGGCCGAGGTGCGTGAGCACCACGGCGACGCGGCGGCCGAGCTGATCATGAAGGACGTCGCCGAGGCGATGCGCGGCACGGTGCGGCGCACCGACCACCTCGGGCGCGTCGGCGATGCGGGTCTGGCCACCGTCCTCGTGGGCTGCGAGGGCATCGAGGGGGCCAGCGCCTTCTTCGAGCGCTTCCAGGAGGCGCTCTCGAAGCTCGCCGGCCACCGGCCGGTGGAGGTCAGCGTGGGCTACGGCGCCGAGCCGCTTGCCGGGGCCGCATCGCCGGAGCAGGCCGTCGAGCGCGCGGAGGCCTCTGCGCGCAGCGGCCGCCGAGGAGAGGCTCCCGCCAGGTGAAGGGCGTAACCAAGCCGTCCAGCCCGTCCGGACGTCCAGGCTTCCTGAGCGACGTCATCGTGGAGCTCGGGATGGTCGACGCGGAGACCGTCGAGCAGGCGGTCAACGCCGCTCGCATGCCCGGTCGGACGGTCACGGGCATCCTCGTCGAGAGCGGGGCGCTCACAGAGGACCAGCTCTCGCGCGCCATCGGCGAGCGCTACGGCATCGACCACCTCGACCTGGGCGAGCTGGAGGTCGACGCCGCCGCGGCCAATCTCATCACTCCCTCGGCCGCCAAGCGCTACGACGCCGTTCCGGTGGCCTTCACCGACGACGGCGCGCTCATCGTCGCGATGGCCGATCCCACGGACTCGCTCGCCATCAACGACGTCGCGGTGATGGCGAGGTTCGAGGTGCGCCCGGCGGTGGCGTCGCTACCCGACCTCGAGGCGTTGCGCCAGCGGCTGCCGCTGGGGGCACCGGACAAGCAGGCCGAGCACGAGCGCTCGAGCGCGGTCCTCTGGCAGGCGGACGGCGAGGCGGCCCCCGCGCGGGCCGGGCAGCCGCCGCCCGAGCAGCCGCCGGCCGCCGCTTCCGCGCCGACGGCCGCGGAGCCCTCGGAGGCCGTGCTGGAGCGCCTGCGCGCGGACATCGAGGCGCAACACAGGCTCGAGCTCGAGCAGCTCGAGGCGGGGTACGAGTCGAAACTGCGCGCGCGGGAGCGCAGCGCCGGCGAGCTGCGGGAGGAGCTCGAGGCCGAGCGAGCCGAGAGTGAGCGGACGGTCGCGCGGCTACGGGCCGAGCTGGAGGCGGAGAAGCGCGAGCTCGAGCGCCGTCTCGAGGCCGAGCGCGCGGCCGCGCACGGCGCGGCACAGGAGCTCGAGCAGCGGCGCGAGGAGCAGCTCCGGCAGGCTTCGGGCGACAGGCACGACGCCGGCGAGCTGGAAGCGCTGCACGAGAAGCTCGCGATCGAGCGGGCGGGGCGCGACCTGGCGCTCGCGGAGGCCCGCGACGAGTACGAGGCACAGAAGGCCGAGCACGAGCGCACGATTCGCTCGCTGGGCGACCAACTCGAGCGGGGCGCGAAGGCGCACGAGCGCGCGCTGGCGGAGCTCCGCGAGGAGCTGGCCGGGGAGAGGGCGGCTCAGGAGCGTCTGGCCCGCGAGCGGGAGGAGCTCGACCACCTGGCGGATCGGGTGACGGCGCTCGACGGCGAGCTCGAAGACGCGCGGGCCGAGGCGCAGCGAAATGCCGAGAGCGCGCTCGAGCGAGCGGCTGCGCTCGAGGAGGCCGACCAGCGCGCCGGTGAAGCCGGACGTGACCTGATGCGGATCCGCGAGGAGAGCGAGCGCCAGAGCCGGCAGCACGCGCTGGTGGAGCGCGATCTGCGCATGGCTCTGGAGGCGGAGGAGGAGCGCCGGCGGGCGCTCGAGCGGCGCACGTTCGAGCTCGAGTCGGTGGCGTCGGAGGCCAAGCAGCTGATCGAGGACATGGAACGCGCGGGCGGGCGCTTGGGCCGAGCGCTCGACGCCCTCGACGGGCCCGGCCACGAGGACGGCGCCGACGCTCCGCGGCCCCGGTCTACAGACGGCGAGCGGGCGGAGGATCGCGACAGCGCCTCGAAGCCCACTCACCTGCGTGCTATCCCCGAGTAGCCCCCCTCAACACCTCGCGCGCCACCGACACGTCGTCGAATGGCTCCTTGCGGCCGAGCTCGAACTCCTGGCCCTGCTCGTGGCCCTTGCCGGCGATCACCACGACGTCGCCGGGCTCGGCGGTCTCCACCGCGAGGGCGATCGCGCGCCGGCGGTCGAGCTCGCGTGCTGCTCCCGGTCCCGCGCCCTCCATGACCTGGTCGGCGATCGCCTCGGGGTCCTCGTTGCGGGGGTTGTCGGAGGTCACGATCAGGCTGTCGGCGTGCCTGCGCGCGGCCGCGCCCATCAGCGGCCGCTTGCCGCGGTCGCGATCGCCGCCGGCGCCGAACACCACGTGCAAACGCCCCTCGGTGAGCTCGCGCGCCGCACGCAGGACGTTCTCGAGCGAGTCGGGGGTATGCGCGTAGTCCACGAGCACGGCGAAGTCCTGGCCCTCGTCCACCGGCTCGAAGCGGCCCGGCACGCGTCCGAACGAGCGCAGCCCCTCCCGCACGGTCTCCGCGTCCACTCCCAGCGAGCGGGCCACCGCCACGGCTCCGAGCGCGTTGTGGACGTTGAACAGCCCGGGCAGCGGCGACTGGAGCTCGATTGTGCCATCGGGCGTCGCGCAGGTGAAGCGCGCGCCGCTGACGTCGAAGCGGACGGCGCTGGCGCGGTAGTCGGCGTCGCGCTCGACTCCGAACGTGAGCGCCTCCGGCAGCTCGGCCGCCAGCCGGCGCCCGTATTCGTCGTCGATGTTGAGAACGGCGAGGCCAGGCCGCTCGAACAGGCGCCGCTTGGCGGCAAAGTAGGCGTCCATCGTCGCGTGGAAATCGAGGTGATCCTGGGTCAGGTTCGTGAAGACCTGGCAGGTGAAGTGGATGCCCGCGGCCCGGCCCAGCTCGAGCCCGTGTGAGGAGACCTCCATGGCGCAGGCACGATCGCCGGCGTCCGCCATGCGCCTGAAGTCGGCCTGAAGGTCGATCGCCTCGGGCGTGGTGCGCTCGACCTCCTCTTCCACTCCGCCGATCACGCGTCTGATCGTGCCCAGCAGCCCGGTCTGGCGACCGCCCGCCTCGAGCAGGTGACGCACCAGGAAGGCGGTGGTTGTCTTGCCGTTCGTGCCGGTGATCCCCACCACATCGAGCGCTGCCGTGGGATCGCCGAAGAAGCGCGCCGCCGCCGGGCCCATGGCCATGCGAACGCTGTCGACGATAGCTTCGGGCACGCCAAGCCCGAGTGGCCGCTCGCAGACCAGGGCGGCGGCGCCGCGCTCAACGGCTTGCGGCGCGAAGTCGTGGCCGTCAGCGCTGAAGCCGGGCACGCAGAAGAACAGCGTGCCGGGACCGATGTCGGCACTGGAGTAGGCGAGGCCGGTGATCTCCACGTCGTCCGGGCCCTGGCCCATGAGCTCCCTCAGGGTCATGCCGGCGACGCTATCGCGGCGGGATGCGGAGATACGGCAACGCGAACTCCATGATGCGCTCGAACGCGGGGGCCGCCACGGCGCCGCCGTAGATGTCGCCCTTGGGCTCGTCGACCATCACCGCCACCAGCAGCCGCGGGTCGCGGGCCGGGGCATAGCCGATGAACGACGCCACGAACTTCGTCTTCGAGTAGCCCCCGAACTCGTCGGGCTTCTCGGCGGTGCCGGTCTTGCCGGCCAGCCTGTAGCCCGCGACGCTGGCCTCCTTGGCGGTGCCGCCGAGGCCGAGGACGCCCTCCAGCATGCGCGACACCGACTCGGCGGTGTGTCGCGAGATCACCCGCCGGCCGGGCTTGCGGTGGCCCTGGATCACATAGGGGCGGCGCAGCACGCCGCCGTTGGCGATCGCCGTGTAGGCGGAGGCCATCTGAATCGGGGTGACCGCCAGGCCCTGGCCGATAGGCATGTTGCCCATCGACGAGCCCGAGTAGTCCTTCGGCCGGAGCACGATTCCGCGCTGCTCGCCGGGCAGGTCGACCCCGGTCGGCTGACCGAAGCCGAAACGGCGGATGTAGCGGTCGAAGCGAGTCGCGCCGAGCTTCAGGCCGATCATGACCGAGCCCACGTTCGAGGACTGGGCGAGTATCTGCGCGGTGTTCAGCGTCACGGCCCCGCGGTCGTGCGCTTCCTTGATCTTGCGGTCGGCCACCTGGAGGATCGGCGGAAGATTGAACTGCGTGGCAGGGCTGATCAGCCGTTCCTCGAGCGCACCGGAGACCGTGAAGGCCTTGAAGGTCGAGCCGGGCTCGTAGCTCGCCCCGACGGCGCGGTTCTGACTGGCGTAGACCGCGGCCGCGCGGGACATTCCGGGATCGACCCGCGGCCAGTTGGCGAGCGCAAGGACCTCACCGCTGCGTGGGTCCATCACCAGCGCCGTTGCGCCGCGCGGCTGGAAGCTGCGGGCCAAGTCGCCCAGCACCACCTCGACCCGCTCCTGGATCGCCGCGTCGAGGGTGAGCCGCATGTCGCGGCCGGGCCCGGATCGCTTCACCTCGATGAGGCTGACCGGCTCCCCCAGGGCGTCCTTCACGAGCTTGCGCCTGCCGTCCGTGCCGTGGAGCGACCGCTCGTGCGCCTGCTCGAGGCCCGTGAGGCCGTAGTTGTCGGTGCCGACGGTGCCGATCAGCTGGGAGGCGAGCTGCCCCTGCGGGTAGGCACGCCTGGGCTCGGCGACCGTGCCGATCCCCTCGATCTTCAGGTGCCGCAACCTGTCGCCGCGCGCGGCGTCGAGCTTGCGCTTCAGGTAGACGAAGCCGCTGCCGCGGTCGCCGAGCTTGCGCAACAGCTGGTCCTCCCCGATCCCCGTGAGCGGCGCCAGCTTCGCGGCCACGCGCGCGGGGTCCTTCACCAGGAAGGGATTGGCGAAGACCGTGACCGCATCCTCGGAGACCGCCAGCTCGGTGCCGTGGCGGTCGCTGATCGTGCCGCGCCGCGCGGGCATGGCGAGCTCCTCGACCTGCTGCGTCGCGGCGCGCTCCTTGAGCGAGCTCGCCTTGACCGTGCCGAGCCAGGTGGCCCGCAGGGCGGCGAGGCCGAGGAGGACGAGAAAGAGCGCGAACAGCAGGCCGATGCGGCGCTCTACGAGCCGCACCTAGCCGTCGGGCGAGCCGGTCGGAGTCGAGCCGACCTGCGGCTGCGGCGCCGGCTGGGGCGCCGGAGCCGGGGCGGGTTGTGCAACGGGGGCCGCCGGGGCGGCGGCCGGAGCGGGAGTCGGACCCAGGGCCGCGGGCGGAGCCGGCGCCTGGGTCGGGGTCGGCACCGGCGCCGGCGTGATCGGTGCAGCCGGCCCGGGCGCGGCCGCCTCCTCGCCAACTCGCTTGGCGGCCAGCCGCGCGTCGAGCAGCGGGCGGGAGCGCAGGTAGCGCACGTCGCCGGGAGCCGGCAGCAGCAGGCCCTGGGCGGCCGCTGCGCGCTGGATGCGCTCGCTCGAGTCGAGCCGCGCGAGCTCGAGGCGCAGGCGTGCGTTCTCGCGGGCCACCCCGCCGGCCTGCTGGGCGGTCGCCGCGATGTCGCGGTTGAGCTTGAGCAGGTCGACGTTGAAGAACACGATCCCGGCCAGCAGCACCCCGACCAGGGCGATCCAGCCGCCGCCATGGAGCAGCGCATCGAGCACGCCGCTCCCCCGCGATCGCAGCGCACGGGCGAATGGCGCCTGGGCGGCGCGCAGCGGGAGCGGAAGCGCGACCGCGCCGGCGGTGACCGTCGCGCCTCGGATCGGCGAGGGCTTGCGGGCCGAGCTG
>Ga0126312_10002904_pt1 | contig 11526 bp, 9 predicted proteins | sample Plot104A_FD_92537 | JGI IMG/M metagenome (GOLD analysis project Ga0126312, IMG submission 92537) | Serpentine soil microbial communities from UC McLaughlin Reserve, CA, USA - Plot104A | ecosystem: Environmental > Terrestrial > Soil > Grasslands | place: USA: UC McLaughlin Reserve, Lake County... | reverse complement strand
TCGGGATGGGCTCTTCTTGTCCCCCAAGCGCTCGCCTACGCCACGATCGCGGGAGTGCCGGTGCAATACGGCCTGTACACGGCGTTCGTGGCGCTTATCGCGTACGCCGTCTTCGGCACTTCACGACAGTTGGGATGGATCTCCAACTTCCTTTCGAAGGCTGTGATGGCCGGATTCGTGCTCGGGTTCTCTTTCGGGATCATCATTGACCAGCTTTACAAGCTTCTCGGAGTCTCGAAGCCATCGGGCTCGTACGTGCAGAAGCTTTGGGGGACGCTCAAGGAGATCGGCGACACGAGCGGCGCGACTCTGGCTGTCGGTGTGGCCTCGCTCGCGGCGCTGCTTGCCATGAGGTACCTGTTTCCCAGGGTGCCGCGGGCGCTCGTGGTGGTGACACTGTCGATCGTCGTCGTCGGTGCGTTCGACCTCTCATCCCATGGCGTCGCGGTCACCGGCGACATCCCGACCGGCCTCTTCTCGATCGAGCTCCCCGGCGTCGGGTGGCATGCGATCAACGCGCTCGTGGTCGGCGCGCTTTCCCTTATCTTCGTCGGCTTCTCGGAATCACTGGCATCGGCCCGTGCGATGGCCCTGAAGCACCGCTACGAGATCGACACGAACAGCGAGCTGACCGCCCAGGGAGTCGCCGTTGGAGCCGCTGGCTTCGTGGGAGGCTTCGCGACCGACGGAAGCCTGTCGAAGACCTCGGTCGCGGATGCGGCGGGCCAGAAGACCCAGATGGCCTCCCTCATAAACGCGGTGTTCGTCTTGCTGACGATACTGCTCCTCGCGACCCTCTTCGAGAACCTGCCAAAGGCGACGCTCGGGGCGGTGGTTGTCGACGCCATGCTGGGGCTGATCACCTTCTCCGAGTTAAGCCGCTACTACCGCGTCAACCCGCCCGACTGGGTGTGCTTCATGGGGCGATGGTCGGAATCCTGGTCTTCGGGATCATCCAGGGAATCGCGATCGGTGTCGCGTTGTCGCTGCTCTTGCTGATCGCGAGGGTCTCGGCCACGGCGGTCCGACCGCTCATGCGCGATCCCATCACCGGCTCCTTCTTCGGCGCCTCCCACGAGGGGGACCTCGAGAAGATTCCGGGCGTCGTTGTCGTTCGCAACGACGGCCCGCTCTTTTTCGCTGACGCCAGCCGCTTCAGGGAAACGCTGACCGAGCTGGTGCGTCGAGAGGACGAGCACGTCGGGGCTGTCGTCGTCGACGCAGACTCTGTGCAGTTGACCGACACGGACGCCGCCGACATCTTGATCCAGGTCGCAGGAGAGCTCGAGACTCAAGGCACGTCTCTCGTCCTCGCGCGTGTCCGCCCCGAGGTGCTTGCACTCTGGCGTCGCGGCGGGCTCGCCGAGAGGGACGGCTTCGCCCGAACGTTTTCGACCGTTCGCGAGGCGGTTGATGCCGTTTCCGACGGTGGCACGAGCGCGAAGGCCGGTTCGCGATGAGCCTGGGCGCCCTACTGGCCATCTTCATCGCGGCCGCGGCGGCCACCTGGGTGGCGGGGGTGTTCCTTTCCCAAGCGACCGATGTGTTGGACGATCGCCTCGGCCTTGGAGACGCGGTCGGAGGGCTCCTCCTCCTCGGCCTGGCTGGGTCGCTGCCTGAGCTCGCGATCACCGCCTCGGCCGCGCTCAGTGGCGACCTCTCCCTAGCCACCGGGAACCTCCTCGGTGGTATCGCGATGCAGACGCTGGTGCTCACATTTCTCGACGCCACGTCGCGGCGGAAGCGACCGCTCTCGTCACTCACGAGCGACGCAAGCCCGCTCTTGGAAGCGTCGATGGTGGTCGTCCTCGTGACCATCGCGGTGATGGGTGGATTGTTGCCGGAGTCGACCGCGATCGGTCCGATCAGTCCCATGTCCCTCGCAATAGTGATCTTTTTCTTCATGGGCGTAATCGGGATCAATCGCGCCAGGCGCAGGCCCGGATGGAGAGTTGCCGGAGAAGCTCCCCCCGCACCCGGAGAGGCCCCGAACCGCTTCAAGGCGACTTCGACAGCTGCCATCCTCGGCGTCTTCGGGCTCGCTTCCCTCGTCACGCTCGGAGCCGGAGTCGCGCTCGAGCAGTCAGGAAACGATCTCGCCGGCCACTTCGGCATGAACGGAGTCATCTTCGGAGCCACGATCCTGGCAGCGGTCACCGCGCTCCCCGAGGTCTCGAGCGGGATCCAGGCCGTCCGGCTCGGCGCCGTCGGGCTTGCGATGAGCGACATCTACGGCGGGAATGCCGTACAGCTGACGTTCTTCCTACTGGCCGACGTTCTCTCCGGAGACCCGGTACTCCCCCAGGCGAGCGCGGAGTCCCTATGGCTCGGAGGGTTAGGCGCGCTGGTGACCGGGATCATGATCTATGGCCTCCTCATGCGTCCACCGCGCAAGATCATGGGGCTGGGCCCCGACTCACTGGTCGTGGTTCTCGCGTATCTCGCTGGTGTCCTCTTGCTCACCAAGGTCCCCGGCTGAGAACGTCTGCAGTGAGGTTCGCGGCCCGTCCAGGCTCGTCCGGTCATCATGCGATTGCGGTGGACGACTTCCAGACGACAGATGCGACCCGGCGCACACGGCTCGCGAACGAGCGCACGTACCTGGCGTGGTGGCCGAGCGGTCTGACCGCGCTCGCCGTGGCCATCGGGGCGGGGAAGCTCCTACCCGAAGTCGCGGGCGGAGCCGCATGGCCCTACGAGCTGGTCGGTACGGGATACGCCGTCCTGGGTATCGCTTTCATCGCGTATGGCCAACTCCGGCAGGCGAGGGTGGAGCAAGCGATCGCCCGCGGTGAGTTCTCACCTCTCGACGCGCGGATCGCACTTGGGCTCGCTGCTCTCGGCATCGCTCTTGCCATCGCCACGATCGTGCTTCTGTTCGCCGAGTAGAACTAAAGATGACCGGCCTTAAACGGCGTCCCGCATCCTGCGGGGGATCTACGCCGCGCTTGGAGACGGCCGCATGAAGGCGCCGACGATCCAAAGAAACGGCAAAAAGAAGCCGAAAAAGAACAGCCACCCGTGCCTGTTGCTAAGCGTCATTGTCCCGAGAGTGATTATCAGGACGAAGTACAGCAGTCCGCCGAATCCGATACCCCACCACACGATTCTGCTCCCTTCGGTAGTCCTAGGGTTCGATGGCGGCCGGGGAATCCCGCATCGTCCCACCAGCGAGGGTACGCCAATCCAGGCGCACGATCTAGGGCTCGTTCGGAACACGCCATGGGCACCCCGCCTGGACGTGGCGTTTCTGATCGGCAGCGGCGAACGGTCAAGCCTCCGGCTAGTGACGACGAGCACGATGGGCACAATGGGCACACTCGCCGTTCGTTCGCGTGCGCTCACCTGTTCGGTCGCCGGACAGAAACTCAGCGTTCAAACGGTTTCAGCGCACTGACGCGAACTGGCGCGAACGGCTGCCCAGAGTCGACAAGCTGGGGGTCACTGGTTCGAGCCCAGTACCGCCGACCATCAGAAAGCCCCGCTAGCGCGGGGTTTTCGCTTCTCAGAACGCACCCGCCGGAGCCCTCCGTGGGCGCTCGTGCTCACACTCAGCCGCCGACCGCGTAGGAGTCCTCGTCGAGGCGGCGGACACGGACCCCTCGTCGTCCGGGCTCGGTTAGCCGAATCGCTGCTCGACAGCGTGCCGTGTTCGGTCTAACGCCTCGGCAATCTGGGGCCACGTAGCGCCTTGTTCACGCGCTTCCTCGACGGCCGCACGCTCCACCTCTTTCAAGAGGCGTGCCTGAGGAGCGACCGCGAGAAGCTCGACGTTGAGCCCCCAGTTGACGGTGATCTTCGACACGCCCAGCTGCTGAGCGTCACAGTGGCGCTCGTGAGCTTGCGCTTGGAACGCGCGAACGTGGCCTCGCCGCCGATCTGAGCGGCCGAGGACGCCTCGGGGCCGTAGCTCGGCACGTTGGCCTTCGGCCCGGTCTTGCTCGTGCTGGCTGACTGCCGCGCCGGCCGATCCCGCGATGACGAAGAGCGCTATGCGCCAAGGAACCCTTTCCAATGAGCCAACACGGTGCGCTACGGGATCACCTACGGGACGAGCCACTACGGGTCGACCCCGATCGGTGATCAGCCCCGCACCGCGACAGTCGCCGGCTGCTTCTACGACTCGCTCAACGTAGCCCTGCATGACCTAGTTCCAAGCGTCGGTAGCGGGCAGGGCACGATGAAGCTCCGCGCAGACGGAAGCGTGGAGAACGAGAGCTTCGACACCGCATACACGCCCGCCGTGCAGATCAAGGCCGTCTAGCTGAACTAGCACCGCAACCACTCGACTACGACAAGGGCCGCATTCGCGGCCCTTCTGTGCAAACGGAGCCACCCGAGCGGTCAGGGGCCGACTCGTGACTCGGCAGCGGGCCAGGGGCAATCTCGACGGCAGCAAGCGTCGAGCGTTCGGCTCGCCGGTCGTCGCTTGAGGCACGTCCGTCGAGGGGAGCAACAATGGCTTCCCTCGACGCCGGTTGGGCGCGGCCGAGGCGTCGACGCGATCGCGCGAACCGGGAAGCCGACGGCCGGTTCTGGCAGGATGGTGCGCCGTGGGGAGCAAAGAGAGCTACGTGTCGCAGGTGCCTACGACCGGTAGAACGGGCTGGTGAGCACGCCGCCCGACACGACCGTCGAGAGCCGGGTCACTCCGGGTCTCGCGCCCCCCGCTGACCCCGGCGACCGTGCGGTCGACGCCTTCCGGCAGCGCTACTCGGACCTTCGGCTGGCGCCCGTGGTGGTCATCATCCCCGCCTTCAACGAGGAGGACGCGATCGGCGCCGTCCTCCGCGAGATCCCGCGCGAGGCGTGCGGGCTCGCGGTCGACACGATCGTCGTCGACGACGGCAGCAGCGACCGAACGGCGCAGGTCGCGCTCGACGCCGGGGTCTACGTCGTCGCGCTCGAGGAGAACTCGGGCCAGGGCGCCGCGCTTCGGCTCGGGTACCGGCTCGCGCGTGAGCACGGCGGTCAGTACATCGTCACCCTCGACGCCGACGGCCAGTGGGACCCGGGCGACGTGTCCCGCCTCCTCGAGCCGATCCTCGCAGACGAGGCCGACTTCGTCCTCGGCTCGAGGGTGCTCGGGCGGGCGGAGACGGACGACGCGGTGCGCTCCGCGGGGGTGCGGTTCTTCGCGTTCCTCGTCCGGCTCCTGACCGGGGTTTGCGTCACCGATACGTCGAGCGGCGTGCGCGTCTTCCGTGCGGAGGTCACCGCGACGGTCCGACAGGAGGAGCCGCAGTACCAGGCGTCGGAGCTCTTGGTCGGCGCGATCTGCCAGGGCTACCGAATCGCCGAGCGTCCGGTCGTGATGCACAAGCGCACGGCTGGGAAGAGCAAGAAGGGCCACAACGTCCTGTACGGCGCCCGGTACGGCCGCACGCTCGTGCGGACGTGGTGGCGCGACCGCGGCAACAGCGGCACGCTGCCGCTCCCGACGGTCGAGCCGCACACCGTCGCCGTCCCGGCTCGGACGGACACGCTCGTCAGGCACTGGCCGGCCGCGCTCGTCCTGACCGGAGGGCTCGCCCTCCGCCTGGTTGTCGTCTTCGCCTACGACCCGTTCTTCTGGTTCTCGTCCACCTCTGGCTACCTTGCTCGTGTCGACGCGGTCCGGCCGGGGACGGCGCATCCCTGGGGCTACTCGGGCTTCCTGTGGCTCGTGGACTGGATCGGCGAGCGCAATGTCGTCGTCCTGCAGCACGTCATCGTCCTCGCCGTGGCGGCGGCGCTCTACGTCTTCCTCGTGCGCCGCGCTGTCGCGACCTGGCTCGCCGCGCTCGCGATCGTGCCCCTCAGCCTCTCGCCTCTGCTCGCCAACGTCGAGCACCACCTGCTGCCCGAGCCGCTCTTCCTCGCGCTCGTGACCGGTGCGCTCATCCTCGCCGTCCGCGGGCGTCATCGCCCGTCTCTCGCAGCGTGCGCTGCCGTCGGCTTGCTAGCTGCGGCCGCGGGCCTGACGGAGCTCGTCGGCCTCGTGATGATCGTGCCGCTCACGCTCTACTTCATCTGGCGCCGCGCCGGCGCCGCGCGGCTTGCGATGCTCCTCGTCGCGTTCGGCCTGCCGCTCGGCGGCTACCTGCTCTGGATGCACCAGGCGCACGACGTCTACGCCTTCAGCACCTGGCGCGGAAAGCACCTGTACGCCCGTGTCGCTCCGTTCATGGACTGCAGCCGGCTCGGCGCGCTGACCGGACGGCAGAGGCTCCTCTGCGATCCTCGCCCGGTCGCCGAACGCCCTGGGCCCGAGGTGTACCTGTGGGGCAACCCCGACGCGCCCGCTCGTACCCTGCCCGACGCGTTCGTCCTCGGCTTCGCCCGGAAGGTGATCGCCCACCAGCCCCTGGACTACGTAAAGGCGGTCGCCGGCGGGACGGCCCACGCGTTCTATCCGGGGCAGCGTCAGCGACGTCGCGAGCCGTGCGTCGGACACTGGGGCTTTCCCGCTCGGACTCCCGTCGCCTGCAACGGGCGCGTCGCAGAAGGAAGCGGTTGGCGCGCACACCCCGTCGCGGTCAACCGGACGCTTGCCGAGGGGCTGCGCGCCTACGCGCGGCTCGACTATCTCATCGGCCCCGCCTTCCTCGCCTGCGTATTCCTGACGTTCGTTGCGCTCCTCGCGCCGCGCGGCGGCCGGGGATGGCGCAACCGGGTCGACGGCCTCCTCTTCTGCGTCGTCGGCCTGGCACTCATGATCGCGGCCGTCGCGACCGCGAACTTCAGCTACCGGTACACGTTGCCGCTCTACGCGACTCTCGCACCGGCGGCCGCGCTCGCGTTGTCGTACCTGCTACGGCGGGCCCGACGACCCTCCAGGGTCGCCTAACGAGTCGGAGCCGCCGCGTTGCCGCCCCGACTGAGTCGCCGAGGGGCGGGTCCCGCCCCTGAACGTACCGACCCGAAGAGGCCGGACGAGACGACCGCACCGGCGCCGCCGGGCCGTCTTCGGGCTGCGCTCGATCTCCTAAGCGACTGGGCGCTTCTGAGCTTCGCCTCATGGACCCTGCTCGCGTACGTCGGCATGCTCACGAAGGCGAACGTCACGCTCCTCGCAGCCCTCTGGCTGGCGTCGCTTCCTCTCCTGGCGCTGGCGCTCATCCGTTTCCGGCGTCCTGAGGAACCGCGTCCGGCCGACGCGGTCTCGGCCGCGCCGCGCGAGCCCGAGCAGACCGGCGACCTCCGGCCCTTCCTCGTCCTGGTCGGCGTGCTCGCCGGGCTCGTGTCGGCGCTCCTGGCCGCCCGCTCGAGCCACTACCCGTGGGTAGTGGTCTGGGCGCCCGCGCTCGTGTCCGTGGTCTGTGTCGTCGCCGCCGGGAAGCTGACGTCACGCGCGTCGGCGACGGCTACCGACGACGAACCGGCCCCAGGGTCGTGGGACGACGTCTTCGCCCTCGGGACCGCGCTCGTGTTCTCGGCCATGGCGTTTCTCATCTTCCGTGCCAACGCCGACGACATCTTCTATGTCAACCGGGCGACGGCTACGGACCAGCTCGGCCACATCCCGGTCCGGGACGTCATTTTCACGCACGAGCAGGCGATACGCGGGGGTGGTGCCGGGCTTCCGGTCGACAGCTACTCGGCACTTCAGGGAACGCTCGCCCACATCCTCGGCGTGAACGCCGTGTCCGTCGCGTACTACGCCTTCCCGCCCGTCTTCACGTTCCTCGCGACGTGGACGGTCTGGCGACTGCTCCGCGCCTGGGCTCCCCGGCGGGCCTGGCTCTGCTTTGCCCTCGGCTCGCTGTTCTGGCTCTGGAGCGCCCAGGATCAGCTGACGTCGGGCAACTACTTCCTCAGCCGGATGTGGCAGGGGAAGGTCGCATTCGTCTCATGGCTCGTCCCGGCCCTCTACGTCTACGTCACCCGATGGCTCGGGAAGCGGGACGCATACACGGCGTGCCTTGCGCTCACCGCGGCGTTCTCCTCGATCGGCGCCACCGGCTCTGCGACGTTCGTCACGCCGCTCGTCTTCGCGACCGCGCTCATCCCGCTCGCCGTCCGCCGCGAGTGGCGGGCGCTTCCCGTCCCGCTGGCCGGCGCACTCATCCCGTTGGGAATCGGCCTCGGCGTGCTCTCGCAGTTCCCACTCTCGGAGAACATCGGGGTGGAAAAGCTCCTGCCGGAGGCGTGGTTCTTCCACGAAATCTTCGGCGTCGGTGCCGTCGGTGCCATCGCCGCGCTCGGGCTCTGGGCCGCTCCCTGGATCGTGCGCGGGGGGCCGGCGCAGCAGTTGACGGCCGGCCTCGTCGTTGTGGTCGTCGTGCTGCTCGCGCCCGGCATGATCGCGTTGCTCAGCGACGCGACCAACCTCACCGCGACCCTGCGTCGGACGTTCTGGATCGTCCCGTTCCCCGCGCTCGTTGGGCTGCTCGCGGCAGTGCGTCCCAGCCGTGTCGCCGTTAGGGCCGGGTCGTACGCGACTGCCGTCGCCGTCGCCGCCGCGCTGATCCTCTTCGGGATGCCGTTCTGGACGTACGGGAGCTCTCTGTGGCAGTTCCCGCCGGTGTTGAAGGTGCCCAAGGCGGACGTCGCGAGCGCCATCCTCCGGAAGTACCACGGCGAGCGGCCGATTCTCGCCGGGACCCGCGTCATGGGGGCGATCGCCATCCTCACGGCCGACCCGAAGGCCGTCAATGCCCGCAGTCTCTATCTCATCCGGACGCGCGAGCTCGACGACATCCCCGAGCGTCTGGCGTTGACGCGATTCATCACGGGCCTGGGCCCGCAACCGTCGCTCGCAGCCGTCCGTCGCGCCATGGCCGACCTCGAGGTCGGCCTCGTGTGCGTCAACCCGGTGCGGGCCGACGTGATCCCGTTCATCCGGCGTGCAGGTCCCTTCAGAAGGTCGTTCACCGCGGCCGGCGACGTCTGCTTCCGACGCGTGCCGTCGGGCGCTGCTGCAGCCTTGCACGTCGGACCCTCTGGTACCATCGACCGCCGATTCCCGGCCGGCCGGGACGATGGGCCGGTTTCCTTCTAGCGACGAGCGAGGTTCGTGTGCGAATTCTGATTCTGGGTGGGGACGGGTTCTGCGGCTGGCCGACGTCGCTGCATCTGTCGCAGCGCGACCACGACGTCCTGATCGTCGACAACTTCGCGCGCCGGAACGCCGACGTCGAGCTCGAGGCCTCCTCCCTGACTCCGATCGCGCCCCTCGGCGTGCGGCGGACGGCGTGGCGCGAGCTCACCGGCCGCGAGATCGGCTTCGAGCGCCTGAACGTGGCGGAGGGCTACCACGAGCTCGTCGACCTGATCCGTGACTGGCGCCCGGACGCCGTAGTCCACTTCGCCGAGCAGCGGGCCGCGCCGTACTCGATGAAGAGCTCCTGGCACAAGCGCTACACGGTGGACAACAACGTGAACGCGACGCACAACCTCCTCGCCGCGATCGTCGAGGCCGAGTCCGACGCGCACGTCGTCCACCTCGGGACGATGGGCGTCTACGGGTACGGCCCCGCGCCCGGCCTGAAGATTCCAGAGGGCTACCTCGGAGTCAAGATCGAGGCCGACGATGGAACGGACATCGAACAGGAGATCCTCTTCCCGGCCAACCCCGGCAGCGTCTACCACATGACGAAGACGCTCGACCAGCTCCTCTTCGCCTACTACAACAAGAACGACGAGATCCGGGTCACCGACCTCCACCAGGGCATCGTCTGGGGGACGCAGACCGAGGACACGCGTCTCGACGAACGGCTCATCAACCGCTTCGACTATGACGGCGACTACGGCACAGTCCTGAACCGCTTCCTGATGCAGTCGGCGATCGGCTACCCGCTCACCGTGCACGGGAGTGGACGGCAGACGCGCGCCTTCATCCACATCCAGGACAGCGTGCGCTGCATCCAGCTCGCGGTCGAGAACCCCCCGGCGAAGGGCGAGCGCGTTCGGATCTTCAATCAGATGACGGAGACGCACCGGCTGATCGACCTCGCCGAGCTCGTCTCGCGGCTCACCGGCGCCGAGATCGACTTCGTCGAGAACCCGCGCAACGAAGCGGCCGAGAACGATCTCTACGTCGAGAACCGGCAGCTCCTCGACCTCGGGCTCGTCCCGGTAACGCTCGAGGACGGGCTCCTGAACGAGGTCGCCGAGATCGCGCACACATACGCGTATCGGTGCGATCCCGAGAAGATCCCATGCCGGTCGTACTGGCGCCACGATCTCCACGAGCGCGTGGCGGCCGGCGCGGCGGTCGGTCCGAGCGGCAATGGTGGGACGCCCGAGGCGGGCGACGTCCTCGCCGACGAGACGTACCGCGTCTCCCGCTAGAGATTCCGCGCATCCTCGTCACCGGCGGATGCGGGTTCATCGGGGCGAACCTCGTTCCGATGCTCCTCGCGCGCGGCTTCGAGGTCCGGGCGCTCGACAACTTCTCGCGGGGGAGTAGGGACACGCTCGGGGGCGTCGATGTCGAGGTCGTCGATGCCGACATCCGGGACGAGGACGCGCTCGCGCGCGCGTTCGAAGGCGTCGACACCGTCGCCCACCTGGCCGCCTTCGGCTCGGTGGTCGAGTCCGTCGCCGACCCCGTCGAGAATTTCGACGTGAACGTGCGGGGAACGCTCGTCGTCCTCCGCGCCGCGGCCGCGGCGGGTGTCGAGAAGTTCGTCTTCGCCTCGACGGGAGGGGCGATCATGGGCAACGCCAGACCGCCGGTCGACGAGACGACGCTGCCCTGGCCGATCTCGCCGTACGGCGCCTCGAAGCTCTGCGGGGAGGCGTACTGCCACGCGTTCGCCGGCTCGTTCGGGCTCGCGACCGTGGCGCTTCGCTTCGCCAACGTCTACGGGCCGATCTCCGCGCACAAGAAGGGCGTCATCACGAACTTCGTCACGCAAGCGCTGCGCGGCCGGCCGATCATCGTCTACGGGGACGGGAGCGCGACGCGCGACTTCCTCTACGTCGACGATCTCTGCGAGGGGATCTGCGCCGCGGTCGGCGCCCCGCTCGCCGACGAGGTCGTCCACCTCGCCTCCGGTCGCGAGACGTCGATCTCGGAGCTCGCCGAGCTCATCCTCTCGCTGACCGACGCGGACGTTCCGATCCGGTACGAGGACCGGCGGCCCGGCGAGGTGGAGCGGACCTTCGCGCGGCCCGAGCGCGCCGCCGAGCTGCTCCGTTTCGCGCCGGCGCACACCCTGACCGAGGGCCTGCGGAAGACGGTCGAGTGGTTCGCCGAGCGCGAGGCAACGACGTCGTCGGTGGCCTGAGGGTCGGGTCGCGGGCCTGGGTATCCTTCCGCGCGCTATGGCCAACCGAGCCCTCGTCATCGGCTGGGACGGAGCCGACTGGGACGTCCTCGACCCCCTTCTCGACGCGGGCGAGCTCCCCGCGCTCCAGAGCCTCGTCGAGCGCGGTCGTCGCGGCGTCGCTAGGTCGTGCATGCCGTCGCACTCGTGGGCGGCGTGGCCGACGTTCCTCACGGGGCGCGACCCGGGCGGGCACGGCGTCTTCGACATCCTCGAGTACCGGCCGGGCGCCTCCCGCAGGCTTCCGGTCTCGTCGAAGTCGATCCTCGCG
>Ga0126312_10002903_pt1 | contig 11527 bp, 12 predicted proteins | sample Plot104A_FD_92537 | JGI IMG/M metagenome (GOLD analysis project Ga0126312, IMG submission 92537) | Serpentine soil microbial communities from UC McLaughlin Reserve, CA, USA - Plot104A | ecosystem: Environmental > Terrestrial > Soil > Grasslands | place: USA: UC McLaughlin Reserve, Lake County... | reverse complement strand
TGCGCGCAGGGACCGAGAACCGCTTCCACTTCCGGAGGCCGGCGCGTGCGTAGGCTCGTCGTCCTTGCGGCCGCGCTCGCAGCGCTCTGGGCGTCGCCCGGGGCGTGGGCGGCCGGATGGTGCGGCAGCGGCGTTGCGACGACCGACCGGCCCGATGCCGTGACGGGCGCGCAGGTCCACGCGATCTACGCGACGCCTGCCGACGGCCCTGACAACTTCGCCGCGGTCGCGAACGCGCTCGCCGACGATACGGCCGCGATCGACGTGTGGTGGCGGGGCCAGGACCCGGCGCGTACGCTCCGGTTCGACCTCGCGACGTTCCCGACCTGCACCGGCCTCGACGTCACCTCCGCCCGCCTGTCGCTCACCGGGGCGACCGTCGCCTCCGGAGGCTCGGGTGCGTTCGGCGCGATCGTCGGCTCGCTCGGCTCGCTCGGGTATTTCCACCCGTTCAAGCGCTACCTCGTCTACTACGACGGGCCGCCCTTCGACCCGAGCGTCTGCGGAACGGCGTCCGGGCAGTTCGACCGCGGGCCGTCGATGGCCGTCGTCTGGCTCAACGCGTGCCCCGACGGCCCGCGCGACTACGTCGCGGCGCACGAGTTGCTGCACGCGCTCGGCGCGCTCCCGGCGGGCGCGCCGCACGCGTGCTCCGTCCGCGACTCGGGCCACGTTTGCGACTCGCCGCTCGACATCCTCCAACCGAGGCTCAGCGGCCAGCCGCTGACGTCCGAGCTGCTCGACGTCAACCACGACGACTACTACGGGCACGCCGGCCCGTGGCAGGACATCCAGGACTCGATCTGGCTGCGCCGGCTCGACGCGCCGCAGCAGCGCCTCTCGATCGTGCTCCGGGGGAGCGGCCGCGTGACGAGCGACATCCCCGGCGTCGACTGCGCCGCCGCCTGTGGAACCGAGTGGGACACGGACTCGCTGCTCACGCTCAGCGCCGAGGGCACCGCGCGGACGCGCTTCATCCGCTGGAGCGGCGCCTGCTCGGGCGTCGACGACTGCGTCGTGACGCTCGCCGGCGCGCGCACCGCCACCGCGATCTTCGGCGCGGTTCGGATCCCCGTGCGCGTCAGCACGACCGGCCGCGGACGTGTCTCGTGCACCCCGCGCTGCAGCCCCTCGTTCTCGGCCGGGATGCGCCTCACCCTTCGCGCCGTCGCCGTCTCGGGCTGGAGGTTCGTGCGCTGGAGCGGCGCGTGCAAGGGGACGAGTCCCGTGTGCCGCCCGGCGACGAACTTCGCCGTTTCCGCGCGCGCGACGTTCCGTCGCCGCTAGAACGCTACGCCGCGAGCCAGTCGCGCAGCTCGGTGTGGTGCGCCGGCGGCTCGCCGCCGCCGAGCTCGGCGCGCAGCTCCCCGACCGTCCCGGCGCGCTCCGCGAGCACGTCGTGGTCGTGGATCGTCTCCAGGTTGAGCTGGCGCGAGAAGAGGAAGTCGCCGTCGTCGAGCTGGGGGTAATCGGCCAGCGTCTCGCTCAGCGCGACCCGCACCGAGTCCTCGACGAATCGCGGCTGGAGGTGCGCGTGCTCGACGACGAACAGCTCGTCCGGGCGCTTGAGCAGCTCGTACACCGGCGAGCTCATCGAGCGCTCGACGATCGCGACCAGGTGCTCCGCGTTGACGCGCGCCTCGGTGCCGACGAGCAGCGTCCCGCGGCCGCGCTGGTTGTGCGTCGCGAGCGGGACGAGCTCGAGGATTCGGTCGACGTCGCCCGCGGCGAAGCCCGCCTCGCGCAGCCGGTCGGCGGCGGCGCCGCGCACCAGGCCCTGGGCGCACGGGCAGGCGTTGATCCCGGTCGCCTCGACGCCGACGACGCGCCGCACGCGGTCCGGCGTCGCCGTGGCGATGCCGATCAGCGTCGCGATCTCCTGGGTCGGGAGATCGGTCACGGGCGTGCGCCGCTCGAGCGGGTACTGCGCCTCGATCCGGACCTCGGCGCGGCACGCGCGCTGGCGGCCGACGATCTGCTTCGCGATGTGCTCCGCGAGCGTCTCGACGAGGAACGCCTCGCCGATCACGACCGCGTCGATCGCCTCGCCGAAGAGCTCCGGGAACCGCGACATGTGCACGCCCTTCTGACCGGGGTCGAGGTCGACGGTGCACGAGATCTCGGCGGAGAAGGTCTTGTCGCGGCCGTCGTGGCGGATGCGGATCGCCTTCGAGACGCCGGTCACACCGGCGCGCGTGAGCGCCAGCGGCACCTCGGGCGCCGATGCCTGCAGGTCGTCGACGAGTGAGCTCGGCGTCTCCGTCACGAGGTGAGTACGGTACCCGCCCATGTCCGACGACCGTTTCCCGCGCGTCGTGTCGCTCGCGTGCCACGACCTCCGGACGCCGCTCGCCACGGTCTACGGGTTCGCGCGCACGCTCTCGCGGGGCGGCGAGCTCGACGAGCGCAGCGCCCGCTTCGTCGGGATGATCGAGGCGGCGTCGGAGCAGATGACCGACCTGCTCGACCAGCTCGGGGTGCTGGCGCGGATCGAGAGCGACCGCTACGAGGTGGGGCTCGTGGAGGCCGACACGCTCGAGCTCGCCACGACCGAGGACGAACGCGTCGAGACCGTCGGCGAAGGCGCGACGCTCGAGACGGACGTGCAGTCGCTGAAGCGCGCGCTCCAGGCGCTCGCGGTGGCGGCGGCGCGGCACGGAGGCGTGCCGACGGTGACGTGGACCGTCCGCGGGCGCGAGCTCGAGCTCGCGCCGGTCACGTCGGGGGCGGCACGCGTCGTCACCGCCGAGGAGCTCCTGGACTTCGGGTCGATCGTCGCGCGGCGCGTGATCGAGCGCCTCGGCGGCAGCGTCGAGCTGGACGGCGAGACGCTACGCGTGCGGCTCTAGCCTCTCTGACACCCACGCCTGGAACGCGGCGACGAGCTGCTCGCTCTCGGGGAGCAGCAGGCCGCGCTCGACGAGGCCGCTTCTCATCCCGCGGTGCACGGACTCGACGAGAGCGGTGTCCTCACGCCCGATCTGGTCGTCGTAGGCGAGGAACTCGGCGACCCAATCGTCGTCGGCGTCCTCCGCGAAGAAGTAGTCGAGGAAGCGCGCGGTGCGCTCGGGGCCGTCCGGCGCGATCGGCCCGATCGAGAGGTTCGGCGGTCCGGGGAAGACGTTGATGCCCGTGTTCGGGTAGACGAGGTGGAACTGGCCGCGCGCGCCGGTCGCCTTTGCGGCGCAATGCTGCGCGAGGAAGGTGGGATGCCGTTCCAGCACGTACTCGCCGGGCCGCACGTCGACCTCGGCCGCGAACGCGGGGTGCGCGGTCGGGCAGTGGTAGCACTCGAGGAAGTTCTCGACGGCGCCCTTCCAGTTCGCCTCGACGCTGAAGTGAACGCGCGAGTGGAACCGCAGCGCGGGCAGGCCGAGCTGCTCCGGAAGCGAGCCGAGCGTGTCCGCAAGCGGTGCGGCGCGCGGCTCGGGGTTCACCCACAGGAACGGCCCCCAGGTGTCCACGCTCGCCGGCAGAAGCGCGATCCCGTCTCCGCCTCGGTCGAGCTCCTCGCCCCGCGGCGCGGCCCGCAGCGTCCCGTCGAGGTCGTACGTCCACGCGTGGTAGGGGCACTGGATCGTCTCCCGGCGGCCGGCTCCCTCGACGAGGATCGAGCCACGGTGCCGGCAAACGTTCAGGAACGCGCGCAGCTCCCCAGCGCGGTCGCGGGCGACGAGGAGCGGGATCCCGCCTGCGTCGACGGCAACGATCGAGCCCGGCTCGGCCACCTCGTCCGCGCGGCCCGCGTACTGCCACCGGCGCGCGAAGATCCGCTCGCGCTCCAGCCGCAGCACGTCGGCCGACGAGTACCACGCATACGGCAGCGTCTCGAGGGGCACGGCGCCGTTCTACCAGCGCCTGCCCAACGGAACCTCGTGACACAGTGTCACAAGATTCGGGCGCGGCCTCTATCAGACGCGCAGGCCGTGACCGGCCGCGGCGAGCGCCATCTCGTCGCCGCGCTCGAAGCAGTTGCGGCACCGCGCCTCGTAGCTGTCGCGTGCGCCGACGACGATCGTCTCGCCCGCGAACGAGGCGGGCCGGCCGCCGACCAGGCGCTGCGTCATCGTCGCGGGACCGCCGCACTTGTGACAGACGGCCTCGAGCTTGTCCACGAACTCGGCGACGCAGAGCAGCGTCGGCATCGGCCCGAACGGCAGGCCGCGGAAGTCCTGCGCGAGGCCGGCCGCGACCACGCGCGCTCCTCCACGCACGAGCGCGTCGATCGAGTCGACGATCCGATCGTCGAAGAACTGCACCTCGTCGATCCCGACGGCGTCGTAGCCGCGGGCGAGCCAGAGCACCTCGTGGCTCGAGTCGACGGTGACGGCGCGCATCTTCGCGCCCGCGTGCGAGACGACGTGGCTGACGTCGTAGCGGTCGTCGATCTGCGGCTTGACGATCAGGGAGCGCTGCCCGGCGATCTCGACGCGGCGCAGGCGGCGGATCAGCTCCTCGCTCTTGCCGCTGAACATCGGCCCGCAGACGACCTCGAGCCAGCCGACCCCTTTGGGCAGCGTCCTGATCACAGTCGGAGAGGTTAGAGAGGGCGCCAGACGTACACGTTCGTCGCGCGCTGCTCGAACCCTAGGCGGCGGTAGAGGCGGTTCGCGGACTCGCGCGCCGGCGCCGAGGTCAGCTCGACCGTCCGCACGCGGGCGTCCGCCGCGAGGCGCATCGCCTCGCGAGTCAGCGCCTCGCCGATCCCGTGGCCGCGTGCCGCCGCGTCCACGATCACGTCCTCGATCCGCGCGCGGAGGCCCGACGGCGCGCGGTAGCGGACGAGCGTCAGCGTCCCGACGATCGCGCCGCCGTCGTCGCGCGCGACGAGCAGGGTCTGACCGTCGACGATCTCGGTGACGTCGCGGCGTGTCGGCGGCTCGCGGCCGGGCGCGAGCTGCGGCAGGAGGCGCGCGAGCGCCGCGAGAAGCTCGTCGGTGACTTCGCCCGGGCGGTCGATCGTCACCGCAGGAGCCGCGACAACCGGCGGTCCTTGAGCACACGCCCCTCGGTCTGGCACTCGGGGCAGTAGAAGATCGTGTGCTCCTCGAAGTCGACCTGCGCGATCGGGGTCGCGCACCGCCAGCACGCCTCGCCGAGCTTCCGGTGCACGCGGTAGGTCTTCGCGTCGTTCGCGCCCCGCACGCGGAGCTCGAGCCCGCGCGCGAGCTCCTCGCGGATCCCGCCGTCGAGCCGCGCGATCTCCTCCGCCGAGAGCTGCGTGGAGAGCGCGTAGGGCGACAGGCGCGCCGTGTGCAGGATCTCGTTCGCCCACGCGCGTCCGATCCCGGCGATCAGCCGCTGGTCGCGCAGGAGCGAGTGGAGCCGGCGCGAGTCCGAGGCGAGGATCCGCTCGAGCAGTTCCGCGTCGAGCTCGTCCGCCTCCGGGCCGAGGTGCGCGAGCTCGTCGCGCAGCGCGTCGGGGCGCAGCAGCCACACGCCCGCCCGCTTCTTCGCGCCCGCCTCCGTCAGCACGAGCTCGCCGCCGTCGGTGAAGCGGAGCCGGAAGGCCGGCGTCTTCGGGCCCTTCTCGCCCTTGTGCAGGTACCGGAGGCGCCCCGCGCTCATCAGATGCACCATCAGCACGAGCTCGTCGTCGTCGGTCGGGAGCAGGAATCGCTTGCCGCGCCGGCGCGCGCCTCCGAAGCCCTCGCCGTCGAGCGCGGAGAGCGGGGGGTCGAACGTCTTCAGCGTGGCGATGTGCGCCGGCCCGGCCTTCTCGACCGGGTACGCCTTCACCGCCGGGTCGAGCTCGCGGCGCCACGCTTCGACCTCCGGTAGCTCAGGCATCCGCCACAGCGTAGAGGCGCCACTCGCCCGGGACGCCCTTCAGTTCTGCCGCGCCGCGCTCGGCGAACGCGATCCCCGATCCGGCGACGAGGTCGCGCACCGTCTGCGAGACGAGCACCTCGCCCGCTTCCGCACGCGCTGCGACACGCGCACCGATCGCGACCGCGATCCCCGCCACCTTGCCGTCGTGCAACTCGCATTCGCCGGTGTGGACGCCGGCTCGAACCTCGAGCTCGAGCGTCGCGAGCGCGTCCCGGATTGCGCACGCGCACCGGATCGCGCGTGCAGGCCCGTCGAAGGACGCGAAGAACCCGTCGCCCGCGGTGTCGTGCTCGACGCCGCGGAACCGCGCCAGCTCGCGGCGGACCGCCGCGTGGTGACGAGTGAGGATCTCGCGCCACCGCCGGTCGCCGAGCTCCGCCGACAGCGCCGTCGAGCCGACGAGATCGGTGAAGAGAACGGTGGCGAGCACGCTCTCCGGCTCGACCGAACGCGCTCCCGCCTCGGCCACGAACGCGTCCAGCTCGCGCATGATCGGCTCGGTGTCGCCGAGAGGCGGAATCGCCCCCCTTCCGGGAAGCACGACGAGGCGCGCGTCGGGCATTCGGGCGACGAGTGCCTCGGCCGCCGCGACAGGTGGGGTGTCCTCGCGCTGGAGCACCAGCGTGGGCACGCGCACCGACGGCAGAACGTGCCGGACGTCGACCTCGACGTTGAGCCGCCAGAAGTCCGCAAAGGATCCAGGGCTGACGCTGAGCCGGATCACGCGCACGAACGCCTTCACCTCGTCGTCGGGGAGCTCCGGCGCGGACGCCCGGATGTGGTCCGCGAGCGAGTCCGGCCAGCGGCGCTCCGTGTCGTCGATCCACCGCAGCCAGTCGTTGCGAGAGGGCGCCCACGGGTAGTCAGGCGCCCACGTCGTCCGCGCGGTGGCGGCGAACAGCGCGAGCGCGACGACTCGTTCCGGGTGCGTCGCGGCGAACACCAGCGCGAGCGCGCCCGAATCGCCGGCGGCGAAGACCACGGCGCGCGACGAGCCCGCCGCGTCGAGCACGGCCCGCAGATCGTCCATCCGCACCTCGAGCGGCGGCGCGCCGCCGACACGGTCCGACAGCCCGCTCCCGCGCTTGTCGAAGGTGATCAGGCGGAACCGCTCGGCGAGCCGCTCGAGGAACGCACGCCGGTACGGCTCGTCCCACACGAGCTCGACGTGCTGCGTGTTCCCCGGGATCCACAGCAGGTCGAGCGGGCCGTCGCCGACGACCTGGTAGGCGATGTTGACGTCGCCGCTGCGTGTGTACCGCGTCTCCGGAACCTGCACGAGGCTAAGTTTCGCGCGATGGACGCCTTCACCGTGGAGGTGCGGCGCGGGGACGTCGTCGAGGCCGTCCACCGGGTGCACGTCGTAGCCGCGGACGAGGTGCACGGCGACGCGGCGCTCGTCTGCCTCCTGCGCTCGTCGGCGAAGCCGATTCAGGCGATACCCCTCGTCGAGGCGTACGACGACCTCGACGACGACGAGCTCGCGATCGCGTGCGCTTCGCACCAGGCAGAGCCGGCGCAGCTCGACGCGGTCCGGAAGCTGCTCGCCCGCGCCGGCGCGACCGCTGACGACCTGGAGCACGGAACGCAGCCGGGACGGCCGGAGGGGACGCTCGGCCACAACTGCTCGGGCAAGCACGCTGGGATGCTCGCCGCGTGTCGCGCGAACGGGTGGCCGTTCGAGGGCTACGGGCTCCCGCAGCACCCCCTCCAGCGGCGGATCCACGAGCTCGTCGGCGGCGTCGAGTACGCGACCGACGGCTGCGGTGTGCCCACGTTCGCGACGACGCTGGCCGAGGCCGCGTCGCTCTTCGAGCGCGTGCCGCCGCGGATCCGGGCCGCGATGCAGGCGAGGCCGGAGCTCGTCGGCGGGGAGGGTGCCGACGACACCGACCTGATGCATGCCCGCCCGGGCCTGATCGCCAAGCGCGGCGCCGAGGGGCTCTTCTGCGCGGACGGCCTGGCGGTGAAGGTCGAGGATGGGTCGACGCGGGCGATCCGCCCCGTGCTCGGAGTCGTCCTCGGCATCGACGAGTTCGTCAGCGTCCCGGTCACCAACAGCCGGCGCGAGATCGTCGGCGAGATTACGGTAGGCGCATGAAGGTCTTCATCGTCAGCGACATGGAGGGCGTCGCCGGGATCACGAAGTGGCAGCAGGTCACCGGCGGTCACGCGATGTACGAGGAGGGCCGCCGTCTCTACACGGGCGAGATCAACGCCGCAGTGCGCGGTGCGAAGTCCGCGGGGGCGACCGAGATCGTCGTCATGGACTGCCACGGCGCGGGCGAGGGGTGGACGTTCAACTCGCTGATCCCGGAGGAGCTCGATCCGGCGTGCGAGTACGTCGTTCAGAACGAGTGGACGGAGTACGTCGAGTACCTGGAGCAGGGCGTCGACGCCGCGCTCTTCGTCGCCATGCACGCCATGGCCGGCACGCGCGACGGCGTGCTCGCGCACACCGTCTCGGGCTCGTCGTGGTGGCGGCTCAGGTTCAACGGGATCGAGGTGGGCGAGACCGGAATCAACGCGGCGCTCTGCGGCCAGTGGGGCTGCCCCGTGCTGCTCGTGACCGGCGACGAGGCCGCGTGCCGCGAAGGCACCGCGCTGCTCGGCGACGGGCTGACGACGGTCGCCGTCAAGAAGGGGCTCGGGCGGTTCAGCGCGAGGCAGCTGCCGGCGCCTCGGGCGCGCGAGCTGATCGAGGAAGGCGCAGAGCGGGCGCTCGGCGACCTGAAGGCGGTCGCGCCGTTCGACGCGGGCCGCCCGGCCGAGATCATCGTCGACTTCAACACCTCCGACCCGGTCGAGAAGTACCGCTACCGGCCGGGCGTCGAGATCACCGAGCCGCGCCAGATCGTCTCGCGTGCCGACGACTGGTGGACGGCCTGGCGGCAGTTCTTCTTCTAGTAGGAGCAGGTGGGCGAGATGGCAATGGGCCGCCCGTGAGGCGCGCGGAGCTTGTGACACTGTGTCACAAGGAGCGCGGTCACACCTCGCGGTAACGCGCCTGGGCGAAGCAGAAGAGGCCGTACGCGGCGAGACCGACCGCGACGACGCCCAGCAGCCACTCGCCGTAGTCGCGGCGGAGGAGCTTTGCGAGCGCGCCGTCGAGGCCGACGGCCTGGTTCGAGTTGTAGTTCCACGCGGCCTTGATCAGGAACCACGCGACGATCGCCCAGACGACGCCGCGCGCGAGGTGGCCTGCGACCCCGACCCACTCGACCCAGTCCTTGCTCGTGCGCATGTCCTTCATGAACTTGCGGGTGACGCCGCGGTAGGCGTTCCACGCCGCCGCCCCGGCGAAGCCGGCGCCGACGGCGAACACGATCCAGCGGCCGAGGGGCAGGTCGAAGGCGTTCGCCGTCTCCTCGCGCTCGTTCGACGAGGTTCCCGGCGCCGTCAGGATCCGGATCGTGCTGTACGCGAACCCGAGGTAGAGTGCAGCCTTCGCGAAGGCGCCGAGGCGCTTCGGCCACCCGTCGTCGTCGCGGTCGAGCGCGCCCTGGGCGAGCCGCCACAGCGCGTAGCCGACGAAGCCGAGCGCGAGCGCGATCAGGATCGCCTTGCCGGTCGTGCTGTCGGACACCGTCTTGAGCGCGCCCGTGCGGTCGGCGGTCGACGAGCGCGCGCCGGCCGCGACCTTTAGCGCGAGGTACGCGATCAGGACGTAGGGCACGCCCTTCGCCACGAGCCCGAGCCGCCCGGCCCAGCCGATCGCCTCGCTCTTCCCCACCTGATCCGTCGTGGTCACCGGGGCGCCCTACCCGCCCGCGGCCGGCGTTAACACCTGCGCCGATCGGAGTACCCTCGGCGCATGGCCCTGCTCCAGCTGAGAGGGATCGTCAAGAGCTTCGGCTCGCGGACGATCCTCGACGGGCTCGACTTCGACGTCGAGCCGGGCGCGCGCGTGGGCGTCATCGGCCCCAACGGCGGCGGGAAGTCGACGCTGATGCGGATCCTCGCCGGTCTCGAGGAGCCGGACGCGGGCGAGTCGGCGCAGCGGCGCGGCCTCCGGCTCGCGTACCTCCCGCAGCAGGTCGAGGGCGACGCGCGGCCGGCGCTCGAGTCCGTGCGCGCGGCGCGGCCCGACCTCCACGAGCTCGAGCGCGAGCTGGCGCGCGTCTCCGAGCAGCTCGGCGCGCTCGGCGACGACCTCGACCGGATGACGCGCGTGCTGCGCCGCCAGGAGCAGCTGGTCGAGCGGTGGACGGCCGCGGGCGGACCCGGATTCGAGGGGCGCGCGCGGGCGCTCCTGCTCGACCTCGTCGAGGAGGACGACCTCGAGCGGCCGACGGAGCTGCTCTCGGGCGGCGAGCGGAAGCTCGTCGCGCTCGCCGCGTGCCTCGTCCAGGAGCCCGACGTGCTGCTGCTCGACGAGCCCGAGGCGCATCTCGACGTCGAGGCGCGCGAGCGAATGGAGCGGCTGATGCGCGAGTTCGGCGGCGCCGTCGTCTCCGTCTCGCACGACCGGTACCTGCTCGACGAGACGGTGACGCAGATCGCCGAGCTCGACGGCGGCCGGATCCGCATGTGGCCGGGCAACTACTCGGCGTACACGATCGCGCGCGAGCTCGAGCTCCAGAGGCAGCAGCAGCAGTACGTGACGCAGCAGAAGGAGATCGCGCGGCTGGAGGCGGCGATCCGCCGCTTCGAGGACTGGGCGCGGCGCGTCGTCGACGAGCGCCACATCAAGCAGGCGCGGAACAAGCAGCGGCAGATCGACCGGATGGAGAAGGTCGACCGGCCCGTGCTGGAGCGGCGGAAGATCGCGCTGGAGCTGCGTCCGCACGCGCGCGGCGGCGACCGCGTCGTCGCGCTGCGCGACGGCGCCTCGATCGAGCTCGGCGGCAGCCCGATCCTCGTCGACGTCGACCTGGAGATCGTGCGCGGCGAGCGCGTCGGCGTCGTCGGCGAGAACGGCGCCGGCAAGACGATCCTGCTGCGCACGCTCGCGGGCGACATCGAGCCGGTCGAGGGCGAGCGCGTGGCGGGGCCGTCGATCCGGTTCGGCTACCTGGCGCAGGACGCGCGACCCGAGGATCCGCGCGCGACGCCGCTCGAGGTCGTGCGACGGGCGGCGCCGATCTCCGAGGGCGAAGCGGTCTCGCGGCTGATGAAGTTCCTGTTCGCGTACGAGCAGGTGCGCCGCCCGCTGACGACGCTCTCCGGCGGCGAGTGGACGCGCCTGCAGCTCCTCCTCCTGATGCTGCGCGGCGCGAACTGCCTGCTGCTCGACGAGCCGACGAACCACCTCGACATCGAGTCGGTCGAGATGCTCGAGACCGCGCTGGAGCAGTTCGACGGCACCGCCGTCTTCGTCTCGCACGACCGCTACTTCCTCGACCGCATGGCCGACCGGATCCTCGAGGTCGCCGACGGCGACGTGCGCTCGACCGAGGGCGGCTGGTCGTACTGGCGGGCTCGCCAGGGCGCGCTCGTTTAGCCGGCGAGCGCCAGCTCCTCGTCGGCCTGCTCGATCACGAGCGGGTCGTGCGTCGCGCAGAGGACGGCGGCGCCCGTGTCGCGCGCGAGCCGGGCGAGCAGCATCGCGACGGCGAGCGCGTTCGCACCGTCGAGGCGCGAGGTCGGCTCGTCCGCCAGCAGGACACGCGGCCGCGCGGCGACGGCGCGCGCGATCGCGGTGCGTGCGCGCTCGCCCTGGGAGAGCCGGGCGACCCGCTGGCGCGCGCGTTCG
>Ga0126312_10002902_pt1 | contig 11528 bp, 8 predicted proteins | sample Plot104A_FD_92537 | JGI IMG/M metagenome (GOLD analysis project Ga0126312, IMG submission 92537) | Serpentine soil microbial communities from UC McLaughlin Reserve, CA, USA - Plot104A | ecosystem: Environmental > Terrestrial > Soil > Grasslands | place: USA: UC McLaughlin Reserve, Lake County... | reverse complement strand
TCCCGGGCGCGGTCGGGCCGGAAGTTGAAGAAGAGGACCGCGTCGCCGTCGCGAATCTTCGCCTCCTCCCCCACCAGCGTCGGCTTGATGAACTCGTCGGTCTCGTCGCGCTCATAGGCGGCGCGGACCGCGGCCTCTCCCGAGTCGGCCCGTGGCGTCTCCGCGTCGCCGTGGACGATCGCGTCGTAGGCGAGCTTGATCCGCTCCCAGCGCCGGTCGCGGTCCATCGCGAAGTAGCGGCCGCTGACGCTGCCGACGCGCGCGTTGCCGAGCTCCTCCATCCAGGTCTCGGCCTCGCCGACGTACCCGGCCCCGGAGTCAGGGCTCGTGTCGCGGCCGTCGGTGAAGGCGTGGAGCACCACGTCCGGCGCCCCCTCGCGCTTTCCCAGCTCGAGGCAGGCCTCGAGGTGCTTCATGCTCGCGTGCACGCCGCCCTCCGAGACGAGCCCGAGGAGATGGAGCCGACCGGCCTCCCGCCCCGCCGCGCAGGCGGCCTTCAGCACCTCGTTGTCCTCGAAGAAAGAGCCACTCTCGACTGCCTCGTCGATGCGGGTGATCTCCTGTTTGACCACCACTCCGGCGCCGAGGTTCATGTGCCCGACCTCGGAGTTCCCCATCTGCCCCTCCGGTAGCCCGACGGCCGGTCCCCAGGTGATCAGCGTCGAGCGCGCGTAGCGCCCCCAGAGCTCGTCGAACACCGGGGTGTCCGCGAGGTCCACCGCGTTTCCGGGGCCCGGCGCCGCCAACGCCAAGCCGTCGAGGACGACCAGGCAGACGCGTCCGACGGGCGGCGCGCCCGGTCCGTCGGGCAGGCTCACTCCAGCTCCGGAGCGGCCGCGACGATCCGGGCGAATCCATCGGGATCGAGGCTCGCGCCGCCCACGAGGGCCCCGTCCACGTCGGACTGGGCCAGGATCTCCTCGGCGTTCTCGGGCTTGACGCTGCCGCCGTAGAGCACCCGCACGCGCTCGGCGGCCTCCCCCGAGCGATCCCCGACCAGCGCGCGCACGAAGGCGATCGCCTCCTGCGCCTGCTCGGGGGTGGCCGTGAGCCCGGTGCCAATGGCCCAGACCGGCTCGTAGGCGATCACCACGTCCCCGAGATTGTCGTCGCCGATCTGGACCAGGCCTTCCTGCACCTGGTGGCGGAGCTTGCGCTCGGTCTCGCCGTGCTCGCGCTCCTCCTCGGTCTCCCCCACGCAGAGGATCGGCTCCAGGCCGGCCGCAAGCGCGGCCGGGACCTTCTCGGCCAGGGCACGGTCGGTCTCGCCGAAGTACTCGCGCCGCTCGGAGTGGCCGAGCACCACGCCGTCCACGGCCAGCTCCTTCAGCATCGGCGCCGACACCTCACCCGTGAAGGCGCCCGTCTCCTCCTGGTGCATGTTCTGGGCGAGCACCCCGACCTCGCTGCCGCGGAGCCTCTCAACGAGGACGTCGAGCGAGGTGAACGGCCCGCAGATGCCGACGTCGGCCGGTCGCCGGCCGGCGTCCGGCAAGAGTTCCAGCAGCCGGCCGCAGTAGCCCGCGGCCTCCGTGCGCGTGCCCCAAAGCTTCCAGTTGCCGGCGATGTAGGGCCTACGGCTCACGCCTGAGCTCTACGCGTCATCGAGCGCCTCCACCCCCGCTAGGGCCTTGCCCTCCAGCAGCTCGAGCGCCGCGCCGCCTCCGGTCGAGAGCCAGTCGACCCGGTCGGCGAGCCCGAACTCCTTCAGTGCCGCGCCCGAATCGCCGCCGCCGACGACGGTGGTCCCGGACGCGGTCGCCACGGCCTCCGCCACGGCCCGGGTGCCGCCGGCGAACGGCTGCATCTCGAACGCGCCCATCGGCCCGTTCCAGAACACGGTCCCCGCCTGCTGGATCTCCGTCGAGTACGCCTCCGTTGTCTTCGCGCCGACATCGAGCCCCATCCAGCCGTCCGGGACGTCGGTGCCGTCGAGCTCGCGACGCTCGGCCTCGGCGTCGAAGCGGTCGCCGGCCACCAGGTCGACAGGCAGCAGCAGCCGGCAGCTCGAGGCACCGGCCTTGTCCAGCGCACGCCGCGCGAGCTCGACGCCCTCGTTCTCGATGAGCGAGTCCCCGGTCGGCCTGCCCTGGGCGCGGAAGAAGCTGAAGCACATGGCGCCGCCGATCAGGAGGGCGTCGGCCGTGTCGAGAAAGCGGTCGATGAGCGCGATCTTGTCAGTGACCTTCGCGCCGCCGAGCACCACGACGAGCGGCCGCTCGGGCGCCTCGACGATCCCCCGGAGCGTCACGACCTCCTTCTCGAGCAGCAGCCCGGCGACCGCTGGAAGCCGCTCCGCGACGCCGGCGGTCGAGGCGTGCGCCCGGTGGGCGGACCCGAACGCGTCGCACACGTACACCTCGGCGAGCGATGCCAGCTCGTCGGCCAGCGCGGGGTCGTTCTTGGTCTCCCCCGGCTCCCAGCGGGTGTTCTCGAGCACCAGCACCGAGCCAGGCTCGAGTTCATCCACGTCGGCGCGCACCTCCGGACCGACCACCGCGGGCGCCTGGCGCACGTCCGCCTCGACGAGCTCGCCCAGCCGATCGGACGCCGGCTTCAGCGACGTCGCCGCGTCAGGGCCCTTCGGCCGGCCGAGGTGAGAGCAGAGGATGAGCCGCGCGTCCTTCTCGAGCAGCAGCTCGATCGTGGGCAGGGCGGCCCGGATGCGCGAGTCGTCGGTGACGCGGCCCGCGTCGAGCCGGACATTGAAGTCGACGCGCGCCAGCACCCTCATCCCCGGCTCCGGCTCGAGATCGCGAACGGTGCGCTTGCCTAGTGCCGGCGCTGAGGCCTCAGGCAACCGGCGCTCCCGCCAGCACGCGCTCGGCGAGATCGACCAGCCGGTTCGAGTATCCCCACTCGTTGTCGTACCAGGACACGACCTTCAGGAGCCGCTCGTCCATGACCATCGTCAGGCCCGCGTCGAAGATGGACGAGTACGGCGACCTGACGACGTCGCTCGACACGATCTCGTCCTCGGTGTACTTGAGGATGCCCTCGAGCGCACCGCTGTCCGCCTGCTCCGAGAAGGCCTGGTTGACCTCCTCGATCGTGGTCGGCCGGCTGACCGTGGCGACGAGGTCGACGACGGACCCGGTGATCACGGGCGCACGCACGGCGATCCCGTTGAGCTTGCCGTCGAGCTCGGGGATGACGAGCCCGATCGCCTTGGCGGCGCCCGTCGAGGTGGGTACGAGGTTGACCGCGGCGGCGCGTGCACGGCGGAGGTCCTTGTGCGGCGCGTCCTGGAGGCGCTGGTCCGCGGTGTAGGCGTGAATCGTGGTCATGATCCCGCTCTCGATGCCGATGGCGTCGTGCAGGACCTTGGCGACGGGCGCGAGGCAGTTGGTGGTGCAGGAGGCGTTCGAGATCACCTCGTGCTGCTCGGGGTCGTACGCGTCGTCGTTGACACCCAGCGCCAGGGTCACGTCCGGGCCCTTGGCGGGCGCCGAGATGATGACCTTCTTCGCCCCGGCCTCGAGGTGCTTGGCGGCGTCGTCGCGGGCCGTGAACAGGCCGGTCGACTCGATCACCACGTCGGCGCCCAAGTCCGACCAGGGGAGATCGGCGGGGTCGCGCTCGGCGAAGACGCGCAGCTCCCTGCCGTCGAGGAGGATGCCGCTCTCGGTGGCCTCGACTTCGCCGGGGAACGGGCCGAGGATCGAGTCGTACTTCAGGAGATGGGCGAGGGTCTCGGTGTCGGTGATGTCGTTGACGCCGACCCACTCGATGTCCGCGCCACGCTCGTGCGCGGCCCGGAATACGTTCCGCCCGATCCGGCCGAAGCCATTGATACCGACCCTCAGGGCCATTCGCTGTTCCCCTCCTTAGCTAGGTGGTGCGCCCTGAATCTACTGGCTCGCGGTCGTGCCGGGGCCTCGGCCATCCGGCCGAGCCCCCGTCATACTCATATCCACACTTCACGGCGTTCTTGGCGGCTTGTCGATGTCCCGGTGGACCACATCGACCAGGTAGTCGCCCCGGCCGGCGTAGATACCCGCGAGGTGCTCCGCGATCACCACCGAGCGGTGTCGCCCGCCGGTGCAGCCGACACCGATGGTGAGGTGCGCCTTGCCCTCCTGCTCGTAGGCCGGCAGCAGGTAGTCGAGCAGGGGCGTGAGCCGGGCATAGAAGTCCTGGATGCCGTCCGAGTTCTCGACGTACTCGATCACGGGGTCGTCGAGGCCGGTGAGCTCCCTGAGGTCCGACTCGTAGTGCGGATTCGGCAGGAAGCGGACGTCGAAGGCGAGGTCCGCGTCGCGCGGGGTGCCGTGCTTGAAGCCGAAGGTGAGGAAGGTCACGGCCAGCGTGCCGATCGAGCCGTGCGGCAGCATCTTGTCCGCGACGACCTTGCGCAGGCGCGAAGCCGACAGGTCCGTCGTGTCGATGGAGACGTCGGCCCGGTCGCGAAGCGGGGCGAGGAGCTCGCGCTCGTGGCGGATTCCCTCGCTCACCTGCCCGCCCTCGGCAAGCGGGTGCCGGCGGCGCGTCTCCTTGTAGCGGTCGATCAGCACCGCCTCGGACGCCTCGAGGTAGAGCAACCGCGACGGCAGCTCGCGCTTCTCGAGCTGTCCGAGCACCTGCAGGAGCCCATCGAAGAACGCGCCCCCGCGGACGTCGCAGACCACGGCCGCACTCTCCACCTTGCTGCCCTCGTGGCCGAACAGGTCAGCCAGCGACCCGATCATCCCCGTCGGCAGGTTGTCGACGCAGAAATAGCCGGCGTCCTCGAAGCAGGCCATGGCCTGCGACTTCCCCGCGCCCGAGAAGCCGGTGATGATCACGAAGTCGCGGAGCACAGCTACGCGAGCACCTTGTTGACGTAGGCGTGGATGTCGCGCGCGACCTTGCCCGGCAGCCCGGGAACCGCCTCGAGCTCCTCCCGGCTCGCGTCTAGGAAGCGCTCCGGTGAGCCGAAGTGCTGGAGGATCAGCCGCTTGCGGGCCGGGCCTACGCCGGGCAGGTCGTCGAGCACGGAGCGGGTCATCTCCCTGTCCCGCCGGCCCCGGTGGAACTCGATCGCGAACCGGTGCGCCTCGTCCCGGACCCGCTGGAGAAGCTGGAGCTCGGGGGTGTGCTGGTCCAGCACGAGCGGCGTCGACTGTCCCGGCAGGAACACCTCCTCGATCCTCTTGGCCAGGCTGACGATCGTCGTGCCGAGGTCGCGAAAGGGCTGGAGCTCCTTCAGGCCCGCGGACAGCTGTCCCTTGCCGCCGTCGATCACGATCAGCGCCGGCACGCTGGCGAAGCTGGCGTCGTACTCCTTGTCGTGCGGCGAGCGCTCGCGCTGGGCCACGAACTGGGCCATCCGCCGTGAGAGGATCTCGGACATCGCCGCGAAGTCATCCTGAACCGCCTCGCGGACGCCGAAGCGGCGGTAGTCGGCCTTCTTCGGCGCGCCGCCCTCGAAGACGGCCATCGACGCGACCGTGTGCGCGTGCATCAGGTTCGAGATGTCGAAGCACTCGATCCGCATCGGGATCACGTCCATCCGGAGCGCGCGCTGGAGGCCGTCGAGGGCCTCGATCCGCTGTGACCGCCGCCGCTCGGAGCGGAGCCGGTCCTGGTCGAGCGCCAGCCGGGCGTTGCGCTCGGCGAGCTCGAGGATGCGGCGCTTGTCCCCGCGCTCCGCGTGGCGGACTTCGACCGACGCGCCGCGGCGCTCGCTCAGCGCGTCGGCGAGCATGTCGGTGTCGCGGACGCTCGGCGGCACGATCACCTGCGGCGGCGTCGACAGCGCCGTGGCGTAGTGCTGCAGGACGAACTCCTCCGCCACTTCCCCCTCGTCGCGGCGGGCGGCGTTCTCCAGGTAGAAGCTCTGCCGGTCCGCGAGGACGCCGTCGCGTACCTGGAAGACCTGGGCGTTGGCGTCGGCCTCCTCGCTCGCCACCGCGATCGCGTCGAGCGTTCCAACGGCCTCGTTGGCCACCCGCTGGCGCTCGAGCAACGAGCGCACCGCCTTGAGCCGGTTGCGGTAGGTCGCGGCCTGCTCGAACTCCTGGGCGTCGGCCGCCAGCTTCATGTCGCCCTCAAGCTCGCGCTCGATCTGCCGGTAGCGCCCCGAGAGGAAGTCGATGATCGTCTCGATGTTGCGCCGGTAGTCCTCCTTCGAGATGTAGCCGACGCACGGGGCCTGGCACCGCTTGATGTAGTAGTCGAGGCACGGGCTGCCGGACGCTCGGCCCGGCTCGGGGCCGTCGCATGTGCGGTGCTGGAAGACCTTGCCGAGCAGATCGAGCGTCTCCCGGACGCGCTTGGCGTTGCTGAAGGGGCCGAAGTAGGCGCGGCCGCGGCGGTGCCGCTCGCGCGTGAAGTAGACCCGCGGGAACTCCTCGTCGAGCGAGATCCCGATGTACGGATACGACTTGTCATCGCGCAGCCGGACGTTGAAGAGCGGGCGGTGCTGCTTGATGAAGCGCTGCTCCGTCAGCAGGGCCTCGGCCTCGGTCTGGGTGGCGACGAAGTCGACCTCCCGCACCTGGCTCGTCATGTCCCCGCGACCGCCGGGCTTCGAGAAGTGGGAGCCGACCCGCTTGCGGATCGACTTCGCCTTGCCGACGTAGATGACCTTGCCGTCCCCGTCCCTGAACAGATAGACACCCGGTGAATCCGGGAGCGACTTGCGCTGCTCGGCCAGGGCGGTCATGCCCTCCCGAGGATAGGACCGGCTCAGACGAGTGCCCGGCCGACGCTCTCGGCTACGCAGGCCGGCTTCTCGTTGCCCTCGACCTCGACCGTCCAGCGCTGGGTGATCTGGAACCAGCCGTCGCCGACCTCGTCGACCGTGAGGACCTCGACCCTCGAGCGCACGCGCGCGCCCGCGGGCACCGGGGCGGGGAAGCGGACCTTGTTCCAGCCGTAGTTGACACCCAGCTTGAAGCCCGTCGACTCCAGGATGCCGCGGCGGAAGCCGTCGATCAGCGACAGGGTCAGGTTGCCGTGCGCCACCGTGGTGCCGAACGGGCTCTCGCTCCTGGCGCGCTCGACGTCCACGTGGATCCACTGATCGTCACCGGAGAGCTCGGCGAAGGCGTCGATCATCTCCTGCGTGACCTCCCGCCACTCACCGGGTCCGACGGTCTGGCCGATCAGGTCCCTGAGCTCGTCGATGCCGTTGACCGTGAGTGGGGCCATGGATTGGAGCCTATCGGCGCGTGCGCCCCTCCCCCCGGGCAGGAGGTGAGCCACATATACACCTAGGCGGTCTTTCGGTCGGACTGGTGGGCCGGGACGATCGCTGATGGCTCTATGGGTGACTTGAAGAAGTGACTCCGCGCCGTCTACGCCGTCTTGCCGCGAGGACCGGGCTTGACGCCGTGATTTCGCGCCTCCACACTGGTTCCACGGGCTCGCTGCCACTGGTCCGGGCGCGCCTCCGGTCGCCCTCTCGTCGATACGGCGCTGTTGCCGCCGCCGCGGTCGCGAGCCTGATCTTGATCGCCGCGGCTGTGCCCGAGCCGGCGGCGGCAGCCCCGCCGGCCAGGGGCGCCTCCTACTTCGGTTTCAATGGCACTCTCCGCGACTTCGACTCGGCCATCCCGGCCTATCTCGGGGGCGGTGGATCGCAGGGGAGGGACGCGACGGCTGCGCTGCGCGTCTCGCGCAGCGGCCGCAGGCTCAGCGGCCGTCGCGCCGGCTCGTATATCCGTCTCGGGTTCGGCTGCAAGCCCGACAAGGACGGGTACAGGTACGCAACCATCCGGTTGGCTTCCCGTCGCGTCCGCGGTGCGCGCATCCGCCGCGACGGGAGCTTCAGGGCGGTGAAGCGAACCGGCCGGGTGCGCTATCGCCTACGCGGGCGCTTCGTCTCGCGTCAGGCGGCCAAGCTCGTCTATCGAGCGAGCGCGCCGCCCCAGCGGCCGAAGAACTCCACCCACCCCGGCAGGTGCCGGAGCCCACGCATTCGCGTGGCGCTCGGCAAGGACGGCCAAGGGCCGTTTCGGAGCTGTCGCCACCAGCCCGCCAGGACGGTGATCGAGAGCCCGACAGGGCGCCTGTTCGCGGAGTACCGGCTGATCAGATACAGCCCCGCTGCCCTGTACGAGGAAGCGGACTCCTTCGACGGGTTCTACCCCTACGTCTTCGGCTGCCTCTTCCAGACAAACAGGCGTTTCGCACTCGGTCCCGACTTCGACGCGGGCGCCCCAGACTTCGACCTCGACCAGCCCTGGCCGGAGTGGCCGCCGGAGTACGTCGAGAACCCGCGGCTCGCCGGCCGCTACGCCGCTTGGGCTTCGGTCTCGGCGTATTCGCTTGGGATCGGCGCCGGCTCGCGGGAGGTCCGCGCGATCTTCGTCCGTGATCTGCGGACGGGTCTGCGGCTTCGCGCGATCGGAAGGGCCCAGCTCTACAGCGATTCGCACCAAGAGGACAACGCCGAGGTCGGTGACCTCGCTTTAAAGGACAACGGATCCGTAGCGTGGATCGCTGATGCCTCTGGGGCTGGCGGCACGCGACGCGTTGAGGTCTGGGCGGCCGATACCGGAGGCCGACGCCGGCTCGATTCTGGGCCCGGAATCGCACGCGACTCGCTGAACCTGCGCGGTTCCACTCTCTCTTGGATCAAGGACGGGGTGGTGCGCTCGGCGGGGTTGTACTGATGCGCTCGCATCTCGGCGGCGTCGACTACTCGCCGAACTGGCAGCCGCTCCCGCGCCGGAGGCAGCGATGAATCCGGGCCACCATGTCGTCGGGTGCACGGCTGCTGTAGTTGCGGGATTAGTCGTTGCGGTTGGTGTGAGTCCAGCCGGAGCGTCGGCCGCACGGCCGGTCAAGGGCGCTCGCTATGCGGATACCGACTTCGCCGCATGGGCATACCTGCGGGTGTCGAGGAGCGGTCGCTGGCTCAACCCGCGGCGATCCGAGATCTCCATGAGTGGAGCCGAGTGCGGCGGGCCCGACCTCCGGGTGGGGTCTCGCCGCCGTCCGGTTCGAATAAGGCGGAGCGGCCGCTTCCGGTTCGTAAAGCGCCGCGGCGCGTTCGTCTTCCGGCTGCGCGGCCGCTTTGCGAGCCGGAACCGCGCCGACGTCAAGTTCCGCTATCGACGCGAACCGCGCCGCGCTGGGGGTCGTCGCCACTGCGATGACACCGGTCGCTGGCGGCTCTCGCCGCGGCGCATCTATCGGATTCCGTTCCGCAACTGCGGCACGCACAAGGCCCACACGGTGCTGAGGACGGCGACGGGCCGGGTCTTCTGGCAGGCGCAATGGGACGACAATGACGGCTGGATGACAATCGCGTATGCCTGTCTCTTCTCCGCCAACAAGCGAGTCAGGCTCCACCAGGATGAGGACGACGACTCCGACCTCTCGCTCTTCCGACTCGCGGGGCCGTATGTCGCCTACGCCTGGCACCCCTGCGCCGAGGGCTGCCAAGGCGAGGACGTCGAGGTCAAGGACCTCCGCGATGGTCGGGTGGCGCGGCACGCCGGGTATGGCGCAGGCGGCCACGACGGCGCCGTCAGCGACCTGGAGCTGAAGCCGAACGCCTCGGTTGGAGTGATCGCCCTCGGCGATCCATATGCCCCGCGCCTGGTCCCCGAGGTCTGGGCGTACGACACGCTCGGCGCGCGGCCGTTGGATCGCGGCAATATCTCTCGCAGCTCCTTGGAGCTGAATGGGTCGACGCTGAGCTGGCTGAAGGACGGATTCCCGCACTCCGCGGCCCTGCGATGAACGCGCCTCGCCTTCACCCTGCCGAAGCGCCGCTATCCCCGGCCCGGAATCGACCGCCTCGACCGCACCAGGAGATTGAGCGAACGGCGGTCCCTGGACGATCGGACGACGGAAACCACCTCCAAGAGCGGCCTCGCGGTTCGAGGAGTATGCAGCTCCGCAGGAACGGCGCCGGCGATCTGCAGCCGCCCCGCTGGTCAGCGACGTCGCCTACGGCCCCGTCAAGGCGGCGGCGAAGCACGGACCGCCGCCGCAGACGTCTACGACTCGCCCGTCCTGCCGGAGGAACGCCGACTTCTGCCGGCGCGCCGCCGGTTCGTTGCGGGGATCCGAGTGCGGATCGCGGCCGGCATACGGAGGGGTGTTGGTAGTCGGCGGCGCCGGTGAGCCGCTGTCCCAGACGACCAGCGCCGAACCGTCGAACGGATAACCCGGTATCGCCGGGATCCCAAAGTACGGGTTGACATCGGTGTGGCGGCCAGGCACCAGCGCCGGCTGATGGATGGCTGCGCCGATCGTCCGCGCCTCGACCTCGGTCGCGACGTTGGCGACCTGATGGTCGCCAAAGGCCTCGTGCAGCAGGACCTTATGCGGCGGCGTGTTCGCGAGCGGGTCATCTGTCATGTGATGGGCATAGCCGTCGGCCTCGCCCCGGTCCCAGAGCATCTGCATCAGCGAGAAGATCAGCGGCCGCTCGAGCTCGTCGGGATACGACTGGTAGAGGAGCGTCGAGTAGTCGTCGAAGTCGACGCTGCGGCGCAGGAGCGTGGAGTAGTTCATGCCCGGGACGCCCAAGACAGCGCGGTCGTAGTCCACCGCCACGGCGGCGAGGGACCCGCCGAGGATTCCGCCCTGGCTGTTGCCGTCGTAGAAGAGGCGAGCCGTGTCGAGCACGGGCTCGGCGCGCCCGCCCTTCTCGAACTGGAACGCCGGACTGGCGTTGAAGCCGTCCGGGTGGATCATCAGCCGGCCGAGGTAGAGGAAGTTGAGCATCCCCTGTTGGAGGCGGTCCGCGAGCGTGGGGAAGCGTGAAAGATCGGCCTCGATAGAGGCGACGTTGGGGATGTCCGTGCTCGACATGCCCGTCCAGTCGGTCGCGCAGAAGACGAAGTTGTGCTCGTTGCCCATCGCCTGGACGTTGGCCCCACCAACCTCGCTCGCGTCTCCCAGCAGGCCGTGGCCGTAGAGGGACGGCCTCGCCGGCGTGACGATGTCGCCCTCGACGGCGGAGCGAGGGATGTTGCAGACGAAGTTCGCGGGCGTGGTATTGCCAGGCAGCCGAACGGGCCTGTTGTCGGATGCGTTGGCGAACGCGAAACGCGAGCCGGGCGGGCAGCCCGGCTGGTCGAGATAGCAGGGGACGATGAAGCGACCCTCCACCCGCCGTGCGAGGCGATCGTTCTCACCGTCCTGGCAGCCGTCGCTGCCGCACGGCGCGAAGTCCTGCTGCTGGGTCACTACGAACGGGGGCGCGCGGCCGGCGACCCGGAGGTCCGAGAGCTTCGAGTCGCCGAGGTCGCCAAAGGCGCTGTCACGGATGTCGAGCATCCGCTCGGACAGGTTGCGCTCGCTGGCGACCGTGAAATCCCAGGCGAGGAACAGGTCTTTTCGCGCGATCCCGGCGCGGTCGAGCGTCTTGAAGATGCTCTCGAAGTGTCCGCGCCGGCTCTCAACAGCCGGATTCGACGTCTTGACGCGGTCGCGATAGCGGCGGAAGCCATCACCGGCGGGAATCGTGTTGCCCTGAGCGTCCTTGAGATTCCGCAGGGCGACGACGTAGTGCGTCCCCTCGTCGAAGTTGACCGCCGGCCGGACCAGCAGGGCCACGTCTTTCGGATCCTTCGGATTCGCGT
>Ga0126312_10002901_pt1 | contig 11534 bp, 13 predicted proteins | sample Plot104A_FD_92537 | JGI IMG/M metagenome (GOLD analysis project Ga0126312, IMG submission 92537) | Serpentine soil microbial communities from UC McLaughlin Reserve, CA, USA - Plot104A | ecosystem: Environmental > Terrestrial > Soil > Grasslands | place: USA: UC McLaughlin Reserve, Lake County... | reverse complement strand
CAGCTTTGCCATTTTGTATTTTGAAGAGTTGCGGCAGACGACATAACTTGTCACTGTCTATCCCCAACTATCGTATTTATTGAGTAGGCATGGTTGTTGTAGGATTAGGAGCTCAGGAAAATTGCTGAATAGCGTAACCGGCACTGATCTCTAAAAGGGGGAACACTGAATTGTTTTGATCTTTCTTGTAAACATAATTGCGGTCGCAATTGCTGCTGCCGCAATTGGTAATACTAGCGGAAATTCTGGTACAACTTTGTAGCAGTTATCACTATAGAGTTTTGTTGTTGTTGTTGCATTTGCTGCGAGGCGTTGTTGCCCATATCCATATCATTCCCTTCCATGCTCCCAGAAGTATTATTATCACTATTGTTCATCTCGATCACATCCAGGTGCGTTCCATTTAAGATCAAGGTGGTAGTCTTGTCATCCTTCTTCTCTTCAGTGACTTGAAGCTGCATACCATTAAATGAAGCCGTAAAAGGACCTGACATCATTTCATTTGGTATGTCAACATAGACCTGAAAGTTGTCAAAATGCTGCCATTCCTCTGACGGATACTGTATTACAAGCTGCTTGTTGTCAGGATTTAATGTCACTTGTTCAACCAATGATGGAGAAGAAACGGTAACATTGAATGTCGTGTCTTGATATTGTACGTCAAAGTTCTTTGCTTTGGCTATTGTCAAGAGATAGTCGTATTTTATAGGCTGTGGAAGGAATGTGTTGTCGTAGTCAATTCCGTTCACTTCGACATTTATGATGTGGCTACCTTGATCAGCAAAGACAGGCCCAACAACTGTGATAAGGCCTCCTTGGTCCGCGACATAGCTAGTGGCAGGGTTGTCGTAATTAGCATTCACTTTATATTGACTATCACCGGGTCTAAACTGCACATTTACAGTTCTGTCATGTCCATGGAGTACCTCAGAGAATGTCTGCTCGCCGTGAGGGTTTGACACGGTCAAAAAGTATGTGACATGCCGCACGTTATCACCACCTGCCTTGTCCATGAACAAATAAGACATGGCTACCATTTCTGAAGGGTCGGCTACAGGTGGTGCATTGAAGCTCGGAAAGACCTGTCTATCTCCTATGTTTGAAGGTGGGAGGTCGTGACCGCCTGCGCCATAGGCATGGTCGAGGATTAACGGTATAACAAGGAACGACATTATCGAGATTGCCAAGACAATAAGGACCTGCTTGTCATTCATGAGAAGCGATCAAAGGATTCTAGCATACCTCTCATATACAATTTGGTACAAGATTCTAAAATCTGACCAACAAGGACTTAATTTGTAGCACACTGTAATGCACTAAATTCATCCACGATAAATAATGCAAACTAAAATCGATATATGAAGCCGATGCAGACTGTGAACGATATTTTTGATTTTGCCTATAAACTCAGCAAGCAAGCTCAACCAGCTTTGCACGGCTATCTGAATGACTGGATGCTGCCTGATGCAATGAAGCAGAACGGCATAACGGAATTGTGAAGGGCGTTTTGAGACACATATTGGCAGCGAAATGTCATGTGACACGCTGTAACCATAGATGAAAATAAAAGCTGAGAGCTTTCAGAGCACTGAAGCCACAGCCGTGCCATTTAATAGCTTCAAGAATCTACAGATCATGATGAGGACCGTTGTCGTAAGCATCGACGGCATGATGTCTGTCTGCGATGGACTGGGAGTTGAAAAACGACTTTTGTCTCGTGCAGGCATAGAAAAGGTTGAAGCTAACTTCCTCAGTGGCACGGCCACGGTCGAATATGACGAATCCAAGGTAACGCCGGATGATATCAAAGCTCTCGTATCTGAATGTCATTATCACTGTGCTGGCGAAAATATTCCTCAGCACATCATCAAACCATCAGATCCGCCTGAGCACCACGCAGGCAAGCACGAGATCAGAACCCAAACCATGCAACCTAGATTAGCAGAGCGCCCGTCAGAGCCCGTGCCTCCTGAGCACGCCAGACATGAAACGGCAGAAATGAGAGGAGGCCAAGCCGCAATGGCACACGAAATGGGTCATGGAGAGGGAATGTCCATGGGAGCGATGGTCAAGGATATGCAAAGGCGATTTATCGTAGCACTCGTCTTCGCAATCCCTGTCTTTGTGTACTCTCCGCTATTTACACAAGTCTTTAAGTTTCAGGCTCCTTTGCCTTTTGGAGTCTCCAACGAACTGATATCCTTTGTCTTGGCAACCCCTGCGGTGCTCTATGGAGGCTGGGTCTTTTATGTTGGTGCTTGGCGCGCCTTAAGAAATCGGGTGCTGAACATGGCTGTGCTTGTTTCATTGTCAGTTCTGACAGGGTACCTGTTCAGTGTAGGCGCAACGTTCTTTTTTGAATCCGAGGTCTTTTACGAAGCTGCTACGCTGCTGCTCGTCTTTGTGTTGTTTGGTCACCTTATGGAAATGCGGGCCCGGGCAGGCACATCGCAGGCCATTCGCACCCTGATGAACCTAGCTCCTCCGAAAGCAACTGTGATCAGGGATGGAAAGCATATTGAGCTGCCTACCTCGGAAGTTCTGGTTGGCGATATCGTCCTTATCCGGCCTGGGGACAAGATTCCGGTTGATGGCGTTGTGATTGAAGGCTCGTCAGATGTGGACGAATCGATGATTACAGGCGAAAGCGTGCCAATCAAAAAGTCAACTGGAGAAGAGGTAATCGGCGCCACGATAAACAAGACAGGTTCATTCAAGTTCCGTGCGACTAAGGTGGGAAGAGACACCGCTCTTGCACAAATCGTGAAACTCGTTCAAGAGGCACAGAACTCCAAGGCTCCGTCGCAGCGGCTTGCCGACCGCGCATCACAGTGGCTCGTTATTTCAGCTATCGTCGCGTCCCTCGTCACCTTTTTTGTATGGTACGGACTTGCGCTTGAACCGCTGGTTTTTGCAACCACACTTGCAATTACAGTCATTGTAATCGCATGCCCTGATGCGCTAGGCTTGGCTACTCCCACGGCTATCATGGTAGGAACAGGGCTAGGTGCCCTGAATGGCATCCTCTACAAGAGTGCGGTTGCACTTGAAGAGGCAGGCAAGATCAACGCTGTTATCCTTGACAAGACAGGAACGCTCACTCTAGGCCAGCCCAAGGTTGTGGAAATCGTGACAGCAAAGGGCGGACCCTCAGAGGCCGAAATTCTTCACCTTGTTGCTTCAGTAGAGGAGGGAAGTGAACACCCATTGGCGCAGGCAATTCTTGAAAGGGCACGCGAAAGGGGAATCCGCCTTGGCAATTTGTCAGGCTTTGATGCCATTCCTGGTCATGGCGTGAGCGCAATTGTCGATGGCCGAAGAGTCCTGGTAGGGAATCGAAAGCTCATGCGGAACAGGCAGATTGGCATTACAGAAGTAGACAGCCGCGCAGCGGAGCTGCAAGGGGCCGGTAGAACGGTGATAATGGCCGCCGTAGATGGCAGGCTTGAAGGCGCATTTGCTGTTGCTGACGCAGTACGCCCCACAAGCAGGAAGGCTGTAAAAAGACTGACGTCTATGGGCATCCAAGTCGCCATGCTAACAGGTGACAACCGCGCAACGGCCGAGCGCATCGCGGCAGAGCTTGAGATCAAGACGGTCTTTGCTGATATTCTGCCCGGGGACAAGGCCGCCAAAGTCCGAGAGCTCCAAGCGCAAGGAAAAAGAGTGGCCATGGTTGGTGACGGGATAAATGATGGCCCAGCGCTGGCTCAGGCAGACGTAGGAATTGCGATTGGTGCGGGAACCGACGTAGCCATGGAGACTGCCGACGTCGTCCTCACTAAGAGCGATCCGCTTGATGTTGCAAAGGTGGTCCTTCTGAGCCGGGCCACGCGAAGGAAAATGCAGGAGAACCTCTGGTGGGCAGCAGGTTACAACATGTTAGCCTTTCCCATAGCGGCAGGAATCCTGTATCCCTCAATTGGCCTGATCTTGAGACCGGAAATCGCTGCGATCGCAATGTCCGGCTCTTCACTTGTGGTGGCACTCAATGCCTTATCGCTCAAGCGCGTAAAGGTAAAGGAACTTGTTCCAACATCTGAAGAGGCCCTGCCTGAACAAGTATTGCCACAAGAAGCGGTACCTGAGCGACACGTACTCACTGGCGCATAGCCTCCATTAGGCTCAGCTTCTTTTCTCTAGTGTTTATTATGCTCTTCAATATCCATAAAAAATGGCAAAGATGTGCCAGCAGGATAATAGACAACTCTGAATTCTGCCAACGATCCAGAAAAGGGAAGAGCTATCTATGTTATAAAATGGCCTAAAATCCCGTGTATCCTGTGTACATATGATTTTTCTGTAATCTTTATCTTGATATCATATTATCATGATATCATATTATCATATTATCATGATATCATGATATCATGTAAGCAGGTTCCTGATATCACCAATGGGTCAAAATTGTTGTGCGGAACGTATGCGGAATACCACTATGCATGCATACTGAACTATGTCATCACATACCGAAGGCTCATGAGAGCGAACCATTATGACGAACCACTATGCATGCGCCCATAGCACAACTATGCATAACAAATTACGCCCATTCAGATTTTGACGAAAAAAAGTGTAGAGCGATTCTTGTTATCATATGATATCATGATATCATAACTATATTCGCTAAGTTTAAATTGGACCTTACAGATAGAGAAAATCGAATAGAAAATATGTCTAGTATAGTACTAATCAAGACAACAACAACAAATGGAAGATGGTAGGCTGGCTGTAAGGCAATTGACGACGAGCTTCAGAATCAGACAATACCTATGATGCATGAGTGCTATCAGCTCGGTATCATAAACCACGATACCGTGTCCTCCTTTGTACGGTTCTGCCTCAAGTTCTGGATGGGTCATTACCGCATGAAGAAGCAGCAGTTCGAGATGAGCCAGCAAGACATAGAGCAGGAAGAGAAGAAAAAGCTTGCCGCCATCATTGCGGAGAAGGAGGTTTGGGAGAAAAATGGGACAATTCCACCCTGCGAGTGATAGAAAAAACCGTAAAACAGCTTGAACAAATGGAAAAAGACCTCGATAGGGAGTCTGCTGCTGCAGCCTTCTCGCAGACAGACCATCAGCAGCAACAGCCGCGGCAGCCAAAGCCAAAGCCAAAGGAGCAGGAATCGTCATCACCACTCGCAAACCTATCTCTGGAGGACATGATGGCGTGAGTGAGGCGGGGGAGGAGCAGCAGAACAACAACGACCAGCAGCAACCACCAATCATACAGGATAATGAGAACGCTGCACAATACTTTAGCGAGCCGTTGAGTCCGGCAGAGGCCATCATAGGCGAGCCAGTTATTACCGCGGAGCCTGAACTTGCGCCTCTTTGTGTCTATGTCACAGTGCCTTAACGCAAATATCTCCTCCGGCCGGCGCCCAGTGGCGGCAATGCCACAGCTCTGCAAGTTTCAAAAAAGTCCTGTGTGGCCTGCATGATCTCGATAATCTCTTCCTTGCCTGTAGCTGTCTTGGCGCTCTTTTTATTGGCCTTTCAAGCTTTACCTTATGTCTGAACTGCCGTTCTGAAAACTCCACTGAATGGAACTCAAAGAACTCTCGCGCGCACCGGTAACTCGCTTGCGCGTCGCATGGGTTGTTTTGCCTTTCTCTTTTCTAAGAAAAGTGGCATACGCGGCAAGCACAGCGTATCGCTCTGTGCTGCTGCTGCTGCTATTATCCTCCTCTTCCTCCTCCTCCTTTGCCTTCTTCTTCTTCATCTCTCTTATCAAATCATCAACTGTGAGGCCGTACACGTCTTTTTTGCAAATTCGGGCAGCAGCGACAGCTTGGTCCTTGCCCCAATGTATGTATATTCTTTCTCATGTTTTCCATCTGCTCAAGGTACTTGTTTATCGCCTTGCTATCATCATAGGTAATTCTCTTTTTGATTGAAGGGGTTATTATTATCGTCGTTATCATCATCATCAAGTTCTGCTGCTGCCGCTGCTGTCGTCGTCACTGTTTGCATGCCACAAGTCCTTGTATAACAAATGGAGAGCTATAAGGCTGTCTCCGGTTGTCGCCTATTATTAACAGCTAATAGACCTGCCAAGCAATAGTCTGAAACCATTATGAGAGTTGTTGCGCGATAAAGCGTTGAATGGGAGATAGGTCAAAAGAGAGCATTAGCTCCGCAAGGCATGCCCCGGAGCACGATGCTGAGCGGATCAACCGTGTAGTTGAAAGGGCAGCTAATGATCCAGATTTTATCAATTTTGCCGTGGCCCAGCTGAGCGGGCTGCAGTTCCCGGCGTTCAAGCACAGCATCGTCGACTATGCAAAGGGCGTCAACGCCGATCAGGATGTAATCGCATTATTTGAAAGCCTTAACGGCTACATAGGGTTCCGCGACCAGTACCACGTGCAAAAGGCGCTTGAAGAAAACAGCCCTGCAAAAAAGCGTGACTACCAGATAACAGAGGAAAAGCGCGAAAATCCCGACGTGCGCACGCGCCCGACTACTGCCGACAGGAGCATCAAAGAGCGCGAAGCCGCCGGCGAACGAGAAGAGCGAAAGGACTATCCTGAGGTCACGCCTACTGCGATGTCAAACTTTGTATGCGACAGGTGCGGCAAGCCGTTCCAGAACCAGCAAGACCTGGCGCGGCATAGGGAATTTGAGAGCGGCGCTTCCGTGACATAGAAATCAAAAATTATGATATATTGATAAATTTTGTAGTTTTGATAACCCTTAATACCCTGCATGCATGGTAGTAATCAGGTATGAAGAGGATTGATCTCATCATTCCCCATGAGCGCCTTACGGAAGTAAACGAGCTTTTGCATAAGCACAAGGTAGGAGGGATGACATTTTACGACATCAAGGGAAGGGGCAGGGCAAAAAGGGAGCCCGTCTCGGTAGGCAGGGGAGTCATGCGCTATACCCCGGAGTTTGGCTTTCGCACCAAGGTAGAAGTGCTCGTACCGGACTCGGTGGCCAAGGCCGTCATTGATGACGTGCTAAAGGTGATAAGCACCGGCTCGGCGTCTGATGGCAAGATATTCGTCTACGATGTCGCTGAAGCATACGACATCGGCAGCAAGGAAAAAGGCGAACAAGCGCTTTAAAATAGCTCATCCTGCTTTTCTATTATTGTAGCAGTAAAAGACTAAAACAACTTGCAAAAAATATCAAGCATGAGTGACAACGAAAAGGAAGTTTTTTTCTGTCCTGTCTGTAAAAGATATTAATGAAAAAAGCAAAGAAGCGCTTTTGTCTGCATCAAATCTCTTTTAGGCAAAGGACTAGGTTCACCCTTTTTACGCATAATGTTTTTTCATTGCCTATTTCATATGTCCACAATGTTTCTGACTACGACTGTATCGGAAGTTGAAAGTGAAGGCAAAAACTTACTATGACAATTCCCAGTACAGAAAAAAAAGAAAGTGTTCAATATCGGGTTATGTACAACCCGGTTGATAATAATTCCATACATATTAGGACTAGATGCAAAAACGAAAGAAAAGATCTTTTGAAGAAAAACATGAGTGAATGTATTCCATGGCTAGTTATTGAATACCACATTTACAGTTTTGGTAATTAGGTTGCCTGAACTGTCTTTGGCTACTGCTCTCAATATGTGTGGCTGCCATCACTGAATTTTGTAGTATCAATATTGAACTCATATGGTGCATTGTTTTCCTGCTTGATTAGCGTGGAATCATCAACATAAAGCTTGATGCAAAAAAGGGAAAAGAGTGGACTTATTCTTCGTCGTAGTCGTCGTCAGTCAGAAGTGCTCACTGATGTCGTGACAAACATGCCGCTCTCGAACTCAATGTTATTGTCGCCAGTGTTTATCATGGCAATGTCTGTAATGTCTTCGTCCTCCTCTGGCAGCGTCACGTGGAATGTGCATCTATCATTGTCCGGATCTGACAACTCTGCCACGAATTCTAGCTCGACCTCTGACAAGTCCGGTGCAACTCCGGCCACAACTGCAATGTCTGATTCAGCATCGTCGCCGTTAACTTCGCATGGTATGTGCAACGTCACATGAGCTGACTTGATCAGCGCCGGCGTAGAGTCTACCAGCTCCAAGAACTCGCCAGGCCCGAGCGACTTTCCTTCAAGGGGTATTGTGTCAAAGGCTATGAGTTCCGAGTCGGCCGCCACCGCCATTGCGCCAGTATTTAGCACTGCAGGGACTGCAAAAACAAGAGCAATGGATACCGCGCCGGCGAGAACCGGCAAAAGAGAGGTTTCCACGCACTATTAGTTTTCCCGTAACATTTATATGGTGTGATGCAAGATTCATGGGCCTTTGGAAGTAACGATATCACTGAAATCTTTTCAATATTAATAAAAGTAATAATAATATGATTGCACAGCACGCAACTCCTTCCCGCCGCATGTCTAGTCTCCCATTTTTTTGCAAGAATTAGAGATTCAGATAAACTAATGTAAGCTAATTTCTTTTTCTAATAAGCTTTTTAGCATATTCTATAATCCTAATTATAGATTTTCTAAAAAATCTAAATATTTTTAAGCAGTCACCAGTGGTGCGAAGTGCGGTATTCGAATTCGCACCTATTATTACCTCAAAATGAAAAATAGCTATAGACTTATTGTAATTGGGGTTGTGGATTAATGTCTGTCTAAGGTGAGCTCGAAGGAAGAAGAAGAAGAATTAAAATTTTGTTCGCACGCTTTTGCGGAACACATAGAATTGGATTTTGAACGCCTGCTGCAAGCCACTGTGGTCCGCCGCAGGATGTTTTTTGTCTATAGCCTTGGAAAATCTGAGATATAGAGGAAATTGGTAGAAGAATGGTGTGGCTATAATCCTTTAGATAGAACCTCTAGCAGAAAGAGTTATAATCTTGCGCAAAGGTATTTTCGGCATGGAAGAAAGAACAATGCCGATTTGTTTTACGCCCGATCAGCTGAAGGTAATCCAAGAGTACGCAAAGAAAAAGGGCATGCTCAACTCAAGCCAAGCGATCGAAGGACTAACAACAAAATAATTTAATTTAATTTTTTACAGCGCGTCTTTGCCGCGCTGCCTTGATCCAATGTCGATCACGTCGTCGATGTCAGAGACGAATATCTTGCCCTCGCCGGCAAGCCCCGTGCTCGTGCTCTCGAGGATCTTGTCTATCACCGTGTTGACCATCGAATCGTCTGTGACGATCTCGATTGTCGCATTCACATTGAACTCCGGCCTGAACGTTCCTGTGCCTCTTCCTGAGTGGATCTCTGGGCGTGGAGCCTGGCCGCGTCCTTTCGAGTCATAATACGTGAGGCCCCCTAAGTTCAGTTCCCTCAGCGCCGCAAAAGCCTTCTCCAGCCTTGCGGATGGAACGACCGCTTGAATTTTCTTCATAATATATGAACCCAGTCAGCTAGGTAATACTTTTATTAAAATTTTTTGTATAGCCTAGAATTTGCTATCTAGTGTTCCCTGTAATGGAAAATTTATAATAAATAAAAAGAAAAGTGCGTAAGTTATTAGGTTACGCTAACGGTTCCTACCATATTTGGATGAAGCATGCAGTAGTATGGGTACTCGCCTGCTTCGGCGAACGTGTGGCTGAACGACTTGCCTGCTGCCAGTATGCTAGAGTCGAATACGCCGTCCGGCGCTGCATTTTCGCCGGATGTTGCAGTGTGCGGCTGTGCGTCATTGTTTGTCCAAGTTACCGTGCCGCCTGCGCTAACTTGGACCGGATTTGGGTCGTATGCACCCTCGCTCAGGGTCGAAGAGCCCTGTGGTATCGACACTTCGACGCTGTTGCCGCCGCCATCTCCCGTTGCAGAGGTTGGAGCTGGAGTAGTAGGGCCGGTGCTGGTTGTTGTATTGCCTGGCATTGCACCGGTGGTTGCATTAGAAGTCATGTTGCCGCCAGTCATGTTGCCGGTGGTTGTTGTTGCATTGCCTGCGCCTGCCGCAGTCATGTTGCCGGTGCCGGTTGCATTAGTTGCATTGCCTGTTATTGTTGTATTGCCTGCTGCGCCTGCCGCAGTTATGTTGCCGGTTGCATTGGCTGCACCTGTTTCATTCATCATCGATGGGCCGCTTACCAACTCGCTGCCTCTTGGAGGCACCCATGTTCCTACTGGGTGGTCTGTATCAGTAGCGTTGGCGGTTGCAAGCACTGCTATCGCTCCACCCTTTACTATGTGTGCCATATTGTGATCGACACCTACGTAGACGCCTTCTTCCGGGAATGTTGCTTCAATTACAGAACCTGAGCCTGGTGGAACCCACCATGTTTCGTCATTTCTTAGCTGTGTGCCTAATCTGTTCATGATTGAACCATCTCTGACATCTATTTGGCCGGAGATAAAGTGGAAGGAAACGCCATCGTTAGGTCCGGGTGCTAGGACATACCATCTTGTTAGTTCACCAGGCTTGACCTGAAACAGTTCGGCATCCGGGTTCAGTTCGATCTTTGCTTTTTCGCCTACCGACGGAACATACTTGTGAGCCATGCCGTTGGTCATTATCAGGTCTGGTTGCTCTGTGGCAAACTTGGTTATGTCAAAACTACCTGTGCCATTTGCACCCACAAAGAGTCCTCCGTCAGCATTGTTGTATATTTCACCAAAGGATAGGTAGAATTCTTTGGCTGGTTTCTCGTTCACTGGATGAACTACAAGACCTCCATACATGCCATTGGCGATGTGCTCCCACACGCCGTTCAGGCCATCAGCAGCACAGTGATACATGAAGAACCCCGCGTTAGGAACATCGAATGTCCATGTTTTGTTCTGACCTGGCTCTACATTACCGGAATTAACTTTGCTGGGACCAATTGCAGCGTGAAAGTCGATGCTGTGAATAGTCTCGCCTTGATTAATGAGGTTCATCTCTATAGTATCGCCTTGGTCAGCAGCAATTACCGGCCCCGGTATTGTGCCATTGAAGACCATTGCCGTATACATGATTCCGCCGGGATGCAAATCATTGTCTGGTGCCACCTGTACTACAGCTTCGTCACCTATTAAAGTCACTTTTTTTGTCTTGCCAGTGCTCTGAGCTGTTGCTGAGTCAAGGCCAAAATTTCCTGAAAAAGGAGCGGCCAACATGAGCCCTGTCAGCAAAACGCCTGCAGCAAGACCTGCGATGATAGGTTTATTCATTGTGGCCAATGAGAGCCTTCCCCAGATATTAAAATGTTTTTGAATGTTTTACCTATTTTTTATCCATATTTTATTCTGGATAGCAAACCTACTTCAAGCAGCCGCTTTTGCTGCCGCTGGACATACGTTTTTGTATCCGTCAAGGCAACTAATAATTCGCGCTTTGCTTTTTGACAAAAAAAAGCAGGTAGTTCACTGCGCTGTGTGCAACAGGGAGCTTGGGCGCTACAAGTACAAGCCGAGCGATGAATGGAACATCGAAGGCCTGCTGTGCGCCGACTGCCATATCGAAAAAACCAAAGAGTTCTTGATAAAGGAGCAAGAGACTCCTGACAGATGCGCGATTTGCAACAAAGAGCTTACGGCAGACGAGGACATGAACAAGCCCCGGTGGCAGTGGAACATGGAGTCAGGCACGCTTGTGTGCAATTCCTGCTT
>Ga0126312_10002900_pt1 | contig 11534 bp, 14 predicted proteins | sample Plot104A_FD_92537 | JGI IMG/M metagenome (GOLD analysis project Ga0126312, IMG submission 92537) | Serpentine soil microbial communities from UC McLaughlin Reserve, CA, USA - Plot104A | ecosystem: Environmental > Terrestrial > Soil > Grasslands | place: USA: UC McLaughlin Reserve, Lake County... | reverse complement strand
CATCTCCGACTCCATCGCCACCGCGACCTGCATCCTCACCTCCCGCAAACGATGACCGCTTCCGCGGACACCGTTCGCCGCCGACGGCCAGGCGCCTTCAACGGACTAACAAAGTCCTACTAGGAGGCTCCTGCGAAACGAGTAGCGAACTCGGGCGGTCGTTGCGCTGACAGCATTGCTTTTCCTCATTCGTCGCGTGATAGAACTAATTGCGCGGGGCGGCCAGGGAAGGCCCTCCAGAGTCGTCCCGCTTTCTCTTGCGACTCGGGGTAAGCATCGTGGCGACGTGGACGATCTGTCATTTCTGCAAGCGATTCAAGATGTGCGAGCGCTGGTTTAGCCACTGGCGCTGTCGGGCGTGCTATTCAGGCGAATGTGCCTAATCAGCAGCACCGGCTAGCCGCTTTGAACCGCCCGCCGCTCATCCCGGTGGCCGGTTCCGCTTCTAGCGACCCTCGGCGTAACGGTTCCAGATGCGTACACCGGCGTATGCCCCGGCGAGTGCACCGATGACGGTGTAGCCCAGCTGATGCGTCGCCACATCAGCGATCCAGCCGCCCGCCATCACGAGGTTCGCGCCCGCTGCGATCAGCCGCGGCAGGCTCACCTCCGCACGCGGATTCTCGACCGCGCTGTAGATGACGGGCATGTCGCGCTTCGTGCAATCGGCGGCGAGATGAGCCGCGAACAGCGACTTCCGGTGCTCGGCTTACCGGCGATCAGCGTGATGAAGCCCTCCGGGATCCGATCACGCCAGAGCCAGCGCACCGGCTTCGGCTTGAAGCCCGCGGCGGCGGCCTTCGCGTAGTCGGTCATCGCGACGGCCCCCGATCCGAACCCACCCAACCGCGGCACGCGGGTAATGAGAAGGTTCGAGACGAGCCGGTGCCGCCGGGCGGTGGGCTCAGGCCCTCGCGGGCTGATGAATCGGCCGCGCCGCTCCGCGCGGCGAACTTGATTGCGGCGGCGGCGACAGGCATGAACACCTCCAAGTGGGAGTTCCGACGTAACGGCGTCGGCTAACCGCACTTGGCCGGAGCCGTGGCTCCCGCGAAATGGTGTTTATGCCTGCTCCTCTCGGTCGTTCGATGGTGCGAAAGATGCGGCGAGTCTAGCTCGCACCGACCGCCCTGCCAAGCGGGCTAGGAGTCGCGATTCGAACTAACCCGACTACGCCCGGTGGGCGGGGCCTGGGCGGGTTCGGACCACCGGATCGCGACGACGAACCCTGGCAGCGCGACCGTCCTACCGCTATTCCGCGTCCCATAGAGTGAGCACGATGCGCGCGATCGCCCAGCAGCAGCGGAACCTCCGGCACGACGTCAAGGTCGGCTCGCACACGATCACCGCCGACGAGCCGAAGGACAACGGCGGCAACGACGACGGGCCCAGCCCGCAGGAGCTGCTCGCCGCCTCGCTCGCGTCGTGCACGGCGATCACGATGGAGCTGTACGCCAAGCGCAAGGGCTGGGACGTTGCCGGGTTGACCGTCGACGTCGAGTACACGCCGGCCGCGCGCGGCACGGTGACGCGCTTCAACCTCGTGATGCGGATGCCGGCGCACCTGTCCGACGAGCAGGTCGAGCGGCTCCAGGCGATCGCGGCGAAGTGCCCGGTCCACCGGACGCTCGAGGGCGAGGTCGCGTTCGAGGAGCACGTGGAGCTGGTCTGACGGCGCGCGCCGAGGTCGCGGCCGCCCTGCGCGGCGTCCTGCTCGACCCGGCCGAGGCGGTCCGGCTCTCGGTGCCCGGCGCCGAGCACGCCGCGGTGCTCGTGCCGCTCTACCTGGACGCGGCGGGCGCGCTGCATGCCGTCTTCACCGAGCGCCGTGCGGACCTGCGCCGCCACGCCGGCGAGATCTCGTTCCCCGGCGGCCGGCGCGACGAGGACGACGCGGATCTCTCCGAGACAGCGCTGCGCGAGACGCAGGAGGAGATCGGGCTGCCGCCCGAGGCCGTCGAGCTGCTCGGTGCGCTGCAGCCGACGCCGACGTTCGCGACGAGCTACGCGATCTACCCGTTCGTAGGCCTGATCGAGCCTGGCTTTGCCTGGGTGGTCGCGGAGGCCGAGGTCGGCCAGGTGCTCGAGCTGCCGCTCGAGGCCGTGCGGCGCGGCTACGGGCGGCGCCGGCTCGTGCGCCGCGGGATCCCGTTCCGGACCGACACCTACGAGGTCGACGGCCACCTGATCTGGGGTGCCACGGCGCGCATCGTGGCCGACCTGCTCGACCGCGTGCCGCGCTGACTCAGCGCCTCGACGTCGCCGCCCGCGCGCTCCGCGAGCTGCTGCATGCGCTGCTCCTACCCGCCGTCGCGGAACGGGACCAGCTCCGTCACGCCCGCGACCTCGAAGATCCGCTGCACCGCCGGGATCCCGGGTACGACGCTGAACTCGAAGCCGCCGCGGCGCCCGCGCGGGCCGACGACGCTGCCGTCCGGCCCGCTGCGGACGTCGACGTCGAACTCGATCTCGTCGCGGTCCATGCGGGAGTCCTATCAGCCGCCGAGCAGCGCGGCGACGGCAGCCGCCGCGTCGGCGCGCCAGCCCTCGTGGTCGGCCTGGTCGGTCTCGAGCAGCTGGAGCGGGATGCGCCACGTCTCGTGCGCCGTGAGCGCGACGGCGCGGCCGCGCGCGAGCACATCCGCGGGCAGCGGGCCGGCGACCTCGCAGACGACGCCGCGCACCGGCGTATCGACGAGCTTCTCCCACAGCATCCGCAGGCGCCCGTCGTAGAGCGCCGCCACCCGCCCGGCGTCGCCGGCGGCGGTCCCCATCAGCCAGCACAGGATCGTCACCCCTGAGAGCGCCTCCATGAGCGTCGCGATCCGGTCGGGGTCGCCGATGTACGGCTCGGCGCCGGCTTCCGCGATCGCGGCCGCGCGGGTGGGATCGCGAGTCGTCCCGCGCACCGCATGGCCGGCCGCGCGCAGCTCGCGCGCGAGCGCCCGGCCGCGGCAGCCGCAGCCGACGATCAGGACGCGCGCCACCGGCTCGTCATGACGGGTCGGGTCGACCGTGGCCGCCGTGCTCGCGCGCGCGGCGGTCGAGCTCGCCCTGGCTCTCGGCCTCCGCCGACCGCGTCGGGCGCCAGTCGAGCACGTCCGCGCCCGAGCGCGGCGAGTACAAGCCGAGCAGCAGGACCCCGCCGACGAAGCCGACGAAGATCGCGAGCATCACCCAGCTGAACAGCGCCATCGCGACGACCACGCGAACGAGCGTACCCCCGCGCGCGGGTCGCGCCACTAGGCGCGCCCCGGGTTCGGCTCTACCCTGGCGGAGTGATGGCTCGGACCACGCTCGCGGCCGCGGCCGCCTTCGCCGCGCTCGCCGCGGCACCCCACCCGGCCGCCGGTGCAAGCCTGCGCAACGTCCCGTCGCCACCGAGCGTGACGCTCCCGGGCGACGCGAGCGCCGCGTCGGCGAACGCCGACCCGGACACCTGGATCGTCGGCGTCCTCCACGGCGGTGGCGCGATCGCCCGCGCCCACGGCGCGAAGCGGATCGCAGGAGGCGCGTGGCTCGCGCCGCGATCGCGCACGCGCACGCTTGCCGCCGTGCTGCGCTCCCGCGGGCAGCTCGACTACGCCGAGCCGAACCGCTTTGGCCGCAGCGTGGCGGCGCCGCCGCCCGACCCCCTCTCGCCCTTCGCGCGCTGGCGCGACTTCGTCGTCGGCGACGCCGAGCCGCCGACCGTCGGCCCCGACAGCCCCCTGACCGGTGTGGTCGACACGCTGATCGACGTCAACCACCCCGAGATCGCGGGCTCGAACATCAGGACCACCGGCGGCGCGGCGCTGAAGGACCTCCACGGCACCGCCACGACGACGGTCGCGGCCGCGCCCGCCAACGGCGTCGGGATGCTCGGCATCTGGCCCGGCGCGAACGTCCTGAACGTGCCGCTGCCCAACGGCGAGCGGATCTCCTGCGCCGACTCGACGCGCGGGATCGCACGCGCGATCAACGCCGGCGCGGCCGTCATCAACATGAGCTACGGCTCGGCGGCGAAGTGCACGGCCGAGGAGCAGCAGATCCTGCGCGCGATCGAGACCGGCGCCGTCCCCGTCGCCGCGGCGGGCAACGAGTTCGAGCAGGGCAACCCGCTCGAGTTCCCCGCCAGCCTTCCGCACGTGATCACGGTCGGGGCGATCGGGCCGGACGACAACCCGACCGGGTTCTCCAACGAGAGCGGCGCGCTCGACCTCAGCGCGCCCGGCATCGGCATCCTCACGGGCGTCCCGCAGGAGTTCGACCCCGACGGCACGCCGGACGGCTTCGCCTCGCTGGCCGGCACGTCGTTCGCCGCGCCGATGGTCGCCGCGGCCGTCGCCTGGGTGCGCGCCGCGCGGCCGGAGCTGACGCCGTTCCAAGCCGCCCAGGTCGTGCGCCTGGGCGCGCGCGACGTGGGCGAGCCGGGCTACGAGAACGCGACCGGCTTCGGCGTGCTGAACCTGCCGGGCGCGCTCTCCCATGACCCGCCGGACGAGGACCCGCAGGAGCCCAACGACGACATCCGCTACGTCGACGGGCGCGCGTTCGGCCGCGCCACGCCGCCGCTGTACACCGGCCGCGCCGCGTCGATCGCCGCCTCGGCCGACTATGCCGAGGACCCGGTGGACGTCTACCGGATCAGGATCCCCGCAGGACGTCGCGTGAGGCTCACGCTCGACCCGTCCTTCGGCGATCCCGACCTGCTGGTGTTCGGCGCGCGGACGCGCAGCGTCCACAAGACACATTCGCTGCGCAGCTCGTTCAAGAACGGCGGGGCGACCGAGCGCTTGAGCATCCGCAACCGCGGCCGCCGCGCACGCACGCTCTACGCCGCGGTCGGATTCCACTCGCGCAAGACGCCGAAGATCCTCGACGCGACCTACGTCCTGCGCGTGCGCTGAGCCTGAGCCGACCGCCCTACGGGCGCGCGACCGGCTCGTGGTGGAACCACTGCTCCTCCGCCAGGTCGCCGGTGCCCTCGAGCGCCTCCGGCGTCGGGACCAGCGGGTTGTCGCGCAGGTACCACTCCGCGTCGAGCGCCGCCTGGCAGCCGGAGCCGGCGGCGGTGACCGCCTGGCGGTACGTGTGGTCGACGAGATCGCCCGCGGCGAAGATGCCCGGCACGCTGGTGCGGGTCGAGCGCCCGTCGACGGTGACGTAGCCGTCCGGGTCGGTGGCGACGATGTCCCTCACGACGTCGGACTGCGGCTCGTGCCCGATCGCGACGAACGCTCCCGATATCGGCAGCTCGCGCGTCTCGCCGGTCTCGACGTTGCGCACGCGGGCGGAGCCGAGCGCACCGTCGTCGCCGGGCAGGAACTCCTCGACGACGTAGGGCGTCAGCATCTCGATGTTCTCGGTCGCCTTCGCGCGGTCGACCATGATCGGCGATGCGCGGAACTCGTCGCGGCGGTGCACGATCGTGATCTTGGAGGAGAACTTCGCCAGGAAGATCGCCTCCTCCATCGCCGAGTCGCCGCCGCCGACGACGATCGTCTCGCGCTCCTTGAAGAACGCCGCGTCGCAGGTCGCGCAGTACGACACGCCGCGCCCGTTGGCGAGCTCCTCCTCGCCCGGCGCGCCGAGCTTCTTGTGCTCCGCGCCCATCGCGAGGATCACGGTGCGCGCCCGGTAGGCCTGGTCGTCCACCCACACGGTGTGCAGCCCGCCCTCGTCCGCTGCCGGCTCCACACGCGTCGCGTTGTCGGTCAGGTAGCGCGCGCCGAAGCGCTCGGCCTGGTCGCGCATCGTCTGCATGAGCTCGGGGCCCATGATGCCCTCGGTGAAGCCCGGGTAGTTCTCGACGTCGGTCGTCTGCTGGAGCAGGCCGCCCCACATGAAGCCCTCGATGACCAGCGGCGAGAGGTTGGCGCGCGCCGCGTAGAGCGCCGCCGTGTAGCCGGCCGGTCCGCTTCCGATGATGATCACCTGCTCATGTTCCGCCATTCCGCTCTGTCTCTCCGGTACCCGGTTTCGTTACTTCAGTTTGTATAGTGTAGCCGTCACGCGGTCGCCGAGGCCGCCAGCTCCTGCCTCCACCCCTCGACCGTTCGGCGCAGCCGGAAGTACGCGATGACGCCCGGCACCAGCGGCAGCCAGAACGTGAACGCGCGGTAGACGAGCACCGCCACGACCGCCAGGCCGCTGTCGACGCCGAACGCGGCGAACGCGCCGATCATGCCACCCTCGACCCCTCCCACGCCGCCGGGCATCGGCAGCAGGTTGCCGAGCATGCCGACGAAGAAGCCCTGCACCAGCACGGGAATCGGCGGCGAGTCGCCGAACGCGTGGAACGCCGCCCACAGAACCGCGATCTGGAACGCCCAGTACAGGATCGCGCCGAGCAACGCGGGATCGCGCGAGCGCAGATGCTCCAGCGCCTCGCGTACGCCCGCCGAGCTGGCCGCGGGCACGTGCGCCAGCTTCCGCGCCAGCCGCCCGACGCGGCCGCCGCGGCCCGTGTAGGGCTGCAGCCGGCGCTCGAGGTCGGTCGGGATGAACGCGATGGCGAGCGCGATGGCGAGCAGCACGACGCCGACCACGGCCGGCACGAACGTGAGCGAGAACGGATCCTCGCCCTCCAACAGGCCCCAGTGCAGCCCGAAGCCGCAGACCACGACCGCGACCGCGTACGGCAGGTAGGTGAGCACCAGGAACGCGATCGTCTTGTCGGCGACCGTCCGCCGCCGCATCCCCGAGCGCCGCAGCGCCCACGCCGTCAGCACCAGCCCGCCGGCGCCGCCCGCCGCGAACAGCCGCGAGGCCGCGAGGCCGGCCATCGTGATCTGGTAGCTGGCCGCCCAGCCGATGCGCGATCCGGCGCGCAGGAAGATCCCGCGGAACATCGCGACATAGCCCACGAACATCCCGACCGTGAACACGAGCGCCGCGGCGATCCAGACCGGCCGGCCCTCGCTGATGCGGTTCCAGGTGTCGTCGAGCCCGGCGAGCTGGGGCAGCAGGAAGTAGAGCGCGACGAGCGCCGCGAGCAGGAAGGCCACGAGCGCGACGACGTTGCGGGTCGTGACCTGGAGCGCTGGGCGCTCGTCCTCCTGGACCTCCGGCGGCTCGGGGTTCACTCGGGGGTCTGCCCCCACTCGCCCGGCCGCGTCCGTCATGCCCGCGCCCGCGCCTCCAGCGCCTGCACGGTCGCCGATACGCGCGCGACCAGCGGTGAGACGGCCGGCGCCGCCCGGCGGATGCCCTCCGCCAGCGCGAGCCCCGCCGCGAGGTCGACCGCGTAGTGCTCGCCCAGGTAGACGAGCGCCACGCCGAGCGTGCCGGCATAGGCCCATCCGATCGCGCCGGGGACCGGTCCGGTCTCGGCCAGGAGGTGGGCGGCCATGACGGAGGTGGCGAAGTGCAGCGAGGGCATGGCGGCCAGGGGATTGCCTCCCAGCAAACCGTACAGGCGGACCCACCCGGAACCCCAGAACTCCTGTCCGTACTCGACCATCATCCGCCGCAGCTGGGGCGTCAGGCCGTCGTCCATCAGGCCCTGGCGCGCCGCGTACCAGGGCGGCGCGGTCGGGACCGACCAGTAGCCGACGAGGCCGAAGTCGAACGTCGCGTAGATGTGCGCCGCGCCGCGCGGGAAGCGGTCGGGGTGGCGCGCGAGCAGGTATGCGACGGTGCCGTGCGGGAACAGGAACCAGAGCCAGTGCGACCACACGAGCGCCTTCTCCCAGCGCCGGAAGCCGCCCGGGTGCCCGAGGAGCCGCTGCAGCCGCAGCGTCGGCGTCGTGCCGCCGCCGACGAAGCGGTCGACGCGCACCGGATAGGCGATGCGGACGCGCCGCTCGAGCGCTTCGGGGTCGTCGTTGGGCATCTCGTAGGTGGCTATGTAGGCCCACATCTGGAGCACGCACGCGGCCACGTCGCGCGCGCGCGAGCGCGGGTACAGGACGCAGAGCGCGAACGGGGCGGTCGCCGCGGTCGCCGTGACCAGCGGCGGGGGAAGCTTCAGACGGCGGCGGACGAGAGGAGCGGCTACTCCCGCAACTAGCGCTGTGACGGCCGCCGCGCGGATGGCGGTCGAGGTGCGCACGGCCGGGCGAGTCTAAACGGCGGCCGCGGTGCGGGCGGCCTCGGCGACGAGCGCGCCGACGACTCGCGAGGCCGGATCGACCTCTGGATGCCACTGGACGCCGAGCGCCCAGCGCGCGCCGGGAAGCTCGATCGCCTCGACGAGCTCGTCGAGCACGCTCCAACCGCTCGCCACGAAACCCTCCCCCAGCCGGTCGACGCCCTGGTGGTGGTGCGACTTGGTTGCGTGCAGGAGCTCCCCGCAGGCACGTGCGGCGAGCGAGCCCGGCGCCAGCCGCACGTCGTGGTCGGCGTTCTCGAACGAGCCGAGGTGGCGGCGATGGTCGCCATGACCGACGTCGTCGGGCAGGTGCTGGATGAGCGTGCCGCCGAGCGCCACGTTCATCAGCTGCATGCCGCGGCAGATCCCGAGCAGCGGCATGTCGCGCTCGAGCGCACGCAGCGCGAGCGGGATCTCGGCCGCGTCGCGCTCCGGGCGCGTGCCGGTCGTGCACGGATGGCGCTCGGCGCCGTATGCGATGGGGTCGACGTCGGCGCCGCCGGCGAGGATCAGCGCATCCAGGCCGTCGAGCGCGGCGTCCGGCTCCTCCGCCGTGCGCGCATCGGGCGGGACCATGTAGACCAGGCCGCCGCCCTCCTGGACGGCGTCGACGTACGGGCGCGATAGCAGGAAGGCCTCGTTGTCCCACACCGTCCAGCGGGCACGCTCGAGCGCCGTGCAGATCCCGATGACCGGCCGTGCCATCCGGTTTCCCTACCCCGCTCGCGGACGTAGGATGCCGCGATGGCCGCGACCCTCCCCGCGCTCGAGACCGTGTTGCTCAGCCGCGGCGCCTCCAACGGCGCCGAGCTGCGCATCGTGCTCGACCGCCCCGACCGCCTGAACGCCTGGGACAAGCAGCTCGGCGCCGACCTGCTGGCGGCGGTCGAGCTCGCGACCGCGGACGACGCCGTCCGCGCCGTGACGATCACGGGCGCCGGACGCGCTTTCTCGTCCGGCGCCGACCTGCGCGCGGGCTTCGACACGACGCCCGACGGCCGGCCCGACATCGGCCCGATACTGCGCGACCGCTACCACCCGATCATCACCGGAGTCCGCCGGATGCCGAAGCCGGTCCTCGCGGCGGTCAACGGCCCCGCCGTCGGAATCGGCTGCTCGCTCGCGCTCGCGTGCGACCTCGTGCTGGCGCGCGAGTCGGCCTACTTCCTGCTCGCGTTCGTCAACATCGGGCTCGTGCCCGACGGCGGCTCGTCGGTGTTCGTGCCCGCGCGCGCCGGCGCCGCCCGGGCGGCCGAGATGGCGCTGCTCGGCGAGCGCGTGCCCGCGGCGCAGGGGCGCGCCTGGGGCCTCGTCGACCGGCTCGTCTCCGACGACTCGTTCGACGACGAGGTCGACGCGCTCGCCGAGCGGCTCGCGACCGGGCCGACGCGGGCCTACGCCGGCGCGAAGGAGCAGATCAACGCGCGCGCCTACGCGCGGATGGAGGAGCAGCTCGAGCTCGAGGCTTCGATCCAGGAGCGGATGGCCGGATCGGCGGACTTCGGAGAGGGCGTCCTCGCGTTCCTCGAGAAGCGGCCCGCGAGGTTCTCCGGCGAGTGAGCTGTCCCGGCCGGACAGTCAATACACTGCGCTGCCCGATGGACGGCAGCCGGCCCACCATGCTGCTGCGGCGAGCGCTCGTGCCCGCGCTGCTGGCGCTGCTGGTCACGGCGTCCCCGGCCGCCGCCGGGATCATCCTGCCCGAGGCGGGCGGCGGCTCCAAGCAGGCGGAGGACACACGGACGCTGTACGCGATCGTGCTCGTGATCGCGATGGTCGTGTTCGTCGGCGTCGAAGGCTTGCTGCTCTACTGCCTGGTCCGCTACCGCGCCCGCAAGGGCCGCGTCGCGGCGCAGATCCACGGCAACACGCGGCTGGAGATCGGCTGGACCGTCGGCGCCGCCGTGATCCTGGTCTTCCTCACGGTCGCGACGTTCCTGATGCTGCCCGGGATCAAGAACCCCGCGGCCTCGGACATCGACATCAACGGCAACCCGGTCGCCGAGAACGCCGCCCTCGCGTCAACCGACCAGGAGCCTCCACCCGGCGGCCACGCCATGAACATCGCCGTCGACGGGATGCAGTACGTCTGGCGCTACGCGTACCCGCGGATCGACGACAAGAAGGTCTATGCGTTCACCGACATGTACGTGCCGGTGGGCATGACGATCACGCTCGACATCCGCTCGAACGACGTCCAGCACTCGTGGTGGATCCCGGCGCTGGGCGGCAAGATGGACGCGCTGCCGGGCTACGTCAACAAGACCTGGTTCAAGGTCACCGAGGAGGGCATCTGGGAGGGCCAGTGCGCCGAGCTGTGCGGGCGCAACCACGCGAACATGTACGCGCGCGTGATCGCGCTGCCGTACGAGGAGTGGAAGGCCTGGTACGACCGCGAGGCCGACGCCATCGAAGCCGCCGAGAAGGCCGCGGCGGAAGGTCGCAAGCAGCAGGAAGCGGAGCAGGGAGGCTAGATGGCCCCCATCGACTACACACTGCGGCCGCAGATCATCACGAGCGCGGTGCGACCGGAGCCGAAGGGCTTCACGTCGTGGTTCACGACCACCGACCACAAGCGGATCGGGATCCTTTACCTCTGGACGGTCGCGGTCTTCTTCGTGCTCGGCGGCGTCGAGGCGCTGCTGCTCCGCGTCCAGCTCGGCGCGCCCGAGAACACGCTGCTCACGCCCGAGCACTACAACCAGCTCTTCACGATGCACGGCACGACGATGATCTTCCTCGTCGTCGTCCCCGTGTGGGCGGGCCTCGCCAACTACGTGCTGCCGCTGATGATCGGTGCGCGCGACGTGGCGTTCCCGCGCCTGAACGCGTGGTCGTACTGGATGTTTCTGTTCGGGGGGCTGGCGCTGTACGCGTCGCTGTTCTTCACGCCGCCGGAGGCCGGATGGTTCTCCTACGTGCCGCTCTCGACGAAGCAGTACTCGCCCAGCGGCGGCCAGGACGCGTGGATCTTCATGGCGCACCTCACGGGCCTCTCCTCGATGCTCGGCGCGGTCAACTTCATCGCCACGATCCACAACATGCGCGCGCCCGGCATGGGCTGGGGCCGGCTGCCGCTGTTCGTGTGGACGATCCTGATCTACTCGTACCTGATCGTGCTGGCGCTCTCTTCGCTGACCGCGACGGTCACGATGCTCTTGTGCGACCGGCACTTCGGGACGCACTTCTTCGACCCCTCGGAGGGCGGCTCGGCGCTGCTCTGGCAGCACCTGTTCTGGTTCTTCGGCCACCCCGAGGTCTACATCTTCGTGCTGCCCGCGTTCGGGGTCTTCTCGGAGGTGATCCCGGTCTTCGCGCGCAAGCCGATCTTCGGCTACAAGGCGATCGCCGCCGCGACCGTCGGGATCGCGTTCCTCGGAATGCTCGTCTGGGCGCACCACATGTTCTCGACGCCGAGCGCGACCGTGGTGCTGGCGTTCTTCATGCTCTCGAGCTTCGT
>Ga0126312_10002898_pt1 | contig 11542 bp, 9 predicted proteins | sample Plot104A_FD_92537 | JGI IMG/M metagenome (GOLD analysis project Ga0126312, IMG submission 92537) | Serpentine soil microbial communities from UC McLaughlin Reserve, CA, USA - Plot104A | ecosystem: Environmental > Terrestrial > Soil > Grasslands | place: USA: UC McLaughlin Reserve, Lake County... | reverse complement strand
CGCCGACGCGGTCGCGCGCCTCGAGCACCAGCACCGACCGGCCGCTCCTCGACACCTCACGCGCGGCCGTAAGGCCGGCGAGCCCCGCTCCGACCACGACCACGTCGGCGGACGGACCGGGCGAGCTCTTCGGGGCGGCGGTCGCGCGGCCTGGCAGCGCGGCCAGCGCGCCGCCGGCGAGCGCACCTCCGATCGCCTGCCGCCGAGTCACCCCGCTTCGTCGCATCGTGCCTCCCTCTCGCGTCGCAACCGATTCTTTCCCCGAAGGACGCGCACGTAGTCGACCGCGAGCGATTAATTCCGCCGCCCCCGCCGGTCTCACAGACGTCACCCCAACCTCAGGAGGACGTGTGAGCACTACCAGCACCACCCGCATCAGCAAGATCGGCACCGTCTGCATCCCGGTCACCGACCAGGACCGCATGATCGACTTCTACGTCGACCAGCTCGGCATGGAGAAGCGCGCCGACGTCCCGTTCGGCAACGGCTACCGCTGGGTCGAGGTCGCCCCGGCCGGCGCCGACACCACGATCGCTCTCGCGCCGCCGCCCGAGGGGACGCCGACGGGCAACGTGGAGACCGGCATCACCCTTCAGGTCGACGACATCGATGCGCTGCACGCCGAGCTGAAGGAGGGCGGGGTCGACGTCGACGCCGAGGTCAGCCGCATGGGCGACCCGGTTCCGCCGATCTTCTGGCTCCGCGATCCGGAGAACAACACGCTGATGGTGATCCAGCCCTAACCGACCACTCGACCGACCTGGGAAAGGGCGTCGCGCCGTGCGCGGCGGCCTCCTCCTCTTCCTCCTCGCCCAGCCCCTCGCCGAGCCGCGTGCTCACCCGGCGACTTGTACCCGATAGTGCTGGGTACGCTGCCGGGGATGGCGCCCAACGTCTCCGATCAACTGGTCGATCAGCTGACCGCGTGGGGCGTCAAGCGCATCTACGGCTACCCCGGTGACGGCATCAACGGCTTCTTCGGCGCGATGCGCCGCGCGGGCGAGCGGGTCGAGTTCGTGCAGGCCCGGCACGAGGAGATGGCCGCCTTCATGGCCTGCGCACACGCCAAGTACACCGGCGAGCTCGGCGTCTGCGTGTCCACCTCGGGGCCGGGCGCCGTGCACATGCTGAACGGTCTCTACGACGCGAAGCTCGACCACCAGCCGGTGCTGGCCCTCGTGGGCCAGCAGTCGCGCGCAGCGCTCGGGTCGAGCTACCTCCAGGAGATCGATCTGCCCGCCCTGTTCAAGGACGTGGCGCACGAGTACGTCCAGATGGCCACGGCGCCCGAGCAGGTCCGCCACCTGCTCGACCGGGCGATCCGCACCGCCCTGGCAGAGAGGACGCCCACCTGCCTGATCCTGCCCACCGACGTGCAGGAGCTCGAGGCCGTCCCCGAGCCGCCGCACGAGCACTACTACGCGCACTCCTCGCGCGGCTACAGCCGGCCGCGGGTCGTCCCGAGCGACGACGACCTGCACGAAGCGGCCGAGATCCTGAACGCCGGCGAGCGGGTCGCGATGCTGGTCGGACAGGGCGCGCTCGGCGCGGCCAAGGAGGTGGCCGAGACCGCCGACGTGCTGGGCGCCGGCGTGGCCAAGGCCCTGCTGGGCAAGCCCGTCCTGCCCGACGACCTGCCGTTCGTGACGGGGTCGATCGGCCTGCTCGGCACCAAGCCCAGCTGGGACCTGATGATGGGCTGCGACACGCTGCTGATGGTGGGCTCCGGCTTCCCGTACGCCGAGTTCCTGCCCGAGGAGGGCAAGGCACGCGGCGTGCAGATCGACATCGACGCCCGGCAGCTGGGCCTGCGCTATCCGATGGAAATCAACCTCACGGGCGACAGTGGCGAAACGCTGCGCGCGCTGCTGCCGCTGCTCGAGCGCAAGGCCGACCGCTCCTGGCGGGAGGAGATCGAGCAGGGCGTGGCCGACTGGTGGCAGATGCTCGAGGCCCGCGCGATGGCCGACGCCGAGCCGCTCAACCCGCAGCGCGTCTTCTGGGAGCTCTCGCCGCGGCTGCCCGAGAACTGCCTGCTGGCGGTCGACTCGGGTTCGGCCACCAACTGGTACGCGCGCGACCTGAAGTTCCGGGACGGCATGTTCGGGTCGGTGTCGAGCACACTCGCGTCGATGGGCTGTGCCGTCCCCTACGCGATCGCCGCCAAGCTCGCTCACCCCGATCGCCCGGTGATCGCGATGGCGGGCGACGGCGCGATGCAGATGAACGGCATCAACGAGCTCATCACCGTGACCCGCTACGGCGACGGCTGGAGCGACCCGCGCCTGATCTTCCTGGTGCTGAACAACCGCGACCTGAACCAGGTGACGTGGGAGCAGCGCGCCATGGTGGGCGACCCGAAGTTCGACGCCTCGCAACAGCTGCCGGACTTCCCCTACGCGCGCTACGCCGAGCTGATCGGCTTCAAGGGCATCCGCGTCGACTCGCCGGACGCCGTCGGCCCGGCCTGGGACGAGGCGCTCGCCGCCGACCGCCCCGTGCTCATCGAGGCCGTGACCGACCCGAACGTCCCGCCACTTCCACCGCACGTCACGCTCGAGAACGCCAAGGCGCTCGCCTCGGCGCTCAAGGGCGGTGACCCGGAGCGCGGCGCCGTCGTCCGCGAGAGCGTGCGCCAGAAGCTGGCCGACATCTTCGGCTCGCGCTCGTGAGCGAGATAACGCTGCAGCTCGAGCGCGTCCTGCCCGCGCGCCGCGCGGACGCGTTCGCGAGGTTCACCGATCCCGAGCGGCTGGCGCAGTGGTGGGGCCCGGAGGGCTTCACGATCCCGACCCTGGACTTCCCGGCGCGCGCGGGCGAGAACTACCGGATCGAGATGCAGCCGCCCGAGGGCGACTCGTTCTGGCTCCGCGGCGAGTTCCGCGAAGTCGATCCCCCGGCCAAGCTGGCGTTCACGTTCGTGTGGGAGCCGGCGGATCCCGACGACGTGGAGACGCTGGTCGAGCTGTCCTTCGAGGAGCGCGGTGACTCGACCGACGTCGCGCTCAGGCAGGGGCCGTTCAAGACCGAGGAGCGCCGCGAGCTGCACCGGGGCGGCTGGACCGAGTCCTTCGACAAGCTCGAGCGGCTGCTCCAGGCCTGACCCCTACGGGGCGGCGGTCAGCGCAGCGCAGCGGTTCGCCCGCGTGTCGCTTCCCGTGTGCCCGACCTGAGTAACCGGATCGAAGAGGTCGAAGTCGACCACCGGGACGCCTTCGGGCGTGAAGTCGACGACCTCGCCGACGTACTCGGAGCGGCCCGCGTCGGCGGGCTGGCCGGGGATCTTGTCGACGAGCCCGGTGCCGACCACTCGAGCGGGCGCGCCGAGCGTCGCGCCGACCGGGTAGTACTGGGGGCCCCTGCCCCGATCTTTCTCTAGGACCGGAACAGCTCGACGCTCAGCGGCGGCGGGCTCATCAGCGTCTGCGCGACCGTGCAGTAGCGCTCGGTCTTCTCGCCCAGCTTGGCCAGCTGCTCGTCGGTCGCCTCGGGCGCCGTGACGTCGATCCGCAGGCGGATGTTCTCGAAGCCCGCCGGCACGTCGCGGGCCAGCCCGAGCGTCCCGCGCAGGTCCAGGTCGCCCTCGACGTGCGCGTGCACCGACGCGACCGGGAGCTCCATCGCTGTGGCCACCATCTGGCAGGTCAGCTGCGCGCAGGCGGCGAGCGCGCCCAGCAGCAGGTCGCCCGAGCAGGCCGCGGTGCCGGCGCCGCCCACGCCGACGTGGGCCTGCGCCTCGTAGATCGCCCGGCCCAGGTCGACCGAGCAGGACACCGGGGCATCGGCCGCGCCGCCGTCCGCGGCCAGCGTGATGCGGGCCGCGTCCGGCTCCTCGCGGTAGCGCTCCTTGAGCGGGGCCTGAGTAGCACGTAGATCCATGAGGGCACGGTAACCTGCGGTCGGTGCCCCTGCTCCGCCTGGGCCCAGCGCTTCGGTACGTCGGAGAGACGGAAGCGACGATCTGGGTCGAGACCGATCAACCCTGCGAAGTCGAGATCCTCGGTCGAAAGGCGCGGACCTGGCATGTCGAGGGCCACCACTACGCGCTCGTCTACATCGAGGGCCTCGAGCCGGGCGCGACGACGCCGTACCAGGTGGCGCTCGACGGCGAGGTCGTCTGGCCCCAGCCGACCGCGCTGTTCCCGCGACCGGTGATCCGCACGCCGAAGGGCGGCGAGCGCATCCGCATGCTGTTCGGCTCGTGCCGCGTGGCCGCGCCGCACGCGCCGCCGTACTCGCTGGGCAAGGACAAGGACGAGCGCGGCCGGGGGATCGACGCGCTCTATGCGTACGCGCGCCGGATGGTCGAGCAGGACCCGGAGACGTGGCCGCACATCCTCGTCTGGCTGGGCGATCAGGTCTACGCCGACGAGGTATCGCCCGGCACCGAGGAGTTCATCAAGGAGAACCGGGACGGGAACAGCGACGCGCCCGACGGCCAGGTCGCGAACTTCGAGGAGTACACGCAGCTCTACTACGACTCCTGGACCGACGAGACCGTGCGCTGGCTGCTGTCCACCGTGTCGAGCGCGATGATCTTCGACGACCACGACGTCCACGACGACTGGAACACGTCGCAGGAGTGGCTCGACGAGTACCGCCAGAAGCCCTGGTGGGACGAGCGCATCGTCGGCGGGCTGATGTCGTACTGGATCTACCAGCACATCGGCAACCTGTCGCCGCGCGAGCTGCAGGACGACGAGCTCTTCCAGAGCGTCTGCGACGCCGAGGACGCGGGCCCGATGCTGCGCGAGTTCGCCCACAAGGCCGACCGCGAGGTGTCCGGCGCGCGCTGGAGCTATTGCCGCGAGATCGGCCAGTCGAAGCTGATCGTCATGGACTCGCGGGCCGGGCGGGTGCTCGACCCGGGCGAGCGCCAGATGGTCGACGACGGCGAGTGGGACTACATCCAGACCGAGGCCGAGGGCGACTACAACCACCTGTTCCTGGCTACGTCGCTCCCCTACCTACTGGCGCCCGGCATGCAGAACCTCGAGGCCTGGAACGAGGCCGTGTGCAACGGCGCCTGGGGCAAGCGCTGGGCTGAGTGGGGCGAGAAGATCCGCCAGGAGCTCGACCTCGAGCACTGGGGCGCGTTCCAGAAGTCGTTCCACCGCGTGCGCCGGCTGATCGAGGAGGTCGGGGCAGGGGAGAAGGGGCCGCGCCCGCCGGCGTCGGTCGTGTTCCTGTCGGGTGACGTGCACCACGCGTATCTGAGCGAGGTCGCGTTCAAGCGCGACCGCGGCGTCGAGTCGGCGGTCTACCAGGCCTGCTGCTCGCCGTTCCGCAACCCGCTCGACGCGCGCGAGCGGCGGGCGATCAAGGCGATGGCCACGACACCCGCGGGCTGGCTGACCGGCGCGATGGCGCGGCGTGCCGGCGTGCGCGACCCGGAGATGCGCTGGCGCTTCGTGCAGGACCCGACGTTCGACAACCAGGTCGCGACGCTCGAGTGGAAGGGCCGCGAGGCGTCCGTGACGATCGAGAAGGCCGTGCCGAGCGACCCGGCGCGGCCCGATCTCGAGAAGGTCTTCGAGCACCGGATCGCCTAGCGCGGCGAGCCGAACAGCGTGGCGATCCGCCAGGCGTAGTAACGCTGGGCGTCATCGAGGTCGGGCGCGCCGAGCAGCGCCTCGGCGCGACTGCGGTCGAGCACGTTCCACGCGGCGTGCTGCGGCTGGTCGGCCACGGCTTGGCGGAGCTCCGCGCGGACGGTGTCGAAGGGGTCGGGCGGCGTCGGCTGGCCTGGAACAGGGGTGCCTTGGCGGGGACCCCGCCGCGTGCGGCGTCTTGCCTCTGTGATCGCCTTTCGCGTGAGCGACTGGGCCCGGGCCGCTCGGCGCTCGAGCTTCGTGGTTGGTTTGAACCAGCCGGGCGCTCCCGCCAGCTCCGGGCTCAGCTCGTTCAGCACCTCGTGGTGGAAGCGCTCGGCGGCGCGGTCGGCGGCGGGCAGCGCGAGCAGATGGGGCAGCATGCGCTCGTGCCACAGCGGCGACGTCGTGTCGCGCACGTATTCGACCGCGCCGTGCGTCGGGCCGGCCCAGGTGCCCATGCGCTTCTGCAGGTAGAACAGGTCGGGCACGTCCGCCGGGCTCGCGCCGGCCTGGAGCACCTGGTCGACCCAGGCGGTGATCTGGTCGCGTACGAGCGCCTCGCCGTGGTCGTTCAGCGGCTCCCGCCGACCGGGCCGGCGCATGGCGAAGACCGTGTAGAGCGAGTCGGCCAGCTGCCCGCGCGTGCGCCCGCCCGCGCGCGCGTAGTACGAGCGGGCGATCTCGCCGCCCTGGCCTGAATGCCAGAGCGGCAGCGGTCCCTTGCGCGGTCCGTGCGGGAAGCCGACGGCGTCGGCCAGCGAGGCCGTGCCGCCGGTCGTCAGCTCGAGCAGCTCGGCGGCCCGGCGCCAGTCCGCGTGCAGCGATCCGTGCGGGTCGTCGGGGATCAGCCAGTGCTCGACGCCCGCGATCTCCGCCAGTTGCCGCCCTACGTCGACGTCAAGCTCACCCGGACGGCCGCCGGTGTTGGCCTCGAAGGCGATGCCGGTCTTCGTGGCGGCAGCCAGCACCAGCCGCGAGTCGCGGCCCGCGGTGACCGGAACGACGTTGGGGCGGCCGGGCCAGTCCATCAGCGCCCGGGTCACGTCGACGAGTTCGGCGGCCGCCTCGAGGGCGTCCAGGCCGCGGCCGATCAGCGGGATCGGATCGGGGCCGGCCGTCGGGATGCGCCGCACGCCGCGCCAGAGTGGGTCGCCAGACAGGGACCATCCACCGGCGAGCAGGGAGGCCGCGACGCTCTCGTCGATCCCGCGATCGCCGGTGAGCTCGCGCAGCAGCGTCGGGTTGTTGCTGACCCAACGGATGTCGTCGACGACCGCCTCGTACACCGGGTAGGAGCCCATCGGGGACTGGTCGACGTGGAGCGCCTGTTCGGTGGCGCCCACCTCGACGAAGCGGCTGCCGCGGTGCCCCGACCACAGGTAGATCCAGTCGCGCGCCTGCATGGCGTACTCGTGGCCTCCGATCTTCTCCGGCGGATGGGCGATCCAGGCTGCGGCGGCCCGCCGTCCGCTGCTGCTCCACTGCTGCGGTGCCGACTCAGGGAAGAACGGCAGCCGAGCGAGCAGCTGGCCGAGCGCTCGCATCGCCACCCCGGCCTCGACCGGCCGCGCGTCCGACCAGCCGGCGACGAACAGGTTCACGCGCGGCGACTCTACGAAAACTCACGAACTGGTCGAGGATTGCGGCGTTCGGGTGCGGCGGCGAGGCCCCGGCGCTAGAACAGGTGCGCCAGCGACGAGCCGACATCGACGGCAGCGTCGAACAGCGGGTTCGGGTAGATCCCGAAGAAGATCGTCGCCGCCGCGGTCAGGATGGCCACGAACGCGACCTCCGGCTGCGCCCGCGCGTCGGCCTCGGGCGACCAGCCGCCCACGCGGGCCACGCGGCGGCGCACGGGCGCCACGATCTCGTAGTCGACCGCGCCCAGCCACATCACCGCGACCACGCGCAGGTAGTAGCCGAGCGAGATGATCGAGCCGATCACGATCATCACGCCGAGCCAGGCATAGTCGCCCTGCACGGTCGTGTCGATCAAATAGAACTTGCCGATGAAGCCGGCGGTCGCCGGGAAGCCCGCCAGCGACAGCATCGCGATCGTCATCGGCCAGGCCAGCCAGGGCGACGTGCGGCCGAGGTGCTCGAGGGCGTCGATGTCGTCGCCCGCCTCGTGGACGCGCTCGCGGGCGATGACCACCGCGAACGCGGCGATGTTCATGAGCCCGTAGACCGCCAGGTAGAACATCGTGGCCTGCAGCCCGAGCTCGGTGCCGACTACGACGCCGGCCAGCAGGTAGCCCGCCTGCCCCACCGACGACCAGGCCAGCAGCCGCTTCATCGACCGCTGCGCGAGCGCGCCCACGTTGCCCACGATGATCGTGATCGTGGCCAGCGCCGCGAGCGCCGGCGCCCAGTTCGTCTGCGCCGACCCCAGCGCGTCGACGAACAGCCGCAGGAAGACGCCGAACGCCGCCGCCTTGGTGGCCACCGCCATGAACGCGGTGATCGGCGTCGGCGCGCCCTGGTAGACGTCCGGCGTCCACGTGTGGAACGGCGCGACCGACGCCTTGAAGGCCAGGCCGGTGGCGATGAAGGCCACGCCGATCAGCATCAGCGGGTCGCCGATCCCGACCTCGGAGGCGATCGCGTCGGAGATCTTGCTGAAGTCGGTCGACCCGGTCGCGCCGTAGACGAAGGCCAGGCCGTACAGCAGCGTGGCCGACCCGACCGAGCCCACGATCAGGTACTTGAGCCCCGACTCGAGCGACGGCTCGCGCCGCACCCGCGACGCGCACAGCACGTAGAGCGGGATCGACAGCAGCTCGAACGCGACGAACAGGACGACGAGGTTCTCGGCGCCGGCCAGCATCATCATGCCCATGACCGACGACAGGAGCAGCGCGTAGAACTCGCCGCCGCCCACCTCGTGGAGCACCACCGAGCGCCACGACAGAAGCACCGTGGCGATGCCGGTGAGGCACACGATGATCGTGACGGCCAGCGACAGCGTGTCGCTGGTCAGCGCGCCCGACACGAGCGTGCCCTGGTCGCCGGGCTCCCACTGCCAGATCGCCAGACCGATGACAGTGCCGAGCGTCACCAGCGTCAGCAGCGGAGCGAGCATCCGGTGCGTGCGCCCGGGAAGCAGGCCCGCCATCAGCACCACGACCGCGCCGGTCGTCACCGCCAGGTCCGGTGACAGCGGCGCCCAGTCGATGTACGGGCCCTTCACCTCGGCCAGCAGCGTGATCACCGGTTCGCCACCTCCGTGGCCGGCGCGATCTTGCCCTTGGTCGCGTCTTCGGAGCGATCGAGCACCAGCTGCGGATAGACGCTCAGGGCGAGGATCACGACCACGAGCGGCACGAGCACCAGCCCGTCGCGCAGCGACATCTCACGGGAGGCCACCTCCAGGCCCGTGCGGTAGTGCATCGAGCGCTGGTAGAAGCGGATCATGTAGACGGCCGCCAGCGCCACGCCGGCGCTGGCCACGATTCCGTAGACCAGTTTCGAGTCGAACGCCCCGAACAGCACCAGCAGCTCGCCCACGAAGTTGGCCGATCCGGGCATCGCCAGCGTGGCCAGCGTCACGACCAGGAACAGGCCCGCGAGCACCGGCGCGCGCACCGCCAGGCCGCCCATGTTCGACAGGAGCTCCGAGCCGCGCGCCCGCTGGGACAGGACCCAGATGATGTAGAAGAGCGGCGCCACGACCAGCCCGTGGGTGACCATCTGAAGCAGCGCGCCCTGAGCGCCCTTGTCGTCCAGCGCGAAGATGCCCAGCGTGATGAAGCCGAGCTGCGCGACCGACGAGTAGCCCACGACCAGCCGCGCGTTGTCCTGCGAGAACGCGAGTATCGACCCGTAGAGGATCGACACCACCGCGACGATTATCAGCACCTCCTGGAACTTCACCGAGGCGTCCGGCATCGTGGGCAGCACAATTCGAAGGAAGCCGTAGGCGCCCACCTTCGACAGCACGCCCGAGAAGACGATCAGCACGGGGATCGGCGCCGCGCGGTAGCCGTCCGGCATCCAGCCGTGGAACGGGAACGCCGGCATCTTGACCAGGAAGGCGATCGCGAACAGCCAGAAGATCCAGTTCTGTGTGCCCTCGGGCAGCGTCCGCTGCTGGAGGTCCGAGAACAGGAACGAGATCTCCTGCCCCGAGTTCGTCCCCGACAGCACGCCCAGCGCCACCGCGCCGGCCAGCATCAGCAGCGACCCGGCCAGCGTGTAGATCACGAGCTTGGTCACCGAGTACACCCGGCGGTACTCGCCCCAGGCACCGATCAGGAAGTAGAACGGCACGAGCATCAGGTCGAAGAAGACGACGAACAGCGCCAGGTCCTGCGCCATGAACGCGCCGAGCACGGCGGTCTCGGCCAGCGCCATGTGGAAGAAGAAGAGCCGCGGCCGGTCCCACTCGCGGAAGCAGGCGGCCAGCGTCGCGCCTACCCACAGGACCGCGGTCAGCCCGATCAGGAACAGGTTGAGGCCGTCGACGCCGAGCGCGTAGGAGATCCCCAGCTCGTCGATCCACATGTCCTGGGTCACGTACTGCAGCCCGCCGCCCGACCGCGGGAAGTCCGCGACCATCGCGATCCAGTAGGCCAGCACGGCGATCGTCCCGGCCAGCACGACCCAGCGCGACAGCCCGCGGGGCAGGAACGCGCCGATCAGCCCGGTGGCGAGCGGCAGGAAGAGAATGATCGAGAGGTGGATGGTCACGAGCTCACGATCAGGAAGTAGAGGGCCAGGCCGAACATCCCGATCAGCAGCAGCAGCGCGTACGCGCGCAGGTAGCCGGACTGCACCGCGCGCGCGACCGACGTGCCGGTGCGCACCACGCCGACCGCGCCGCCGATGATCGTGTCCTGCACGAAGCGCGACTCGATGACCGTGCGCCCGAAGTTGCCGAACCCGCGCATCGGCTTGACGACGCCGTAGTCGTAGAGCTCGTCCCAGTACCACTTGTTGAACAGGAACCGGTGAACCGCGGGCGCGCGCTCGATCAGCCGAGCGGTCGTGCCCGGCCGGCGGATGTAGATCGCGTAGGCCAGCGCGATGCCCAGCAGGGACACCACGCCGCCTACCGCCGCGAACGTCCACTCGGTGCCGGTCGACGGGACCGCCTCGGCGAACTTCGACTCCGCGAACGTCGGCTGCAGGAACTCCTCGAGCGTCTTCGTCGCGCCCGGCAGCAGCGCGATGCCGCCGAGGAGCGACAGCACCGCAAGGATCGACATCGCCCCCTTCATCGGCCATTGCGGGCCCTCGGCGATCGCGTGCTCGGGGCCGGGGAAGCCCACGTCGGTGTCCTCGGGCTCACCGGTGCCGGGGTTGTGCGGCGGCTCGTGGTGGACGTGGCCCTCCTCGAGCTCGCGCGCCTCGGGCACCGGGTCGCCGAAGAACACGCGGAAGACCATGCGGAACGCGTAGAGCGCGGTCAGCAGCGCGGCCAGGAAGCCGAGCACGGTGATGATCCGGTAGCCGCCGCCGCGCTCCCAGTCGAAGGCCAGGATCGCGTCCTTCGAGAAGAAGCCCGACGTCAGCGGGAACGCCGCCAGTGCCAGCGCGCCGATCGTGAACGTGATGAACGTGAACGGCATCGCCTTGCGGAAGCCGCCCATCTTGTCGATCGACGCGTCGCCGCCCACCCCCATCGCCGAGATCACCGACCCGGCGCCCATGAAGAGCAGCGCCTTGAAGAACGCGTGCGTCATCAGGTGAAACAGCCCGGCGACGTGCGCGAACGTCGATACGCCGACCACCATGTAGCCGATCTGCGAGATCGTCGAGTAGGCGATGATGCGCTTCAGGTCCGTGACCACGAGCGCGACGGTCGCGGCCATAATCAGCGTCAACAGGCCGACGATCGCGCCGATGTCCGCGGCGGTGGGGGCGAACTCGAACAGCGGGTGCATGCGCGCGATCAGGTAGACGCCCGCGGTGACCATCGTGGCGGCGTGGATCAGCGCGCTGACCGG
>Ga0126312_10002896_pt1 | contig 11545 bp, 8 predicted proteins | sample Plot104A_FD_92537 | JGI IMG/M metagenome (GOLD analysis project Ga0126312, IMG submission 92537) | Serpentine soil microbial communities from UC McLaughlin Reserve, CA, USA - Plot104A | ecosystem: Environmental > Terrestrial > Soil > Grasslands | place: USA: UC McLaughlin Reserve, Lake County... | reverse complement strand
TCTCATGGCATGCCCTCCTTCCAGCAGCTCCTCCTCAGCGTCGCCGACGCCTACGAGAACCGCCGCGAAGAGGTCCTGCACAACGCACAGACCGTCCGTGACTACCTTCAAACCTCTACCGCGGCCGCCATGCCCGCGCCCGAGACCTCAGGCACCGAGTTGCTGGACCGCGCGGCCGGAGCCCTCCTCTCCCAGCTCGACAGGCGCTTCGGGGGCTTCGGCGGCGCTCCCAAGTTTCCCCAGGCGATGAACCTCGAGGTCTTGCTCCGCCTCCACCACCGCACAGGAGAGAGGTCCGCGCTCGACGGCGTAAAGCTCACGTGCCGGCAGATGGCGCAGGGGGGCATCTACGACCAGCTCGGCGGCGGCTTCTCCCGCTACTCCGTGGACGGGTACTGGCTCGTCCCGCACTTCGAGAAGATGCTCTACGATAACGCCCTTCTATCCAGGCTTTACCTCGAGACGTACCAGGCCACAGGAGACGCCTTCTACCGCCGCATCGCCGAGGAGACGCTCGACTACGTCCTGCGCGACATGACGAGCGAGGACGGGGGTTTCTACTCCGCCGAAGACGCCGACTCTGAGGGCGAAGAGGGCAAGTTCTACGTCTGGACGCCCGAGGAGCTGGAGGCCGCTCTCGACCCGGACGAAGCAGGCCTCGCGGCACGCTACTGGGACGTGACCGACCGGGGCAACTTCGAGGGCAAGAACATCCTGCACGTCGCCCGCCCCCCCGAGGCCGTCGCCGACGAGTTCGGGCTCTCGCCTGAGGAACTGTCGGACCGTATAGCCAGGATCCGGGCGAAGCTCTTCGCCGTGCGTGAGGAGCGCATCAGGCCGGGACGCGACGAGAAGATCCTCGCCGCCTGGAACGGCCTCATGCTCCGCTCCTTCGCCCTCGCCGCGCGCGTCACGGGCCGCGAGGACTATCGGGAGGCCGCCATTAGGAACGCGACCTTCATCGTGGAGAAGCTCAAGGAAGACGGCCGCCTCCACCGCTCCTACAAGAGCGGCCGGGCGAGGTTCAACGGCTACCTGGAGGACTACGCGATGGTCGCGGACGGGCTCGTCGCCCTCTACGAGGCCACCTTCGAGAAGCGCTGGCTCGTCGAGGCCGACGCCCTCATGGACGCCGTCTCCGAGCTCTTCTGGGACGAGGAGAAGCGTGTCTTCTACGACACCCCGGCCGACCACGAGGTGCTCGTCACCCGCCCGCGCGACATCTACGACAACGCGACACCCTCGGGAACCTCCGTCGCCACCGAGGTCCTCCTCAAGCTAGCCCTCTTCCTCGACCGGGGCGACTACAGCCAGCGGGGCGAGGATGTCCTCGAGGAGCTCGCAGGCGGCATGGAAAAGGTCCCCGGTGGCTTCGGGCGCCTCCTGTGCGCCCTCGACTTCTCGGCTTCCGAACCCCGCGAGGTAGCCATAGTCGGGGACCCAGAAGCGCCGGATACAAGAGCCCTGTTGGAGACGGTCTACTCCAGCTATCTCCCCAACAAAGTCGTCGCAGGCCGCAGCCCTGAAGATGAGGAGGCCGGAGGCCTGATCCCACTCCTCGCCCAACGCCCCCCCCGCGAAGGCAAAGCTACAGCCTACGTCTGCGTCCACTACGCTTGCCAGACCCCGACCACGGACCCCGAGGAGCTTTCGACACAACTCGGCGCTTGACAGAGTAAGTCTGGTCTAGGTATGGTGCCATACGTAAGGTATGCGTAAGACTACGGTATATTCGACGGTATATTTGAATGAGGATGAGGCTGAAGGACTCCGTCTGCTCTCTGGTGCTACGGGAGAATCTCAGGCTGAGTCGATCCGCGAGGGTATTCGCCGATTGCTGCGGGAGGGTGTAAGCCGCAAGTACCACAGCATGGGGAAGGGTGAGGGAACTGGTGAGGTCCGTCCTCGCTGGAATCCTGACGCCGTGCATAAGAAGACGCTCGGACGCTACTAGGGTCCGTTGGCGCTGATCATCGACGCCGGAGGACTATACGTCCAGGCGGACCGTGCGCACACGGCCGTGGTCGAGATCTTGAAGGAAGAGCGAGGACCGCTGGTTACCTCGGAGGTCGCCGTGGCTGAGGCCGACTACCTGATCCTGACCCGCCTGGGAATCGAAGTCGAGCTCACCTTCCTGGATGACCTTGCAGAGGGTACCTTCCTGGTCGATTGCCTGACACGCGAAGAGCTTGGCGTCGCGCGGGCTCGCGCGGCACCATGGGGATCTCGAGCTTGGCCTTGCTGACACCTCTTTGGTGGTACTCGCGCGCAGGTACCGCTCACACCGCATCGTCACGTCCGACGAGCGGGCGTTCCGGACAGTGGCGCCCTTGCAGGGCGGAAGCTTCACCCTCCTCCCGGCAGACGCCGGATCAGACGCTCCAGCGTGAGATCCCTTCCTCAGAGCTCCTCGATGACTATGATCAGACCCCCGCTGGCCGCAGCATGACGACATGAGCGGTAGCAAGTGTTTCTATTCGAGGCTTACTTTGAGAATGCACAGCCACGCCGGAATGCGCTCCTACACCCACCGATGCCGCCCCGTGACTCGCGGGAACCGCGTGCTAGCTCTTGACAACAGAAGGTACAAGGATATAGACTGACACCGTAAACTTACATTGTAAAGTGAGGAAAGGTGGGAAACTACGAGCAGGATAGGCGAGGAAGGGGTTCTTCGGCGCAGGGTACGGCTTGCTAGAGGCCGTGGTTGGGCCTGGCCCTCCGAAGCTGGAGGGAGATCTGATTATCGCGGCTGCCGAACCGTGACTTGTTATGACAGGCGAGCCCGGGACGGTCTATGCCCGCTATGTGGTCGAGGAGACAGAGAAGGGCGCGGGTGTTTAGGGTGAGAAAGGAACCAACTATGTCTTCCAGATTCGGACGGGGCACGGGCGAGGTGCGCACGCTGTCGCACCTGATCGACGTGCTTGCTGAGCACGGTGACCGGCAAGCCGTGCTGGCATTGCAAGGGGAGGGCACCGAGTCCTGGTCTTACGAAGAGCTGGCCGAGTGCGCACGGCGGCTAGCACACGGGCTCACCGAAGCCGGCGTTGGCCGTGGCGACCATGTGATGCTGTTCGCCCCCAGTCGGCCCGAGTGGATGGTAGCGTGCCTGGCCATAGCGGAAGCTGGGGCTGTCGTAACCCCTGTGGATGTGCAGCTCGGGGAGGAGGCGCTCGGCCGCATTCTGGACCACAGTGGTGCCAGGTTGATTTTCACCACGACCGATCAGACCGAGAAGCTCGGGCGCCTCGACATCGGGGTCACACCAATGCATATCCTGCTCGACGTGGGTGAAGAGGATCCTCATAGCTGGCGACATCTGCTGGCAGAGGCAGACTGGGATGCAGGCCTATCGCGCCCAGATCCGAACGAGCCGGCGGCGCTGTTCTACACCTCAGGCACCACCGGCGCCCCCAAAGGCGTGCCGTTGAGCCACGCCAACCTGGTATTTCAGATCGACGCGATACTCGGGGCGGATGTGGTGACGGAGGACGATCGCATGCTCGTGCCTTTGCCGCTACATCACGTTTATCCGTTCGTGATGGGGATACTCGCGCCGCTTAAGCTCGGTCTTACCATAGTCCTACCTCACTCGCTGACCGGACCACAGCTCGTGCGCGCCCTCAAAGAGGGCGAGGTCTCTGTAATCACCGGGGTACCGCGGCTATACACCGCACTGTACTCGGGTATCTCGAGGCAAGCCAAGTCCGGTGGCCATGCCACGGCAGCGCTGTTTAGGATCAGTTCTGGATTGAGCACGCTGGTGCGCCGGTGGACGGGGCTTGACGCCGGAAGATTCCTGATGCACCCGTTACGCAACCGGCTCGGGCCTAGGCTACAGACGTTGGCCTCCGGGGGCGCTCCGCTCGACCCGGATCTGGCCCACAAACTCGAGGGTATGGGATGGCGCATAATCATCGGTTACGGTCTCACCGAGACCGCCCCGCTCCTGGCGCTCAAACGACCTGACGGTAAGAAGCTCGGCAGCGTCGGCCTACCCATACCGGGCATCGATATTCGCATCGATCCCTCCGCTTTGCCCGAGGAGGAGTCGGAGCGACGAAGGAAAGGCCGTCGGGCGGAGGTAACGTACAAAGAAGGGGAGATACTAGTACGCGGACCGGGCGTCTTCTCCGGCTACCTCAATTTGCCCGAAGAGACCGTAAAGGTCTTCACCGAAGACGGATGGTTTCGCACGGGAGACCTCGGGTACTTCGACGAAGACGGCTACCTATATATCACGGGCCGCGCCTCCACGTTGATCGTCACCGCGGGGGGCAAGAATGTCCAGCCCGAGGAGGTCGAAGAGACGTATCTAAGGGACCCGGTCGTTCGCGAGATCGGCGTGTTACAGAAAGACAGCCGGCTCGTCGCGGTGATCATGCCGGATCTGGAGGAGATACGTCGGCGCGACGGCGAGATAGATCGCGACATTCGCCGGGCGGTAGAAGAGGGGTCGAAGCGGCTACCCTCCTACCAGCGCATCACCGAATACACCATCACCCGCCGACCCCTGGAGCGCACACAGCTGGGCAAGATCCGCCGGCACCTCTTGGAAGGCCGCTTCGACAGGGCGAACAGGGGTGAGGAAGGTGCCGACGAGGCGGTCGGTCCCATCACTATAGAAGAGATGTCGGAGGACGAGCGTACGCTACTCGAAAACCCCGCGGCACGACGGGTCTGGGATTTGCTCGCCGGCCGCTACTCCGATCGGCGCCTGACCCCAGATACGAGCCCCCAATTGGACCTCGCAGTCGATTCGTTAGGATGGGTGGACCTGACGCTCGAGATCGCAGAGAGCACAGGTGTGGAACTCAGCGAGGAGGCGATCGGCAGTATCTATACCGTTCGCGACCTGCTCGCGGAAGTGGCTGAGCAGGCCGAGGCGGTTGGCCCAAGCGTGCCCCAAGCCTTACCGCTCGAGCAGCCCGAAGAGGTCTTGAGTGAAGAGCAGAAGCAGTGGCTCAGACCGCTGGAGCCTGCAGAATCGGTGGTGGCGCGGGGCATGTTTGCCCTCGACAGAGCGTTAGCCAGGAGGGTATTCCATCTACACGTGGAAGGCATCGAGCATCTGCCCGAAGAAGGGCCGTTCGTCCTAACACCCAACCACATCAGCTTCCTTGATCCGTTCGCGGTCGCCGCGGCGCTCGACTACCCTCGGTTGCGCCACACTTACTGGGCGGGCCGGGTGGGCGCGGCCTTCGGCAACCCCCTCACTCGACGGATCAGCCGGCTCGCACAAGCTTTTCCTATCGACTCCCACCGGGCGGTCTTTTCGAGCTTGGCCTTCGGGGCTGCCGTGCTGGGGAGCCAGAGGAATCTGATCTGGTTCCCTGAGGGGCACCGCTCGCCCACCGGCGAATTGCAGGCTTTCAAGCCTGGTATCGGCATGCTCTTGAGTCGCTACCCGGTGCCTGTCGTGCCTGTGTACATCGATGGAACGCACGAGGCGATGCCACCGGGGAGAGTCTGGGTAAAGCCTAAGAAGGTCACGGTCATTTTCGGCAATCCTCTCGAGCCGCGGGAGCTCGAGCAGCAGGGTGAAGGCGACGCACCCCAGAGCCGGATCGCCCAGGCTCTGCACGAGCACGTGGCAGAGATGATGGGCGCCAGAACGCCATAGGTGACCTCGCCGGTTACGGCGAGTTGCAGAAGCAACCGTAAATCTACACCACATGGGGTTTGTATACGCGAGGGTGCCCCTGGCTTCCCACGGTGGCATCATGCGCTGGATACCAGCACGACGGATCACGGACGCCAACGGGAGGGGCACAGATGAACAGGCAAATCCTCGCGTCTGCGGTGTGGCGAGAAGCACTCGCGATCGTGATTCGCCACCCCGTGGCGACCGTCGCCCCGGCCCTGTTCTTGGGGGTGCTGACCGAGATCCCTTACCTGCTCCCCGATCGCCGGACCGTCCTCGAAGTGGTCTCGGCGTTCATGACCGAGGCGCTCGCTTTCTACCTCTACGTGGCCTACGCGGAGCGGCTGACGTCGGAGGCTCGTCGCAGCCCGAGTAGTGAGTTCGCCGCAGGTGGCCTTCGCCGTGGCCAACTTGTTCTAAGCAAACCTTAGAAGCCCTCGGCAGACAAGAAGAGTCCGGGTTGGTCGGTGATGCCCAACTGGGCCAACAGCGAGAGCTGATCCCAATACGACCATTCGCCTACGATCTTGCCATCCCTCACCTTGGTAAGCATCGCGCCCGACACCCTCACCCTGCGCCGGGTAGGGGGGATGGTCTCTCCCGTGACGGTAGCCAGCCGTTCGGTGTGGGTGCCGCTCCCCGTCCAGTGGGTGAGGACGTGATCGCCCTCGGCGAGAACGCTCAGCACATCGAAGTGGATGTCGGGGAAGGCCGTCACGAAGCGCTGGTTGTAGCCCATGCTCGTGGTCTTGTTCAGGAGGACGGACACGCCAGGATGTTCTGCGGTGTAGTCCTCTGCTAGATGCTGCGACCATAGACTCAGGTCGCGAGCGTTGAGTGCTTCGAACAGGCTCAGCGCGATCTGCTTGTTCTCTTCTACCGACATAAGAAGAAACCTCCTTCCGCCCGCGTTGGTGGTGCGCTAGCCAACGCCCCGCATGATGGCACCGACTGAAGACCGCCGCATCCGAGAAGGCCTTTTTCACCGGAGTGCGCGGAAGGCTAATTCTGCGAAGTCTGGGTGTAGGCTCCCGCGCGTATAGAGCCTCAGTAGTCCTCTCCGACCTCCCCGATCAGGACTTCGTTCCGTGTTGTTGAGGACGCCAAGCCTCTTTGGTAGGGTGCCACTCAAGAACTCGGCCCGAGACGTAGGAGGGGGGGTAATAGAGCCTCGGGCCGAGTTCTTCGTCATATCGTGCGGTGGACCTTTGGTGTAAGTCGATCGTGCGAACTACTTAGCCCCGACGGAGTGCTCGGAACATCGAGCGCTTTCTTTGTGCTATGTAGCACATACTCTTTGTGCTATGTAGCACATACTGTATCCTTAGCCAGGAGTATGATGCGTTTGTTGCGCGGCTGGCTGATGCCGGGTGCAGGCCGGCTACCTGCCCTCTCCTAGATCGAGAGTAGTTCTCCGACCTGGTCAAGGAACAACGAAGTCGAGTGTGGTAAGGAGACTAAGATGAGCACGGAAGGCCCGATTGCCCGTGGCGGAGTCAAAGGAGAATCCACGCAACAAGGACCGCCGAGCGAGACGCATAGTGAGCAATACTCTCTGGCGAAGATCCTGGTCATCTGGGCACTTGCGGCCGCCCCGATGGGCATCCTGAGCTGGATGGGCTGGATCGTTTCACCCCTGCTGGCGTTCCGATTCGGGTTGGATTCCCTCGGGCAGTTCGCCATGAGGCTGGCGCTGATCACGCTGGGTTTGATGTGGTTGTTCGTCCTCTCCATGATCATCGTCCACCGGGAGGAAGGCGACCTGCGCTGGAGGACTCTCAAGCGCAGGCTCCGGCTCAACACCCCGCGGGACCCGACGACCGGAGAACCCCGGGCAAGGCTCTGGTTGTGGGTGCTGCCGTTCCTCGTCGCGGTTGCGGTGGTGGAGTTCGTACTGTACACGCCGGTAGAAAGCGCTTGGGTGTCGGTGTTTCCGTTTCTCGCGCAGCCCCAAGGCTACGGCTTCGACGAGATATTCGGATTCCAAGATATCCTCGTGGCACTGGAGGGCGCCTGGTGGTTCTTCGCCCTGTTCGTTGTATTCGCTGTGTCCAACAAGATCCTTGCGGAGGAGTTCCTGTTTCGGGGCGTGCTCTTGCCCAGGATGGAAGGTGTGTTCGGGCGCGGCAGTTGGGTGGCCAACGGTATACTCTTCGGTCTCTATCACGTTCACCAGCCGTGGGTAATACCTAATGCGGTTTTTACCGGATTGTTGTATACCTTCCCGGCCTATCGCTACAGGAGTACATGGATGTCTATCGTTGTCCACTCCGCACAGAGTGTGTACTTCGCCTTCTTTGTGCTGGAGGTCGTGCTCCGCATAGAGTGTGTACATCGCCTTATTTGTGCTGGGCTCGTCGTGTTGAGGTAATGAGGCTGTGATCATCTCCGGAGCAGCGGAGTTTTCATTTATCTGGATTAAGAAGTCCAGACCGCTACTCGGCCATACCTCGACTATAATGCGCGGGGATCGGACAGATGACATCATACGTTTCGCAAAGACGGCGTCGAGCGAGGGGAACGAGATGAGCATCTTTCCGACCAAGATCCTTCTGGCCACAGACGGCTCTAGCGAGGCCGAGCTTGCCACCCAGACGGCGGTGGATCTGGCGCAGATGTCAGACTCCGAACTGCACGTTATTTACGTTGTGGACGAGTCCTCGATCGGTCTGCTTTCTTACCCAGAATCCACCGACCTGGAGGGCGTAGAGATGCCGGATCCTATCCTGGAGAAGGATCTCGAACAGCGCTTCGAACAGCGGGGTCGGGAATTGCTCGACGCGGAAGTCGAACGGGTGCGCTCGGCCGGTGGGACGGTCGCACAGGCGCATCTGATGATAGGAGAGGCGGCACGGGAGATCGTCCACCTGGCCGAAGATCTAGGGGCCGGTCTGATAGTGATGGGCAGCAGGGGGCGTGGGGGGATAAGAAGGGCGCTGATGGGCAGCGCTTCGGACTCGGTCATTAGGCACGCGCACTGCCCGGTTCTGGTGGTTCGTCACTAAGAGAGCCGCTAAGGACCTATTTACGTGAGTGCATCGAAGAGACCTCCCACCTAGGAAGAGAAGATTCCGGTAGCTTACCTGCTCCGGAACAGGGGAAAGCCGACGCGCTCGCCCCGCATGACGCTTCTCTCCGTGCACTTGGTGCTGATTAGAGTGTCCTCCGAAGTCCATCGCACGGTTCCCTCCCCCGAAACGAGTGCCCGCGCAGCCCGCGATGCGTCCTGCTCTCTAGAGTCTCGCGAGGGCCTGTTCGAGGTCGGAGATCACATCCCCGGCGTGCTCGATACCCACCGAGAGGCGCACGAGGTTCTCCCCGACCCCGAGCCTGTCTCTGCGCGACGGCGAGAGCTCGCGGTGCGAGGAGGTGGCGGGATGGATGGCGAGCGTGTAGATGTCGCCCAGAGAAGGGGCCCTGACGCAAAGCTCCAGTGCGTTGAGGAATTTGAAGGCCGCCTCACGACCGTCCGCGGCGAGTTCGAAGGAGACGAGTCCTCCTGTGTCCGAGAGCACGCGTCCGGCGGTCGCGTGATCCGGGTGTGCTCTGAGGGAAGGATGGTAGACCTTCGCCACCTTGGGATGGGAAGCGAGGCTGGATGCGATCTCGCGCGCGTTCCCGCACTGGCGGCCCATCCGCAAGGGCAGCGTCTTGAGCCCGCGGTGGGCGAGCCAGGCCTCGAAGGGGCCGAGTACGCCCCCGACCAGCTTGCGCAGTTGCTCCACGGCGGCGGCGTAAGGCGGACCGGCAGCGACCGCGCCGGCCGTAAGGTCGCCGTGTCCCGACAGGTACTTTGTCGCGCTGTGGACCACGATGTCGGCACCGAGCTCCAGGGGCCGCTGGAGATAGGGGGTGCCGAAGGTGTTATCCACGATCAGGGCGGACCCGGCGGCGCGGGTTATCGTCGAGATCTCCGGTATGTCGGCGATGCGCAGGAGAGGATTAGAGATGGACTCGACGACTACGGCACGGGGCCTTAGCTCGGCGACCTTCTTCTCCACCGCTCCCAGGTCGTAGGCGTCGACGAAGCGGGTCTCGACGCCGCTCGCGCCGAAGACCTGGACCAGAAGCGTCGCCGTCGAGCCGTAGAGCTGCTCGGCTGCAAGAACCGTGGCCCCGCCTGTAAGCTCCGCCGCCGCGAGCGCGGCGTGGGTGGCCGCCATCCCCGAGGCGAATGCGAAAGCTCTCACGCCCTCTTCTGCCTCCGGGGCCTCCAGGGACATGAGGGCCACCTCGAAAGCGCGGACGGTAGGGTTGTCATAGCGGGCGTAGCTGTAGCCCTGTTCCTCTCCGCCGAGCACACGGTCTGTCGTCTCGATGTTCTGGTAGGAGAAGGTGGTCGAGGCGTAGATCGGCGTCGAGATCGGATAGAAGATCCCGTCGTTGCCTTCCTTTGCACCGGCCCTGTGCTCCCCGGAATGCACCGCGCGGGTCTCGAAACGTCTCGACTGCTCCATAGCGGCTTATACTAACCTAACCAGGCACGCAGTTGGCAGGAGGCCGCAAGAAGAAGGGATATCATCTTCGCGGCTATGCCCTGGCAGCGACCGTCGCCCTGAAGTCGAGGCCGAGATCGGAGAAGATCGTCTGGGCCGCGTTCCTCCCGGGGGCCATCGAGACGCCGGGCCCAGGATGGCTCCCCGAGCCGCACAGGTAGACGTTCTCCACGGGGCAGCGATACTCACCCAGCTCGGGGATGGGGCGCATCGAACCCGTCTGGTAAGGCAGCATCGCGCCGTGGCAGATGGTCCCGTGCACGGCGCTGCTCAGCTTCCGCTCCAGGTCGAGCGGCGAATGGGCCACCCTCTTCAGCAACTTCTCTTTGAGATCTGGCATGTAGTCAGCGGTGATCCTGTCGATCAGGTAGTCGGCGTACGCTTCCTTCGCCGCGTACCAATCTCTCTCCTGGATCCGCCCGGTTGCGTCGCCCAGGATCTCGTAGGGCACGCCTAGCACGACGAATTTCTTCAAGTGTTTGCCTTCGGGCGCCCGGGTCGGGTCTATCGCCGAGTCGTTCCAGCTCACCACGAGGGGTGTGCCCGGCAGCTCTCCACCGCGGCATTCGATCGAGGCTTTGGCCACGGGGTCCAACGACGGGGGAGTCAGATGCACGTGGCAGGCGGCACCGGCCTCGGGCCCGGCCTTGTATTCATTCGTAACGCTCCATCTTGCCTGCTATCTCCGCACCGACGACCTCCTCGCCCAGGAACCTGAGCGCGAGCTGTCCGGGATCTACACCCGAGGCCACAAGCCGCCGGACGGATATCTCCTCACCGCCCTCCAGCCGAACTCCCGTCGCCCGGCCCGAGCTAACGAGGATCTTCTCCACACCTGAGTTCGTCCTGATCTCACCCCCCAGGGAACGGAGGTGTTCGGCGAGGGCCAGCGACACATGGTGCATCCCGCCCTTTACCAGGTTATTCCCCTCATCCTGTAGCACCGTGCCGAACAGCCAGGCGAGCTCGGCGCCGCCGGCGTCGTCGGGGGCATGGGCCATAAACAGGGCGAAGGCGCCGAACAGGCACTTGACCTCCTCGGATTCGAACGTCTGATCGCACCACGAGCGCATGCTCTGCACACCGAAGCGATACTCCTCCATCCCGCCGGGGCTCTGCTCCAGCGAGGCCGCTTCAGCGGAGAAAGCCGGTGGCGGCGAGAAGAGAGCTGCGACGACCTTGTCTTTCGCCGACCTGTAGCGCTCGACCAGCGCGCGCCAGGTCTCAGCATCCTTCTTCGAGTACCGTCCGATGTTCTCGACTGTCTTCTTGAGGCTCCTGCTCACGGCCAGCACCCTGCCGTCGGGGAAGGCGTGGGCGTAGACAATGTCGGGCTCGATGAGCTCGAGGCCGTGCTTCTCCAGCTCCCCGGGCACGGGGGAGAGGTTGGCCAGCTGGTAGC
>Ga0126312_10002895_pt1 | contig 11546 bp, 19 predicted proteins | sample Plot104A_FD_92537 | JGI IMG/M metagenome (GOLD analysis project Ga0126312, IMG submission 92537) | Serpentine soil microbial communities from UC McLaughlin Reserve, CA, USA - Plot104A | ecosystem: Environmental > Terrestrial > Soil > Grasslands | place: USA: UC McLaughlin Reserve, Lake County... | reverse complement strand
CCGCGCCGCCATAAATGAAGATCAATAAGACGGCTCCTGCTGCTATGTGAACGCCACGCTGCCAGCGTCGCACCGGTGTCGGAGAACGCCGAGTCTGAAGTGGGATTGCCATGATTGAAAGTCCTATAGCTTGCTATGGATTTAGATAGCATGCTATGCAAGTAGTTTATCTGTCAAGAGGCCGTGCAAAGGGAGAGGCCGGCTATCGAATGTGCAGTAACCGACCACCGCAATGCCCGCGGGTTCAGGGGGTCATTGCAACGCTCCTAGTTGAAGGAGTGTCTGCATGCGTTCTCGGTTGTCTCGTTCGTCTCAGCGTGAGTTTTGGCGTTTGGTCCGCTCTGGGGTGTTGTGGCGGCAGGCTGCTGCCCCGGTCGGCATGTCGTTGAAGACGGCACAGTGCTGGTTCGGCGAGGCTGGCGGTATGCCACCCTTGTCGTTGGCCGAGCCGTCTCGGGAGCTTAGTCTGTCCGACCGTGAGTTGATCTTTGAGGGGTTGAACGACGGCCTGTCGTATGCGGCGATCGCCCGGCAGTTGGGCCGGCCCACCTCGACGGTGACTCGAGAACTTGATCTTCATCGGAAGGATCGGTCTCGGCCGCGGGCCGAGCCTAAGGGTCGGGAGACGCCCCGTCCTGGATTTAAGCGGCAGCGGTTGAACTACTCGCCGAGTGTCGCCCAGTTCCGGGCCGATGCCGCCAAGGCACGGCCGAAGACTGCGAAGCTGGCGGCGAATCCCACGCTGCGGAAGGAGGTGGTGGCTAGGCTCAGACTGAACCACAGCCCGGAGCAGATCAGCGCCCGGTTGGTGATCGACTTTCCCGACGATCCGGAGATGCGGGTGTCGCCTGAAACCATCTACCAATCCCTGTATATCCAGGGCCGGGGTGCGTTGAAACGTGAGCTGACTAGGCATTTACGGACCGGGCGGGTGTTGCGGAAACCCCGCCGCAAACCCGGGCAGCGGCGGATCAAAGACATGGTCTCGATCAGCGAGCGGCCACCGGAGGTGGAAGATCGGGCCGTGCCCGGTCATTGGGGGGTGATTTGATCGTAGGCAAGGAGAGTAAGTCCGCGATCGGCACCCTCGTGGAACGCAAAACCGGGTTCGTGCTGTTGCTGCATCTGCCTGAGGATCACGGCGCGGTCGCGGTGCAGCGGGCCATGATCAACAAGATGAGCGAGCTGCCGGAGATTCTGCGGCAGACCCTGACCTGGGATCAGGGCATCGAGATGGCCAACCATGCCCAGATCGCCGCCGCCACCGACCTCGACGTCTACTTCTGCGACCCGCACTCACCGTGGCAGCGCGGCAGCAACGAAAACACCAACGGGCTGTTGCGGCAGTACTTTTCCAAGAGCACCGACCTGTCCGTCTGGGGCCCCGGCTACCTGGACCATGTGGCCGCCGAACTCAACAACCGGCCCCGCAAACGCCTCGGCTGGAAGACCCCGCCGAAGCCCTCGATGAATTACTTTCAGAATCCACCGATCCACCAAGCGTTGCAATGACCCCCTGAACCCGCGGACTGTCCTGCGGCAACCTGCTGTACAACGGACGGTCCAGCCTCGAGGTCGACCTGCGAAGTATCGAGTTCCAAACGACCGGTGGCGCAGAGTTCGGCGAGGTAGCTCAACTGCCCTGCGTCGGGCCGCACGTACATATCGGTCGATTCGATGCCGCGCACACTCGGCTGCGCGTCGGAAGTAATCGAACACAGTCGGCCGCCGTCGTGCACGAGCGTTATCGCGGCGGCAGCCGTGCCGTAAACCGCAACGAAGGCGGCGTCGAATGTGCCTTCGACAAACACAGCCCAATCGGTGGCATGGGAATCGACGACCTCTGCCGCGCCGAGTCGGCGCAACCGCTCGGCATGAAGCGCCGCGGCGGTCGCGACGACATTGGCACCCAGCTGGGCGGCGAGCTGGACTGCGATCGCGGCCGTGACCCCGGACGCCCCGGTGATCAACAGCCGTGTGCTCGCGTCGACGCCCAGCTGCCGCAGTGCTTGCAGGGCGGTCAGGCCGGCTACCGGGAGGGCGCCGGCGAGCAGTGGGCTCAAGTCGGCTGGCCGGGCAGCGAGGTGGCCAGCATTAACCAGGACCTGCTGGGCCCAAAAGCCGCTGCCACCCGGCAAAGGCGCCTCGTGCACCAGCACTGCGTCGCCTACCGTTATGCCGATGACGTCCTCACCGACTGCCGTGACGGTGCCGCTGCCTTCGACGCCGAGTGCGGCCGGCGGCCGCAGGCTCACATCCCAGTCGCCGGTCTGCACCAGTGCATCCCACGGGCCGATGCCGGCAGCCTGAACGGCGAGCACCACCGTGCCGGCACCAGGACCAACAGGGTCTGGCAGCGTGAGCAGCTCCACGGGCCCGCCAGCTGACCGGACTCCACATCCGCGCATTGCCCCAAGCTAACCCCGAAGTTACGGAGCGCCTGGGATGAACCGGAATGGAGAAGGAGATGGAAGAGATCATGGATGGCTGGAGTGCGACGTGTCGGTGTTGATCACTGCTTCTTCCTTTTTGACCTTGGTATGCGCTTCGGTTGGTGTCGCGGTTGCCGGTCGACGAGCACGACGCGCTCGGCAGCGTCTCACAGGCTCCGCAGCGATCACACTGGTTGTCCCACAGGAAGTCGACGGTTCCTATCGGGAGCAACTGCACCAGTCGTGGCACACTCGGAGCACGCGATGGTCGGCGGGTCGCAATTCATCGCGAGTGGCCGAATTAGGCCGCGCAAAAGCGGAGAGTTGCGTTCGGGTCTTTCACCACCGAAGAATCTACGCTGCTCAAGCGGCGAGGCAGATTATGTCGCCGCGCTGGGCCCTGATGATCGCTTGAGACCGAGACGGCCTCGGGTGGCGACCATGATGATCGCCGCAGCTATCACGACAATCCCGGCCATGATCACCAACACTTCGAACTGTGGCAGACCGACCACGGCCACCAGACCGGTGGCGTTCACGATGGCGTGGTGCATGGCGTGGAACAATCCGGCGATCAACACGCTGGCACCAGCGCTGTTGTAAAGCCAACCAGTGATCAATCGGCTGCCTAGATGCGGCAGTACGAAGATGCCCAGCACGAACGCGGTCGCCCATGATCGTGTTTCGACATAGGTGCTCGGCACGTGGAACAGCCAGAAGAAAACCGTCGTCAACAAGGCCGCGCGGAGCGGACCATGACGATCTTGGAGTCGAGCGAACGTGAAGCCGGTCCATCCGATCTCCTCAGCGACACTGTTCAACAAAATCATGACCGCCAACGCCGGCAGGAATGCGGTGAGCAGCAGCAGCCAATTCTGGGCGAGAACGCGCAATGGGCCGAGGCCATACAGGATGGTGATAGCGATCAACAAGATCAGCAGTGGGGCGAGCAAGCCAATCAGATACCAGCGCAGCAGCACCCGCCATCGAAGGCTGCGCCGAGCCAGATCGCGCACCCCTGATCTTCCACTCACCAGGGCGGTAACGATGAAGGCTGGCACAGCCGAGCCGAGGACGTTCTCGAGCGCCCCGTGCGGCGTCGCTTCGCCGGGAAGCAGCCCCGGCTCGGTCAGCGCCCGGGGGGACGAAAACCAGTGCCGTGGTCGTCGCGTACACCAGCACCAAGAACGTAGCGATCGGATGCCTGATGATCCACGCCCGCAGCGGTGAGAGATCCGTTCTGGCAGCTTGCTCAGTCTGCTCAGCCATGATCGCTAGTCCTCTAAACAACGACATCATGGGGCAGCACCACCCCTACGTCCAAGGCCCATGTATGGCATCGGGCCAGGCCTCAGCCCTGCGGCCTGGCGGAGGCTCCGGGCGCGCAGGTTCTAGCCCGAGACGGCAATAGATGTCAGATCAGGGGTCCCCGCCGTACCCGCGTTGGGACGGCCGTCGATCGTTCTCAAAAGTCAAGCGGGAGGAACGAGCCGTCCAACTTGAGGACCTCCTGCCTACCAGGAGGAGAAGCTTTGATTCGGTGGCGAAGCTTTGATTCAGCTTTGTGCAACGAACAGATTGGGTACGGTAAGCCCGGGTGAGGCCACGGCCCCCACCAGAGTTCCATCCAGATACCGGGGTGCACCATGACGCTTACGCTCGACGACGTTTGCAACAAGCGGTTCTCGATGGACCGCAAGTCTGCCTATGAGGTCTTGGAAGTTGATGAGTTCGTCGATGAGGTCGGGGAAAGCTTCGCCCAGCTCCTCGAGGAGAACCGGAACCTCAAGAAGCAGATCGAGGCTCTGAAGTCAGCGCCGCGAGTTCCGGCTCGGGCTCCCGCCCCGGTGGCGCAGGCTCCTACGGTTCAGCCACCTGCACCTCCGCCACCTGCTCCGGTGCAACCTTCGGTGGCCGGCACAATCGTGGTGACAACTGGGAAGGAAGCCAGCGCGGCCGTCGTCCGGCTCGTCGAGCTGTCCACCGAGCAGGCCGAACGCCTGGTCGAGGAGTGCACTGAGGATGCCAACCGGATCCGAGAGGAGGCCAGCCGGACCGCTCATCAGCTCACTACCGACGCCCGTACACGTGCCGCGCGAGTCGAGTCCGAGGCCCGGATCAATGCAGAGCGTCTCAACGCCGATGCACATAGTCGCGCTGAGAAGCTCGATCGTGAGATTGAAAGTCGTCGCGCTGAAACGTTCGGCGACCTGGAGAGGCAGCGTGATCATCTCACGGTAGCCGTGGGAGCGCTTCGTGACTTCGAGGCGGCGTACCGCACGAACCTCACCAGCCACTTGCGCGAGCAAGCCGAGACTTTGGAGTCCGGCCGCGCGGAGCCAGTCTAGGTGCCGGATGTAGTACGTGACCAGACACCCGTAGAGCATGGCTCAAATGGGACTGGCCAACAGAGTGACCGTGGTAATGCAGAGCAGCTGCTGCGGTGAGCCCTCCGGTGAGCGGTGAACAGGGTCTTCAAGTTAGTGCGCCGGGGGTGATCTAGGTCACAGGGCCTCTCGCGCTACGCCATCGACATGCCCGCGCCGGACACTCTCACTCGGCGCCGTGAGCGCATTGCAGGGATCTATGAGCTCAATATCGACACTATCGAGCTGTACGAGCGCAACATGATCGACGACTTGGCACTCACGCTCGTGCACGGGGAGCTACCAGTAGGTAGTTGACAAGCGGGAACCCCGCACCGCCCCTCCTGATCTGCCAAACCGGTCAGCGGGTTGTCGTCGCCCTCGGCCAGCTCGGCGGCGATCCGCGGCCAGGCCTCAACCACGAACATCTTCGCCCGACCGATCGGGGCCGCGCCGGCTCTGTGTGCAACAGCATGCCAAGTCGAGCGTCATCGTTGATCGGCGCAGACCGCGACGGCAAATTCGCATTTGGCCAGATCGGCAATTGCAGGTTGCCACCCCATCGGCTCTCACGGCATAGTGAAAACCGCACAGCCTCAGGCATAACCGCTCTACTTACACCACTCATGGGTGCAGACCGTACGGTTAGTCCGACCTTACGAAGCGAGAATAAATGAACGAGATCGTGAAGCCGTTCGACACATACCGGGTGCACTATGGGACGACAAATCCTGAGGGCCGTGATGTCACTCGAATTGAGTTCTTCTATGGCGAAATCAAGGTAGGGCAGATCTGGTCCGGTAAGGCGATAGGACCGGGCTCGTACGTCAGCTTAAAAGAGGACGAGATCCTTCTGTATTTCGACTCGGAGAGACTGGCGAATGCGCTAACCATCCTCCAGGGCGAGGCGAATCTGGCGCTTTACTTTGTGCCCGACGATGAGACGCCCGAGCAGGAACAAGGTCGAGAAGGCGGGATCTGCCACCGCCGATTTGACTACCCCACCGATGCACCGCAATAGGCTTGGTCTGCCGTCACGGTTCGGTCTTATGGCATTGCAATTTTCTGGTTGCGTCGCGCGCGCCGCAACAGAGTTTCGTATGCCTGCCAGATGGCGATCGGACACCCGACTTTGGAACAGCCCAGCTCGCTGTCGATGGCACTCCGCCAACGCGGCGGCGCGTTCGGCGTCCATGGCTCGACCTCGGCTCGGCGGAGAGCCGATCAACTATCCGCAACGCAGGTGGAAGTGGTCGAACTCGGCCGTGATCTCACCTGGATCGGGCTGACCGTTTCCGTTTGTATCCCGGAGCGTGATATGGGAAACCTCGTTGATAGAGAGCGTTCCTATGAGTGTCCCGTCGGCTGCATAGATCTTCCGGAAGTCTTGGCCCACGACGTTGAAGACAGTGAGTGGCGGGTTTGCGACAAAGGCAAAGTATTCACGGTTTAGCCAGCTCTGGACGTATATTCCGTCTGGAAGGTCGAGATGGTAGTCATAGGTGTTGACGCCGTGGACCGTGAAGACGTTTTTGCCGGTATCAACCACCTGACCGCTAATCGTCTCGGTGAGAGTCACGGTGCCAACGAGATCTTGAGGAAGGCAGCCTTCCAGCGGGGCGGTAAAGGTCTCGGTGCTTGTGTCGGAGAGACTAAAGACGGTTGCTTGGGCCTGGGCCGACCCGGTCGAAATCAATAGCGTAGCTACTAGCGCAGCGCACGCGAGCAGACACTGAAAGCCACGAACGGCTAGAGACGTTTTGGGCACGGATTTCCCCCCGCTGTTGGAGCTGAGCCCTCTCGCGAGACCGTACCACCATGGCGATAGCGGAAGTCGATTTCTTACCAAGTTTGCCGCGAGCGTCAATGCCCGGTTCTTCTCGACGTGCCAGCCTCCGCAGCCACGATGTCGATCTCTCCAAGTCGGCATCACCAGTTGCGCTCCAGAACCTGCATGCCCTGCCGCTCCAACTCCGCGCAGGCCAAGTCCTCCCCGCGTACGCCGATCTGCTTCTTGGATTCCGCTGCCGCCATGGCCACCTCCGTCTGGAAGCATGCGGACGCCGACACAAATCATGCGGGGTCGCAGAAATCTGTGGAAACCGCAGATGAGGCGCTGTGGAAACTAGCCAATAAGGCTGCTCAGAAACCGCCTGAATCAGGCTCTTCGGAACTCTGCGAGTTGAGTCATCCGAGTCGTGGTCCGAGGTCGTGCATCGCTGACGCAGCCGACGCCAATTTTGTCCGCAGCCGCGGACAAGGCCGGCGCAAATAGGGTTCGGCGCCGGTAAAGGTGGCCGGCTTCCTATGGCTGTTTTGGGTTAGAAAGGGGTGTCCGATGACAAGGTTGACTCGTCGAGCCCTCGGGCTTCTTGGCTCTTTCGTGATTTTCGCTCTGGTGAGCGCTTGTGGGAGCGCCACGAATGCGGGGCTGACGGAAAGCAGTGCGTCCGCCCCTGCTGCAGCAACGCAGGCGGCCGCCGCACCGAGCGATTCGCTTCTCCCGGCAGGCACATACCGAACGCCGGAGTTGACCCGTGAGCAGCTGATCGCCACGGCAGTGCAGGCCGGCTTCACCCGGGCCCAGGCCGAGCAGGCATTGACGCTAGAACGCATCAAGCACACCGCGACCTTTACCCTCACACTCGAGCGTGGAACCTGGACCCAGTCGTTCACCTACGACGGCACCCGGGATGGGGTTGGCTTTGAGGCAACCTACAAGGTCAGCGACGACAGCACAGTCGTGGTTACCGAACCGGACGGCTACCAGACGATATTCGAGTATGAGCTCCACGGAGATGCCATCCGAATCAGTTTCAAGGACCCCGATCCAATACAAATGTGCCATCGCGACGCCAAATGCCCGATGGGCATCATGGTCTGGCAGAGCGCGCCGTTCAGCCGGATCTAGCTGGCACGTGCTGGAGCAAGACCGAGTACTAAGACAAACGGCGTACGAGAGGATGAGGTGGATAGCGTCGAGGAGTACCGCTGGATGTTCGCGGCTGAATACCCCGCGGTCGTCCGGACGGTCTACCTCGTGCTTCACGACTACTCTCGCTCGGATGAAATCGCCCAAGACGCGTTCGTCCAGCTCCTGCGGCACTGGAACAAAGTGCGACGCTATGAGGCCCGGGGGCGTGGGTGCGGCGTGTCGCAATCCGGCTCGCGACGCGTGATGCCAAGCGCGAGCAGCGCCGTAGCGTGTTGACTTGCGAAACGATCATCCAGGATGGGGAAGAACCGTCGCCAATCGCGTCGATGCATCCCGACGTGATTGCTGCGATTCGGAGTCCTCCTACCCAGCAGCGAGCTGTGGTCGTGCTCTTCTACTTCGAGGATCGGCCGATGGAAGGGATCGCCGAAATCGTCGGCTGCTCTGTCTCGACAGGCTGGGTCCACCTGCATCGTGCCCGGAAGCGACTCGGCAGGTTGCTCTCCGAGGAGCTAACCAACGATGTCCATTGACCGCCGCCTGCGGGAAGAGTTGCGTGCGTCCGCCGATGCCGTGACCCCGGACCCGCTCGTCGGCCTGCACATCGTCGAACGCAAGGCGCGACGGCAGCGGCGGCGGACCCTCATCGTCCGGCTGGCTGCCGTGGCTGCTGCCATTGCGCTCGTCCTCTTCGGACTGCCGTGGTCCGTGATTCAGCTGCGTGGGCCCGTTACCGGCTCCCCTGCGGCAACACCCCCAACCGCCGCGACGAGCGCATTCCTCCCGGAGGGCACATACGGAACGCCGGAGTTGACCCGTGAGCAGCTGATCGCCACGGCAGTGCAGGCCGGCTTCACCCGGGCCCAGGCCGAGCAGGCATTGACGCTGGAACGCATCAAGCACACCGCGTCCTTTACCCTCACCCTCCAACACGGAGAGTGGAAACAGTCCTTCAGCTATGACGGCACCCGAGACGGGGTTGGCTTTGAGGGAACGTACAAGGTCATCAATGACAGCACAGTCATGGTTACCGAACCGGCGGGCTACCAGACAGAATTCGAGTACGCGCTGCAAGGAGATCCATCCGAATCAGTTTCAAGAACCCCGATCCAATACAAATGTGCCAAGCCGACGCCAAGTGCCCGATGGGCCTCATGGTCTGGCAAAGCGCGCCGTTCAGCCGGGTCTAGCTGGCGCTTGCATTACGGATCGCTCACAGACGCCTCCCCGGGGCTTCGGTGGAGTCATCGAGAAAGAGCACGCCCTTGTGAGCCGTAAGGCTCACTACATCTTGAGTGGTGGCATTCTGAAGTGCTGGCGGTGCGGTGCTGGGCTGCTGGCTCGACCAACTGGGGAGCGGAAGCGATCGTATGTCTGCATGGCGCCAGTACCGCAGCCCGGGCCTGACGGATGCCGCAACGGTTAGTGATCAAACCGACGACCCTCTTGATCGCGTTTGGGTCCTCGACTGCGATCGGCACCTTGGACGCTTCGCAATCTCGCCTGAGCAACTCGCGCTGAGAAGGGGAGAGCGACCAGTCGATCTTGCGGGCGACCATACTGCAGCGCCCCTCCTGTTACGGCAGGTGGTTCGTTAGCCCTCGGCCAGCGTGACCGCGCTCGCCGGGGGCGCTTATGTTGTCAGCCTTACACCTACTTGATCGTCTTCATAGGTGTGCAATAAAATCTCTTGTTTTCCTTTGACAACCGCCAAAGGGATGGGTTTGGATTGAGCGCATCTCGGGGCGTCGGTCTCCCGAGGTGTGCCATGTCGAGGAGAAAGAACAGTCTCGCGAGATGGTGGGGGTTCGTTCTGGTAGTTGCCGTTCTAGCCGCCTTGCCTTCACGAGATGTTCCAGCTGCGATTCTGTTTGTGCTGTCCGGCCTTGGCCTCGTGTGGGTGTTGTTTCTTGCTCCCGTTTGGTGTGGTGCAGTCACTAGGAGGCACGAATCCTGCCACAACAACTCTTGGGGGCTGCTGATAGGTTGTCACCTGCGCGAGCACAGATGGCAAAAGTTCAAAATGATCTTCGTCAACCGCCGGTGGCAACAACTGAATAAGGGCCTGTGGTCAAATCCAGGTGCGGTTATCGCTACGGTCTCTGGCCTCATCGCCATCGTCGGAGCAATAGTAGCGATCGTGCGTTGGATCGCCATGGCGGCTTAAGTGGCGTGGCTGAAGAAGCGCGTCAGCCGCAATTTGCCTGGGCGAACCTCCCGATTCGGAGAGACGGTGTTACTCAGCGACGGCGACGTAATCGGTGGAAAGGTCGGTTTTCGATCCGAATCGGCCCATTTTCTGCCATTTCTCGAATGCCGCCGCAGCTTCTGGGTGCTGTTCTAAGAACCGGGTGAACTCCTCGGACTCCTCGCTCGGGCTGGGGAAGTATCGATCACGTGCCTCTAGACTCTCGATTTCCAAGAGGATGAGATACTTTCCGGCGCGTTCACCACGTTCACCTTTTAGAAGATGGGTTTTCCATCCAGGAAGGGTGAACGACGGCGAGAACTCTTCGGCGAAAACCCGCTCATACTCCTCGGGCTCCACGCCCGGCTGCAACTCGATTTCGTGCAGTCCGTACACCATTGGCATGGCAATCCTCTCCACTCGAAGAACCGGCTAGGTCATGCTTAATGGTTACCAACGGATTGATGCAAGAGGTTCGATCATAAAGGCGACTGGAGGAGTGACAGCGCTTGAAAATCCGCACCGTCCCATGCCGGTCCTCTTCCCAGCCGTTGTGCCACTGATGCCTCCGAATAAGGCAAATGAGTCGACATGGTGCCGTCGTCCCGCCGGAAATCGACGCTACGCACACCGGCGTCGGGTGCACACCGTGGAGGATCATCGCCAGGCCGTCTCATCAAGCTGCTTACCTGTCTTCCTTAGAACCTATTGAAACTATGGTATGAGCGCAGGAGATTGCCCCAGGCTTCGCCATCCGTTGGCCGCCGCCAACGATGCTGGCAACCGAGGCCGAGTGGTGTGGGTCGCTGAACGGCGGTCTGGTGATCAACTCGTCGGCAAGGTTGAAGCCAGCCAGTGAGTGTACTGCTGAGACTTCCAGCGAATCACGCACGTCAAGATCAGGAAGCAGGGCCGGGACACGCTCAGCGAGCATGGTCTTACCGACTCCAGGAGGGCCGTGAAAAAGCATGTGGTGCCGACCGGCTGCAGCTACCTCGCAGGCCCACTTGGCCTCCACCTGACCCACGACGTCTGCCAGGTCGAGACGACGGTTCGCGTGCTTGCCGGCTCGCTCGCCGATCACTTCGATGGGCTCAACGTCGGGCATCGACGTCCCCTGCAGGAAGGCGACCAACTGGATGATCGAGGCAATACCAAAGACCTCGATCCCTCGACCAGACCCGCCTCCCCCGCCTGGCGTACCGGCACGATCACCCGCGTGAAGCCAGCCTGCTGAGCTGCCAGCGTCGCAGGCAGGACGCCGCGTACTGGTCGCACACGACCATCCAGCCCGAGCTCACCGAGCAGGACTGTCGGCGGAGCTCCTTGACTCGAAAGATCCCTTGAGCGGCGAGCACCGCAGCGACGATGGCGAGGTCGAAATGCGAGAAAAGCCACACCTAGAAAAGCACTGGACAGCGGCGCACCTGGCTCAGTGATGCGCTGTAGCTGATTCTAGTGTCGCGTGTCATAAGTGATTTTACGGTGTGATATTGAGACAATGAGGTGTGTTCGTTGCTGCGCCGCTGGTGCTGAGAGCAGGCGATGAACCGCCGCTGGCGGCGATGGCTCGGTCCCAGACGGTGACCGCGGCGGCGGCGCAGCGGGCCCGGATTGTGCTGCTG
>Ga0126312_10002894_pt1 | contig 11549 bp, 9 predicted proteins | sample Plot104A_FD_92537 | JGI IMG/M metagenome (GOLD analysis project Ga0126312, IMG submission 92537) | Serpentine soil microbial communities from UC McLaughlin Reserve, CA, USA - Plot104A | ecosystem: Environmental > Terrestrial > Soil > Grasslands | place: USA: UC McLaughlin Reserve, Lake County... | reverse complement strand
GGCGTCGCAGGCGCTGCTCGACGACCTCGAGAAGCTCCACAAGGGGCTGCTCGGCGGCAAGCTCATCACCCACTCCGGCGACCTCGTCGATCCCGACCCGATGGACCCGATGTTCGGCGAGTGATGCCGGCTCCGCGGCCCAAATAGCCGCGATCGCCGCGCGCCGCGCGGCTCCTCCAAGGGCACTGCCTTGCTCTCGCGGCGGTCGCGGAACTGGGGAGGTGGAGGCTGCCCTCCTCGTTCTCGCCACGCCAATAGCCGGGCGGACGGACGCGCATCGCCGTGGCACCGGCGCCGGCATGGGCTTGAAGCGAGCCGGGTTTAGACGCTTAGAGGGGGATTTACAGCCGATTTCCGCCCGGCCTGGAAAGCGAGCCTGCGACGCTCGGAAAGGCGCTCGGCACGCCCGGAACGCGCCTCGGGGCCGCCGTGTGTGCGCCATATCACGCCCATTCCGGGGCTCGTGTGCGCAACGTCACACTCGTGGTGCGGCGGGCCACACGTGAGCGCGGGACCACCCACACTTCTCACGCGCAGGCCAGCCCCATCGCTTCAGTCTAGGGACGCTGAGAGGGTGGGATTGGTCCTGACCGAGGCGAAATTCGCGTCACGTCGGGACTCGTTTGGCCATTCCCCCCGATGAGGACCTATGCCGATTGATGACCACGAGGCCACGCCTGGCGTGGTGCCCGCCAGCGAGCGATGGAGGCTATTCCGCGCAATGCTCAAGGAGCCGGACGATGAGCGGCGCCAAGACTTGGTCCGCCAGTATTACCGGAGCGTGACTCGGGACATGCTGGCGAGATACCGCGACGTCGACAGCCACCGTGACGAGCGATGATGTTGGCGTCCTGAGAAGTGAGTGATTCCGCGCCATCGGGACGGCGGGAGTGGCGCATTCCGCCAGCCTGGTGCCTAGCCGGGCTCACAACGCTCGTAGCGGGTGCGCAACCGGCGCAGGTTGGGGAGGCCAGGCAAGCGTCCGCTCAACGACCCAGCGGATCTTCCCGGCCCCGGAGCCGTGCTCGTCGCCGCGCCGGGCGATGGCCGGCTTGAAGGCGCCACAGCAGGGCACGGGGGCTCCATCGACCATCCACTGATCGGCTCCCGATGCGCGCCGGCTCGCCGCCGCACGGGGCGGCGGCGAGCAACGAGCGCCGTCCGTCACGGCCAGCCGCCGTCGCGAGGCCCTTCCTTGAGTGCCGTGCGCCCGTTCCTGGGCGCCCATGCTGGGGCGGCAGATCGCTCTACCCCCGAACGACGCAATAGGTTCGGTGCGAATCCGGCGGCGGTCTGACCGCAGACAAGTGATCCGCGGCGCGGCGTCGCGCGAAGGAGTATCCCGACGCGCCGGCAAGCAAATCGCCAAGCAGGCGCTTCATGACCATGCTCGAGCGGTCGCGCTACGGCGCCGGCGCCGGCTCGAGTCCGTCTTCGATGCGCATCTTCACGACCGTGCGGTAGCTGCGGAAGCTGCGCGCGGAGCCGGACACGTAGACGACGACGAGCCGCTTCGGATCGGTGATCCCGCGCGGGAAGACCGGGCGGAAGTTGAGCACCGCCGAGTCGTGCGTCAGCTGGAACGTCTCCCAGGTGCGCCCCTGGTCGGAGGTGTGACGGACCTCGATCTCCTGCTGGCCGTCGATCAGGCGCGTGAGCACGACCCAGCGCGGATCGGCGTGGTTGAACGTGATGCCGCCGTTGCGGTAGCCGAACAGCGACCCGCCGGCCGGCGAGATGAGCCGCGTCGCCCACCGCGTTCCGTTCCAGCGCGCGTAGCGGAAGACGTCGTCGTAGCCGATGCGGCTCGAGTAGACGATCGAAGGCACGCCCTCGGATCCCCAGGCGATGTCCATCGGCCACGGCCGGCCCTTGGCGGCGGAGTAGCGCTGCACGACGTCGAGCCGGCCCAACCGGAACGGGAGATCGCGCGTGGTCCCGATCACCGAGCCGTCGGCCCGGTAGAAGCGACCCGACTTGAAGCGCATGTAGTAGAGGCTGTTCCTGTACGAGCCCGGATGGCCGTCGGAGAACGTCATCAGGATCGAGCCGTCCGGCGCGGTGTCGTACTTCGCGTACGGACGCACCTTCTGGCCCGAGCTGGGCGGGCCGAGCACGAGCGTTCGCGGCCGGCTCCAGCGCCTGCCGTCCGCGCTCGACGTGAAGTACGGGTACCAGCACGGCCCGCGCATGAACAGGTACAGCCGCCTGCCCGAGACGACCGGGTTGGGGTAGGTGTAGCCGAGCCCGCAACCGTGGTCGAGCGGCACCGTGCGCGTGGGTCCCCAGCGGTCGCCCAGGCCGCCGTCGGCCCTGGAGACGCGATACTGCATGCGGCTGTCGCGGTCGCGCGGGTAGACGTAGCCGGCGTGCTCGGACGCGAACGCGTAGAGCTTGCGGTGGAAGAAGACTAGGCTCGGGTTGTTGTGGTCGTCGACCTCGAGCCCGCGGAACAGCGTCAGCAGCCGCGTGCGGCCGCTGTCGAGGTCGTACTGGTCGAGCTTGACCCTGCCGTCGGGCGTGATGCAGCCGGTGTAGACCCAGCTGCGGTACGCGATCGCGCGCGGGTCGCCGAAGTACGACCAGGTGCACGGCGCGATCGTGCGCGTCCTGGCCGCGCGGGCGTCGGGGCCGTCGTCGACGAGCCGCGTGTCGGAGGAGAGCACCTCCACGCCGGGATCGGCGGCCGCGGCCGGCGCGGCGAGCGCGAGCACGGCGAGGGCGATGAGGATCGTTCGGCTCACGTTCCGTCGATAACCGCCGGGGCCGGCGAGAGTTGCTCCAGGGTAGGAGGCGCCCCGGCTAGCCTGTGACGGCGATGCGCGCTGCCGCACTCGCCGGAGTCGTCGCGCTGACCGCGCTCGCGGCGGCGTGCGGCGACGCGCCCGGTCCGCCGCGCGACGAGCGTCAGGTCAGGCTCGAGCTCGGCAGTCCCGCCGACGGCGCGGTGGTGCGCACGGAGACCGTCGAGATCCGCGGCACCGTGCAGCCGCCCGGCGCGCAGGTGCGGGTGCTCGGCGACGAGATCGACGTCGACGCCGGCAGCTTCGTCGCCGAGGTGTCGCTGGAGCCGGGAGCGAACCTGATCGACGTATCGGCCGGAGCGCGCGGCCGGCGCCCGGACTTCGCCGTCGCGCGGGTCGTGCGCGAGGCGCGGGTGCCCGTGCCCGACCTCGTGGGCCGCGACGCGGACACCGCGCAGGAACAGCTCGAGGGGCTGGGCCTGGCGGTCGTGATGGAGGACGTCGGCGGCTTCTTCGACCCGCTGCTGCCCGGCGACCCCAAGGTCTGCGAGCTGCGGCCGGCGCCCGGCGCGCAGGTGCTGCCGGGCAGCCGCGTGACGATGCGCGTGGCGCGCGACTGCTGAGTCAGGTGTCCTGGCGCGCGGAGATCAGCGCGATCCGGGGTGTGCCGCGGTCGCGCAGCATGCCGAACACGATCGAGCCGGTGACATCGGGCTCGCCCGCGTAGGTGGCGACGAAGCGCGCGGACGCCCGGCCCGTGGCGCCGCCCGTGGCCTCGAGGTCGCTGAGCTCGAAGCTGCGCGTGCGCGAGTCGTCGAACTGGCGCCGGTAGGCCTTCAGCACGTCCGTGCGGCCGCTCTGGCGCGCGCCGGGGACGACGCGCTCGGCGTCGCGCGTCAGCAGGCGGCCCAGCTCGGCGGCGTCCTCGCGGCCGTAGGCCGCGGCGAACTCCTCCGCGAGCGCCTCGACCTCGCCCGCGTCGACCGGCGCGCCGGGGAGCAGCCGCGCGTCGGCGCCTCCGCCGGTCCCGTCGACCAGCACCGCCGCCGCTCCGGCGGCGCCGAGCGCGAGCACGCCGGCGAGCACCGTGCGCGTGCGGTGGCGGCGGCGCGGCCGGTCGCCGAGCGGCAGCGTCGGGCGCGGCTTCCGAGCCGTGCGGTCGCGCGGCGGGGCCGTGGCGGGGACCACGGCGGTCGCAGCGGTGCTCCCGTTCAAGCCGTCCCGGTGCTCGGCGCCCTCGTCGCGGTGCCAGAGCCCGCCGGCTTCGTCGCGGCGGTCCGAATCGTCGGGGGCGGGTCGGTCGACGCCGCGCGGCTCGTCGCGACCGTTCGAGGCGTGCGCGGGCGGGGCGGCGGCGCCGCGCGCGACCGTCCGCTCCGTCTCGGTCACGTGGCGGCCCTCGGCGGCCGCCAGCGCGGCGCGGCCGAGGTCGCCCGCCGACAGGTAGCGCCGCTCCGGGTCCTTCGCCAGCGCCCGCGCGATCAGGCGGTCGAAGCCCTCCGGCACGCCGGGCGCCACGCTCGTCGGTCGCGGCGGCTGGTCGTGCAGGTGCGCGAGCATCGTGGCCGGCACGGTCCCGCGCGGGTACGGCACCTCGCCGCATAGGGCGTTGTAGAGGACGCAGGCGAGCGCGTAGACGTCGGCGCGCGCGTCGACGCTCCCACCCGAGAACTGCTCCGGCGCCATGAAGTCGACCGTGCCGATCCACTGGCCGGTCGACGTCAGCCGCGTCGCCGTGCCCATGAGCTGCGAGAGGCCGAAGTCCGCCAGGTAGGCGTGCTCGCCGCTCAGCAGGACGTTCGCGGGCTTGACGTCGCGGTGCACGAGCCCGACGGCGTGCGCGGCGTCGAGCGCCGCGCCGACCTGCATCGCGATCGCCGCGACGCGCTCGGCCGGCAGCCGGCGCTCGCGCGCCAGCAGCCCCTGGAGGTCCGTCCCCTTCACGTACCGCATCACGAGGTACAGGTGGCCGCCCTCCTCGCCGGCCGCGTAGACCGGTATCACGTTCGGGTGGTCGATCGCGGCCGCGACGCGCGACTCGCGCTCGAAGCGCTCGCGGAAGCCGGGGTCGCCGGCACGCTCGGGCGCGATCAGCTTCACGGCCACCGGGCGCGCGAGCGAGAGCTGTGTCGCGCGGTAGACGATGCCCATTCCCCCGCGGCCGGCGACCGCCTCGATGCGGCAACCGGCGATCTCGGCGCCTGGGAGAAGATCGGGCATCGGGGACTGATTGTGACGCAGCGCCACGAGAGCTCCGGGGTAGTAGGCCCGAATGAAGACCACGACGCTGGGCCCGTTCACGGTCAGCCGGCTCTGCCTCGGCACGATGCTGATGGGCGACAAGACGCCCGTCGGGGAGTCGCACCGGATGCTCGACCGCTTCCTCGACGCCGGCGGCAACTTCATCGACACCGCCGACACCTACTCCGACGGCGGCTCGGAAGAGACGCTCGCGCCGTGGCTGGCGCGGCGCCGCGACGAGGTCGTGCTCGCCACCAAGCTGCGCTTCCCGGTCTCGGACCCGGGCGGGGAGGGCCTGGCGCCCGACCGCATCGCGAAGGCGTGCGACGCGAGCCTGCGGCGCCTCGGCGTCGACGAGATCGACCTCTACCAGGTGCACGCGCCGGATCCCGACGTGCCGCTCGAGGACACGCTGGAGGCGCTCGACGCGCTCGTCGGCGCCGGCAAGGTGCGCGCGCTCGGCGCCTCCAACTTCCCGGCCTACCTGCTCGCGTGGTCCGTCGCGCTGCAGGACCGCAACGGTTGGGAGCCGTTCATCTCGCTCCAGCCGCAGTACTCGCTCGTCGAGCGCTCGATCGAGCTCGAGCTGCTGCCGTTCTGCCGCGCCGCGGGGCTCGGCGTGCTCCCGTGGGGCCCGCTCGGCGCCGGCTTCCTTAGCGGGAAGTACAAGCGCGGCGAGCGCCCGCCCGAGGGCAGCCGGATCGCGGGTGCCGACGAGACGCTCGAGGAGGCCTACGAGCGCCGCGCGATCGAGCGCCACTTCCGCGTCGTCGACGCGGCCGCGGAGATCGCCGAGGCGCGCGGTGCCACGATCCCGCAGGTCGCGCTCGCCTGGCTGCTCGGCACCGAGGGGGTGACGGCGCCGATCGTCGGCCCGCGCACGTTCGAGCAGCTCGAGGGCGTGCTCGGCGCCGACGAGCTGGAGCTGACGGCGGAGGAGCGTGCGCGGCTCGAGGCGCCGGGCGGCCCGCCGGAGGTCTACCCGCAGCGCATGCTCAGGGACCAGAACGGCATCGCGGACGTGGCGCGGCTCGCTCGCACCGTTCGCCCCGGGTCAGAGCGCTCCTAATAGGCGGTCGAGGTCGGCGTCGTCGTTCCAGGCGCCGACCGACGCGCGCACCAGCGCGCGGCGGGGGAGGTTGCGCAAGATCACGCCGGCCTGGGCGAGCCGGTCGCGCGTCTGCTCGGCATAGGCGTCCTCCCACGACACGAGCGTGGTCGCGCCGCGCGGCATCACGGTGCGGCCCGAGTCGCGGAGCGCGTCGGCGAGCCGCCGCGCCTGCGCGACCGCGGTCGCGTGAAGGTCGTCCCAGCCGGCCTCCTCCAGCACGCGGATCGCCGCGACGGACATGGCGAGGCCCTCGCGGGGAAGCACCGGCGCGTCGAACCGCGCGGCGGACTCCTTGAAGGACCCCTCGAAGCCGGCGGACGCGTCGGCGAAGCTCACGTAGCCGGGCGTGACGAGCTCGAGTTGCTGCGCGAATCCGGGGTCGAGCCAGAGCAGCCCGGTGCCGTCCGCACCGCACAGCCACTTCTGCCCCGCGGCGGCGTAGGCGACGCAGCCGAGCGCGGCCGGGTCGACGTGGATGGCGCCGGCGCCCTGCGCGCCATCGAAGATCACGGGCACGTCGAGCTCCGACAGCGCTGACGGAGCGACTGCGCCCGCGATCCAGCTCACGTGCGAGACCGCCACCAGCGTCGTCTCAGGGCCCACCGCCTCGGCGACGTCCGCGAACGGCACGACGCGCACGTTGACGCCGCGCCGGCGCGCGGCCAGCAGCGGCCCGACGACGCCGGGGTGCTCCTGGTCGGAGGTCACGATCTCATCGCCCTGGCCGAGCCCGAGCCCGGCGATCACGCGCCCGATCCCGTCCGTGGTCGAGGTCGTGACCGCGACTTCGCCGGCCGACGCGCCGAGCAGGCGCGCGTACGCGGCGCGCAGCTCCTCCAGCAGCGCGGAGCGGCGCTCGAAGTGTGCCGTCACGCGCCCGCTGCTCCCGGCATCGTCGAGCTCAGCGCGCGCGGCGGCCACCGCCGCCGCCGGCAGCGGGCCGTCGGTGCCGCTGTTCATGTACGCCTTCCGCTCCAGGACCGGGAACTGGGCGCGCAGCGCATCTACGTCCATGGCGCGGCACACTAGGGGCATGACCGACCGAGTGATCCCGAACCCAGGCATCCTGCTCTACACGCGGATCAAGAAGTCGCCGTACTACTACGGAGCGCGCCGGCACGGAGTCGCGCTCTACAGCGTCTACAACCACCACTATCACCCGCGCCACTACGGCGACCCGTTCCAGGAGTACTGGCAGCTGCTGGAGGGCGTGACGCTGTGGGACGTCGGCGGCGCCGAGCGCCAGGTCGAGATCACCGGCCCCGACGCGTTCAGGTTCACCAACATGCTCACGCCGCGCGACCTCAACCAGTGCGCGGTGGGGCAGTGCAAGTACGCGTTCATCACCGACGAGCGCGGCGGGATCGTCAACGACCCCGTGCTGCTGCGCCTCGGCGAGAACCACTTCTGGCTGTCGCTGGCCGACAGCGACGTGCTCCTGTGGTGCAAGGGGGTGGCCTACAACGCCGGGCTCGACGTGCGCGTCACCGAGCCCGACGTCGCGCCGCTCCAGGTCCAAGGCCCGAAGTCCAAGGAGGTCATGACGGATCTCTTCGGCGCCTCAATCCTCGACGTGCCCTACTACTTCATGGTCGACCGCGAGCTCGACGGCATGCGGCTCGTCATCTCGCGCACGGGCTACACGGGTGAGCTCGGCTACGAGATCTATCTGCGCGACGCCAGCCGCGACGGCCTCCGCCTGTGGGACGCGATCCTCCAGGCCGGCGAGCCGCACGGGCTCTCGCCGACCGGCCCCTGCCACATCAGGCGGATCGAGGGCGGCATCCTCGCGCACGGCTGCGACATGACGATCGAGGAGAACCCGTACGAGGTCGGCTACGGCTACAAATGGATGGTCGAGCTCGAGCAGGAGCAGGACTTCGTCGGGCGCGAGGCGCTGCGTGCGATCCGCGATCGCGGCGTCGACCGCAAGCTGGTCGGCGTCGAGATCGGCGGCTCGAAGCTGGGCGCGTACAACGACAACTCGATGCCGGACTTCTTCCCGGTCCGCTCGGGCGGCCGCCCGGTCGGGCGCGTCACCTCAGCCTGCTACTCGCCGCGCCTGGACCGCAACATCGGCTACGCGATGGTGCCGGCCGAGCTCTCGGAGCTGGGCACCGAGCTGGAGATCGAGCGGCCGGACGAGACCGTCCCCGGCGTCGTCGCCGACCGCGTCTTCTTCAAGCCCGAGCACGCCGAGCAGCGCCTGGCGCCGAGCTGATTCAACTCCCGCAGACCGGCCACGGCGTGGCGCCGGCGCGTGCGTACAGCATCGCCGCGCGCATGTCCTGCTCGGCCTCGGGAGCGGCCGCCGGGTCGCCGGTGCCGCCGACCGACGCCCACGTACTCAGATCGAACTGGTACTTGCCGCGGTAGAGCCCGCCGCCGCCGATCGCCGTCGGGTCGCCGCCGGACTCGCAGGCGGCGATCGCCTCCAGCTGGGGCGGGATCGCGACGCGCTCGTAGCGCGCGGCCGCCCGCAGCTCGCGCCGCAGGCGGGCGACGCGGTCGCGCAGCGCCGCCGGAGTCTCGCCGCGCACCCAGCCGGCTTCGCCGGCGGGCACAGGCAGGCGCGGGGGATCGGGACGCTCGTCGCGCTCGCGTGCGATGCGCCGCTCCAGCCGCCGCGCCACGCGCGCCAGCCGCTGCTGCTGTTCGGCGCGCCGCGCCGCGCGCATCTGGCTCGCGACGGTGAGATGGCCGGCGACGGGCGCGCGCAGCGCGGCGCGCGCGGGCGACGGCGGGTCGTCTGCCTCCGGCGCGGCGCCGGCGGCGGCGGGCGCCAGGGCGAGCGCCGCGGCGGCGGTGGCCGTGGCGGGCAGCATCTGCTTTCGCTTTCCGCTCCGGACGGCGCGCACGCGCGCGCCAAGGGCGGCGGTCATCTCCAATACCTCGCTTCGCCGCCCGCGGTGCAGACACGCTCGGTGCCGGCTGCGGCGGTTCGGGAGCTTCCGTGTCCGGCGGCGGCACGTCGGGGAAGGCCGCCGGAGGCCGGACACGCTAGCAATGTGGGCGTGCGCGACCTCGTCACCGAGCGGCTGAGGCTCGAGCCGTGGCAACTGAGCCACGGCGAGCTGCTGGCGCGCCTGTCCGCGCTCCCCGAGGTGATGCGGTACATCGGCGACGGCTCTACCTGGACCGCCGCGGAGGCGCGCGAGCACTGCGAGCGCGCGTTCGCGCAGTGGCGCGAGCACGGGTTCGGCTGGCGCCGTGTCGTGGAGCGCGAGGGCGACCGCCCCGTCGGCATGGTCGCGCTCGAGCTCGCTCACGGCGTGCCCGGGCTCGACGACGGCGAGCACGAGATCGGCTGGTGGTTCGATCCCGCGGTCTGGGGGAGGGGATACGCGACCGAGGCCGGCCGCGCGATCGTCGCCGAGGCGTTCGGCCGCGTACGTGCGCCCAGCGTGGTCGCGCGCATCCAGCCCGGCAATGCCGCCTCGTTGGGGGTCGCCCGGGCGCTCGGGCTGACCTGTGAGCGCGAGGCCGTCGGGCGCCGCGGCGAGCCGGTTCGAATCCTGCGCCTGACGGCGAGCGCCGCGACTCGCGGCTAGCATCCGCCCGCGATGCGGATCGAGCTCCCCGACGGCAGCGCCAAGGACCTCGAGGAGGGCGCCACCGGCGCCGACCTCGCCGCCGCGATCGGGCCGGGGCTCGCCCGCGCGGCGCTCGCGGTCAAGGTCGACGGCCGCGTGCGCGACCTCGCGCAGCCGCTGGTCGACGGCGAGCGAGTCGAGATCGTCACCGACCGCTCGCCGGACTCGCTCGAGCTCATCCGCCACGACACCGCGCACGTGCTCGCCGCCGCCGTGCTCGACCTCTATCCCGGCACGAAGATCTCGATCGGGCCGCCGATCGAGGACGGCTTCTACTACGACTTCGAGTTCCCCGCGGGCGTGACCGTCGCCGAGCGCGACCTGCCCGCGCTGGAGGAGCGGATGCGCGAGCACGTCAAGGCGCGCGAGGAGTTCACGCGCGAGGACGTCCCGGCCGGCGCCGCGATCGAGCGCTTCCGCTCCGAGGATCAGCCCTACAAGGTCGAGCTGATCGAGGACCTCGTGCGCGACGAAGGCGTCGAGGTCGTCTCGCTCTACACCAACGACGGGTTCACCGACCTGTGCCGCGGGCCGCACGCGCCGGACACCGGCCGCATCAAGGCCTTCAAGCTGCTCTCGCTCGCGGGCGCCTACTGGCGCGGCGACGCCAGCCGCCAGATGCTCACGCGCATATACGGGACCGCCTTCCACTCCAAGGCGGAGCTCGACGAGCACCTGGACCGGCTCGAGCAGGCGCGCGCCCGCGACCACCGCAAGCTCGGCCGCGAGCTCGGCCTGTTCATGTTCTCCGAGCTCTCGCCCGGCTCGCCGTTCTGGCAGCCCGACGGGATGGTCGTGCTGAACGAGCTGACCGATCTCTGGCGGCGCGAGAACGCCGCGCGCGGCTACCGCGAGGTCAGGACGCCGATCCTCTACGACGTCGACCTCTTCAAGGCCTCCGGCCACTGGGATGTGTACCGCGAGAACATGTACTTCACGGAGGTCGAGGAGCGCACGATGGGCCTCAAGCCCATGAACTGCCCAGCGCACATCCAGCTCTACAAGGACGCGCGCCGCTCCTACCGCGACCTGCCGATCCGCTACTCCGAGGCCGGCCTCGTCCACCGCCACGAGCCGAGCGGCACGCTGCACGGGCTGCTGCGCGTGCGCCACATCACGCAGGACGACGCCCACATCTTCTGCACGGAGGACCAGATCCCCGACGAGGTCAACCGCTGCCTGGACTTCGGCTACGCGATCTACGACACGTTCGGGTTCGCGCCGCGGATCGAGCTCTCGACCCGGCCCGAGAAGCGGATCGGCGCCGAGGAGATGTGGGACCGCGCCGAGGCCGCGCTCGAGAACGCGCTGGTGCAGCGCGGGGTGGAGTGGGAGCTCAACCCCGGCGACGGCGCGTTCTACGGGCCCAAGATCGACCTGCACATGACCGACTCAATCGGGCGCTCGTGGCAGCTCGGCACCGTGCAGCTCGACTACGTGATGCCGGAGCGGTTCGAGCTGACCTACACCGGCTCCGACAACGCCGACCACCGGCCGGTGATCATCCACCGCGCGCTGATGGGCGCGTTCGAGCGCTTCATGGGGATCCTGATCGAGCACTACGCGGGCGAGTTCCCGCTCTGGCTGGCGCCGCTGCAGGCGCTCGTGCTGCCGGTCGCCGACCGCCACCTCGACTACGCGGAGCAGGTCGCGGCGCAGCTCGCCGCCGAGGGCCTGCGCGCGCGCGTCGACGACCGCGGCGAGTCGATCGGGCGCAAGATCCGCGACGCCGAGCTGGCGAAGGTGCCGTACATGCTCGTCGTCGGCGACCGCGAGGCGGAATCCGGCGGCGCCGCCCTCCGCCGCCACGGGGAGGGCGACCTCGGCACGCTCGGCGTCGACGAGATCGCAGCGCGCCTG
>Ga0126312_10002893_pt1 | contig 11554 bp, 10 predicted proteins | sample Plot104A_FD_92537 | JGI IMG/M metagenome (GOLD analysis project Ga0126312, IMG submission 92537) | Serpentine soil microbial communities from UC McLaughlin Reserve, CA, USA - Plot104A | ecosystem: Environmental > Terrestrial > Soil > Grasslands | place: USA: UC McLaughlin Reserve, Lake County... | reverse complement strand
TCTCCAGAGTGGGAGAGGTTGAACGAGCCCGCGAAGACCACGTCGTCGGCCACGGTGACCTTGGCGTGCATGAAGTCGTGCGGTGTGTCCCGTCCCCTTGACCGGCTCCGGCTCGATGCGGCCGGTGCGCTCCACGTCGCGCGTCCGCCAGAGCTCCTCGAAGTTGGCGCCGAAGGAGGCCGCCAGGGGCGAGGAGTCCACCGTCAGCATGACGTTCTCCTGCAGCGACCAGGAGTCCTCCGTCCAGTTCGTCGAGCCGGTGAGGATCGCTTCGCCGTCACGGACGGCGTACTTGTGGTGCATCAGGTCGGGCGTGCCGGGGATCGCGGCCAGCTCGCAGGGCAGCTCGGCCAGGATGTCCGGTCGCGTGCGCGGCGGCGGGGGGACCGGCAGCTGCTTGCCGTGGTCCTCGTTGTAGGCGATGCGCACGGAGACGCCGCGGGCGGCGGCCCCGCGCAGGGCGCCGGCCACGACCGCGCCCGCCGGGTCGGGCAGGCGCACGTCGTATAGGGCGAGCTCCAGCGAGCGCCGCGCTCCCGCGAGAAAGGCCGCCACCTCGCGGGCGACATCGAGCGGGGTCTGGCCGCGGGGGGTGAGCGTGTGGAGCCGGATCGCCATCGGGCGGCGCCATCCTACGAGCCCGTGCGTCTCTCACACAGCTTGCGCCGGGGCGACGATGCGGTGGGGCCCGACCTCTGCCAGCCTTGAGCGCCGCATGAAGCACACCGCGCACGGATGGTGGCTCGAGGAGGCGGGGCCGGCCCGGCCGGCGCCGGCGCTCGACGGTGAGCACACGGCCGACCTGGCGATCGTTGGCGGCGGCTACACCGGCATGTGGACCGCCTGGCACGCGCTCGCCGCCGAGCCGGGCATGCGCGTGACGATCCTCGAGGCCGACCGCTGCGGCCACGGGCCGAGCGGGCGCAACGGCGGCTTCTGCGAGTCGCTGTGGGTGGCGATCGCGCGCCTGCGGGAAGAGGTGGGGGACGCCGCGGCACTGGCGCTCGCCGGCGCCTCGAGCGAAAGCGTCGATGCGATCGGCCGCTGGTGCGAGGAGGAGGGCGTGGACGCCTGGTTCCGGCGGGCGCCGTACCTACTCACCGCGACTAGCGACGCAACCGAGGGCGCCGGCTTGGCCGCCGCCGAGGCCGCGGCGGCGCTCGGCGCGGCCGAGCGCGTGCGGTGCGTGGATGCTGACGAGGTGCGCGCCCGCTGCGCCTCGCCCCACTTCCGCGGCGGCATCCTGATCGCCGACTCCGCCACCGTGCAGCCGGCCCGCCTCGCGCTCGGTCTCCGCGAACGGCTACGGTCGCGCGGCGCGCAGGTATTCGAGCGGAGCCGCGTGCGCCGCGTGCGCGCGCTCGGTCCGGGAGCGGTCGAGCTCGAGACGGACGGTGGCCGGGTGCGGGCCGGCGCGGCGGTGCTTGCCGCCGGCCCCTCGCTGCGGGCGTTGCCTTCGCTCCGCTCGCGGCTCACCGTCACCTCCTCGCACATCGTGCTGACGGAGCCTGTTCCGGACGTGCTCGAGGAGCTCGGTTGGACCGGCGGCGAGTCGATCACCGACGGCCGAGCGCTCGTTCACTACTTCCGCACCACGCGCGATGGGCGGATCGTGTTCGGCTGGGGTGGAGGTCGGGTCGCCGCGGGAGGGCGGATCAACGGGCACGTGGAGGTGGACGCGAGCGTCACGCGCGAGCTGCGGCACGAGCTCTTGCGCCTCTTTCCCCCGCTCGAGGGGAGGCCGATCACCCACGCCTGGGGCGGCCCGATCGACGTCACCCCCGCCCACCTGCCCCAGGTGGGCCGGCTCCCCGGCGGGCCGGTGCACTACGCCTTCGGCTACACCGGGAACGGCGTGGGGCCCTCGCACCTGGTCGGCCGTGTGCTTGCCTCGCGAGCGCTCGATCGCCGCGACGAGGCGAGCCGGCTGCCGCTGCCGGAGCCGACCGGGGCGCGCGTGCCGCCCGAGCCGCTCGCCTGGCTCGGCGGCTCCGCGGTCCGCGCCGCCTGGGTGCGGCGAGAGCGGTTGCTCGAGGAGGGCCGCTCGGTCGACCCGCTCACCCGCGCGGTCTGCGCCATACCCGAGCTCCTCGGTATCCACCTGGCGCGCTGATCCGCGCCTTGGTCGCCACCGTCCCATTCTGCTCGGCTCCTGGCCGTGCCAAGCAGCACAGCGTCGGCGCGGTGCCCGCTATCCGCCGGCCGCCGGAGGGGCTGTCGGGTCGGTCGTCTCGCCCCCGCCCACGCCCTCCCGGGCGATGTGGTCCTCGAGGTCCATGGGGCGCTCGCGCACGCGCTCGGCCACGTCGAGGAGCGTCGAGAACAGGTCCACCTCCTCGACCTGCTCCCTCAGGAACCAGTGGGTGAACTGCTCGCTTACGAAGTCGCTCTCCTCGCGGGCGATCGCGGTGAGCTGGGAGATCTGCTCCGTGACCTTGCGCTCCTGCTCGAGCGCGATCCGCACCGGCTCCACGAAGTCGCCGAACACGCGCCGCGGCTCGCCCACGCCGGGGACCTCGGGCAACAGCTCCGAGTCGAGCAGGTACTTGAGCATCATCAGGGCGTGCTGGCGCTCCTCGAGCGCCTGGTCGTAGAAGAGCTTCGCGAGGCGCGGGAAGCTCTCGTGCTCGTACCACACGGCTGCCGCCAGGTACTGCTGCGACGCGCCGAGCTCGCGCGCGATCTGGAGGTTGAGGGCCTCTACGAAGCGCTCGGCCGGCACGACGGCGAGACTACTCGAGCCAGCGGAAGCCCGTCCGGTCGATGCGCGGCTCGAGCGGGCTCGTGGGAAGGCCGTCCGGCGGATCCGTGTGGTTGTACCCGCCCGGCGCCACGTCGTTCGGGGTGTCCGGGTGGAAGAGCGAGGCGAGGTACTGGATGTGGCCGCGCCCCACGCCCAGCTCGAACTGGCCCCCGCCATAGGCGCCGATCCCGTTGGCGTCGCAGTGGTCGTAGGCTGCGAACAGCTCGCGCAGGGGGCCGAACCGCGACGGCTTGATGTTCACGATGCGCGGCTTGAACGGCCTCTCCTCGATGTCCGCGACCGAGTGGATCGGGGCGTCCCAGGTGATGCGCTCCTTGTGGGGCTCGAGCACCGGCAGCGTCTCGTCGTTCAGGTCCGGGTCCTCGATCCAGGCCTCCGGAAACGCCTCGGCCACCATGCGGTAGAGCTTCGGGTCGGTGTCCACGTCCACCGGCGTACCGCGGTAGAAGCCCTTGAGGTCGACCGAGTCGATCGCGCCCGTTCGCACCAGCTGCTCGATGAGCTCCGCGGACCAGTCGTTCGTGGGGTCGAGCTTGAAGCGGGTGCTCGGGTAGCGCTCGAGGAGGCGCGTGACCCGTTCGGTGTTCGGGGGCTCGCCGCTCAGGCGCATGGAGACGACGAACGTGACCGGTCGCGGCTCGCGCCCGACGGCGTCCGCCAGTGAGCGCCCCGCCTGGCGCAGGGCGAGGTCGAGAGCGGCGGACTCGAACGCCCAGCGCCGGTAGAGGCGGGAGACCTCGCGTACCGGCGGGGAGGGCCACAGCTCGATCTCCTCGAGGCGCCGCGAGAACGACTCGATGGTGTGCGAGCCGGCAAGGTCCAGCGAGTCGCCGGCGTCCTGGAGCGCCACGTGGTCGAGCGCGTCGTAGGTCACGTCCTCGCCCACGCCCTCGTCGCCGCGGCCGCGCAGCTTGACCAGCGTGGACAGACGCGTGAACTCGGTCGACACCGCGAGCTCGAGCCCCTCGAGCTCGACGGACTGGATCTCGAGCGACAGGTCGGCGATGCGGTCGTAGGTCCCCACGCGCGGCCCGCCAGGGTATACGGTCGCCGAAACCGACCAGAGGAGGGCACACGTGTTCTGCTTCCTGACCGTCCGCAAGCTGAAGCCCGGCGCCTACGACGACTTCCGCCGCGCCTGGGAGCCCGACTGGAGCGAGGACTGGGTAGACAAGTTCGAGCGGGCCTACCACGTGCGCAGCCTCGACGACGAGAACGAGGTGGTCTCGTTCGGGTTCTTCAACGGGAGCCGCGAGGACGTCGACCGCATGCGGAGCGACGAGAACTTCCGTCGGTCGCGCGAGGAGCGGCTCACGCGCATAGACGAGCACGTGGAGTCGGTCGGCGCCGACGCGATCTACGAGGTGCTCGAGGAGGTCACGCCGCCCGGACGCTGAGCAGCTCCGCCAGCGCGTCCGAGAACACCTTGCTGTGGTGGTCGACCTCGGCCTCGGTCGTGGCCGGCGACATCAGCGCCATGTTGTGAAACGGCGTGATGAGCACGCCGCGGTTCAGGAGATAGAGGTGGAGGTAGTCCTCGAGCTCGGGGTCCCCCGCCGCGGCTGACTCCGCGCCGGTGCGGGGCGGCCGGGGCGCGAAGCGGTACTCCGCCCGGGCGCCGAGCGAGACGACGCACCACGGCGCCCGTTGCGCGGCGATCGCCCGCTCGGCCCCCGCCACGAAGCGCTCCCGAAGCGCCGACATGCGCTCGAAGGCCGCGTCGGTGAGCACCTCGGCCAGGGTCGCCCGCGCTGCCGCGAGCGAGAGCGCGTTGCCGGCCAGCGTGCCGCCCACCCCGCCCACGTCCTCGTAGTCGGCGTCGGCCTGGGCGACGATACGCTCGGCCAGCTCCTCGCCCACGCCGTAGGCGCCGATCGGCACGCCCCCGCCGATCGACTTGCCGAGCGTGACCGCGTCCGGCCTGAGCCCCCACGCGGCCGTGCAGCCTCGAGGCCCCGCGCTGAGCGTGTGCGTCTCGTCGATCACGAGCAGCGCTCCCGCCTCGCGCGTCGCCGCGCGCAGTCCCTCGTGGAACCCCGCCTCCGGCAGCACGATGCCGACGTTGGTCAGCGCCGGCTCGGCCAGGACGCAGGCGACGTCGCCATGGGCGAGCTCGCGCTCGACCGAGGCGAGGCCGTTGAACTCGGCGACCCGCGTGGTCTCGGCTGGGTCGACGGGCGCTCCGATGTTGCCCTCCCGCGAGCGCGAGGCCCCGTCCGCGAGCGTCACGAGCGACTCGTCGACCGTGCCGTGGTAGCACCAGTTGAAGACCAGCACGCGCGGGCGGGCGGTGACCTGGCGTGCCATCCGGAGGATCCAGCGGTTGGCGTCCGTGGCCGTCAGCGAGAACTGCCAGTAGGCGAGCCCGAAGCGGCGGCCGAGCTCCTCGCCCACCCAGGCGGCGTCCTCCGTTGGGAGCATCACGGTCGCGCCGCCGCGACGCTCGAGGCGGTCGCGCACGGCGGCCACCGTCGGCGCCGGAGAGTGGCCGGCCATCGCACCCGTGTCTCCCAGGCAGAGGTCCGCATATTCGTTGCCGTCCACGTCCACGACGCGGGCCCCGTGGGCCTCGGCGAGGTACACCGGATGGCCGCCGGCCCACTTCGCCATCCAGCTCATGGGAACCCCCGCGAGCAGGCTGCCGCGCGAGCGCTCGAACAGCTCGGCCGAGCGCGGGTGGTCGCGCCGGAAGCGCCCGCGCTCCCCCTCGAGCAGCCCGGCCAGCCGCTCGCGGTCCGCGTCTAGCGTTCGCTCCGACAAGTTCGTGCCCGCTGTGCCGGAGCGACCACTACACCTCCGCGGGCTCCGGCCGCACCGAGGCCAGCCGCTCGGCCCGGCGCTGCTGCCAGACCGTGAGGATCATCGCGCTCAGCGTGACCAGGAAGATCATGGACGCGATCACGTAGATCTGCGGCGGGATCGCCACCCGGGCGGCGCCCCAGATGAAGAGGGGGAAGGTGACGGTGGAGCCCGCGTTGAAGTTCGTGATCACGAAGTCGTCGATCGAGAGCGCGAAGGCGAGCAACCCGGCGGCGAGCACGCCCGGCATGATCAGAGGCAGCGTCACGAGCCGGAAGGTCTGCCACGGCGTTGCGCCGAGGTCCTGGGCGGCCTCCTCCACCGATCGATCGAAACCGATCAGCCGCGAGCGCACCGTCACCACGACGAACGAGATGTTGAACATGATGTGGGCGATCAGGATCGTCCCGAACCCGGTGGCGACGCCCGCGTTCAGGAAGAACGACAAGAGCGACGCCCCCAGGACGACCTCCGGGGTGGCGAGCGGGATGAAGATGAAGAAGTTGATCGGCGCGCGGCCGCGGAACTCGTAGCGGACGAGGGCCAGCGCCGTGATCGTGCCCAGGATCGTCGCGCCCACCGTGGACAGCGCCGCGATCTCGATGCTCTTGCCCATCGCGCTGCCCAGGCCGGGGACGCCGAAGGGGTCGGCCCAGGCGTCCAAGCTGAACTGCTGCCAGACGAAGTTGAACCGCCCGCGGGGATCGTTGAACGAGAAGACCAGGATGACCGCGATCGGGACGAGCAGGTAGACGATCGCGAGGCCCGCGAAGAGGTTGAGCGCCCCGTTCAGGAGACGGCGACCGAGGCGCACCGCGCCCGCCCGCTCCGGGCGCGCGGGGGCCGTGGCGGTCGCGGCCTCCATCAGCGCCTCTCCCCCTCGGTCCCGAGCAGCGCCTCCGTGCCCGCGATGCGCGCCCAGATCAGCACGATGACGAGCATCAGCGCCATCAGCAGGAACGAGAGCGCGGCCGCCGTGGGATAGTCGGAGACCTCCAGATAGCGGCTCTGGATCACGTTCCCGATCATGAACTGCCGCGGGGTGCCGAGCAGCTCGGCGTTGATGAAGTCGCCCGCGGCGGGGATGAACGTCAGCAGCGTCCCCGCCACGACACCGGGCATCGACAGCGGCAGCGTTACGCGCAGGAAGACGTCGCGGCGCCTGCCGTAGAGGTCGTAGCCCGCCTCGAGCATGCGGTGATCGATCCGCTCGAGGCTCGCGTACAGGGGAAGGATCATGAAGGGCAGGAAGTTGTAGGTGATGCCCGCCACCACCGAGACGGTGGTGTCGAGCAGCCGCCCGTCCTCGGAGAGAATCCCCACGGACTTGAGGGTGCTCACGACCACGCCGTCGTCCTCGAGGATCGTCTCCCAGGAGAGCGTCCTGATCAGGTAGGTGACAAAGAAGGGCACGATCACGGCCAGCAGCAGGGCGTTGCGCCACTTGCCGCCGCGAAAGGCGATCACGTACGCGAGTGGGTAGCCGATCAGCAGCGCGATCAGGGTCGCGAGTCCCGCGTACTCGAACGAGCGCAGGAACTGCTCCGAGTAGTTGGAGATGGCGTCGCTGTAGTTCTTGAAGTCCCAGGTGAACTCGAGCGTGCCCGTCAGGAACGTGCCCGACTTGAGCGACTCGTACGCCATGAAGCCCAGCGGGACCGCGAAGAACACCAGCAGCCAGCCGAGTCCGGGGATCAGCAGGAGGTAGGGAAGTCCTCCCTTCCGAAGTCGCGCAACAAGCGACACGACCCGAGCGCGTTAGGCGCCGATTACCTGCTGAAAGCGGTCGTCGAGCTGCGCCTCCTCCTCCGGCTTCAGCTGCCGGAACACGAACGACGTCGCGAGCGTCTTCTCGTCAGGGAAGATGAACTGGCTCTTCGCCAGCTCGGGATCCTGCTTCTGGAGGAGCTCCTGGACCCCCTTCACCGGGCAGACGTAGTTGACGTACGCGGTGATGTCGACCATCACCTCGGGCTGGTACACGAAGTCCATGAACTTCTCCGCCGTGAAGGCGTGCGGCGCCCCCACCGGGATCTGCATGTTGTCCGTCCAGAGGTGCCAGCCGCTCTCCGGCCGCAGGAACTGGATGTTCGGGTTGTCGGCGGTCAGCTGGATCGCGTCGCCGGACCAGCCAAGGATCACCCACGAATCACCCTTGGTGATGTCCTTGGTGTACTCATTGCCGGTGAAGCCACGGATCTGGCCCGACTTGGTGGCCTCGTCGATCTTGTCGAGCGTCTTCATGAAGTCGTCGAGGCTCGCCGTCTCGGGGTCGTAGCCGAGTGACGCCGCCACGACTCCGACCGTGTCGCGCATCTCGGTCAGCATCGTGACCTTGCCCTTGTACTCGGGGTCGAACAGGGCGTCGACGCCCGTGACCTTCCCGTCCTTGACCTTGTCCTTGCGGTAGATGACCCCGGTCTGGCCCGATTGCCAGGGGTACGAGTAGTCGCGCTTCGGGTCGTACGCCGGCGAGGCGAGCCGGTCGATGATGTTCTTGGTCGCGTGCGGCAGCTCTGACTTGTCGAGCTTTTGCACGTAACCCAGCCGGATCATGCGCCCGGCCATCCAGTCGGTGACGACGTGAATGTCGCGCCCGCCGGAATCGCCGCGGGCGTACTGCTGGCGCACCTTGCCGAAGAACTCGACGTTGTCGTTGATCTCCTCGACGTACTTGATCTTGGTGCCGTACTTCTTCTCGAAGTCCTTGAGGGATCCGTGGTCCTCCTCGATGTACAGCGGCCAGTTGGCGAAGTACATCGTCTGCGAGATCTGCCCCTTGGGGATCGTCTTGGCATCCCCGGAGGGGCCGCCGCCGCCGTTGTCCTCGCCGCATGCGGCGAGGTAGGCCAGCGCGGACAGGCTCAACGCGCCGGCAGCGCCGCGCTTGAGCAGGCGTCTGCGGGTCAGCTCTTCGCGCAGCACGCGCTCGAAGCGGCGTTGCATTTCGTCGGTTGGGGTCACGCTCGCCTTCTCCTCCTCCTGGTCAGACTGCCTCGGCCGTCGCCGGGTCGGCAATCTCTTCGGCCTCCGCAATTCCACCGGCCGTTTCCCTCACCATATGGATGTTCTCGTCGGCCCACGTCAGTCGGGCGTCGGAGCCGGCGGAGGGCAGCGCGCGCCGGGAGGCCTCGTCAGTGTTCGGCACCAGCACCGTCATGCGGGTGTCGTCACCGAGTCGGACGACCATCTGGGTCGCGGTGCCCAGGTACACGGCGCTCTCTACCTGACCGTCGACCGTGGGGCGTCCGTTGGGGCCGGCCTCGACGGCGGTGAGCTGAAGCTTCTCGGGGCGCACGACCGCGTGGGCCCGCTCGCCGACCGAGGCGCCCGCGGACTCGGTGCGCACCATCGGGCCGGCGTCGAGTCGCAGCTCGGCTGCATCGCCATTGATGGACACGACCTCGCCCGGCATCAGGTTGGAGACCCCGATGAAGCCGGCGACGAAGGTCGTGCGGGGGCGCTCATAGACCTGCTCGGGGTCGTCCACCTGGTCGATCACGCCGTGGTTCATGACCGCGATGCGGTCCGACATCGTGAGGGCCTCCTCCTGGTCGTGCGTGACGTAGACGAAGGTGATGCCCACCTCGCGCTGGATGCGCTTCAGCTCGAGCTGGAGGCCCTTGCGCAGCTTCAGGTCGAGGGCGCCGAGCGGCTCGTCGAGCAGCAGCACGGCGGGGCGGTTCACGAGGGCGCGCGCCAGCGCGACCCGCTGCTGCTGGCCCCCCGAGAGCTGATTCGGCTTGCGCTTGGCCTCGGCCGCCAACCCGACCCGGGCGAGCTCCTCCTCCACGCGCCGCCCGATCTCCTGCTTGGCGACCTTCTTGCGGAGCAGGCCGAAGGCCACGTTGTCCTCCACGGACAGGTGTGGGAACAGCGCGTAGCTCTGGAAGACCGTGTTGGTGGGGCGCTTGAAGGCCGGCAGGCTCGTCACGTCGGTGCCGTCGAGCAGCACCGCGCCCTCGTTCGGCTCCTCGAAGCCGGCGATCATACGCAGCGTGGTGGTCTTGCCGCAGCCCGAGGGGCCGAGCATGGTGAAGAACTCGCCGCGCGCGATGTCGAGGTCGAGCGAACGGACCGCCACGAGATCGCCGAACCGCTTCGTGACCCGTTGGAGGCGGACGGTCGGGACCATCTGGGAGGAAAAGTATGGCCGAAGCGGCGAGCGCACAACTGGCAGATGCCTCAAAACCCGGGTGACAGGTTGTACGATCCGGCCAACGAAAACGGCCGGAGTTTCACGCCACGCTCCCTTGTGTCCATGCGAAGACGTGGATACCGTTGGCCGTAGCGTCTAGCTGCCCCGAACCGGAGGACATATGGCGACTACTCCCCAGACCGCCTTCGAGCCGGAGGTGAAGCCCGCCAGCAAGCTCCAGGAGACGGCCCGCCGTCATCTGTGGATGCACTTCACGCGCATGGGCGCGTACGACGACGAGCACGAGATCCCGATCCTGGTCAAGGGCGACGGCTGCTACGTGTGGGACGAGAACGGCAACCGTTACCTGGACGGGCTCTCCGCGCTCTTCTGCGTGAACGCCGGCCACGGCCGCGCGGAGCTAGGCGAGGCCGCCGCGCGCCAGGCGAAGGAGCTCGGCTTCTACACGAACTGGAGCTACGCGCATCCGATGGCGATCAATCTCGCCGAGCGGATCGCGAAACTCGCGCCCGGCGACCTCAACAGGGTCTTCTTCACGAGCGGGGGCTCCGAGGCCGTGGAGTCGGCCTGGAAGCTGGCGCGCGCCTACCACAAGGTGAACGGCGATCCGCTCCGCACGAAGATCATCGCGCGCGAGACCGCCTACCACGGCACAACCCTCGGGGCGCTGTCGATCACGGGCATCCCCCCGCTGCGCACAACCTTCGAGCCGCTCGTGCCGGGCGCTTGCCACGTGGCGAACACGAACAGCTACCGCTGGCCGGAGGACCGCGACCCGCTGTGGGCGGCGGACCAGATCGAGCACCGGATCGAGTTCGAGGGCCCGGAGACCGTTGCCGCCGTGATCCTCGAGCCGGTACAGAACTCGGGCGGCTGCTTCACGCCGCAGGAGGGCTACTTCCAGCGAGTGCGAGAGATCTGCGACAAGTACGGCGTCCTCCTGATCTCGGACGAGGTGATCTGCGCCTGGGGCCGGCTCGGCTACTACTTCGGCGCCGAGCGCTACGGCTACCAGCCCGACATGATCACGACGGCCAAGGGCATCACCTCGGCCTACGCGCCGATGGGAGCCGTGATCGCATCCGACCGGCTCGCCGAGCCCTTCATGGCGGGCACGAGCATGTTCACGCACGGCATCACGTTCGGGGGGCACCCCGTCGCGGCCGCGGTGGCCATGGCCAACCTCGACGTGTTCGAGCGCGAGGACCTGTGCGGGCACGTGCGCGCCAAGGAGGACGAGTTCCGCTCGATGCTCGACGGTCTCTACGAGGACCTGCCGATCGTGGGGGACGTGCGCGGGGCGGGCTTCTTCCACTCCCTCGAGCTGGTCAAGAACAAGGAGACGAAGGAGACGTTCAGCGATGAGGAGTCCGAGCGGCTACTGCGGGGCTTCATGTCGGGCGAGCTCTTCAAGCGCGGGCTGATCTGCCGGGCCGACGACCGCGGCGATCCGGTGATCCAGCTCTCGCCCCCACTGATCGCCGACACCGAGCAGTTCGAGGAGATCGAGGCCGTGCTGCGCGCCGTCCTGACGGAGGCGTGGGAGCGCATCGTGCGCCACGCGGATGGCGAGCGCGCGAGCCCGCGGCGAAGCCCGTAGGGCGATGCTCACCGTCAGGGCCCTCGTCGGGGAGATGGGGCTGGAGCTCGCGGCCGGAGCCGACGGCGCGGACGCCCCCGTGCGCTGGGTGCACATCACCGAGCTGCCCGATCCGACCCCCTGGCTGTCGGGCGGGGAGCTGCTCCTGACCACGGGCATCCAGCTCGACTCCCCGGCGCGGCAGCGCGAGTTCATCCGGCGCCTCGCCGACCACCACCTGGCGGGGCTCGGC
>Ga0126312_10002892_pt1 | contig 11557 bp, 9 predicted proteins | sample Plot104A_FD_92537 | JGI IMG/M metagenome (GOLD analysis project Ga0126312, IMG submission 92537) | Serpentine soil microbial communities from UC McLaughlin Reserve, CA, USA - Plot104A | ecosystem: Environmental > Terrestrial > Soil > Grasslands | place: USA: UC McLaughlin Reserve, Lake County... | reverse complement strand
AATATTTAGATTATTATTGGAAAAAAATGCACATAAGCCAGAAATTCTACCTATTTAAGAGCATTCTTATACCGAGTTTTAACTATTGAGAACGTGGATAAAAGATTTAGATCAAATAAAAGTATAATAATATATATCATTATGGGAACACTGATTCTTTTTCCTTTAATACAACAGTCATACTCCCAAACAGAGGATAAAAAGGTATTAAGAATTGGGTATTATCCCAACATAAATCATGCACAAGCTGTTATTGGAATAGGAAATGGAGATTTTAAAAAAATATTAGGTGATAATGTAGAAATTAAGCCTTTTATATTTAATGCAGGCCCTTCAGCCATAGAAGCATTATTTGCGAAACAAGTAGATGTTACTTATGTAGGTCCAAATCCCGCTATTAATGGTTATGTGATCTCTGAAGGTAAAGATGTAAGAGCAATTGCAGGTGCTACAAGCGGTGGAGCAGTATTTGTAATAAGGGCAGACACAGGTATAACTTCGACAGCAGATTTTGCAAATAAAAAATTTGCATCACCGCAATTAGGCAATACTCAAGATGTCGCATTAAGAAATTACTTACTAGAGCATGGATTTAAAACAGTAGAAAATAAAGGTAATGTTCATGTTTTACCTGCAAAGAATGCTGATATATTGACATTATTTTTGAAAAAAGATATCGATGGTGCATGGGTTCCTGAACCATGGGGAGAACGACTGATCAAAGAAGCTAATGGCAAATTATTCTTAGATGAACGTGATTTATGGCCTGATGGAAAATTTGTAACTGGTTTAATTGTTGTAAGAACAGACTATTTACAAAATAATCCAGATGTAATTGAAAAATTACTTAAAGCTCATATTGAAGAGACACAATGGATAAATAACAATAAAGAAGAAGCAATTAAGAATCTTAATACTCAACTTAAAAAGATAACTGGACAAACAATACCAGAAGACCAATTAAAAGAATCATTGACAAGGTTAGAATTTACTTATGATCCAATACAACAGTCACTTTATAAATCCGCTGATGATGCTTTTAATGTAGGATTTCTTGGAAAATCAAAACCCGATCTATCTAACATATTTGATTTAAACATACTTAATAAAGTATTAAAAGAAAAGGGTTTAGCTACAATAAATAATACCACTACAGAGGTATCGCAAATAGTAAAATAAATAAATAAATAAATAAATAAATAAAGAAAATAATTATAACTTACAAATTTTTTTAATTTTAAAAATATACAATTCCATTAAGTTTACGATACATCCAGTAAATATTTACTTGTTCTATTAGATAAAAAAAGATTATATCCATAAATAAATACAAAAACAAATATTAGTTTTATTTTTTGAGAATAAAGTAGTATAGTTGTGATATTAATCAATCCAATCAATGCTTTATTATGGGGGATTAGACGAAATCAACGGGATGTAATTAATTTGTATAATTCACTATCACCATTAATGCATATTACAACTGGAAGCTATATGCTTAATTTTGGATATTGGTCAGATGGAATTAGAGATCCTTTTGAAGCACAAAAGAACCTGTGTAAAATAACCGGAAAAATTGCAGAACTCGAGTCTGCTGAAAATTTAATAGATGTTGGGAGTGGCTTATGTTCTCCAGCGATATTTTGGAAAAAGGTGTATCCATTGTTAAACATTTATTGTATTAATATCAATAGAGGTCATTTAATTTTTGCAAAGAAACTAAAAGAGAAACATTTCATTCAAAAAAATAGTAAAGAAAAAAATGATATTTGTTTATTTAATAGCACAGCTAATAAGTTACCCTTTAAAAAAGAATCAATAGATAGAATAGTAGCTTTAGAATCAGCTCAACACTTTAGACCATTAATTGAATTTATTAAAGAAGTAAAATATATGTTAAAATCTAATGGAATTTTGGTTATTGCAATACCAGTTATTACAAATTTATTTGGTTCGATCAAAACTCTTATAAAACTTGGTCTTTTATCTTTTACGTGGGCTTCAGAACATTATTTACTTAATGACATCTTGTCGATTTTAAAAAATCAAAAATTCAAAATTATTGAAATTTATAATATTGGTTCATTGGTATATAATCCACTATCACAATACTATATTGAAAATAGAAATCGATTACAGAATAAAATTTCTTCTGAATATGGTTCATTTTTTGAATATATATTATACAAATCAATATTAAAGATGGACAAATTGTCAAAAAATAAAACAATTGATTATGTTATTATAAAAACAAAGAAATTATAACATAATTAATTGGTCAATTAAGTAATTAAAGTTGTTCTTATAATACTTTCGATTATTATTATATAGACCTTGATATGGAAATATAAATTGATATTAAAATATAAATATTGAAAAATTTAAAGCATATAATAATCTTTATTATTTACCATTTTTTTCTTTTATTTGAAAATAGCACCTAAACCAGCCACTAGCATATTTTGCTACCTCTTCCAATTTTCCTGGCTCTTCAAATAAATGACTAGCTCCAGGTATAATTACCATTTTTTTCTTTTCTACATTTACTAATTGTTTTTCTATAACCTGTTGATTCCATTCAATAATAGGATAATCGTTTTCTCCGACTAAAAACAAAGTAGGACATTTGATTTCTTTCAGAGAAGTATATTTGGAAGCGAGATCTACTCGACCTCCTCTTGATACAATAGCACTTATCTTATCTGATCGTTTATCAGCGGCAATTAATGCTGCTGCTGCACCTGTACTATCTCCAAAGTAACCCAATACCATATTAGCAGATTTCAATTTATTATCTTGGTTTAATATCCAATCAGTGACAGAAATCAATCTATCAGCCAATAGTGGAATATTGAAACTATATTCTTTTGTAACATCATCTTTTTTTTCTTCACTTTCAGTTAAAAGGTCTATTAATAGCGTTGAAACACCATCATTATTTAAAACCCGAGATACATATTGATTCCGTCTACTGTATCTGCTACTACCACTCCCATGTGCAAAAATTATTAGACTTTTAGAAAATTCAGGAATAGTTAAGTTCCCTTCTATTTTTTCTTTAGATTCTTTATCTATTGGTATTCTAATTGTATTTCCATTTTCCAAAGAATTAATATTTCATTATATATATACAATATTAAACATTTTTTGTTTACATATGAATAAATCAATTGCACAACTTGATAATTTTTTTAGACTGAATATTGTATAATTAAATACATTCACTTAATAAATTTGAATACTAACTTATCAATTAGATAATTATTTAGGTTATTACATCGAATATGAAAAAAATTAGATTATAACCATACAATTATTCTTTCTTTTTTGATTTTCTTCCTAAAAGATGTTTTATTAACATAATTTTGACAATTTATTTATAATTTTTATATAGAATAATGTTGTATAATTTTTTATGAAGGATACTGAAGATAATACAAAACATACGCTATCAGAAGCTAAACGCGGAACAGAAACAAATCCACAATATCAACAGACTTCCGATCTCCAAAACGAACAGTTAAGGCAAACAGGACGAGCTGTGGAGAGAACCTTTGAAGATACGCGCAACAATATTAACAGAGTTACAGAGGAAGCAAGAAGAGAAGTGTCAAAATCTACAGAACAAATGAGAGAATATCAAGAAGATTCTATTAATATTATAAGCAATATAGCAAATAATTTTATTGCATCACAAAAAGAAATATTAAATAGTTTTTCAGATTCATTCACAGGAAACAATAACAGATCCAGAAATATTGCACAAATGTCATGGCTAAATAATTATTATTCACCTGAAAGACTTGCAGAAATTTATGGAGAAAATATAAATAATTTTACCAATTCTATGATAAGATACGGAAATCTACTAAACAATCTCACAATCTCGAATATGAATTACTTTAAGTCATTTTTACAACAAATGGAATTGTATTCAAAGGAATTTTCAGAAAGGGAAGGACGAAGATAATATAGAAAACTATCCATAAAAGAATAAACCAATCTTTTTTTATTTGTTTAAGTCGACTTTATATTTCTAAATTAACTTTGAATAAAATTAATGTAAGTTAGGAATAGACATTTTTAATATCTTGCGTGACAGTAAAAGGGATAAAATTATTGAAATTATAGACAAAATTATTGCATTGAAAAAGATCATGTCAAATGAGAATAGAGAAGGAAAATATGTTTCTATTCCATTTATACTTAATGCTGTTTGATTCATTTCCATATACATTGCAGCCAAAGCAGGACCAATAGAAGATCCTATTATTCTTAAAAGACTACTAACTCCTATTGTTACGATAGAATATTCTCTAGGTGTTGCAAGAATAATAACGTTCATTGCGCCAACACTGGCAAATGATAAACCTGCTGATAAAAGTGCCAAATTAGCAGAAATATAGAATACATTCGAATGAAATAAAAATAATCCTATAAATCCAAATGTGGTTAGCACTGAACCTAGTATAAGAGGTTTTACTGTCCCTAATTTCGATATAATAAATCCTGATGCAGGTCCAAATATCAAAAGTACGATAGAAAATGGCAATTGAATTTTGAATGGTAAAAGTGTAATGTAAATTTCCTATAGAATATTTGTTTTATAAATAAAAATGTATGTAGAATTACAATTGAATTTTATAATGATCTATCTATATTAGCCACTACAGTCATACAAGGTCTGATAATATATCATTTCAATATACATATACAATGATGATAAATACTATTGTTTGAAAAATGGCTTTCTCTACTCGAAGGTTGAAATGTTCTGGTTTTATAAACTAAACAATGATTTGATGTAAATAACATATTTAGATGAATATGTATTGAAATGTATATAGTATATACGATTTGCATTTTAGATGAATGAGATGTATTTATAGATATAGATATTATCTATATATTTTCTTAATATGGAATTATATTATATATTCAGATGAAGCTATAGTATATTCACAAACGTTCATTTCCTGTTTTTAAGACATAGATTACATTCACATTTAGGAAAACATATCTGAAAAGAATTGATAGCATTATAAGGTAAAATTGAATTTCATATTATCTCTTAATCGAAACGAGAATATTTAATATCTATCAAATATAAATATAATTTATATATATATACAATATGATGATTTAATTTATTCTTTCTAAGAGGATTGTATTTAAATTGAGAGAGTGAATAATTATAAGAGCAGCAAATGCAGCGCTACCTATATGATATGTAATATATTTTTTATTGTTGATTCTTTTAACTGGAAGAATATATATTCTTATATTCTTACTTCCACATCAATTAATATTAATAAATGAGAATCAAATAAAATAACAATAAGAAAAAATGGATACAATTCGGGATAAGATTTATTCATAAGATCAATCATTTTTTGAAGACCTTAGTAAATTTATATTAATATGTTATGAAGAGTTGTAAAGTATAATGTTAAAAAAATTATTGGAGTTAGGGGAAAACACATGAAGAGTTTTCAAGATTTGAATATGGTATAAGTGAAGGTCTGAAAACAGAAGCAGAAATGAATGTAGAATTTAGCGATGAGGAACAATTATCGGATATAGAAATGTTATCATTAAGGATTGAAATGTCAATTCGTTCTAAGATTTCCTCCCTTGAAAAGATATCTATAATCTCTCATTCATCTGCGGATATAGTAGACAAGCCTACTTCAACAAAGATGAATGCTCTACGTAATATAAAATGAAGGCAACCAAAATTTAGAATCGATAGAAATCAACAAAGAACTAGAGAAAATGATAGATAAAATTTCAAATATATTATCACATTCTAGAGATAGATAATCAAAACAACAGGGATCTTGAAAGATATCTACTTTTCATCCATTAAGTGATTGCTGAATGACTTATTATCCATATTTCATTATCCATTATTAATTGGATAACGAAAAATTTTGATATTAGGTGTTGAAAATAGGTATTAAAGGAACGAAAAAACCTTTACCACCCAGCATATCGATGTTCAAATCCCGATTTTGCGCAAATAATAATACAATAAACCAAGTTAAAAAACTACTTATTTTAGAATAGATATTCACAATATATTAAATTCTATAGAAATATTCCAAGGAGGGAGTAATACCAATAACGGCTTTAAAATAGAGTCTATTTTAGATATACATCTAACTTGTATTTAGCTGTTATTATTAGGAACTTAACTTACAATTGATAATAAATAATTATTTGTAGAATTAAGCTTAACAGAATAATTTTAAAACAATAAAAGAAGATGAAGAAAGTAATATTCGTAATTAAATAAGAAATGAGAAGAATTTACTATCTAAATAGAGTTATTTTCAATTACTAATACATATAATGATGAAGATATTAAGATTTTATATGATTTTTGAGAAATAAATCTATCAACCGAAATTTGACAGCTTTATTTTTTGCTGTTATCAATCGATGACTTTACAAAGCCTTGAGATTGGATATTATCGGCCTGATAGCTGCAAATTATTCAAATACCTATCTTTAAATAGTTCCCGTTATCTTAATATAATAAACTCACAAATTGTATGAATCATCTAAAGAAAATTCTAAAGATGTTGCTGATGATACCAACACTCAACCCTCGCAGCATTCTTCAAATAGTTTGTCTTCCCCTAATCTAGTTTATGAAGGAATTATTGCCGGTAAAAGGATAGCAAAAATATCTGTAGTAACTCTTCTATCTATTGGAATTGTTGAGATAGTAACAGGATATCTAAGTGGTAGTGTAGTAGCTACTGCTGATGGAATCGACTCTATATCAGATGCCATGATTTCTTTTATTGTATTACTTGGACTTCGAATTGCTCACCGACCTCCAGATAAAAAATTCCATTTCGGATATCACAAGGTAGAGAGTTTCGCTGCTTTAATGGCTGCAATAGGAATGGTTGCAATAGGAATAGTCATCTTCTATAATTCTTACCAATCGTTAATACATCCTCATGAGATAAAAGAACCAATCTTGGTAATGATTGTGTTAGCTGGTGCTAGTGCTTTATCATTACACAGAGCGTTTCAAATGCGAAAGATTGCAAATAAATTTAATCTTCTTTCACTTAAAACTGATGCCAGAAATTCAATAAAAGATGGATCGGCTTCAGTAATAGGTTTCTTTAGTATACTTGTAGCAACTCAATTTGGATTTGTACAAATGGATGCTATTGGAGGTATGATAATTGCAGGATACATATTCTCAGTTTCTTATATATCCTTGAAAAGGTCATCTCTTATACTTGTGGATTCATGGCAAAATCCTGACTTGACAGATATGATAAAAAAGATAATTTCTGAAGAGTTCAGTAATGAAGCTGTGGAAGTTAAAAACGTATTGCTTAGAACTTCAGGTATGATTGACCAGGCAGAAATCCATATAGAATTAAGTAGTAATGAATCACTGTCTGATATAGAGATGTTGTCACTAGGAATGGAGATGGCAATTCGCGCGAAAATTCCCTCTCTTGAAAAAATAATTATTATTCCTCATTCAGCGCCTGATATAGTAGATAAGTCTATTACTAGGGCAAAGATTAATGCTTTACGTTATAATAAATGGAGACAATCTGCATTTAGATTTAATAGAAATAGACAAACTAAAGAAAAGAAATAAAATGTATACATCTAATATTGTCTAAATATATATTTTCCATCAAAATAAAAGAGAAAATATTATTATCTATTAATCTATTTACTTTGATTACGGTGAAATAACTTTTATCAATATTTCGTTACCATTACAGGGATAATGAAAACAACATCTTCTTTAAATCTTTTAAGATAGATATCAGAAAAAATTGAAAGTGATGGCTAATTTTAAATTCTTGATGGAGAAATTAGCATAATTGGTTAAAATAAATATTTAAGAGTACTTTTTTATTATTTTAAAATAGATAGTAATACAGAATCACTATATAATCAATATTGTATGTTTTTATATATCAATAAATATTAATTGATTCATCATTTTCGATGGTAGTATGTAACAATTCTGCCATTTCGTTATGCATTTTTAATAAGTTTAACCCTTTTTCTGTAGTTCTGAATATTTTAGTTCCACCATGATATTCCAGAAGGTTATTTTCTATTAAAACAGAAAGATATCTTTTAATTGGTTATAGCTTAAAAAGCACTATACATAATTTTTGTCTTGGTTGCTCCTCCATTAGCGGCCTCTAGCATCATTGCTACTATTTCTGTTCTGCTTCGGTATTTCATATATAGTATATGTTGATTTACTTATTTTAATCTGTTGTCCATATAAAGGCTAGTTTATATCTAAAAAGGTATAATAGTTTTATATTATACTGAGAATTGGTATATCTGTTATCTATTGTTAACAATATTTCTTTGAATTTTCAGAATATTTTAATTTAACATAATCGATCATTTGATTTCCCTACGAATTTATTACACCTTATTTCAATGGATAGCTAAGTAGTTTCAAATTCAATAAAGTCAAAGAATTTTCTCAATCTTCTTTCATAATACTTTCTGGTAATCTCTGCTTCAATAGCAATTTGAACATTAGATGAGGAGTCAATTCTTTATTGTGCCTTTTTTTGAAATAATTTCTGGAAGAACATCATTGATTGGCATTATTTATATACTAAATAACAGATCGGTCTAAATAAAGACACAAGTTTGTAATTGGGAATAGTTTCCATTGTGATATCAGTACTAAAAATGGACTATTAAATTATCAAAGTAATTAAACTTGCATTGCTCATAAAATCACCTTCACTCTGTCCATTAACAGATGGAACAACCATCATCATAAATTGTAGAGGTATTAATAACAAAAAAAACATTAGAAAAACACTAATAACTTTTGATGGTAATTGCTTAAGAAATAAAGATAACAATAGTAATCAATAATTTTAATCATTTTTTCTTTTCCTATCTTTATTAGCAAATACATAAAATTTAAAAAGTTGATAAAACTATTATTATTGTTTTATTATGAAGATAAAAATTATTAAGAGAAATAGAATATTATTCTAAAACTTTAGTGTAATTGTTACCTTGCAGAAAGTGGATTTGGAGTATTAAACTTTTTTACTACTTTTTTCACATTATTGACCTTCAGAGGATTCAAATCATCACTTGATACACAAGCATGACACCTATCTCCAGGTTGGATCTGACCAAGGTCAGTATTAAGATCAAATGTAAATGTTCTTGATATTGTATAATTGTTATTATTATTGTTATTATAATTATTATTGAGATTATTATTGTTACTATTCTGAGGAGCATTATCTTCCTCAAAGTATTCACTGGAATCAAATACATAATTCAAATTAATTCGTTAATTATTGCTACTCTCATCTGCAGTTATATTTACAAAGTATTGCAAATTTAAATCTAAATCAAGAATATTTAAAACAAATAGTATTGAAATACATACAAAAAAGAAGCGAAAGATAAATTGTCCAGTGAAAAGTATGGAGTAAAAAATTTAACATAATATTATCTTAGTATTTTATCCATTTTTTTTAATACATTTTTCTATAATATAAATTATAAATATATTTAAATTATAAAAATTCTAAATGTGAAAAAAGAATGCTCAAGGATTTGGATAAAGTAAATAAAATATGTGCAAGAAAAGATAGTAGTTGTTAGATAATAAGGTAAAACCAATTTTAAACTTTAGAGAATTTACAAGTCAAAAAAAAATAATATTTTGTTTTTTTAATGACTTTAATCATCATTGATTTTCATAATAATTTTTCTATTGTTAACTTTTACAATAAATAAAATAAATGAAATTGATATTGCATTCAGACAATATAATATTTTAGCTCAAAATCCTCAAGATCGATTTATTTATAATAATACAATTCTTAGATATTATCATGGTCATTTATAAATTATTTATAAATTGTTGATTGGTGAATTATACACGTAATAATCAAGTTTAAGTAACACCCGCAATTACTTTTTATTAAATTAATCTTTGACAGAGGTAGTTATTATTTCATGTTCTTATTGATCATCTTTTAAACTATTTACAGTAATTTGATTATCTATCTCTGATGTAATAAAGGGGGATTTATTAGATTAGTGTTACTAGAGACTACTCATCTACATACATCATTTATTAGTTCAACTGTTAATTCTATGGAATTTGTATTTCATTCTTTTTGTTCTTCATGCTCTCTGGATATAGACAAAATTCGATCCTATATTTACAAATAAAATTAAAAGTATTGCTACTACTTTCAGACCAGAGAAAATATTGTTATCTTTGTTATTGTTTTATATTCTATTATTCTTGTTATTATGAGTTTGTAACATAGGTTTGATTAGTAACAATAGTTTATAGGTTTTATATTGATATTAATTAAACTATTGTTCTGCTATTAATATTATTATGAATAAATACTACCAAATTACTGCATCCTTTTATCTCTCTTTTTATATAATCAAGGATTGCTTCTAAAGTTTCTTTTATCGTCAATAGAAATTACTTTAACTCTCATAATTGTATCAGGAATCCAAAGTAGTCATTAATTCCAATAAGTATTCTTGTATCATTTTATTTCTATTATCTGTATCAATTTATAATATTGATATATCTGACTATTTATAATAGACAACAATTAATATAATTTTCTTTCAATATGTAGACTTTGAATTGGATTGAACTAAATAATATATTTAATCGTCAAGATAACAACAATAATAACTAATCCATTTTTGAAATAATCTATTTTATATTTGTAAAATAGAAAAAAATTATTGAACACTTCTAATATTATTCAAACGAAATTACTTAATTATCGTACTGGTAACGGGTTAGGTTTATCCAAATTTTTAATTAATCTCTTTTCACATTCAGAACCTTCTGGAGGATTCAATTCTTCTCCTATTACACATGCATGAAATCTGTCTCCAATTTGTATTGGACCCATATCGGTAATTCGGTCAAAATCAAATATTCTAGTAATTGTATATCCTCCAATTTTTTTAAATTCCTCTTGAACACTATCTATTATTTCAGATTTTATCTGTCCTTTAAGCATAGATATGATCTTTATTTTTTTAGCATCCTTTCTGTCTTCCATTGGAACTATTATTTTTACCTTGACTGGTTTGTTACTATTATTATTATCTCTAGTATTACTCACTTTTTTATTATCTTCTTTTAAATTACTATTTGAAAAATTGTTAGTTGTTGACTTGATAGTATTATTACCTAGAGTATCGAACGATACTGTATTGGCTTTTGAATCAAAATTATAATAAGTAGCAGTTTTATTATAAACTTGTGATTTTATTTTAAATAAATTTGCCTCAGTGGGACTTGTAATAGATTGAATATCTGCTTCATTACAATCAAAATAGTCTATCGTAGTAGTAGCATCATTTTGTTTATCCAAAGATTTTGATTTTATATTATTATTATTGTCGTTAGTATTTTTATAATGGTATGCACAAACAAAAAATTCATCACGTTTATCTGCACTAACAAATTCGTTATTTTTGTTCGTTACAAAATTAACTTTTAATTTCTTTGTTGTTT
>Ga0126312_10002891_pt1 | contig 11560 bp, 9 predicted proteins | sample Plot104A_FD_92537 | JGI IMG/M metagenome (GOLD analysis project Ga0126312, IMG submission 92537) | Serpentine soil microbial communities from UC McLaughlin Reserve, CA, USA - Plot104A | ecosystem: Environmental > Terrestrial > Soil > Grasslands | place: USA: UC McLaughlin Reserve, Lake County... | reverse complement strand
CGCTCGTCGAGGCCGGTTTCCGCGTCGTCGCGCCCGACCTGCGCGGCTTCGGCGAGTCGGACAAGCCGCAGGAGGTCGAGGCCTACCGGATTACGACGATCGCCCGCGACGTTGTCGCGCTCCTCGACGCGCTGGACATCGAGCGGGCGCACGTTGTCGGCCACGATTGGGGCGCCGGCCTCGCCTGGGTCATCGCGGGGTTGCACGCCGAACGTGTCGAGCGCCTGGTCGCGATGTCCGTTGGTCACCCTAGTACGCAGCGGGACCCGCCCCTCGAGCAGCGGGAGAAGTCGTGGTACACGCTCTGGTTCCAGTTCGAAGGGCTGGCCGAGGCAGCGATGCCGCGCGACGACTGGAGGCTGCTGCGCGAATGGACGCGTGGCCGCGGCGACATCGAGCGCTACGTCCGCGACTTCGAGCGCCCGGGCGCGCTGCGCGCGGGCCTCAACTGGTACCGCGCCAACGTCTCGCCGCAGCGGGAGCTCGCGCCGAAGCGCGATTTTCCCGCGATCGCAGCGTCGACGCTCGGCATCTGGAGCAGCGGCGACGCGTACCTGCTCGAGGGCCCGCTGAAGCGCTCCGGCGAGCACGTCACCGGCGGCTGGCGCTACGAGCGGATCGAGGGCGCGAGCCACTGGTTGCAGCTCGACGCCCCCGACCGTGTCACCGAGCTCCTGCTCGACTTCCTCCGCTGACTTCGCGCATTAGCCGCCGGCCATCGCGCCCACGACCCTGAACGGCTCGGCGCCCGACGCGATCTCGTCCGGCAACGGCTCGTCGGTGGGCTCGAGCGTGATGTCGCGTCCGCAGGCGAAGAAGCGGATGAAGTCGCGGCGCTCCGCCGTTCCATGGTCGCGGATCGTCCCGCGCAGGACCGGGTAGGTCGACTCGAGCGCGTCGAGCACCGTTCGCTGCGTCGGCCGCTCCTGGGCCTCGAGTTGCACCTCGCCGTCGACGCGCGCCAGCGTCCGCAGGTGTTGCGGCAGGACGACGCGGATCATTCGAGCGTCTGCGCCTCGACCGAGAGGACGGGAGGCAGATCGCGAACGATCGCCGTCCAGCTGTCACCGCCGTTTGACGACGCATAGACCTGGCCGCCGCTCGTCCCGAAGTACACGCCGCCGGGATCGAGGCTGTCGACGGTCATCGCGTCGCGAAGCACGTTGACGTAGCAGTGCTCCTGCGGCAGGCCCTGCGTCAGCGGCTCCCATTCGTTGCCGCCCGTGCGGCTGCGATAGACGCGGAGCCTCCCGTCCGGCGGGACGTGCTCGGAGTCGCTCTTGATCGGGACGACGTAGACCGTCTCCGGCTCATGCGGGTGCACTGCGATCGGGAAGCCGAAGTCCGAGGGCAGGTTGCCGCTCACCTTTTCCCACGAGTCGCCGCCGTCGTCGCTCCGCATGACGTGCCAGTGCTTCTGCATGAACAGGGTGTCCGGTCGCGACGGGTTCATCGCGATGCGGTGCACGCAGTGGCCCACCTCGCGCTCCTCGTCCGGGAGCTCCCGCGAGCGCAGGCCGCTGTTGATCGGACGCCACGTCTCGCCACCGTCGTCCGTCCGGAAGCAACCCGCCGCCGAGATCGCGACTGTGATCCGGTTCGGGTCGTCGGGGTTGATCAGGATCGTGTGCAGGCAGAGGCCACCGGCTCCGGGCTGCCACTGCTCTCCCGTCTCATGCCCGCGAAGCCGCGAGAGCTCCTGCCACGTCTGGCCGCCGTCCGTCGAACGGAACAGCGCCGCGTCCTCCACCCCGGCATAGACCGTATCCGCGTCCGTCAGGGACGGCTCGAAGTGCCACACCCGCGCGAACTCCCACGGGTGCTGCGTGCCGTCGTACCACTGGTGGGTGCCCGGGACGCCGTCGTAGGTGAACTCGTTTCCGACCGGCTCAAACGTCTTGCCGCCGTCGTCCGAGCGCTGGACGACCTGCCCATGCCAGCCCGTCGACTGCGACGCGAAGATCCGGTCCGGGTTCACCGGCGACGCGTTCAGGTGGTAGATCTCCCACCCGGCGAAAAACGGCCCGTCCACGTTCCAGTCGTCGCGCGATCCGTCCGCCGTCATGACGAATGCGCCCTTGCGCGTGCCCACGAGGAGCCGCACTCCGCTCATGTATGCCTCCTCTCGATCTGCCGCGACATTTTCGCCGCTCTCCTTAGACGTGCGACGGCCTTCGCTTTCGACCGCTAGGAACGAAGACTGCGACGGCGCCGGGAATTCATCGGTCGCCTCGTTATTCAAATGATTTGAATGTAATCTACGCGAGGTGCGTAGCGTCCGCGTGATCCGCGACCTCGAGACGCTCAAGCTGATCGCCGACGCCACTCGCGCCGCGATCCTCGAGCTGCTGGCGGAGCCTCGGTCGGTGACGCAGCTGGCGGAGGCGCTGGGCGTTCCCAGGACGCGCCTGTACCACCACATCGACCTCCTCGTCGCGAGGAGCGTGATCGAGCAGGTGGACGAGCGCCGCGTCGGCGCGCTGAGGGAGCGTTTCTACGCCTTGACTGCGAAGACGTTCCGCCCGAGCCCGCGCCTGCTCCAGAGCGGCGACGTCAACGAGCGCGCGGACGCGCTGACGACGCTGATCCTGGACACGACCAAGGCCGACCTGCACCGATCGCTGGTCTCCGGAGAGGCCGAGCCGGACGACGGCGGTCGCAAGCGACTCGGCGCCGGCCGCTCGATCGCCTTCCTCACACCCGAACGCGCTGCGCAGCTGATCGGAGAGCTCGAGGACGTCGTTGCACGGTTCGACGATGCCCATGAAGACGCCCCAAACGCGCGGCCGTTCGCGTTCGTGTGGGCGCTGTATCCCTCGTCGCGAAGGGTCGGTTGATGCTGCAGGTGACGCTCCGGCGAGCGGGCGCCGAGGACGTTGAGCACGTCAAGTGGGCGCTGTACACGGCGCTCGTGTGGAACCCGGACCGCGAGCTGCCGCCGATCGACGTCACGCTCGAGCACGACGAGGCGGCCCGCTATCACCGCGACTGGGGGCGGCCCGGGGATCTCGGGATCGTCGCAGCCGCGGACGGTGGCGTCGTCGGCGTCGCATACTCCCGTCTGTTCACGCACGACGACCACGGCCATGGCTACCTCGACGACGAGACGCCTGAGGTCGCAGTCGCCGTTCGCGAGGACTACCCGTGGCCGCGGCCTCGGCGGATGGCTGCTGAACGAGCTCGCGCAAGCGGCCGAGGCCGAAGGCTTCACCCGCCTGAGCCTCAGCGTCGCGGCGGACAATCCGGCGCGCCGGCTCTACGAGCGTCTCGGTACGAGGAAGTCAGCGCAGACGAGAGCGGTTTGCGCATGGCGCTCGAGCTGGGCCGGCGCGTATGACGACCGCCGCAGCTCACTTCGTCCTCCTCGCGACAGATCGCGAGCGCGAGCAGGCCGAGGCGATACTCGCCGCGGAGCCGCAGATCGACCGCGACCCGTGGGCGCGGCTCGTCCTCGGCCGAGACTGGCGCGGCGACGTCAACGAGCCCAATGGACCGCGCGGATGGTCGGCCGTGCTCTACGCGTGCCACTCCGTGTTCAGGCCGAGAATGCTCGTCCGTGAACTGCTCGAGCTCGGCGCCGACCGCAACCGCCGCTTCGCGACCGACTGGGGCGAGACGACGGCGCTCTACGGCGCCGCCGGGGTGTTGCACGATCCGGAGCTCACGCGGCTCCTGCTCCTGGCCGGCACCGATCCCAACGACGGTGAGTCGCTGTATCACTCGGTCGAGGCCGACGACGCGGAATGCCTGCGCCTGCTGCTCGAGCACGGCGCGGAAACGCGCGGCTCGAATGCCCTCCTGCACGCGCTCGACTTCGATCGCCTCCAACCGCTGCGCCTGCTGCTCGAGCACGGCGCCGATCCGAACGACCGCCCGTACATCGCCGCGGCGGTGCACCGCGGACGCGGCGCCGAGTTCGTCCGGCTGCTCGCCGAGTACGGCGCGGATCCCGATCGAGCCGGCGACGAGCGGTACGGCAACACGCCGCTGCGCACGCCGTACCAGCATGCCGTGCTGCGCGGAGACGATCACGTCGCACAGACGCTCGCCGCGCTCGGCGCGTCCACCGACCTCGGTGCGGTCGATGCCGCCGTCGCCGCCTTCGCCCGCGGCCGGCTGCCGGCGTCGAAGTTGCCGGCTGACCTCGATGCGGATCCGCAGGAAGCCCTCGTCGGGGCGGCCATGCGCGGGGGCTCGAAGAAGTGCTCGAGAGGGTCGGGCCCGGTTTTCGGGCGGCTCTCGACGGAAGTCCGGAGGGCACCCTCCTCCACCATGCCGCCTGGTACGGCAAGGCCGACGCCGCGCGGAGGCTGCTCGCTCGCGGCGCCGACCCCCACGACCGAACCCGAGCCGACTACGAGACCCCGGCCGCGTGGGCCGCGCTCGGCTCACGCTGGTGGCGCACGCCCGGCGCCGACTACGTCGGCGTCATGGAGCAGCTCGTCGAGGCGGGCGCGGCGCTCGAGCCCCGGTTCGTCGACGTCGCCCACGGCCCGCTCGGAGACTGGCTCAGGGAGCGGCTGCCCTAGCCGCGGACGGCCGCGGTGGGTCCGCGCGGTGCCAGGTATGTGCCAGGTATGTACCCGGTACAGGCGTGCCCGTTACGGCCGTGACGGAAGGAGCCGCCGCAGGTCGTCGATCGTGTCCGCCTCGGCCGCGGCCTTGTCGGGGCGGTACCGCTTCACGCGCGCGAAGCGGAGCGCCACGCCGCCGGCGTAACGCGTCGACGCCTGGACGCCGTCCAGCGCGACCTCGACGACGAGCTCCGGCCGGACGAGCACGGCGATCCCGCGGCGCGCCGTCTCACGCGCGAGCAACTCCTTGGTCTGCCATTCGAGCAGCTCGTCGGTGAGCCCCTTGAAGCATTTGCCGACCATCACGAACTCGCCGGTGCGCGGGTCGCGGGCGCCGAGATGGAGGTTCGACAGCCACCCTTGCCGCCGCCCGTGCCCCCACTCGGCTCCGAGCACGACGAGGTCATATGTCCGCACCGGCTTCACCTTCCGCCACGCCTTGCCGCGACGCCCGGCGACGTACGGTGAGGCCGCATCCTTGACGACGACTCCCTCGTGCCCCGCGCGCAGCGCCTCGTCGAGCACGCGCTCGCCCTCCGCCGCGTCAGACGTGAGAGCACGCGGGATGATCAGTTCGGAAGCGATCGCCGCGAGCCTGGCGGCGCGCTCCTCGAGCGGCGCGTCGAGCAGGTCGTCGCCGTCGACGTGCAGCAGGTCGAAGAGGAAGGTGACGGTGCCGGCCGGCGCTTCGCCACCGACGCGCGAAACCGTGTCCTGAAACGCGGCGGGACCGTCGTCGCTCATCCAGATCGCCTCGCCGTCGAGGACGGCAGCGCTTACCGGCAGGCGACGCACCGCTTCGGCGATGCCCGGCAGCGCCTGCGTGATCTCGTTGAGGTTCCGCGTGTAGATCCGGACGTCGTCGCCGCGGCGATGGATCTGGATGCGGATGCCGTCGAGCTTCCACTCCACCGAGGCTCGCTCGAAGCTTGCGACGGCGCCACCGACGGTCTCGGCGGTCGACGCGAGCATCGGGAAGATCGGCCTAAAGAGCTCGAAGCCGACGCCGCGCAAGCCTTCCCCGCCCTCCGTCAATGCGAGCTCGGCGGTGCGCGGGAGGTCGCCCGAGAGCATCAGAGCGCGCCGCGTGAGGTCACCCGGAACGCCGGCGGCCTTCGCAGTCGCATCGACCATCAGCCCCGCGAGCGCGCCCTGGCGCAGCTCGCCGGTGAACAGCCGCCTTATGAAATCCGCCTCCTGCTCCGTCGCGCGAGCCAGCAGCTGGGACAGCAGCTCCTTGCGCCGACCGGCCGAGCCGCTTCCGGTCAATTCCTGCACCGCGACGATCGCGCGGTCGAGATCGTGGATCGTCAGCGACGGCTGCGGCGCACACGCGCCGTCGATCCGGTAAATCGTCGAATAGCCGACGCCGACGCGCCCCTGGCGCGGCGCACCTGAGAGGAAGCCGACCGCCGGGGCGACTTCGTCCGGCTCGAGCGCGCGCAACAGGTCCGCGAGCACGGCGATCTTGCGCGAGCGTGAGCTCGTGCCGGCGACCTCGGCCGAGACCGTCACGACAGCGTCGAGCAGCGTCATGGCATCGTCATTAGCTAACCATCACGCGCGCCGTAGCAGGAGCGCGGTAGCCTCGGCGCGGTGAGCGCGTCGACGGATCCTGCTGCGGCGGCGCGGGCGATCATCGACGCGAACCTGTACCTGGTGCTCGCGACGGCCGACCCGGATGGGCGGCCCTGGGCCTCGCCCGTCTACTTCGCGCCGGACGGCTACCGCAGCTTCTTCTGGGTGTCGCGGCCGGGCGCGCGCCATTCGCGCAACCTCGCAGCGCGCTCGGAGGTCGGAATCGTCGTCTTCGACTCGTCCGCGCCCATCGGCACCGGACGAGGCGTCTACGTCTCGGCCGACGCGCGAGAGCTCGTCGCCGACGAACGCGACGAGGCGATCGAGATCTTTTCCCGCCGCTCGCTGGCGCACGGCGGGAACGCGTGGACGATCGAAGACGTGCAGCCGCCGGCCGCTCTGCGCTTGTTTCGGGCGGACGCCTTGGAGCAGTACGTGCTGACCGCCGGGGACCAGCGTGTGCCCGTGACGCTGTAGCCGCGTTCGAGCTCAGTCCGGCAGCAGCGGCACCGTCACCCCCGTGTGACGGCCGAGCAGCACGCCCCGCGTGATCGCGTCCAGGCCGAAGCGGTTCCGAATCTCGTCAACGGCCAGATCGAGCTCGATTCCGCCGCTGCGCTCGAACGGAAGCTCGAGCTGCCACGGACGGTCGGTCTCGAGATTCGCAACGGTGACGCCGACCAGCGTCAAGCCCCGCGACTCGATCAGCGGCATCGACGCGGCAAACAGCGCCTGTGCGGTATCGACCACGGTCCGCGTCTCGGCAGTCGCGCGCGTGAGCGTGAAGGAGCGGGTCGCGCGCGAGAAATCGGCGAAGCGGAGGCGCAGCACGACGGTGCGGCCGACGCGGCGGGCCTTTCGCAATCGGCGCATCACGCGATCGACGAGCCCGAGCAGGATCGCATCGACGTCGTCGAGGGACCGGCGCGAGCGGCCGAGCGCGCACTGCGACCCGATCGACCCGCGCCGCCGACCGGGCTGCACCGGGCGGGGGTCGCGGTTGTGCGCAAGCGCGTGCAGGTGCCGACCGGCCGCGCTTCCGAGCATCGCCACGAGCGGCCCCTCCCCGAGCGCCGCCACCTCGGCCACCGTCGAGACCCCGTGCCGGTGCAGCTTCTCGGCCGTCACGACGCCCACGCCCCACAACCGCTCGACGGGGAGTGCGTGGAGAAACGCAAGCTCGCGCTCGGGCGGAACGACGAGCAGCCCGTCCGGCTTTGCGACCCCGCTCGCCACCTTCGCGAGAAACTTCGTCCTCGCGACGCCAACCGTGATCGGCAGGCCGACACGCTCGCGAACCTCGCGCCGGAGGCGCACGGCGATCTCCATAGAGCTCCCTCGCAGCCGCCGCATGCCGCGGACGTCCAGGAACGCCTCGTCAATCGACAGCCCCTCGACCAGCGGCGTCGCGTCGTCGAAGACGCGATAGATCGCCTTGCTCGCGTCGGAGTACGCTGACATGCGCGGGGAGACCACGATCGCGCGCGGGCAGAGACGCCGCGCGACGCGGCCGCCCATCGCGGTGCGGACGCCGTACGCCTTCGCTTCGTAACTCGCCGCGAGCACGACTCGTGCGCCGACGATCACCGGCCAGCCGCGTAAGTGCGGATGGTCGCGCTGCTCCACCGAGGCATAGAACGAGTCAATGTCAGCGTGTAGGATTGTCGGCTCCGACACGAACACATGTTCGCACATGAAGCGGCGTGCACGCGCTCGCTGGCCATCCTCCCGCAGGACGACCCGCCGATAGTCCTCGCGGCGGATGAACCTCGTCCTCGCGGCCGATGCGGAGCCTTCGCCCCGGTCGCAACCATGTCGGCCGATGATTTTTCCGCCCGCTGCCGGTCCGGAGCCGGAAAGCGAGCAGCGCACTGAGGGGAGAGACGCATGACGCAGCATCCGCCTGCAACGGATTCCAACGGCAGAACAGCATTCAACGCGAACGGTGAGGCCGCGCGGCGCGCGGCGCACGAGCGACTGGCGACGGGTGCGTTCGCCGGCTGGGTCCGCGCGTGCGCGACACACCCGTGGCGCGTGGTTTTCGGCTGGCTCGGGATCGTGGTCGTCCTGGTCGCGCTCGTCGCCACCGTCGGCGGCAGCCTGCGCGACGAGTTCGAGATCCCAGGCTCCGATACGCAGAAGGCGACCGACTTGATCGAGTCGGAGTTCGCGTCCGAGCAGGGCGGAGTGCTGAACGTAGTCTTCGCGGCGCCGCCGGGCCAGCGGCTCGACACCCCCGAGCGGAAGGCGGCCGTCGAGGCCGCGATCCAGAAGCTCAAGTCGCAGGAGTTCAAGCCGACCAAGGACAAGGCCGGCATCGAGAGCGTCGGCAACCCGTTCGACAAGAACACGTTCTCCGACGACGGCCGCATCGCCTATGCGGAGGCGCAGTTCGACCGCGTCATCTACGACAAGGACCGCGAATCGGTCGTGGCGGTGGAGGATGCAGCTCGCAAGGCCGTGGCGGCTGCGGGGGTGACGGCGGAGTTCAACGGCGACGCAGAGTTCCCGCCGATCGAGCAGGGCACACAGGAGCTGCTCGGCCTGCTCGCCGCGCTGATCGTGCTGCTCGTCGTCTTCCGCACCGTCGTCGCATCCGCGATCCCGATCGCGCTCGCCCTGACGGCGCTCGCGAGCGCGTTCCTGCTCCTGTTCATCCTCGCCGGGGTAACCGACATCAACACGATCACACCGCTGCTCGTGTCGATGATCGGGCTCGGCGTCGGGATCGACTACTCGCTCTTCATCGTCACGCGGTTCCGGCAGCTGCTCCACGAGGGGCTGTCGCCGGCCGACGCCGCGGCGGAGGCGGGCGCGTCGGCCGGTCGCGCAGTCATCTTCGCGGGCTCGACGGTCGCGATCTCCGTCACGGGCCTCGCGTTCTTCGGGCTCGACTTCGTGACGAAGCTCGGGATCGGCAGCGCCCTCGGCGTCCTGACGACGGTGCTGATCGCAAACTCGCTGCTGCCGGCCGTCCTGCGGCTGCTCGGCCACAAGATCGACCGGTTGAAGGTGCCGTTCCTCCGACCGATCGATGACCGCGAGGCGGCACGCGAGAAGACGCTGTTTGCGCGCTGGGGCAGGTTCGTGACCTCGCACGCGAAGGTCATCTTCATCGTCCTGCTCCTCGCGAGCGTCGGCCTCGCCGCGACCTCGGCACTCGTTCGCCTCGGCGCCTCCGACCAGGGGACGCAGCCCCGCGAGCAGACCGCGCGCCGCGCTTACGACCTCCTCGCCGAGGGCTTCGGCCCCGGCTTCAACGGGCCGATCCCGATCGTCGTCGACGTCAACGGCGATCAGCAGGCACCGCAGCGGATCTACAACCGCGTGCGGAACCTGGACGGCGTGGCGTCGGCCAGCGAGCCGCAGTTCAACGACGCGAAATCGGTTTCGATCGTCTTTGTGACGCCCGCCTCGGCGCCGCAGGACGAGGCGACGGAGAGGCTCGTCGGCCGTCTGCGCGGGGACATCATCCCGGCGGCGACGCAGGGTGGGAACGCCGTTGCGTATGTGTCCGGCCTGACGGCGGCGTTCGCCGACATCGCCGACCGGATCTACGAGCGACTGCCGCTCTTCCTGCTCTACGTCATCGGCGTCACGTTCCTCGTGTTGGCGATGGCGTTCCGGTCGATCGTGGTCTCGCTGACGGCGGCGGTGACGACGCTCCTGTCCGCCTTCGTCGGCTTCGGCGTCCTCACACTGGTGGTGCAGGAGGGCCACCTGCTCTCGCTCACGGGGCTCGACCGAACGGGCCCGATCGAGACGTTCGTGCCGCCGATTGCCTTCGCGATCCTGTTCGGGCTCTCGATGGATTACATGGTGTTCCTGATGAGCCGCATCCGAGAGGAGCACGTCCACGGGCTGCCGACTCGGGAGGCGGTCGAGCACGGGATCGCGGCGATCGGACGCGTCGTCGTCGCCGCGGCGCTGATCATGGGCACCGTCTTCGCGGCCTTCACGCTGACGGCCGACCGCATCTCGAAGGAGTTCGGGATCCTGCTCGCGGTCGCGATCCTGACCGACGCCCTGATCGTGCGGATGACGCTCGTGCCGGCCTTCCTGACCCTGATGGGCGAGAAGTCGTGGTACATGCCGCGCTGGCTCGACCGGCTGCTGCCCGGGATCACGATCGAGCCGCCGCACGAGACCGAGCCGCGCGTCCCGCTCAGGCACGAGGGCGCCGCCGAGGCACCCAGCGCGCCCTAGCTCAGCAGGGGCGGCGGAGCCGAGCGAGCCTCGGCTCCGCCGCCCCGCGCTTCCTCAGCTCACGCCGGCCCGTGAACCGTTGCGGCCCCGCGCCTCGATTTCTTCGGGGACGGCGACAGTTCTCCACCGTCACCAGCAGATAGGTCCGTTGCAGCACCGTTTATTGGAGCCAAGGCCAAGGGTCTGACCCTGGGCCATGTCCGTTCCGACACGGCGGTTCCGGACATCGCCGCCGCGGCCACGTCGCAGGGACTGTCCCTCGGACATGGCGGTTCGGGACATCGCCTCGCCGGCCACATTCCACAAGAGGAGGTGGACGCAATTGCACCACGAACGGGCGTGCTGCCATTGACCGCCGCTCAGAGCACAGGTACGTCGATGCGGTCGCGATCGCCGATCTCGGGATGACGCCGGCGGGCACACGGGGCGACGACGCCCGCAGCGCGGTCGCGCGTCACAACTGCTCCGGCGCCGACAACCATGTCATCGCCGATCGTGACGTTCGGGCAAACGATGACGTCGCCGCCGAGCCAGACGTTGTCGCCGATGCTGATCGGGTCGGCCGATTCCCACCCGATCCTGCGAGGCTCGGGATCTACCGGATGAGTCGCGGTCAGGAGCTGAACCCTGTCGCGAGCTGAGCCGGGGCGCCGATGTGATCGGCGCGACATCGAGCATGAGGCAGTCGCAGTTCACTGGCGCACGCGCGAGCTGTGCACGTCCGCGTCGTGGGACGCGGACGCGTCAGGCGCCTCGTCGAGGACGTCCTCGAGCGCCGCGTTGAGCTCGTCGAGCACCGCTTCGTACTCGAGCAGCGGACGCGGCAGCCGCTGCTCGAGCGCGACGTACGCGTCGTGCAGCGCGGCTCCAGCCGCCTCAAGAGTGAGCAGACCGCGTGCGGTCGGTACGAGCAGGTACGACCGCCCGTCATCTGGATGCCGCGTGCGGCGGACGAGACGGCGGTCGACGAGCCGCTGGATGTTGTCGCGCAGCGTCGTCATCGGCACGCCGGACGTCTGGGAGATCGTCGACGGGGTCACGGGCGCGTGATCGCGGATGTGCGTCAGCAGCGCGACGAGAAAAGCCGGAAGTCCGACCGGCTCGAGCTCGCGGACGACGATCCGCCCCGCGTACTGCTGCGTCGTGTGCGCCTTGAGGAAGAGCTGGTAGTTCGGCACGGGCCGATCATAGGTCGGTTTGCG
>Ga0126312_10002888_pt1 | contig 11564 bp, 11 predicted proteins | sample Plot104A_FD_92537 | JGI IMG/M metagenome (GOLD analysis project Ga0126312, IMG submission 92537) | Serpentine soil microbial communities from UC McLaughlin Reserve, CA, USA - Plot104A | ecosystem: Environmental > Terrestrial > Soil > Grasslands | place: USA: UC McLaughlin Reserve, Lake County... | reverse complement strand
TGAAACCATCCTGCGCCAATCGGCAGAGGCCATCGTCGACAACGCGCTCGGCCAATGGGGATCGTCCGAAGCGGCATTTGCGCCCGACGTTCGCACCGCCTATGTCGCGGCGCTGCAAAACGGCGAACATCCGCACGCGATTTGCGAGGAGTATCGCGCGGCCGCCACTATCGACGTGGCGCACGATCGCGCCGATCGGGCGGCGGGCCGCAAGATCCGCTGTCCTGTCCTCGTGCTGTGGAGCGCGGATGGTCCGCTTGACAGCTGGTATGCCGAAGGACCGCTCGCGCTGTGGCGCCGGTGGGCGGACGACGTGACCGGGCACGCAGTCGACGGCGGCCACTTCTTCCCGGAAGCCGCGCCCGAAATCACCGCAAAGGTCCTGCGTGGCTTTTTCAGCGGTCAGGTTTAGGACATCCGACCCGGAATATGGTTTGGTCCCGCAGTAGGGCGCACATCCACGCGAGCCGGACTTACCGGGAGAATACCATGTCGCTTGGAACGATACTCATCATCATCCTGATCATTTTCCTGCTCGGCGGTTTCAGCGGGCGGTTCGGCGGCTATGGCTACGGCATGGGCCATTCCGGTATGGGGCTCGGTGGGGTGATCCTGGTCGTGCTGCTCGTCCTGCTGCTACTCGGCAAGCTTTAGGCCAAATAAGTTATTGAAATAAAAAGACTTATTGCGGTAACGGCCGAGCCATGCACGGATTCATCATCTACCCCGATCCGTGCCTTAAGGGGTCGCATTTTTGTCAAACAGGCCTATATTAAGGAGCGAAACGATGTGCACGGCGCGCTGCCCGATTGCGGCCCGCCGATGCCCCAATCCCCACTCTCGCTCGCGCCACTGCCGAAGAAGATAAGAGGTCATCGACCATGCGTCTTATGCGTCCGTTCAACTTCAACACCGCCGCCGAACTCTTCCCCGCCGCCATCCGCAAGAAGAAGCGGGCGGGCTTTGCCTATCGGCGATTCGGCACCGCAGCGGAAGCCGTCCGCTTTGCGATCGAGGAACTGCCGGCGGATTCGCTGAACGGCGCCTATCTGCAGGTCGAGGAAGCCCGCTTCGACCAGAGCGGCATTCGCTCGCTGTATGATAGCGAAGCCTTCCCGCTGCCGCGCCGCCCGCGCAAGCCGGAGCCGGCGCAAGCCAGCAACCAGGACGCCGCCTGATCCGACGCGCATCCATCGGGGCGCGATGACGTTCTTCGTCGTCGCGCCCTAGTTTTTGTCAGCGCGGCTGCTTCTCCATCCAGCGACGCAGCAGCCGCACATTGCGGACGTTGGCGCGGAACATGACGTCAAAGGCGTCGCCCGCCAGCGGCACCATCCCCACCACGCCATCCAGCGCCACATTGGCCAGCATCCGCGACGTGACGTGCCACGGCGCGCCGAGCGCGCGCGCCTCGCGCACCAGCCACAGCGAAATCGCCGTCGTGATGATGTCGCCGAACACCGGGATCAATCCGATCAGCCCGTCGATGCCGTAGCGGATGTTGGTCCCCGGCAGGATGAAGGCGACGTCGAGCAACTTTGCCAGCGCATCGAGCCGCGCCAGCCGCTGTTCACGGGTGAGGTTGCCGAACGGGTTGGCGGTTGAATCGCCAAATTCGAAACGAAATCCCCCAGACCGCGGATGCAGCGTTTCCGCCGGGATTTCCCGGCCCTCCTGGTCGATCACCGGGCCGCGCGCCTCCGCTCCGCGAAAATCGGCGCGGGAAGTTTTTCCGGAACGCGCCCGGCCTCGGGAAAGAACGTCGTCGTTGGGCATGGCCATCACATGGTAACGCAATAGCGAGGCGCAAGTTGCGTCATGCTGCCGCGGTTTTGGGCTGGCTGAAAAGGCCGCTGCTTTTTCCGATGTGATCAACTAGAACGTCGTCCCGGCGAACGCCGGGACCCACACGCCGCGGCCCCTCGGTTCAAAAAACTGTTCGACGGCTTTCGCGCCACCACGAAGGTCTGTGGTTGTGGGTCCCGGCGCCCGTGCGCAATTGCGCACTAGGCCGGGACGACGGTGAGTTATGTGGACGCGACCGTCTGCTGCGCTTCCGCATTTTTGTGCGACAGCCACGATGCGAACGTCGCGGGGACAAAGCCCACCAGTCCGTACAGGATGAACTGCACAACGCCGGAATCCGGCCCGCGCGAGCCGTAGAGTAATTCCGCCGCCACGAATCCGATCGCGCCGACGATCAGCATGCGGACCACCCAGCCAATTCTCTTGATGCTAAAGAGAATGTCATCCACCGCGCCGAGCATCAGCGCCGGTACGATGCCGAACAGGTAGGCGTATTGCAGCGTCTTGGCGAACACCACCAGGAGCTTTTTGACCTCGGCAATGCTGGTCTCGGTCCAGTAGCCCGACGCGTAGGTGGTCGCAAACAGCAGCAGAAACCCGCCGATGAACGGCATGACCGCGGCGAAAATCAGATAGCGTTTCATGCCACCTCTCTGTCACAGCAAAATCCATCCGCTCAGTCTTACGATGGTTTTGCGGGAATTTCGACAGGCTTGCAGCCAACTTCATGCTGGACATGACACGCGGATGACGTCAGCCAATTAAAGGCGGGCGCTAAAGAATTCCGCCCCTACTCCCCCCACGTCGCAAACGCCTCGTTGAATGCGCGCTCGCCGGGGGCGCCTTTTTCGATCGCGATGATGGCGCGGCGCTGGTTGGCGTAGACCAGCGGCACGTCGAACCAGGAGCGCTCCTTCAGAAGCTGCAGGTTGCGCGCGCGCTCGGAATCGACGTTCGACAGCCCGACCAGGAAGAAGCCGTCGGTGACTTTCACCGCGAGCGCCGACAGCGGCGTACCGCGGGCCTGCTCGTTGGACTTCATCAAAATGCCCGGCACGTTGCCGACGCCGCCGCCCGGAAAATCCTGCGGCAGGATGAAGGTCAATTCCGCGGTGTGGCTCGCGGGGAGCGAACTGTCCGTGTTGCGGCGGAACGACATCGTCATCTTGAACTTGCGGTCGGGAATTTCGATGTCGGCGCGCACGGCAAGGTCGGCCTTCTGGTTGCCGGAGGCCTTGATCGGTTCGGTGCGCCAGATCACCGTGCCGACATATTGCTTGCCCTTAGGATCGCTCGGATCCTCGTCATACAGCACCACGCGCTGCGCCACCGGCGCCACCTGCTCCGACGACGACGGCTGTCCGACGCGATCGGGAATTTTTGGCTTAGTAGCGGGCGCACTGGTATCCCTGGGCGCTTCGACCACGCTCGGCTGCGACTTGAACAGGCCGGTCACGGTGTTGACGACCGATTTGCCCCACAAAATTCCGGCGCCGACCAAAATCAGGACAACGCCGACCGCGATCGCGCTCTTGAACGGAAACACCGCGCCGGTGCGCGCGCGCTTGGCCGGCTCGCGATCGCCGACCGAGCCAACGCGCGCGCGCGTTGGCGGCTGCGGCATTTGCGGCGACTGCGGGGTGTAGCGTTCGGCCTCATCGATCGACTCGTCATAGGAATAGGGCGCGTCCGGATCGCCGCCGCGATTTTCCAGGCTCGGCTCGAGCCGGTCGAATTCCGGCGAGGGTGTCGGCACGTTGGCATAGGTCTTTCGCGCGTTGCGGCTGGCCTGGGTTGCGGCGCGGCCAACATCGTCGGCGTCGGCAGCGTTATCGCGAAAGCCGCGCGTGCCCGGCGCCTGCGGGGCGGTGTTTTCGGGACCGCGGCGCGGCGAGCCGGAGCGATCGCGGGTCGGCGGCAGCTGCGGGTCCTGCATCGAGACCTGCGGTTGCGGCGGCTGCGGGCGCGGGGCGATCGGCGGCGGCGTATCGACGCGAAGGTTGCGCGGCGCCCGATCGTCCTGGCTGGGCGGCGGACGCTGGTCACGTGATGACGGCGGCGAGGGGGGACGCGGGCGCGAACCCGGCGACGGCGATCCCGAAGCCGGCGCGCCGGCCGGACTGGAACGGCGGAAGGAATCCCGCGCGCTGCCGGAACGGGTGGCCTCGCGGGCGCGCAGGGCGGCCTCGGATTCGACCTTGCGGACGGCCTCTTCCAGCGACAGCCGCTCGCGGGTGATCTCGGATTCGCTTAAAGGAGGCTGCACGCCGCGGAGCTGCTGAATCAGCGCGGTACGGGCCCGTTCATAGAGCGCACGACGGCTCTCACCGGGCGCATTGGGGTCCAATCCGGCGATAGCTCGGGCGATCAGCGGGTAGTAATCAGCCATCTCTACTCATCACTGCGGGCTCTGTGGTAACATCCCGTTAGGCCTCAAACGGGTTTTGAACCAGGATAGTATCCTCGCGTTCGGGGCTCGTGGAAAGCAAGGCAACCGGGCAGCCCACCAATTCTTCGACCCGACGCACATATTTAATGGCCTGAGCCGGCAAGTCCGCCCAGGAACGGGCGTTGGCGGTCGGCTCCTTCCAGCCCTCGAAGGTCTCGTAGATCGGCACCACCCGGGCCTGGGCGCCCTCGCCGGCCGGCAGATGGTCGATTTCCTTGCCGTCGAGCATATAGCCAATGCAGACCTCGATGCTGTCGAAGCCGTCGAGAATATCGAGTTTTGTCAGCGCCAGCCCGTTGATGCCGCAGGTGCGGACGGTTTGCCGCACCAGCATGGCGTCGAACCAGCCGCAGCGCCGCTTGCGCCCGGTGTTGGTGCCGAACTCCCGGCCCCGCTCGCCGATCTTGCGGCCGATCTCGTTATTCAGCTCGGTCGGAAACGGCCCCTCGCCGACCCGGGTCGTATAGGCCTTGCAGATGCCGAGCACATAGCCGACCGCGCCCGGGCCCATGCCGCTGCCGGTCGCGGCCTGGGCTGCCACCGTGTTGGAAGAGGTGACGTAGGGGTAGGTGCCGTGGTCGACGTCCAGCAGCGCGCCCTGCGCGCCCTCGAACAGAATGCGCTTGCCCTCGCGGCGCTTGAGATCGAGCAGCCGCCACACGGTTTCGGCGTAGGGCAAAAGGCTTGGCGCCAGCGCGGTCAGCTCCTTCAAAATGCCGCCGCCGTCGATTTCTTCCAGGTTGAGGCCGCGGCGCAGCGCGTTGTGGTGCGCCAAAAGGCGATCGATCTTGTGCGGTAGTGTATCGAGATCGGCGAGATCCATCAGGCGGATGGCGCGGCGGCCGACCTTGTCCTCATAGGCCGGCCCGATGCCGCGCCGCGTGGTGCCGATCGCGAATGCGTTGGCGGACTCGCGGATCGAATCGAGATCGCGATGCAGCGGAAGGATCAGCGTGACATTCTCGGCAACGCGCAGGTTTTCCGGGCTGACGGCGACGCCCTGCCCCTTCAGTTTTGTCACCTCGTCGAGAAAGGCCTGCGGGTCGAACACCACGCCGTTGCCGATCACCGCGAGTTTCGACGGCCGCAATACGCCGGAGGGCAGCAGCGCCAGCTTGTAGGTCTTGCCGTCGATGACCAGCGTATGGCCGGCGTTGTGGCCGCCCTGGAAGCGCACGACGATGTCGGCCTGTTCCGATAACCAGTCGACGATCTTGCCCTTCCCTTCGTCGCCCCATTGGGCGCCGACGACGACAACATTGGCCATTTCGCAGTCAGTCCTTCCTTGCAACTTCAGAGATCAGGGCATGATCTCGCGGAAAGAGGTCCCATCTTTCCGGTTTAGCGCGCCCAGCCAAAGTCACGGCCGGGGGCCGTTCGCATCAAGGCATCCCATCGGATAAAGGAAGCGGCTGAGCTACGCAAGCAAGAAGGGGGCTTTTGGGGTGCCCTGAGGGGGCCCCAAGCCCTTGATATCCCCGGAAAATTTGTGGCTTCGCTGGGGCAGCGCCGATGCCCGTCCGAGCCCTGGGGACGATCCCGCGGCATTTCGGCGGAAGCCCGGCAATCCCAACGCAAAAGCCGGCTGGGGAGGTCCCCAGCCGGCTTTGTGGTCTCGAAGACTGGAATCGGTTATTCGCAGACGAGCTGGCGCTTTGGGTTGCTTGAGAACATCGACATGGCAGTCTCCGTCTGTTGCCGACGCGTCGGCGGAATGAGTGTCGGCAGGCCGCACCCAGGGATTTGGTGACGAAAATTTCGGGTGGAATTCACCCGGGGTCAGCTGAAGCGAAATCGTCGAGGGGGCGTTCGATCTGTTATGCTGTTCAGCCGCGGCATTCCCGCGCTATGTTCAATCTGCAGGTCCAGATTATGGTTTCGTCGAATGTTTCCGGTGCATGTCGTGGCGTATTGGTTGTAGTTCATTAACAAGGTCAGCCGGCCCATGCCGAAGTCGACCCCCGCTACCCTAGCCCTGCGCAAGCTTGGCATCGCCTTCAAGCTTCACACCTACGTCTACGATTCCACTACCCACAATGGCGGTATCGGCCTGCAGGCCGCCGAGGCGCTCGGCGTCGAGCCGGGCCGCATGCTGAAGACCCTGATGGCCGAGGTCGACGGCAATCCGGTCTGCGTCGTGGTGCCGTCGGATTGCGAAGTCAGCATGAAGAAGTTGGCCGCGGCGCTGGGCGGCAAGAGCGCCAACATGATGCGCCCGGCCGATGCCGAGCGGCTCACCGGCTATCATGTCGGCGGCATCAGCCCGTTCGGGCAGAAAAAGCGCGTGCCGGTGGCGATCGAACTGGCCGCGCTGAGCAATCTCACCGTGTTCGTGAATGGCGGGCAGCGCGGCCTGCAGATCGAGCTCGACCCGAACGATGCCGCGATTGCGGCGGGCGCCCACGCGCACGCGCTGACGACGTGATGCTGGACCTTTCCTGCCGTCATTTCTGGCTCGCGCTTCGCACCGCCCCGGAATGACGGCGTGCATGGTCGCGATGCATCTGCCCCATTGATGAACCCGAAAAATCCGTGTCTGTGACGCAGGCCGGGCGAACATTCCGGCCCGGCGCGTGAGCTGCCGGGCGGGCCGCGGCGCCATGAACCGGGCTGCTCGCATGTCCGCTTCCAACAAAGTGTCTGCTTCCAAAGTGTCTGTCTCCAAGATGCCTGTTTCCAATCCGTCCGAGGACGAAGCCGCATCCACCTCCTGGATCGCCAACCAGCCTTATCTGCTGCTGTCCATCACCTCGCTGTGCTGGGCCGGCAATGCCATCGTCGGGCGGTTCGCCGCCGGGCATATCCCGCCGGTGACGCTATCGTTCCTGCGCTGGTTCTTCGCCTTCCTGATCATCCTGCCGTTCGCCTGGAAGCACTTGCTGCGCGACTGGCGCGCGATTCGCGCAAAACTCGGCATCATGGTCGTGCTTTCCGTCACCGGGATCGGCGCCTTCAACACCATGCAGTACTGGGCGCTGGAATATACCCAGGCACTCAATACGCTGCTGCTGCAATCCGCCGGTCCCCTGTTCGTCGCGATGTGGTCGCTGGCGCTGCTCGGCATCCGCCTGACGCTGGCGCAAGCCGTCGGCATCGTGCTGTCGCTTTGCGGCGTGCTGATGATCCTGCTGCAAGGCGACCTGACCACGCTGAAGAACATCGAGTTCAACCGAGGCGATCTGATCTTCATCTTGGCGCTGCTGATGTTCGGGCTTTATTCGGTGTTGTCGCTGAGGCGGCCCGAAATCCACGGTCTGTCCTTTGTCGGCTTCACCTTCGGCGCCGGTGCTGCGTGCCTGATCCCCCTGTTCATCTGGGAACTGTTCGCGCGGCCGCCGATTGAGCTCGACACCGCGAACCTGCTGACGCTGTTCTACGTCGCCGTGTTCCCCTCGACCGTGGCCTATCTCTGCTTTAACCGCGGGGTGCAGCTGGTCGGCGCCAACCGCGCGGCGCCCGTCTTCCACATGATCCCGGTGTTCGGGGCCGTGATGGCGTTCGTCTTTCTCGGCGAGCGGCCGCAATTGTTCCATACCATCGGCTTTGTGCTGGTTTTGACCGGTGTCTTCCTGGCCTCGCGAAAACAAGCGACGGCTGGCTAGTCGCTGGTCCCGCGGCGGCAAATCGGCTAACTCTTGGCTAGCTTTCGCTGGAAATCGCATGAAATTCCGGACCAGTAATCTGATGATCGGGACGCTGACGCTGGCGTTCATCGCCGCGTCGTTCGGCGCCTGGCTCGGCTATCAAAAGCTCGCCGGCATCAAGCAGCGCGTGCCGTTCCGCGTGGTGTTCGAAGGCTCCGCCTCCGGCCTGCGCAAGGGCGGCAGCGTCAACTTTGCCGGCATCCGGGTCGGCGAGGTGGTGTCGCTGAAACTCGACAATCCCCGCCGCGTCGTCGCGCTCACCATGATCGACAACACCACGCCGCTCCGCAACGACACGCTGGTCGGACTGGAATTCCAGGGCCTCACCGGGATCGCGGCGATCTCGTTCACCGGCGGCACCGTCGACGGGCCGCCGCCTCAGCTGGACAGAGACGGCATTCCGGTGCTGACCGCCGATCCGGACGAGCTTTTGAACACGCAGGAGAAAATCCGGGTGGCGCTGCGCAACGTCGACAAGGTGATCGCCGACAACGAGGACGCGATCAAGGATACGCTGCGCAATTTCGAGACGTTCACTACCTCGCTTTCCAGCAGCGGCGAACGCATCACCAGCATCGTCAGCGCCGCCGAGTCCGGTGTCACCGCTGTCGACGACGGATTTTCCAAAACCCAGGACTTTCTCAAGACCCTCGGCAGCGACAAGTACGGCGGCGACCTGCTTCCGACCATCGTCTCGCTGCGCGAGCTGATCGAGAGCTTCGACAAGAAGTCCGGCGCGCTGATTACCGATACCCGCAAGATGCTCAACGACCTCAGCGCATCCATCAACAAGTCGGACCCGCGACCCGCTGGGCCCGGCCGCGGACGCTAGGTGAAATTCACCCGCACCTTCTGAAAGAATCCTGCCGTGCTCGACAAGGCCACCACGCTCACTCCCCCGCCGCCGACCGTGAACCGCGTGCCGCCCGCGGTCCCGCCTGCGTTGCGGCGCTATCTGTGCCTCGACGATTTCGAGGCCACGGCGCGGCGGCGGATTCCAAAGTTTCTTTACGGTTACATTTCCGGCGGCGCCGAGACCGACGCCGCGGTGCGCGACAACCGCAAAGCCTTTGACGAATACGGCTTTGTGCCGCGCGTGCTCAACGACGTCTCCGGCCGCGACCAGACCACGACCTTGTTCGGCAAAACCTACGCCTCGCCGTTCGGCATTCCGCCGATGGGCTCTTCGGCGCTGTGCGCCTATCGCGGCGACGTCGTGCTGACGCGCGCGGCGGCCGCGACCAAGGTGCCGATGATCCTGAGCGCGTCCTCGCTGATCACGCTGGAAGACGTCCGCCGCGAAAATCCCGACGCCTGGTATCAGGCCTATCTCGCGGGCGAGCCGTCGCGCATCGAGCCGCTGGTCGACCGGGTCGCCGCGGCCGGCTACGACACTTTCGTGGTCACCGCCGACGTCCCGGTGCCGCCGAATCGCGAGAACAACATCCGCAACGGCTTTCAGGTGCCGATGGCGGTCACGCCGCGGCTCGCCTGGGATATCGCGAGCCATCCGCACTGGTTGTTCGGCTGCTGGGCGCGCACGGTGATCAACCATGGCATGCCGCATTTCGAGAACATGGACGCACAGCGCGGGCCGCCGGTGCTGGCGAAAAACCTGATGCGCAACATCGGCAATCGTGACCAACTGGCCTGGAAGCATGTCGAGCTGATCCGCCGCCGCTGGAAGGGCAAGCTCGTGGTCAAGGGGCTCATTGCGCCGCAGGATGCCCGCATCGCCCGCGAGTCCGGCGTCGACGGCGTGATGCTCTCCAACCACGGTGGCCGTCAGCTCGACTACACGCTGTCCGCGTTGCGCACGCTGCCGGAAATCGCGGCCGAGGCCGGTGACATGACGATCATGCTCGATGGCGGTGTCCAGCGCGGCACCGACGTCATCAAGGCCTTGGCGCTCGGCGCGCATTTCGTCTGGGTCGGCCGGCCGTTCTTGTATGCCGCGATCGCCGGCGGCCAGCCCGGCGTCGAGCGCGCGATCACGCTGCTGCGTGACGAAATCGACCGTGACCTCGCGCTGATGGGCATCCGCAGCATCGGCGAGATCACGCCGGATCTGGTAAGGAAGTTCTAGTCTTTTTGTCGTCCCCGCCTAGTGCGCAATTGCGCACGGGGGGGCGGGTACCCATAACCACAAGTGTTAGCCGTGAACCGGATTGCGGCTCCCGCGCGATCAACAACAAGCATTTGTGGTTATGGGTCCCGGCTCAAGGCCGGGACGACGACGAAAAGTTTCACAAGGTGGCCAATCAGATGACCCTCATGGTGAGGAGCCCGCGCTGCGGGCGTCTCGAACCATGGAGGCCCGCGGCCCATCCTTCGAGACGCGCGCCAGCGCGCTCCTCAGGATCAGGTCATGGGTGCGGAGCTATCCTGAACTTGCTGTACGCCTCCGCCGTGCAGATAATCACATGCTCCTCGCAGCTGTTGCGGCGATGCGGGTCGCAGCGCTCTTCGTAGTCGGCTGACGTCATCATGTCGATGAAGGCGGCGACATCGGGGTAATAGACCAGCGCCAGATAATCCCATTGATTGCCGTGGCCCTCGCCGAGTGCGACCGCCTTGGCGTCACCGGTCCATAGCAGCGTGCCGCCGCGCGCCTTGATCATCGGCACCGTCAGCGCGCTGTAGCGCAGGTAGGCATCCCAGCCCGAGCCGTCGCCGTCGAGCGAGCGCGCGCGAAAACGCATCAGATTGACCATTACCACCGGTCCCCGATGTTCGAGATCCTTCAGGCCTTTGATATTAAGCAAATCGACGCCCATGGTCCGCTCCTCCCGCCCGATCAGGACAGTGTAGCATTGCGCGCACGTGGTGCGGCGTTGCGCGGCGTCCGGGAAACCGACGCTGCGGCACCCTACCGGCTAGCCCTACGCGCCGGGACCGGCTAGTTTGCCGGCTAATTATCGGTCAAGAAATGCCTTGGGGAGACGCAAAAGTATGTTCACGGCTTTGAAACGGGCTTTGGGCGCGCTGGTCGCATTGCCGCTGGCCACCGCGTTAATGTCGGGCGCGGCCCTGGCGCAGACCTACCCGACCCGCACCATCACGCTGGTGCTGCCGTTCGCCGCCGGCAGCGGCACCGACACCACGACGCGGATCATTTCGCAGCACCTTGGCGCAGCGCTCGGCGTCGGCATCGTCATCGACAACAAGCCCGGCGCCAACGGCATGATCGCCGCCACCTATGTCGCGCGTGCCGCACCCGACGGCTACACGCTGTTCGTCACCACCAACACCACGCATTCGGCCAATCCCTATTTGCTGAAGACGCTGAGCTACGATCCGGTCAAGGACTTTACGCCAATCGCGCGCACCGGCGATTTGCCCTTCATGCTGGTGGTCAATCCCGAGCTGCCTGCGAAAGCGGTCGGCGAGCTGGTGGCCTATGGCAAGGCCAATCCTGGCAAGCTGACCTATGCCAGCGGCTCGTCGTCCTCGATCGTATCCGGCGCGACCTTTGCCTACAACGCCAAGATCGACATGCTGCACGTACCCTACAAGAGTTCGCCGCCGGCGCTGAACGACGTGATCGGCGGGCGCGTTTCGATGATGTTCATCGACATCCTGACCGGCTTGCCGCATGTCAATGGCGGTGCGCTGCGCGCGCTCGCCGTCACCACCAAGAACCGCTCGCCGCTGATGCCGAACCT
>Ga0126312_10002887_pt1 | contig 11565 bp, 9 predicted proteins | sample Plot104A_FD_92537 | JGI IMG/M metagenome (GOLD analysis project Ga0126312, IMG submission 92537) | Serpentine soil microbial communities from UC McLaughlin Reserve, CA, USA - Plot104A | ecosystem: Environmental > Terrestrial > Soil > Grasslands | place: USA: UC McLaughlin Reserve, Lake County... | reverse complement strand
TTCGCGGACGGTAGCGAGCTGTCCGCCGACGTGGTGGGCCGAGACGCATTCTCCGACCTAGCTGTGCTGCGCGCCCGCGCCGAGGTTCCCAGCCCGGTCACCCTTGGTGATGCCAGCAGGCTGCAGGTGGGCCAACTTGTGGTTGCCGTGGGTAACCCGCTCGGTCTGGCCGGAAGTGTGACCGCTGGCATCGTTTCAGCCCTTGGTCGGTCGCTTCCAACCAGGCAGGGCCGTGTGGTCGATGAAGTGATCCAGACTGACGCCGCCCTGAATCCGGGCAACAGCGGCGGGGTGCTGGCTGACAGCCTCGGCCGGATGATCGGAGTCAACACCGCGGTGGCCGGCATCGGCGTGGGGCTCGCCGTACCCATCAACGAGACGACGCAGCGCATCATCAGCGCCTTGATGACCTCCGGTCGGGTGCGTCGCGCTTGGCTCGGAATTGCGGGCAGCCAGGCTCCGTTGCCGCCGGCTTTGGTAAAGAAGCTGGGGCGGCGCGACGGCTTGCGGGTGGCCCAGGTGATTGCCGGAAGCCCGGCCGATAGCGCCGGATTGAGACCCGGCGACATCTTGGTCGCGGTGGCGGGTACTTCGCTTGGTTCAAGCACTGAGCTCCAGCGTCGGATGGTCGAGGACACCATTGGCCGACGGGTGGAGATCACGGTATGGCGCAACGGCGCGCTGGTAGATGTGATTGCCGTACCTCGTGAGCTCACCGCGAGCTGAACTACCCCGCCTCAGATTCACTGCAGCGGAAAAGGTGCCTGACCCCATGCCGGGGCTTCGCTGAGCTTGACCGATGCGACCCACTTAACCCACCAAAAACCCCGCCTGTGTGGCGCAACGAGTCGGACCGGGGCGCCGTAGGCAGGCCGCAGCGGCTCACCCTGATAGGCAGTGGCTAGCCAGAGTGACCCAGCGTCCTCAGCTGGAAATCGTCGACGGTATCCGGTCACGCTGACGACTTCGATGCTTGTCGCAGCGGCAAGCGGCTCGGGCGGGAGGAGATCTGCAACGTTGACGGCGGTCCACTCCGCGTCGGCGTACCAGCCGCTGGTGCAGTCGAGCCGTGCAGTGATAGTCCGACCTCGGGACGCGAGATCGGATACGGTGAACGCTGTTCCAGCGACATTGACGCGATGGTCGGTCCCAACGACTGGCACTTTGTCGAACAGCCACATCGTGGCCGGAACGGCGTCTGCGCTCACCCGGTGCGATCCGGTGGCGATTCTGCGCGCCGACGCAGACTCAGCCAGCCGACCGATACCCTCCAGCGCGCCATACGTCGCGGCGACACCGGCGGCCAAAACTCCGGTGCGCAACAGCGTGCGACGGGAGAAGTCGACACGCCGCAAGCGTTGCCGCCGATGCCGCAATACGTGCCAGGCGAGCAGCGGCACCGCCAGCGCGGCTGATCCAACGTGGATCTGCATAGGGCTGAGTCGCCAGAACACCCCGTAGCCGAGGAAGACCTCGACGAGGCCCGAAGCAATGCAAATCACGATCAGCACGACCAAGGCGAGGCTCGCGGCTCGCAGCACAAGAGCGCGCCGAACGATAACCGACTTCCAGGGCACGAGGACCACGACAGCGAGCCCAAACACGCCGTGGAGAAGAGTGGCCAGCCTGGCGGGGACAGGGGTGCCGGCGGCGAAGGCTAGGCCACCGGTCACTGCGGCGCCAACGAGGACGACCAGCAGTGCGACATTCGTGCGGCGACCCGCACGCCGCAGGCGGCCGATCGCCCTCCTCACGCGCGTGATCATCGCCACGGCACTGCAGGTTGATGTGGCGGGAACACGACATAGGGCCGCAGCCAGGCGGCTCGCTGGAGCAGCGCGCCCATGCGTTGGTTGAGATCGGCCGGTGCCGTCCCGTTCACCGCTCGATGGTGGAGGAATGCCACCTCGGTCATGGTTTGCTGGTACGCGCTGACCGCATCTGCGGCAGGCTTGCCGCCAACACGCTTGGCGTATGCGCGAGCCGACATACGATCCGACAATCTGGATATCCAGCGGATCTCTTCGGGCCTAATCCAGCCCATCTGCGCGACCTCTTGGAGCGCCGAGCTCAGCATCTTGCCCTCGCGGGACCGAGCCCAGATCGCGACCGCCGGTATCACTACCAACAACGGAAGGAAGATCGCGCCGTACGCGAACAAAAAGCCGCTTCCACCCCAGAAAGTGCTGCCGTTCCAGATCGCATGCATGACAACAGCCGCCAGGAAGCCAAGGATTGGCGCCAGTATCCGTACGCCCGGACGACGCGTTGCCACGGCGATCCCGATGCCCAACCCGGTTGCGGCCGTGAATAGCGGGTGCGCGAACGGGCCGATGACGCCACGAAGGAAGAAGGTGATGCCGAGCTGACCGGATTGCAGCGACTGCAGGTAGTAGATGATGTCCTCAACGAAGGCGAATCCGATTCCCACCAGAGCGCCGTAGATGATGCCGTCCAGCAGGCCGTGCAGTTGACCACGGCGGAAGATCACGATTGCAGCCAGAAATAGACCCTTGCTCAGCTCCTCGACTACTGGTGCACCCAGTGCCACGTTGACGAATTCATTCGTCCCTGACAACCCGAACACCAGTTGCTCGCCGATGAAGCTAAGTGCGACTGCGGCGACCGCGCCCCAGCCAAGTGCCGCGAGCCGGTACCGAGCAGGTTCTGGTTCATAGCGATCGAGCCAGAAGCAGATCAAGATCATCGCTGGGAAGGAGATCGCCGCCAGCAGCGTCGCGACGAGCGCGCCTGCAGGACCACCGAGAAGGAAGATCAAGATAGCGATCACGAGGCCGCCGAGGCCGAGGACGATCATGCTGACCCAGGTCAGCGCGGACCGCGGACGACGTAGTAACGCAGCCGGTGCAACGGGATGCATCACTGGACGAGGTGCGCCCCCAGGAAGCATCTCCGGGTTCATCACTGCTCGTCTCCGTTCCAGTTAACGGCCCACCCGCGTGCGAGTCGACCGCCTTAGCCCACGATAGGCACTCGGCAAGCCAGCTCACCGGTACACCCAGCGCATCATCAGGGCGGGATTCGAGGTCGATGCCGAACATGTCCGCTCCTACGATCCCCGGCTCCCGACGTCCCACCTGAGACCCAGCTGTTCCTCCTCGCCAAGCGCCGCTGACGGAGGCTGCCGCGTACAGTCGCGGGTATGGACGGGCTTCCGGCGGTTCATCCGCGCCCAGGTCTGCCCACTCGGGTCAGCGTCTACGAGGTCGGACCTCGCGATGGACTCCAGGCGGAGAACGCAGTCGTGCCGCTGCCCGTCAAACTGGAATTCATTGACCGGCTCGGCGATGCGGGCCTTGACGTCATTGAGGCAACCAGCTTTGTTTCGCCACGCTGGGTCCCTCAGTTTGCTGATGCCGATGAGTTGATGGCGAGGCTGCAACGGCGCCCAGGCGTGCGCTATCCAGTACTCGTCCCCAATGAACGCGGCCTCCAGCGAGCTTTGGCTGCAGAAGCCAGTGAGCTTGCGATCTTCGTTTCCGCCACCGAGACCTTCGCGAAGCAGAATCTGGGGACCACCCTTGATGGGGCGATCGCGATGGCGGCGCCAGTTGTGGCTGCAGCACGCGCTGCGGGGATTCCCGTACGCGGTTATGTGTCGATGTGTTTCGGTGATCCTTGGGAGGGGCGGGTGGACCCGGAACGGCCCGCGGCCGTCGCGGCCCGCCTGGTTGAGCTCGGATGCTCGACCATCAGCTTGGGTGACACCATCGGTGTCGCGACTGCGGGTCAGGTGGCAGCCGTCCTGGACCGAATTGAGGCCGCAGGAGTGCGGCGGGAGCAGGTCGCGTTGCACATGCACGATACCTACGGACAGGCTCTGGCCAATGTTCTCGCCGGTCTTGAGGCTGGAATCACCGAGTTCGACTCCGCGGCCGGCGGGCTCGGCGGGTGCCCATATGCGAAGTCGGCGACCGGAAACCTGGCAACCGAGGACCTGGTCTGGATGCTTGAGGGTCTCGGCATAGAGACCGGTGTTGACCTGCCGGCCCTGGTGCAGACCAGTCGTTGGCTCGCCACCGAATTGGGCCGGCCCTCGCCCTCGCGGGTGGTCGCGGCGCTGGGCAATTGAACGCGTGCGGGGTTAATGTCGTCCTCGTGGCTGGGAGGGGCGCACATGGCCGACATCGACGACTTCGACCTCGACCGGAGTACAGCGCAAGCCTGGGCTGAGTTCCAGAGCCGGCTGAGCGAAGTCATCTCCATGATCGATGACTCCGCCGATCTCACCATCGGCACGGAGTCGGAGAGCCATGGCCCTCCGCCTTTTGTGCGACTGAGCAGTCCTCGACCGGGCGTGGTCCGATGTGAGGCGGCCAGCAACGCGGCGCTAGGGGACGAATTCCAGCTCTCAGCTGAGTTGCTCACCGCAATGGAACGTCTGGGCTGGCAATCGCCCACAATCAGCGGCGAGCCAGCCGTTACAGCGCAGCCGGTCCAGCCGACGGCCAACTTCTGGATTGAATTGCCGCAAGTTGAAGCCGATCGAATCAGCGAGCTCGCCGTCTCTGCACTGCGCGACGTCTACGGTGTGCAGCATCCTGTTTTCCTAGCCCCCGACCAGCTCGCCGAAGCGCTCCAACCGCCTCGGCCGCCAGTCCAGGACGAGGCCCCGCGCAAGGTGTTGCACATGAACCACGGCGACCTCGAGCCGACCATGCCACGTAACCAGCAACATCTCAATGACTTGGTTGACGCCGAGCTTGCCGAGATCTACGGTCATCTGCCGATCCGGGATGCCGAAGGCGACGTGGCAATCAGGGTTGGATCGACCATGCTTTTTCTTCGCACATCCAGCGACGGCCAAGAGATTGTCATCTTCGCTCCGCTGGTACACGATGTCGCGGGCCGATCCCGAGCCGCTGAGGTACTCAATGACCTGAACGTCGAGGCTCGATGGGTGAAGTTCCAGCTCATCAAAGACCGAGTATTTGTGACCATCTCAGTGTTGTCGCGGCCTTTCGTACCGGCCCATCTGCGCCAGGCAGTGCGCATCCTTTCCGACGTGGCCGACGGCATAGACAACGATCTGGCCGCCAAGCTCAACGGTCGAACCACGTTCAGTGAACACGACGGGCCACACTGAAAGGCGGCTCATTTCCACAGCGCCGCCGCTGTTGGGCCGGGATACGGGCCGGTCCTCGCAGGTAGATTGGTCTTCGTGATGGATCCACGGGAGCTCTACACCTTGAACGAGGCGGTGGTCGCCAAGCTCAAGGACCATCGGCCCGTGATGATCCACCAGCTGGACGGCTTCGTCGATGCCGGCCAAGCTGGACGGCTGTTCTCCGCCAATTTGCTCGAAAACCTCGAGCACGAGGTGCTGGCTGATTTCGACCATGATCAGCTGCACGATTATCGCAGCCGGCGACCGGCGATGATCTTCGATACCAATCAGTGGAAGTCCTACGCCGACCTTCACCTGCGCATCTATCGGGTCACCGACGGGCACGGCGAGGTATTTCTGCTGTTTAGCGGGCCTGAGCCGGACGTGCAGTGGGAGCGGCTTGCCGCCGCTGTGGTGGGGCTGATCGAGCAGTTCGGGGTGCGGATGACCGTCGGTGTGCATGGCATTCCAATGGCGGTGCCACACACCCGACCCATAACGTTGACCGCGCACGCGACCGATCCCGCACTCGTTAAGAGCTATCGAAGCTGGATCGATCGTGTTGAGGTGCCTGCCAGCTTCACTGGGTTACTGGAGTTCCGCCTCGGACAGCTTGATCGCAAGGCCATGGGTTTCGCCGCGCATGTCCCGCATTACCTAGCTCAGGCCTCGTTTCCAGAGGCCACGCTTACCTTGACTCGCTCCCTCAACCAGGCGACCGGTCTGGCGGTGCCGCTCGAATCTCTGGAGAAGGCTTCCGCCAGCAATCTCGCAGACATCGCAGAGGAGATGGCGACTTCAACCGAAGTCCAGGAGCTGGTGGCGACGCTTGAGCAGCAATACGACGCGTTGCAGGCCGAGCAGCAGGATCGAGTGCCGAGCGCGGAGGAAATCGCCGCCGAGTTCGAGAGGTTTCTCGCCGAGCGCGAGAAGGACGACTGACCTGCCGCCGCCTGACGTCGCTCACGAGGCCATCCTGGTTGCAAGGCTTCGGCTGGCCGGCTGCGTATTCGCCGAGGACGAGGCCAATGTGCTGCTTACCAGTGCCAGGACGCGGAACGACCTCGAACAGATGGTTCGGCAGCGAGTGGGCGGTACCCCATTGGAGCAGATCGTTGGCTGGGCCGAGTTTGCCGGTTTGCGGATTACGGTCGAACCTGGCGTGTTCGTGCCGCGACGACGAACTGAGCTCTTGCTGCGTCACGCGCTGCTACTCGCTCCGCCGCACCCCGTGGTTGTCGAATTGTGCTGCGGCTCGGCCGCGCTCTTACTCGCAATGGGGTCAACACTGACACACGCCGAGCTGTACGCCACCGACATCGACCCGGCAGCACTCCGATGCGCTCGGCGAAACCTGGCTCGCATCCATTCGCCGGCGCGCGTGCTCCAGGGTGACCTATACGAGCCACTGCCGCCATCTCTGGCAGGTCGAGTCGACCTGCTGCTCGCCAACCCGCCGTACGTCCCCACAGACTCACTCGGGCTGATGCCGCCGGAAGCTCGACTTCACGAGCCGCGGATCGCGCTGGACGGCGGCTCCGACGGGCTTGAGGTACAGCGACGGATCGCCGCTGGCGCAGCCCGCTGGCTTGCGCCGGATGGGCGGCTGCTGGTCGAGACCAGCGACAGCCAGGTGGATGGGAGCTTGGCGGCCTTTCAAGGCCACGGGCTAGTCACGGAGGTGGTGACTGCCGACGAGCTGGATGCAACGGTGGTCATCGGTCGGTTGCCAGCGGCCCGACGCCTCGCGAGCTAGTCGGGAGCCCGTCAGCACTAGGCTGCCCCTGTGCCCCAGTCCGTCATCGAACTCCTTGACCTCCTGGACTTGGAAGAGATCGAGATCGGGCTGTTTCGGGCGCGGCAGCCCGATACGCAGCTGCAACGAGTGTTCGGTGGACAGGTGCTTGCCCAAGCGCTCATCGCGGCCGCCCGTACTGTGCCGGTCTCACGTGTGCTGCATTCCTTACACGCCTACTTCCTGGTGCCTGGGCGGACCGACATTCCGATGGTCTACGACGTCGAGGCGGTGCGCGATGGCGGTTCGTTCTCGTCCCGGCGGGTGGTGGCCCGGCAAGGTGGCAAGGTGATCTTCTACCTGTCAAGCTCCTTTCACGAGCTTGAGCAGGGTTTTGAGCATCTAGACCCCGCGCCAGAGGACGTTCCGTCGCCTGAGCAGTGTCCGAAGCTCGGCGAGGTGCTCTTCAAGGCATCAGGCCGGCCAATCTCGTTTTGGGAACGTGAGTGGGGGGCCCTTGATGTCCGCTACGTCGGTGATTCTCGTCCCGGCGGTGTACTAGCCAACGCACGCCATCCGGCGCGCGCTCGGGTTTGGGTACGCGTGGATGGAGCGCTGCCGGACGATCGTCGGCTGCATCAAGCAGCGCTCGCTTACGCCAGCGACCTGACGCTGCTCTCCGCAACTACTGTGCCGCACAGCGTTTTCATCGGCCTGAACGTGCAAGCAGCATCGATCGACCACGCTATGTGGTTTCATCGCCCATTCCGAGCCGATGACTGGTTGCTCCACGACCAGGTCTCACCATCTGCCTCTGACGGCCTCGGGCTAGCAACCGGCCGCCTTTTCCAGAACGGCGTACTTGTCGCCGACGTGGCCCAAGAAGGCCTCATCCGCCCCCTCCGCAAATCTTGACTGCTGGAAGTCCTACCGCGTGGCGACCCTGGGTTGTCGAGCTGCCCCCGCTCGGCGAGCGTCGGTAGTCGCGCCGCTGGCGATCGTAGGAACGATGAGCTTCCGCTCGCCGAGCGTCGAAGCGGCGCTGCTGCCGATTGGAGGAGTGATGAGCGAAGCGCCCACGAGATTGGGCAACTCTCTCCCTGACGATGCGCTTCGCGAAGCACGACGACAACGGCAGCTCACTGCGCCGCGTGCGCGAGGCGAGCTCAAATAAAAGGGCGATCCGGAGGGGGAAATCCGGATCGCCCTCGGGGCTGCTGGTAAGTCGCTTTGAGGTCGGGGCGCGCGGGGATTACGCAGCCAAGACCGACTTACCCCGCAGCTTGGCAATGGCATGGCGCTCGATTTGCCGGACACGCTCAGCGGTGATACCCCAGTTCGCACCTATATCGGCGAGCTTTGCCTGACGGCCATCGATGAGCCCGTACCGGCGACGCACCACGTCGGCGGAACGCTCGTCAAGCGACGCGAGCATGTCCTCTAGCCGCGCGTGCTCCTCGGCGTCGAGGAAAACCTCGTCTGGACCGGGCATCGGTTCACGAGCAATCAGGTCGCCCAGGGCAGTGTCGCCACCTTCCTCTACAGGCGCATCGAGGCTGACGTGATCACGGCCGTAGCGCATCAGATCAAGCACCCGCTCGGGCTCCAGATCCATTTCGGCAGCGATCTCCTCGATCTCAGGATCGCGGCCGAGTCGCCGCTCAAGAGTCCTACGGACCGCGCCAACCTGATTGACCTGCTCCGCCACATGCACGGGAAGCCGAACGATGCGGCCCTGCTGGGCAATGCCTCGGCTAATCGACTGCCGCACCCACCAGGTGCCATACGTCGAGAACTTGAATCCCTTTGTGTAGTCGAACTTCTCCACTGCCCGGATAAGACCGGTGTTGCCTTCCTGGACCAGATCCAAAAGGGGCATCTGAGAACGGCCGTACTTGCGAGCAACCGAAACCACCAAACGAAGGTTCGCGGTCACGAAACGCTGCATCGCCCGCTGGCCCTCCTCAACCAAGAACTCGAGTTCGGCCTTGGTTGGCCGCTTGGCATGCTTTCCGCGTTCGGCAAGCGTTACGTCGCCCAAGAGGATGTGCTCGGCATAAAGACCAAGTTCGATCGTCTTCGCGAGTTCGACCTCCTCTTCGGCGGTCAGCAACGGAGTCTTGGCGATGCCTTCCAGATATAGGCCGACTGCATCCTTGCCATCGATGCCTTCGGATACTCGCGAACGAGTAGTTGTTGCCACTATGGCCCCTTTCGTCACCTTCACAAGGGAGAACGCGTCAGGTACCGATTTGGATTCCTTGCCTGCCCTGAAGAATCCCTGAGACCTACTCGGGGGTAACCCGGAGCAGGGTATTCGTCCGCAGCTTCGAGCTAGACGGTGTGCACCAGTGGTTCGCAGCGGCGATCTTTCTGGCTGCTATACCCGAAGAACACCGGAGTACACGCCGGGCGCGGAGACAGCAGTGAACGCCACGGGCGGACGCGCATTCGGCGAAGTCTGGTTAGCTGTCGCTCGTTATTTCGCCGATGATCCAGGCATATTCGAAGGCTAGTTCGCGCCAGCTCTTGTAACGTCCACTCACGCCGCCATGCCCTGCGACCATCTCGGTTTTCAGCAGCATCTGGCTTTTGTCTGAGTTCGTGGCTGCATGCCGAAGAGCAGCGATCCATTTGGCCGGTTCGACGTAGAGGACCCGAGTGTCGTTGAGGCTCGTTGTTGCCAAAACGGCCGGATAGTTGATCGAGCGCACATTCTCATATGGCGTGTACGACTTCATGTACGCGTAGACCTCGGGATTGTGCAGCGGATCGCCCCACTCCTCCCACTCGATCACGGTCAGCGGCAGGTCAGGATGCAGGATCGTGGTTAAGGCGTCAACGAACGGCACAGCGGCGTGGATCGCATGGAACTTCTCGGGGGCGAGATTGGCAACGGAACCCATCAGCAGGCCGCCGGCACTACCGCCGCGGGCAGCCAGCCGGTCCACGGAGGTGTACCCGTGCTCAACAAGGTAATCAGCGCAGGCGATGAAGTCGGTGAAGGTGTTCTTCTTGCTCAGCGTCTTACCCTGCTCGTACCACGTCCGGCCAAGTTCACCACCGCCGCGGACATGCGCGATGGCAAAAACAATCCCACGATCGAGCAGCGAGAGACGCGGCACGGCGAAGCTGGGGTCCATGGACGCCTCGTATGCCCCATACCCGTAGAGCAGGGCGGGTGCTGATCCGTCCAATGGAATGTCTGCCTTACGCACGATCGACAGCGGCACACGCGTACCGTCGTATGCGGTCGCCCAGCCGCGCTCTTGCAGATAGTTCTCGGGTTGATACGGGCCGAATCGAGGGTCATCGAGCACCGGTGTGCGCTTGAGCAGCGCCAGCTCACCCGTGGCCAGGTGATAGTCGTAGACCGAGTCAGGGGTCAGCATCGAGGCGTAAGCAATACGGATGGTCGGAGTGTCGTACTCCGACTCGCCCGGGGCGTGTACGACGTAGAGGGGCTCTTCGAAGGCGATGTCGGCGCCGGCCAGCAAGTCGCCACTGGCATTCCGCGGCAAGACGTGCAAACCGGTGAGGCCGTCCCGTCGCAGCGACACGACGGCATGGCTGGCGTACGCGCTGACTGAGAGAATTCGTACACCCTGACGGTGTGGAATGACCGGCGTCCACTCGCGGTGACTCGTTGCCGTGAGCGGCGCCTCCGCGAGCTCGAAGTCTTCGGCTCCATCGTTGTGCACGATCAGCAATCGATCACCCGCCGGCTCGATGTCGTACTCAATGCCCTGGCGCCGCGGCGCGACGATACGCGGCACACCCTCAGGATCGTCGGAACTGAGCAGCCGGACCTCCGAGGTGATCTTGCTTCCAGCGCCGATGATGATCCATCGGTCGTCGCGGCTGCTGTCGACGCTGAGCCAGAAGCGCTCGTCAGCTTCGGTCAATACCGCCACGTCTTGGGCCGGGTCGGTGCCTATGCGATGCCGGAAGACGATGTACGGCCGCCACGCCTCATCTGCTCTGGTGTAGAAGAGGTGACTGTTCTTCGCCCACGCGACGCCGTATGCGGTGTCGCTGATCTGATCAGCCAGCAGCTCCCCGGAGACCAGGTCCTTGATCATGATCGTGAACCGCTCGGCGCCCGTCAGATCGGTGGAGTAGGCCAGCAGCCGACCGTCGAGGGACACGCTCAAGGCGCCCAGGGAAAAGAATTCATGACCTGCTGCCTCAAGGTTTGCATCCAGCAAGACCTCTTCGCCGCTGATCTCCATCTCAGGGTCAGGCAGCTTCTGGCGATTGTGTGCGACAACTCGGCAGTAGATCGGATACTCCGATCCCTCGACGGTCCGCACGTAGTACCAGTAGGCAGAGCCGCCCGGGTGGGAAGTGTAGGTCGGCACAGTGAGGTCGGTCTCCTTCGTGCGCGCCTTGATCTCGCTGAAGACCGCTTCCGATAGTTCCGTCAGGTGTGCAGTCTGCGCTTCGGTGAAGGCGTTTTCAGCCTCCAGGTAACTGATCACCTCAGGATTGTCCTTGTCGCGCAGCCACTCGTAGGCGTCGACGAAGACGTCGCCGTGATGGACGCGCCTCATCGGCACCCGCTTGGCGATGGGTGCTGTGGCGGTGAAGGAAGCGTCTGCGTACATGGTGGACGAGCGTAGTGTTCCCGCAACGACGACGATGCGTGAGGATAGCCCCATGGGAGCAGAGGTCGACGCCATAGAGTTCACCCGAGAAGACC
>Ga0126312_10002886_pt1 | contig 11568 bp, 11 predicted proteins | sample Plot104A_FD_92537 | JGI IMG/M metagenome (GOLD analysis project Ga0126312, IMG submission 92537) | Serpentine soil microbial communities from UC McLaughlin Reserve, CA, USA - Plot104A | ecosystem: Environmental > Terrestrial > Soil > Grasslands | place: USA: UC McLaughlin Reserve, Lake County... | reverse complement strand
GGATCGCGACGCCCAGCGCGCCGCCGACCTGACGGACGGTGTCGTTGACCGCGGAACCGATGCTTGCCTGGTCGCGCGGCAGCGAGCCCATGATCGACTCCGTCGCCGGCGCCATCGCGAGGCCCATCCCGAGCCCGAGGACGACGAGCGAGAGGGCGATCACGGAGTAGCCGCTCGCGGCGTCGATGGTGCCGAGGGTCCCGAGGGCGGCCGCGACGACGACCAGGCCGAGCGCGACGGCGAACTTCGTCCCGAGACGCTTGTCGAGCTTCGTCGAGAGCCCGGAGCCGACGATCAGCGCGGCCGAGACCGGGATCGTCCGCACGCCCGCCTCGAGTGCGGTGTACCCGAGCACCGACTGCAGGTAGACGGTGAGGAAGAAGATCACGCCGAAGAGGGAGAAGAACACGAGTGCGATCGAGATGCTGGCCGCCGAGAAGCGTGGGTCGCGAAAGAACCGCAGCGGCAGCATGGGGCTCTCGACGCGCAGCTCCCAGGCGACGAATGCACCGAGGACGGCGGCCGAGGCGGCAAAGGCACCGACGACGGAGGGCGATGTCCAGCCGTGGCCCGGCGCCTCGATGATCGCCCACACGAGCGTCGTCAGCCCGACCACCGACAGGACGGCGCCGATCGGGTCGAGCCGCGAGCCGTTCGCGTCGCGCGACTCGGGCACGAGCCACAATGCCGCCGCGATCGCGATCACGACGAGCGGGACGTTGACCAGGAACACCGAGCCCCACGAGAAGTGCTTCAGGAGGTACCCGCCGACCACGGGCCCGAACGCCACGCCGAGGCCGGCGACGCCCGACCAGATCGCGATCGCCTTGGCCCGCTCCCGGTCGGGGAACGTGTTGGTGAGGATCGACAGCGTCGACGGCATGATCGCCGCGGCGCCGAGACCCATCAGCGCCCGGCTCGCGATCAGCAGCTCGGCCGATCCGCTCATCGCCGCCAGCACCGAGCCGAACCCGAAGATGCCGAGCCCGGCGAAGAGCATCCGGCGGCGTCCGAAGCGGTCACCGAGGCTGCCGGCGACGAGCAGGAGCCCCGCGAACACGAGCAGGTACGAGTCGACGATCCACTGCAGTCCGCTCGCCGACGGCGAGAGGTCTTCCTGGAGCGTCGGCAGCGCCACGTTCAGGATCGTGTTGTCGAGGCTGATCAGGAACAGGCTGAGGCCGAGGACGCCGAGCGCCCACCACCTGCGGCCGTAGAGAGCTTCCGATGACATCCCTTCCTCCTTCTAGATACGGAACCGGTACGTATCGTTTACAGGAGGAAGAATCGATACGCAACTGATCCGTATCGAAATCATCAGCGCGGACGACGGAGATCGTCCTACCGGACGAGGCGGAGAACTACGATCGGTCCGTGGCGCAAAAGGACTACTCGGGAACGTCGCTCGGGAAGAAGCTCGGCGCGAAGTCAGGCACCGGCGTCGTCGTCTTCTTTACCACCAGCCGCCACGACCTCGAGCGCCGGTTCGAGGCGCTGAAGGCGACGCTCGCGCCCGCCGACGGGCTCTGGATCGCGTGGCCGAAGAAGGCGTCGAAGATCGCCACCGACCTCGATTTCGCCTCCGTGCAGGAGGTCGGCCTCGGCGCCGGCCTCGTCGACAACAAGAGCGCCGCGGTCGACGACGAGTGGCAGGCGGTGCGGTTCGTCTACCGCCTCCGCGACCGCGGCTGACGGGCCGAACGACGCTTGTGACACAGTGTCACAAGGGTTGTTCCACGCGACCCGGTCGGGCTGCCTTGGGAACAGACCCTCACAAGGAGGGGTCAGGCCGGCGGGTAGGCGCTGCCGGCGGCGTCGGCCCAGCGCGAGCCGGGCTCGCGGCGGATCGCGTCCGGATCGACGCCGCGTCTCTCGGCGAGCGCGAGGGTCAGCAGCTGGAACTGGACGATGTCGACGGCGGGGTGGCGCGTCGGGACGAGCGTCGTCTCGCACCCGATCGTCTCGAGCGCGCGCACGGCGTCGTGCGCCCGTTCCGCCGCTCGGCCCTCTCCCTCGAGCACGTATGCGCGGACGCTCTCGTCGATGGCCGCGAGGTGCCCGTGCAGGAGCTGCTCCGTCTGGTGTGCGCCGGCCGAGAGGCGGGCGCCCTCGCGCAGCTTCAGCACCGCCTCCTGCGCCGTCGGCCAGTCGCGGCCGGCGCCGGCGACGAGGATCTTGTCCTGCTGCGGAGAGTCGACGATGCGCGCGAGCTCCTCCTCGACCGCGGCCGGCAGCCACGATACGTCCTCGCCGCGCAGGGCCGCGATCGCCGCCACCGCGCAGGTGTAGCTCGCCGTGTGGCACCACGAACGCTCCACCTCGGGCGTGCAGACGACGACCTCCTCGGCAAGGTCGGCGAGCGGCCCTTCGGCGCGCCCGGTCACGAGCCACTTCGGCCCGGCGAAGGTGCGTGCGGCCTCGAGCGTCAGGGCCGTCTCGCCCTCGTGCGAGACGCACACCATCAGGTCGGCCTCCGGCGGGTCGAGCACGGCCTCGAGCGCCTGCACCGCGCGTCCGCCCGTCTGCGCGGCGTGGAACGAGGTCCCGCAGCCGGTGAAGACGACGCGCGCTCCATCCGGGAGCCGCCGGCCGGTCGGCACCTGCCGCAGCCACTCCGGCTGCGCGTGGGCCGCGCGACGTGTGTGTCCGGCCATAGCCTCGTCTATACCATCGCCGCGTGCCCGAGTACCCGTTCATCCACCAGGAGCGAGTGCGCTTTCGCGACTGCGACCCGATGGGGCACGTCAACAACGCCGTCTACTCGACGTACCTGGAGCAGGCGCGGATCGGCGTCCTCGGCGGGCTCGACCCGTTCATCCTCGCGCGCGTCGAGATCGACTTCCGCGCCGAGCTGCGCGCGGGCGAGGAGGTCGAAGTTGCGTCGCGCTGCTCGCGCGTCGGGACGAAGAGCTTCGACCTGGAGCACGTCATTCGCGCCGACGACCGCGTCGTCGCGGAGGCGAAGAGCGTGCTCGTGGGGTACGACTACGAGGCGGGGCAGAGTGTCCCGATCACCGACACGACGAAGAGGAGACTGGCTGCATGAACGTGTTCGAGCGGACGACCCTGTCCAACGGCCTGCGGGTCCTGACGGCGCCGCTCGGGCATGCGCAGTCGGTCGCGTGCTTCGTCATGCTCGCCGCCGGCTCGCGGTACGAGCATGCGCAAAATCGCGGCATCGCGCATTTCGCGGAGCACATGTTCTTCAAGGGCACGGAGCGGCGCCCGACCGCGCGCGACCTGACCACGATCGTGGACGGGATCGGCGGCGAGTTCAACGCGTTCACGTCGAAGGAGTACACGGGCTACTACGTGCGGTGCGCCGGCGCCGACCGCGACACGGCGCTCGACGTCCTCGTCGACATGCTCCGCCACTCGAAGTTCGACCCGGAGGAGCTGGAGCGCGAGAAGGGCGTGATCCTCGAGGAGATGAACATGTACTACGACACGCCGCGCGACTACGTCTCGGCGCTGTACGAGGAGCTGCTCTTCGGCGACAACCCGCTCGGGTGGGAGACACTCGGGACGAAGGAGACGATTCGCGCCGCCCAGCGCGAGACGTTCCTCGACTACGTCGGCCGGTGGTATACGCCGGAGCGGATGGTCGTCGGTGTTTCGGGGATGGTCGGGGACGACCTCGTGCCGACGCTCGAGTCGCTGCTCGGCGATCTGGGCGGGAACGGCGCTGACGGCATGCCGCCCGTGGCGTTCGACCGCGAGCCCGCCTCGCGCGTGCGCGTCCGCCACAAGGACTCCGACCAGGCGCAGATCTGCCTCGGCGTCCCGTCCTACCCGCTCGAGCATCCGGACCGGTACGCGCTGCAGCTGCTCGCGACCGTCCTCGGCAGCGGCATGTCGTCGCGGCTCTGGCTCGAGGTGCGCGAGCGGCGCGGCCTCGCATACTACGTCTACGGGATGAACCACTCCTACACCGACACGGGGTCGCTGTTCTCGCAGGCCGGCGTCGACCTCGAGCGCGTCGACGAGGCGGTCGAGGTGGTCGTGGAGCAGTTCCGGCAGATCGCGGAGGAGACGGTCCCGTCGGACGAGCTGGAGAAGGCGCGCTCGCTGGCGAAGGGTCGGTTCGTGCTCCAGACCGAGAGCCCGCAGGGCCTGATCCTCTTCGGCCTCCGGCGCGAGGTGCTCGAGGGGGAAGCGGCGGAGCCGGAGGAGCTGCTGGCGGGCCTCGATGCCGTCACCGCCGACGACGTCCAGCGCGTCGCCCAGGACGTGATCGGCGAGCAGGCGCTGCGCCTCGCCGTGATCGGACCGTTCGAGGACGCCGAACGCTTCGAGAAGCTCGTCGCGTAGCGGCTAGGGGTCCGCGGCGAGATCGCCGCGCGCCCGCTTTCCGCAGTACGTGACGGTGAAGCGCGTGAGGTCGACGCGCGTGGCGAACGACTTCGAGCGCGTGGCTTTCACGTCGAGCCGGACCTCGCCGGTCGACGAGACGAAGCGGGCGGGCGTGGTTGTCGACCAGGTGACGGTGCGGTCTGACGTCCCCTGCGACGCCGGGCCGTAGATCGCGACCACGAGCCCGTCGTCCAGTCGTACAGCGACAGCGTCAGCGTCAGCGTCGCCGTGCCGCTCGTGTTCCCGTTCCAGGTCAGCGCGAGCTTCTGCATCGTCGCGCGCGCAATCGAGTCGATCGCCGTGGTCGAGTACCACTCGACGGTCGGGTTGCCCGTGATCTACAGGTACTTCCCGTCGTCGGCACCGAGGCTCGCGGCCGTTCCGGACTTCCAGATGCCGATCGTGATCGTGTACGAGCTCGGCGTGTACGAAGTGTCGATCGGTGCGCGCGTCGGCGTCGCCGAGACCGTGGCGGAGCGGCCGCTCTCGTTCGCGCTCGCGTCGACGGCCGAGACGGCGTAGGTGTAGGTCGCTCCGGCGGCCAGCCCGGTGTCGACGCACGAGGGCGACGTCACCTGCGCGACGCCGGCGCCGTTGCGGTAGACGCGGTACGACGCGAGGTCGGCGTCCGTGTTCTCCGTCCACGAGAGCGATACCTGCTGCGCGTCGGGCGCAGCGGCGAGCCCCGTCGGCGCGACGGGAGCGGTCGTGTCCGCAGGCGGCGGCCCGGCTGCCCGCATCGTCAGGCGCAGCGCCTTCGTCCCCTCGTTGACCTGCGCCCCGCCGGCGACCGAGGCGGTTCTCGCGAACGCGCCGACCGTGGCCGTCGCTGCGGCGGCGGGAACGGCGTCGGCGTCGCGGGAATCGCGCCCGGCGTGAAGATCATGCCGCTGAAGTTCCTCGACGCGAGCGGCTACGGGTCGGACGCGGACGCAGTCTCGGCGGTCCTGTACGCCGTCGACGAGGGCGCGCAGATCCTCAGCAACTCCCCGGCCCGCGCCGCGATCGTCCCGGTGACGTGAGTGCCGTGGCCGTTGTCGTCAGTTGCGTCCGCGTCGTGGCCGACGAAGTCCCAGCCGTGGACGTCGTCGACGTAGCCGTCCCCAGAGCTCGCCGAACGACGGATCGTTCGGCGCGAGTCCGTCGGCGGCGACGACGTAGTTCGGCTCCGCGTAGCGGACCGATGGGTCGTCGGCGAGCAGCTTGAGCGCGTGCGTCACGTCGTCGGCCGACCCGTGCTTCGCCTTCAGCTTCACCCATGACTTCTTGACCTTGACGCCGGCCTTCTGGAGCGCCTTCTCCTGCTCCTTGTCCGACAGGCCCGCCTTGACGGCGACGATCAGCTCGCCGGGAACGGCCTCGCCCTTCTTCGGGTTGGGCGCGGCAGGCGCCGGCGAGACGACGCCGAGCATCGCAACCCGGCCACGACGCCGGCGGCCCACAGAACACGACCCATTTGCTCTCTCCTCGGTCTTCGGGCGCGCGACGTAGCACCGGTCCCCGCGGTCGCAAACCGGCCCGAGCCCGACGCGCCGCTGTCGTCAGTACGGGCGCGCCTGCGCGCGGAAGCGCGGCGCGAGCTCTCCTACCTTCGCGCGCGGGAACGTGAGTCGCTTCGGGTCGCCGTCGGAGACGTAGCGCTGCGACGGGTTCTGCTCCAGCTGATGCAGCCAGTACGCCGCGCCCATGTCGGCCTCCCCGTTCCACCCCGCGTGCGAGCTGCGGATGCGCGGGACCGCGCCGGCGTCGAACGCCGTCGAGTACGGCGACGGTGCCGGGTTGGCGCCGACGAGCATCACTCCGTAAGGGCCGTAGGAGCGACCCTGCCAGCGCCCCCGACCCGCGAGCGACGCGTCGTCGGGCATCGCGCCGAGCGGCAGCGACATCGTCCGGATGTGGTAGCCCGGAACGGCGTCGGTGAGCACCTTCGCGCCGAGCGCGAGCTCCTTCTGGACGCCCGCCGAGTCGAGCGTGTTCAGCGGCGTGTGGTCGTGGGTGTGGTTGCCGAGCTCGAAGCCCTGCTTCGCGAGCCAGCGGAGCATCGCGGCACCCTCCGGCACGCCCGCGAACGGCTCGCGCAAGACGTAGAACGTCCCGGCGACGGGGAAGCCGCGGTGGGTGCGCGCGAACTCGAGCAGGACGCCCGTCGCCGTCGTCGGATCGGCGGTGCCCGTACCGCCCTTGAAGCCGCCCTTGAAGCGGAGCTGGTACTGCGTCGCGTCGTCGAAGGTGAGGACGACGGGCGTCTTCCCCGCCGGGACGCGGCCGAGGCTGCGGGTGACGAGCTGCGCTGCGGTGACGGGCCAGTAGCCCTCGCGCCAGAGGCGTGCGAGCTCGTCGCGGAACTCCGCCGGGGTCTGGTCGTAGGGGCCGACGCGGTCGGGCCGGATCTCGTGGTGCATGATCACCGGCACGACGCCGAGCTCGTTCGGCATCCGTCCGTCGCTCGCGCGCACCGGCACCGTGGTCGTCGTCGCCGCCGCCGCCGCTTGGGGCTTCGGCGCGGGCTTCTTCGTCGGCTTCGCGACCACGGGGACGGCCTTCGGCGCCGGTCCGGCCCACGGGCGGGCGAGTCCCCGCTTCGATGTCGGCGCGTTCGGCGTCAGCGCATCGCGCGTGTACGTGACGCCCGCATCCCAGAGCAGGAACTCTGCGATCCCGTCACGGCGCGCGGCGTCGATCTGCGCCCTCACCTCGGCCGGCCCGTAGTCGACCCCGAGGGAGAAGTCCTGCAGCCACGGAACGATCCGGGCACCCGCGCCCTCTACGTCGCGCGAGAAGTCGAGCAGCGACTTGCGGACGATGTCGTACGGCTGCGCGTTCGGATTCGCGACGTCGTACTCGCCCGGTCCCCAGTGCGACGGGTACACCATCGGCGCGACGTAGTCGACCTGCGAGGCCATGCGGCGGATCGGCTGCGCGACCTCGAGCGGCCGCGTCGCGGCCACGCCGAACACCGACGCGCCGAGGTAGGTGCGGTAGGGACGCAGGGCCGCGCGCGACTCGCGCAGGAACTCGACGATGCCGTCCTCGGGCGTCCCCGTCAGGCCCGGAAACATCATGCTGCTGCGCGGGCCGTCCGGCCGCCGCACGTAGTCGTAGAGCACGTCGTCGACGCCGGCGCGCGCCGCCGCGATCGCGACGTCGATGTTGTAGCGGCGCACGGTCGGGCTCGCGAAGTTCGTGAAGCCGCCGTAGCCCGCGTACGGCGCGCCGTCGGGCGTCTGGATCACCTCGGTCCGCCGCCCGGCCTTCCACGCGGCCGCGGCGTGCACGGGATCGCGGAAGCACACGAGACGTCCGATCACGCGGATTCCCCGCGCGTGCAGCTCCTTGACGGCCTTCTCGAGGTCGTAGATGCGGCGGATCGACCCGATCCTCTGGCCGTAGGGGATCTTCGGCCCGAACCCGACGACGCCGGATTCGTCCTTGAGGTCGAGCTCGACCGCGTTGATCCGCCGCTCGTCGATCAGCTGCATGACGCCGGCGCGCAGCGTCTTGTCGGCCCACGCGTAGAACGTGACGTGCACCGCGCGCACGGGAACGGGCGGGCGGCGCGGAACGAGCTCGATCTGCACGCGCTTCGACACACGGTTGCCCGCCTCGTCGACCGCGGCAAGGACGAGCGCACTCGGCACGGGCGGCGTGCGGCGGACGACGAAGCGGTTCCCGTCGAGCGCGGCGGGGCGGCCGTCGACTGTGAAGGCCGTGGCGCCGGGCGCGGAGCCGGCGAGCCTGAGCGGCTCCCACGCACGTGCCGCGGCCGCGCCGTCGATCCGGATCGGCGGCGGCGTCGTGTCGACGCGGAAGGAGAAGGAGCGCGTCGCGCTCAGGCCGAGGGCGTTGCGCCCGCCCTTCACCGCGACCTCGTGCGCGCCGTCGGCGAGGCGCGTCGGGCGGTAGACGAGCTGCGTGCCGTCGGCCTGCACCTGCGAGGTCACGTCGCGTCCGTCGAGCGTCCAGCTCTGCTCGCGCAGGTCGGCGCCGTCACCGTCGACGCGGAAGACGGCGCGCGCGAGGGTGGCGCGGCCGAGGAGCTGGCCGCTCGGGCCCGTGCCGTCGAGCGTCGGTGCGAAGACGGCTCGCGCGACCGCGATCACGATCGCTCCCGCGACGAGCGCGGCGGCCACGACGAGCGCGGCGATGACGTATGCGGCGCGCCCGCGCGGAACCGACGCACGCCGCCGCGGCGCGCGCTCGCGCGGCGGCCGCTCCAGGTTCGGCGCGGCTGCGGCTTCCGCCGCCGGGACGACGATCGCCTTCCGCCCTTCGAGCTCGTCGACGAGCTCGAGCACCCGCCGGCCGGCCGCGCGCAGGTCGGGATCGCGAGCCCCGGTCGCGGCGCGTGCGCGGGTGCGTATCCGCGCGAGCCGCTCCGGATCGGGCGCGCCGCCGTTCTCCGCGGCCTCCAGCAGCGAGAGCACCGTGCGCCCGGCGGCCGCGAGCGCAGGATCGTCCCGCCTCGCGAGCGCCGTCGCCCAGCGCCGCGTCCGGCGGCGATCCACCTCCATCGGCGGCAGGATAACCGCGCTTGCGGGGGGAAAACCCTTTGTGCTACCCGTACGAGGCGAGGCGGCTCAGCGCGTCGGGCGGGAGCCGGTCGGCGAGCGCGTTCACCAGCTCCGGGACGGTCGCGACGCCGTAGGCGTTCCGCGCGACGTACAGCTTCAGCGCGCAGTCCGTGCGCTCGGGGTCGCCGAGCGACGCGAACGCCTCGTAGCCCTGCGCGTAGACGCCCGCGAAGTAGTCCCTCGGCACCTGGTCCCAGTACGTCATCGGCGCCGTCAGCTTCCCGCGCACCGAGTCGGGGATCGGCGTCGCGGAGATGCCGGCGGTCGCAGGATCGACGCGCGTCATCGCCCACGACGCGAGGCTCTCGTCGAGCCACGGATCGCGGGCCTGGTTGTTCCCGACGAGCGAGTAGAACCACTGGTGCGCCGCCTCGTGCGCGGTCGCCCGCTCCAGGCTGCCGATCCCCTGGAAGACGATGTTCGGGTACTCGATCCCGCTCCGGCCGAGGTCGTCGAAGACGGCGACGGCGTAGCGCGGCCAGGGGTAGGGGCCGTACAGCTGTGAGAGCCGGGCGAGCGACTGCGCCGCGCGATGGACGAACGCATCGGCGGTTGCGCCGTCGGTCGCGGTCGCCGTGACGACCACCTTGCCGGGCGCGTTGACGGTCACCGAGCGCCGCTGGAACATGCCCGTCGCGACGCCGAAGTCGCGCACGCCACGTGCGGTATAGCGGCCCCCGCCGACGGGATTCCCGGTCGAGACGACCGTCCAGCCGCGCGGTACGCGCAGCCGCACCTTCCAGTCGGCGGTCGGCGACACCCACGTCTCCGCCGCGAGCGACGACGGCGGGTCGAGCGCCCAGTTCCCGCGGTCGTCGAGCGCGAGCAGGGGGAAGAACGACCCGAGACGCGCCCAGGTCGGGGCGGCGGCGAGGCGGCTGAGGCCGATCCCTGCAGCCGCGTTGCGGAGCGTCCAGCGCAGCTTGATCGTCGCGACCTGGCCGGCGCGGAGCGGACGCCTGAGGCGCAGGTCGATCACCGTGTCGGAGCTCCTGGCGCGTGTGGCAGCGGGCGCGACCGAGACGACGGTCGTCGTCTCGCGTGCGCCGGCCGTCTTCGTCACCGGCGAGTTCGCCCACGTGCGCAGCACGATGCGGCGCGTCGCCTTGACCGCCCGGAAGCGGACCGTCTCGCGCCCGACGATCGTCCCGCGCGCCGGCACCATCACGTCGAGGTCGTACTGCGGGCGGTTGGCCGGCAGCCGATACGCGGGAACGGGCGCGCACGCCGCCGCGCGCCTCGACCCTCCCGCGGCGGCCGCGGTTGCCGCCAGCGCGGCGGCGATTACGAGCGCGAGTGCGAGACGCGTCACGCGGTCACGATACGGCCGCGCGTGCCACGTCCGTTATCTCGTGTTGCGATCAAGCCCGATCGCTCGGACCGCGTCGGCGGCCACCGCGCGCGCCTCGGTCGTCGTCACGCCCGGCCGCGAGACTTCCACGATCACGATTGTCCGACCGGACGGCGCGTAGACGATCGCCGCCGTCGTCCGGAGGTCCGAGATCCACGCGTTCTTCTGCGCGATCGTCGCGCGCGGGAGCGCAGGCCTGACGAGCCCGCGGTTGTCGCCGACGGGCGTCGACTGGAGCAGCAGCGCGAGCAGGCCGCGCGCTTGCGCGCGCGTCAGCCCGAGTCGACCGAGGGCCGCCCGGTCGCCGAAGGCCGCGGCGTGGATGCGGTACAGCGCGCGACCGAGGTCGTGCGCCGTCGCCACCCGCGTGTGCGTCGCCGGCGGTGGCTTCGGCGCGTCGACCACTGCGCTCGTGCCGGCGCGGTAGGGGCCGGGATAGGTGCTCGACCACATCCCGAGGCGGGCGAGCGCGTCGTCGACGCGCGCGAGCCCGATCTCCCGGACGACGCGGTTTGCGCCGAGGTTCGACGACCAGCGCGCGATCTGGACGGCGTCGTAGAGGAGCGGCGGACGGCGGACGGCCTCGATGAGCGGGCCGAGCTTGACGACCGATCCGGCGGCGAAGCGCGCGTCCGAGTTCCACCCCGCGGTGCGGCCCGTCCGCAGGTCGTGCACCCAGAAGCCGGCCCAGCCCCGGTAGGCGCGCCCGATCGCGCCGAGTCGCGCCACGAGCGCCTCGTCGGTCGCGCCCTCGCGCCGCGCGAGCCCCGCCGCGCCTCCGACCGAGAGCGCGGGGAGCCGCGCTGCGGCCGGCGCATTTCGCGGCAGCGGTGTGCAGCCCGCGGGCACGCGCGGCACCGTCCGAGGCTTGGTCCGCGGAACGGGGTAGTCGCCGTCCTCGGCCGTCGCGACCTGCGCCCGCGCGAAGCGCAGGAGCGCCGCGCGGAGACCCACGCAGCGCGGCGACACGCTCGCGGCGCGGACCGCCTCCTCCAGGTCGCGACCGGCTTCGTACCGCGCCTGCAGACCGTCCGGATCCTGCGCGAAGAGCGCCTGCGTCGCCGGCAGATATCGCGCCTTCGCGGCGAGGAGATCGCCGTCCGCCGCGCCGGCTCCCGCGGCGAGCGCCAGTGCCGCGACGAGCGTGAGCACCGCGCGCATCCGGCGAGGGTAGCTCCCGCTGCCGGCCGTCCACGGGCGGAGTAGTCTCCGTCGCGTCAGGCGTACCGAAACAGGACGCGAAACGCGCGTCGATCCACCAGGAGACGCGTCTAGTTCTCTAGTCCTCCTGCG
>Ga0126312_10002883_pt1 | contig 11569 bp, 19 predicted proteins | sample Plot104A_FD_92537 | JGI IMG/M metagenome (GOLD analysis project Ga0126312, IMG submission 92537) | Serpentine soil microbial communities from UC McLaughlin Reserve, CA, USA - Plot104A | ecosystem: Environmental > Terrestrial > Soil > Grasslands | place: USA: UC McLaughlin Reserve, Lake County... | reverse complement strand
TGGAGCTACCTGGACATGGCCCCGCTCGGTCGCCAGGAGGACTGGGAGGACTCGCCCGAGGACTACCCGCAGACGGCGCCCTACGGGTGGTGGGACTACAACGACGCCTACGGCGCATGAGCGTGGAGCGCCACCTCTACCTCTCGATTCTCACCTAGCGTAGCGCGGAAACGCAGCCTGTTTTCCGTACATAACGGGACTATCACGCACGTTAGCTCTATCTCCGGCTCTTCTCCCCGCGTAGCGGAGAAACGGACCTTCAGGTGGGGTTCTCAGTTCGTACTGTTGATGGAGGAAGTGCGGGCCGTCGGCCACACGCGGGCAGCACCTTGCCCGGGCTTCTTCGATCAGCCGAGTGCTTCGTCCTTCGGTGCCGTATCTGGGCGCAGCCAAAGCGAGACGTGAGCCGGTTGCATCGTCTCCTGCACCACCCCTACCAGATCCTCACTTAGTGCGTCCAGATCAGTCTCGTCTCTGAGCTTGGCGGAGAAGGCTTCCAGGGTCTTTCTCGCGTCGTACTTGCTGCGGTAGAAGCGACTGTCTATGAACGACTGGATGCGGCTTCTTAAGGCGTTGAACAGGGCGGCGATCACGAGGGTGGAGATCACCACCGCGAGGGTAGACCTCTCACCCGTAACCACTTCGGCAATGTGCGCACCGCCTACATCAATGCCAATTCCACTTCGGGTTCACCTTCGGTCAGCCGAGCGCTGAAGCGCAACCAGTTTTCCGTACATGACGGAACCATTACACATATTCACCCTACGTCGGGGAAGGGAAATTCTCGGAACTGCGTATCCAACATGCTGCATAAGTGCCTCTTGGAGGCCAGAATATAACCCTTCGTGACCTCCTGAGGTTTAAGACCAGACCACAACTTGTAAGGGCGGTGGATGGGTATGCGACCTAGTGAATAAAGGCGGCATTGCGCTTCGATGCAATACTCAACTTACAAAATACCTCGGCGTGCAGTTCCACGCCCGGCTCGAGGACTGGGCGCGATCCCCGGCGGACCCGCGGCTGGAGATAAGGCCGGGCAGCGGCGCCGCGCTAGAATCCACGGCAAGCTAGACTTTAGAAAGGAGGGCAGCGCGGGCCGCTCTGCCAGAACTCGTAGCCCGCGCCACACCGTAGCGTGGACGATGATACTACAGGCGGGGGCGCGAGCCCCGAACGCCGGAGGAGGCCGGGTTACCACCGTGGGATGCGCGAACGGAGCTGTACGCGGGCGGCATCTTGTCTCCGCGCTTCGACAACCTCCCGGTAGAGAACAGGCTCCGGGCACTTGCTCGGGCGTGGCTCGGAGAACTGCGGCGCGAGGGCTTGTCGGGAGGTCGCAAGACCGAGCACGAGATCGACTACCCGTTGGGGTATCGGGAAGGATCGCTCACCCGCCCGGTGCGGCTCGCTACCGGAGAGATGATCTGGCTTCGGCTCGCTGCCTACCGGGACGAGCGCGGCTTCCTGCGAACCCAGGTGTTGGAGACGCCACCGCGCACGGATAGGGCAATCTTCGCGGCGCTTTCCGTGCTCGAAGCTGGCGAGGGTGATCCAGAGAAGGTGCGTGACGCGCTCACGCCGAAATGGGACAAGAAGCTCAAGAAATGGGTGTACGGGCGGCTCGGTGGCCCAGAAGAACGGCTGCTCGTATACGCTGACAACCTGCTGCTGCACCACCGTCCGACCTTCCGGGAATTGCCCGAGGCCGACCAGCGGGAGCTAAGGGTCAAGGCGTGCGAGCACATCGTCGCGGTGGCACGGGAAGCCGAACGTCTCCACCGGTTCCTGGAGTACGGTAAACCCGTCGGGCGCACCCGGAAGGCCATCAAAAACGCCCAGAGATCCGTGCTAGCTGCGGAGATGCACCACATCGAGGGCATGAGCCAGCGAGAGGTTGCAGCGGAGCTGGGTCTACCCGTATCGGACCGGAACAAGAGGAAGGGCGGGCACGATACCGCGGAGACTATCATAAATCAGGGCGAAGACCTGTTCTTGCGGGCGCTTGGCGAGCAGGGATGGGAGCAATACAAACAGCTGCGGCACGAGGAACACGAGGAGGGCGGGGGGTCTCCCACAGTCCCCGATTCCTAACCAGGTTACGATACCGGGTACTAGCCCTATAACCGAAGATTTACGCTGTTCGTATGGGCAGCGAAGTCCACATTTCGGAGGCGGCGCGACGGCTCGGAGTTACCGTTACCTTTCTTCGGCGCCTTGAGCGGGAAGGCAAGATACCGGCGGCGCGCCGAGACTTAAACGGACGCGTCTATAACGACTTCGAAATAGCCCTGCTTAGGGCGATGGGCGTCGGCCAGCGTCCGCAACGCCTTAAGCGCGCAGAAGAAGTATTGGAGGCAGTGCGGTGAGTGCCGCGCTGCCTTCTGATGCCAGCACAAAGCAAGCCCGTGACGCCCGCGCACGCGCGCTCGCGTTCGCACTGGCCCGCTATTTCGAGAGGAAAAAGGCCGCCCGTCCCGGCGGCCCCGAAAACGCCGAAAGGAGTTCTAGTGCAATCGGCGCTAAGTCCATTTTACACCAAGCCCCCTAAATACCTCCTCGTCCTCTTCGACCTAGAGTATCCGGGTGCCGAGGAACGCTTGCAGCGCGAAGTAGCTGCGTGGCGCGACTTCGCATGCGTAGAGAGACTGGCCGAGCGTTGCAGCGTGCTCATCATCCGACCCGGTGGGGCCACGAGGCTCGCATCGTGACGCCCTCCGCCGGGAAGTCCTTTGGTGCGGCGCGGATCTTTACCGCCGCCGAAATCGTAGCTGAGAAGCTACCGTCGGTGCGGTGGGTCATACCTGAAATCTTGCCGGAGGGGGTTACGCTGCTAGCTGGCAAGCCGAAGATGGGCAAGAGCTGGATGGGACTTGACGTTGGTATAGCCATCGCGACAGGAGGTGTGGCGCTCGGAACAAAGCGGGTACAGCGCGGCGACGTTCTATATCTCGCCCTCGAGGACAATAGGCGTCGTATACAGAACCGGCTCAACAAGCTCCTAGCAGTCCTCCAAGTCTCCACATAGCTACTGAGTGGCCTCAGGTCGGTGAAGGTGGCGCTGACCTGCTTGACGACTGGGTGGTTATTCACCCGGATGTACGCTTGGTCATCATAGACACGCTCGCTCGTTTCAAGCCACACGCCCGAGGCAAGCGCAGCCAGTATGACGAGGACCGCGATGCCGTAGACCCTCTGGCCCCGATAGCTGCCGACCACGGCGTTGCCATTCTGCTCGTCCACCATCTGCGGGAGTCCGAATCCGACGACCCCCTCGATATGATCCACGGTTCCGCGGGGCTCACCGGCGGCGTGGACGGTGCCCTGATCTTGAAACGGAAGCGTGGCGAGGCCGACGCCTATTTGCACGTGGACGGGCGCGACATCGAGAACCCGACCGAGCTGGCCCTCAAGTTCGACCCGAACGCTGCGACATGGGCGATAGAGGGCGACGCCGAGCAGCACCGCCTGAGTCAGATCCGCCGTGACATCTTGAAGGTGCTCGGCGAAGCTAGCGAACCACTCGGGCCGAAGGACATCGCCGAGCTCCTGGACATGAAGTACGCCGTCGTCAAGCAGCGACTCTTCCACATGAGCAAGGACGGTGACGTCAGGTTGGTTTCTCGCGGCCTTTACGCGGCCCGCAACAATGGGGAGGACCATAACGATCAGGACCTTCATAACCATAACGAGGGGCATAACTTTCATAACCTTCATAACCACGAGGACGCTAAGGTTACGGAGGTTACGAAGGTTACGGGCCCCCCAAAGGCTGCCGCTTCGGAGGGGGTACCGAGCCCCCGGGCGAAGCCGCCGCTGACCCCCGAGCAGGTCGATGAGTACCGGCGGCTCGTGGCCGAGGGGATGCTGCCCGAGGGGGCACGGGCGGCGGTGCGCGGGGAGGAGGTTGACCTGGGATGATCCCCGCCGGTATCAAGTGCCGCGCCCTGCTGTTCGCCGCCCGGGTACTGACCCGCGCAGCCGCCCGCTGCTTCGAGGCCGCAACGCGAGAGGAGCGGTTCCTGCGAGCCGAGGCCGAGAAGATCGCCGCCGCTGGCGAGGCGCAGCTATCCGAGTTCATCCCCAGCTTCGCCCGGCTTTCGCACGCCGAAGGCGAGGCGGTGATCAACGGCGAGGAACCCCCGCCCGAGCTGCGAGTTGCTCTAAACCACTACTATAGACTTCGGCAGGAGGCGGGCGAGGCGGTGCTGCGCGCCGATCCGGCGGCGGCCAGGCGGGCCGTACGGCAGGCCCTGCGACGCGCTTCGGGGGCGCGGAATAAACCCCATTTACTCCCGGCTTTTACCCGGCTTCTTCCCGGCTTCCCCGAGCGGGGGCCGAAGGCGGTCTTTATCGCTGCCTGCGCGGGGTGCGGGTGTTTTTGCGGAGGCCAGGAGAAGGGTAAGTTGGGTGCGGAGAACGCACGCATAACGTCGGTAGGCTCTCGGTAGGCTTTTGGTAGGCCTCGTTCCGCGCGGGGCGGAGGTCGCCGTTTTCTGCCCCGATGGCGCGATCCGCAGTATCTTCTGCCGCGGGGTCGGGCTACAGTCCTGCCATGCTAGAGAGCGATCTGGCGGCGATAAAGCGGCGGGCCGACAACGGCCAGTAGCCCACGCGCGAGCAGTGGCGCAAGATCGCCGAGAGCCTGGGCGAATTGCCAGATGATGAGCGGCTGCGCGAGTTCCGCCGCCTACTACAGGAGCACGGCGCGCCGGCGCTCCGGGCGCTGCTGACCCGGATTCTCGAGGCGACGGGGTTCCCGGACCCGAAAGGCGGGGCGCAGCGGATCGTTAGCCATCTGCAAAACGGTACGGCGTTGAGCCGTACCCTACAGGAAGGAGCGAACAGGATGGTGGACATGACGGCCCGCAGGAGCGGCGCCCGGCTGGCGCAGCGGCTGGCAGCGATGCCCGACGAGCAGCGCGGGGTGGTGCTGAACCAGCTGCGGCACGACCTCGGCCCCAACCGCTTCGCCGACTTTAGCCGCGCGCTGGTGGCGGGAGTACTGGCGGAGGCGGAGTACCGGGCCGTGCACGGCAGCGCCGATATGACGCGGCCCGCCGCGGGCTATCCGAACGACCGGGAGTACAACGCGGTGCTGCGGGCGTCCGGCGCGACGAAGCCCACCACCCGCAGTCCGCATGCGGCCCGCGCCGGGGGTGGTTGGTAGCGGTGGGCGACGCCGCCGAGGTTAAACAGGTCGTTGAAGGTCTGTGGGCCGGGGGAAAGGCCGAGGTAGAGTGGATAGAGGCCGAGGCCCGCGAGCGCACCGAGGCCGCCGAGCATCGAGTACGGGAGCTGCGCACCGAGATCGCGGAGGCCGATAACGCCGCGGCGGAGGCGCGGGCGGAGATGGAGGCGTTGCCCGACCGGCTCCCTAAACTCCAGATTGAAGGGCGCGAGGACGAGATCCTTGCCGTGCAGGGCGAGTACGCCGAGCTTCGCACGAAGGTAGAAGGTGCGGAGGAACGCGCCCGCTCGGCGCAGACGGAGCTGGCCGATCTAACCGGCGGGGCCGATCCGGAGGAGTACCTATCGGGCGTTCGGGCCGAGGCCGAGCGCGAGGCGGAGGCGGCCCGTTACGAGTTCGAGTGTAACGTGAAGCGGGAGTTCGAGGAGCTCCGCGAGGCCCTGGAGGTGGCGCGGGAGGCGGCGATAGGGCCGCTACTGCGCGAGCGCCGGGAGGCGGAGAGGGCCGCCTTCGAGGCGAACCGGCGGCGGGTAGAGGCGAACCGAGAACGCGAACGGCAGGAGGCGCTGCGCAAACGCGCCGAGCGGGCGCGGGAGATGGGCATCAACCCAGCCTTGCTTGTAAGCTAAACGCGGTTCACCTCCTGGTCACGGGGAGGTGGATCACCTCTATAGCGCCCCGTTTGGATTGCGGGGCGCTTTTATCGTTTTGCGGGTACCGGAGGAGACGATGCAGACCATGCCGAAGCCCGGGCGCTACTGGGGGCCGCGCGAACTGCTACAGCCGGAGCTAGGCTACGAGCGCGGGCAGGAAGCGTCCCCCACGCGCCAGAACGCCCTGCGCGCCGCCCGGCGCATCCTGCGCCGCTACCGGGGCGATACGGAGGTCCTGGCCGAGGATGTGCCCGGCCTTCCCGAAACCGACGAACAGCTAGTCCTAGCGTGGTGCGAGGCGCGGGGCATGGACGACCCAGCGGTCCTGGCCGAGCTACGCAGGCGCGCCGACAGCCCCGCCAGGATCGCCCACAACGGCCACGGCGCGGCAGGACGAAGGCGGCGGGAGGCAACCGCGCTCCCGCAGGGCCGACGGCCGGTGGCGCAAGAAGCGCCGCGACGCCGGCAAGCGTCGTAGCAGGCGATAGGGGCGCGGTTGCGGTTTGGCGCTGGGGAGAACACCAGACCGCAACCGCGAACCCGCGATTATGAAGGCCGGGGTTTCAACGCCCCGGCCTTCATCGTTCGTGCAGATCCGCTGCTGCAGCGGGCAGGCGCCAGGTTGCGACGCGGGGTAGTATGCCAACGGAGGGCCGGAACGAGGGAAACCGCCCAGCTACAGGAAGCCGCAGAACGGCCTTGGTAGCATAAAGTATGTTCGGTAGATGAAGCGTCCAGTAAGACGATACTGTTAGTTGGGAGCGGGAGAGAGCCTACGCGTGGAACGCTGGCTTAAGTCGGTAGTTACGACTATGGCTGCGGCTGTGGTCAGTATTTTCCTCACAGCGGTAGAATACATAGTACTCGAACCGGATAAGTTCGATACACGCCCGTTTGAGGTGCTCATGCTTCAGTGGGAACTGCTGATCGCGTCGGGCACCATCCTATTGAGCACCTACTTCACAACAAAGTCCGAAATTCAGGGGAAGCTTGTTCCCCCTCTCTGGGGTTTGCTCGGGGCCTTTGTGTTAATCGTGATCTCGCTGGGAATATCGGAAGCCTCCTGGGCGTCCGGTCTCGACAGCTACTTTAGGATACTATTACCGGACATATCATCAGGAGCAACGTTCGGGTGGTCGGTGATGGTGGCACGAAAGCTTGCTGAGGAGTGATGCGCGCCGGGTGAGTGTTGTGAAGCTTTTAGAAATTCTCAATAGCGCAAGGCGTTCAGAAGTGTTCCTTACGGTGGTTGGCTCCGGTGCAGGAGTACTCGCTGTGGTATTAGTTGTGTGGGTTCTGCTGCCCGCCTTGGCAGCTTCCCGGCTCCTAGCGGTCGTTGCAGCTGCTATCGTACCCGTCTCCGTTGCTGCCGTCTTCTATGTGATGATCCGGCACGACAGCAAACGAAAGCAGGAACGGGAGGCAGCGCATGCTACGGCGGAAGAAAGGCGCTTGCAGGAAGTCTTGGAAGAGCGCCTGGAAGAAAAGCAACTTGATTGGACAGGATCTGAGTCGCAACAGAACAAGGATCTGATCCGCCGTTTGATGAAGGAGGTCGAGAAGGGTAACCTGGACGTGATAGATGAGCTTCTGGCTCCCGACTTCGTCGATCATGATCTGCTTCCCGGTCGGGAACCCGACCGCGAGGGCTACAAGCGGGGTATCACCGAAGACCTCAACGCCTTCTCTAACGTCAGCATCACCATTGAGGACCAGATCGCCGAAGGCGACAAGGTAATGACACGATACACGTGGCGCGGCACCCACGATCGAGGAAAGTTTATGGGCACGGCACCCACTGGCAAGAGGTTCGAGTCATTGGCCACAGTCGTTCACCGCATATCCGGGGGCAAGGTTAAGGAGGCTTGGGGGATGAGTGCCATGGGGGATGTCAGCATCCCGGAGACCAGCGACACTCTGGAGGAAGAAGCCGACCACTCCTCACTAAAGGTAGCAATCGGCCTCTTTTAGCATTCGCGAGTATGGTCGCTCTGATGAGGACAAAGAGAGCGAGGTAGACGTAGAGAGGATGGAGCGAACAGCAGCACTCCTTAAGCAAATGTACCGGGCGGCTAGAGAGTTCCCGATGCCCTAACGCACTGCCTGCAGATCCCCGAAGGGGCTCCCCTCCGACTGCCGCCGGTGATCTCTGATAGCTCCCGCATCGACACCCACGATCCACATCGCCGGCAGGTGCCGAAACATGTCACCGCACCCGGCACGATCCAGACTGCTTCTGAGACCCCGGCATAGCAAGCATCGCAGAGGGTAAACGACCGATCCGATCCGGACCGCCAGCGGCAGGTTTTGAGCACAGGGGCCTCGGCGCCGCACATCTCGCAACGCATCAGTATTCGTCGGACAGAAGCACCATCGTTGCGCTCCGGTCGGCCTCGGTGATGATCCAGACTCGCCCCGCTTCGGTGTCGTAGGCGCTGAACAGCCTCGCCCCGTTCTTTAGGGCTTGATCATTGAGGCGCCGGTCCTCGGCGCCCACGTCGCTCCAGTCGCCGCCCTGGTGGCGCGCCAGGAGCTCGGCCACCCACGCCTCGTCGAGCTCCCGCAGGACGCCGGGGGTAACAAGCACCATCCCCAGATCCACTACCGGCCAGTGCATAATCACGTCTGCCCAGTCCCGTGGCAGGGGTCGCCGGAGGAAGGTATCCTGATCTCGGCCACGGTGGGCTCCTTTCTTCCGTGGTCCGCCGCCTCGGGGGTCTTCGCGCACCCGCCGGGGCATTTCCTTTGCACCGAAACCATATCATAGATGGGTCATATCTGTACCAAAATTGCGCTATAATGGGGTAGGAATTAAGCTACCGGCATGGAGGTGAACGTGCAGAGGTTGAAGGAGCTGAGGCAGCTCCGAGCGATGAGTCAGGAGGAGCTCTCGGAGGAGAGCGGCGTTGGGCGTACCACCATCAGCCGCATCGAGCGGGGCGAGACCGGCGCCCAGGGGCGTACCCTTCGGCGCTTGGCGAAGGCCCTCGGGGTTGGGGTGGAGGAGCTTGTGAAGGTGGAGGGTAGCGATGCCTAGTGCGAACGGCCACGGCCCCGAGAGGGCGATACTCTACGCCCGCGTCTCGACCGACGAGCAGGCAAGAAGCGGCTACTCGCTGGCGCAGCAGCTGGAGGCGCTGCGCGGGCACGCCGCCTGCGAGGGTTACGAGGTTATCGAGGAGATACAGGACCCTGGCCAGAGTGGAGCGAGCCTCGAGAGGCCCGGCATGGACCGCGTCAGGGATCTGGTGGCGGCGGGCGGGGTAGCCGTCGTTCTAGCCCAGGACCGCGACCGCTTCGCCCGCGAGCCCGCGTACATCTACCTGCTGCGCGAGGAGTTCGCGCACCACGGCTGCGCCCTGAAGGCGCTGAACGACCGGGGCGATGATAGCCCGGAAGGGCAGCTCGCCGACGGCATCCTCGATCAGATCGCCCGGTTCGAGCGGCTCAAGATCGCCGAGCGGAGCCGACGGGGGAAGCTACGCAAGGTGCGCGAAGGAAAGGTGATAGCCCCGCGCACGCCCCGGTACGGCTTCAAGCTCAACGCTGCGAGGGACGGCTACGAGATAGATGAGGAGGAGATGGAGGTCGTCCGCCGCATCTTCCATATGGTCGGCGTCGAGGGCAGAACGCCGGGCTCCCTGGCGAAGACCTTGGAGCAGCAGGGCGTGCCGACGCCCAGGGGAGCCCGGCGGTGGGACCGCTCGTTCTTCCGGGAGTGCATCCTGGATGACGTTTACATGCCCCACTCCTTCGAGGAGGTGAGGACCGTAGTCTCCGCGGAGGCGGCGGCCCGCCTGGACCCCGGCAAGCGTTACGGTTTGTGGTGGTTCAACCGGCGCGGGGTGAAGGTCCGGCAGGTCTCTGAGCCCGGCCCGGACGGGCGGCGCTACCGTAAGACCTACCGCTGGCACCGCAAGCCCAAGGAGGAGTGGATCGCCGTACCCGTCCCCGACTCGGGCATCCCCCGCGAACTGGTGGATGCGGCGAGGGCCGTGGTCAAGAGCAACCGCAAGCCCGCCCGCGCCGGACGGAGGTTCTGGGAGCTAACGGGCGGGGTAGCTAGCTGCGGCGGGTGCGAAAAAACATGTGCGCCACCCACAGCACGAAGACCAAGAAGGGACGCCTCTACGCCTACGATTACTACTGCTGCTCCCAGCGCAACAGATACGGCCCGGAGGCCTGCGCCAACGCCTTCAGGCCGCGGGCAGAGGCTCTGGAGGAGCTGGTTCGAGAAGGGGTCTCCGCCTTCATGAAGGAACCCGAGCGCTTGCGGGCCGACTTGGAGTACGCCATAGAGCTCATGCGGCAGGAGGAGGCGCGGCGACCCGGAGCGGGAGGCGAAGTTATGGGCGGGCAAGATCGCGCAGGTAGAGCGCAAGCGCGCCCGCTACCAGGAGATGGCCGCCGAGGATCTCATCACGCTCGCCGAGCTGCGCACCCGGCTCGCGGAGCTCGGCGAAACCCGCGAAACGGCAGAAAGGGAGCTGGACGCGTTGCATGACAGAGCGGAGCGCATCGAGGAGCTGGAGCGCGATGCCGAGGCCATCCTGGAAAGCTACGCCCGCATGACCCCCGACGCCCTGGATAACCTCACGCCCGAGGAGCGCCACCGCTTCTACAGGATGCTCGGCCTCAAGGCCACCGTAGGGGCGGACGGGTCGGTAGAGCTAGACGGCACGTTCATCGTTGACGGCCCGCTGGAAATAGGTGAGGCGTTCGGGGGATCGGAAGGCGGGCGGGAGCCCGTTTCTACGAAAGCTACGGATAAACGGTCCAGCAACCCCGACGCCGACCACATCGGCGGGTTCCTGGACGTCTTCGAGGTCGGAGTGCTCTACGTCTCGGGTGACCCCAAGGGCACGCTGACCTACAACTCGTTTCTGCGGGGCCTGCGCGAGGAGGGCTCTGAGGTCGAAGTGGTTCGTAGTGAAAGACGGCTGGACTGGGGCGGGGTGCAGGCAGATGTCATCGCACCTCCTCCGGGCGAGCTTTTCTCCGAGACCAACGACAACTCGGTGGCCATCCTCCTGAGCTACGGAACGGCGCGCATCCTGCTTGCCGGCGACGCCGAGGCAAAAGAGGAGGAGTATATGGCGAACGGTCCCTACACCGGGCCCCTGACCGTCATTAACGTTCCGAAACTACACACAGTCTGGGCCAAGGTTCCGCGCCCTGCTGGCCGAAGGAACTTCTGACGTGCAGCTCGCGCTAAGCTAGACGAGGTGGCCTCCAGCCCTATCCACCCACGTTTGGGGAAGGCACGTTCTCGGAAGTTGGGTATATGGTGTCCATGGCCAGGGCCCAACGAGAGCGCGGCACACCGCCTAGCGCGAAGCTGGGGAGGAGACATGCAAGGCACCTACAACTACGTCATCCACGCCTACGAGGCCGTGAGATGGAAGCGACCCCTGAACCACCAGCACGGGGGCACCACCGTCCTCAACGACGGCGCCAGTACGCTCGCGCGAGCCGCCGGCGAGACCTACGAAGAACCCGCGGGTATGCTCGGACGCTCCCAGAGCAGGCCGTCGTGATAGAGGATGCCATCTCCGGAAGACAGGTGGGCCGGACGGGTGGCTTCGGTCTTGTCATCGGCGTAACCTAGGGCAACGATCCGAAGGTCCTCCCCAGAACGGCGCCGACGTGGTTGTCCGCCCCCTTGCAGAACTTAGCCTGGTATGAGACAAGGATAGGACAATGGCTAAGCACGTCAGTGATCTGCCGC